>WBZR01001163.1_pt1 | contig 34919 bp, 27 predicted proteins | sample 5204231 | NCBI WGS metagenome assembly WBZR01 (sample SAMN12412403, study PRJNA552823) | activated sludge metagenome | isolation source: activated sludge from anammox sidestream of wastewater treatment plant... | place: USA: Virginia | collected 2017-08 | reverse complement strand
CATGAATGTGAAAATGGCATACCTGAATTTCAATGGCATGAGTTTGACAGATTATTATCTAAGCAAAAATAAACAAAAAAATGCGAGTTTTTCAGCATCATTTTCAATGCTCAAGGTTTTTTCACTGATTTGATATTGTTGCAAGAGAAAATTATGTGTACTGAGGCAATAATTATGCCCGAGAAACCTACTTTTGGCACCATGACGAAAACGATTGATGCGCTTGAAATTATTGACATAGCTGATGAAGGCAGAGGTATAGGAAAATGGGAGGGAAGAGCAGTATTTGTAAAACATGTAGTGCCCGGTGATATTGTTGAAGTAGAAGTAAAACGAAAGAAGAATAAATTTATTGAAGCTTTCGTAAAAGAATATAAGTCGTATTCTCCTTTCAGAATTAAACCTGAGTGCAGGCATTTTGGTGTTTGCGGAGGATGCAAACGGCAGGACATGACTTATGAAAAGCAGTTGTTTTATAAGCAGAAGCAGGTGAAGGATGCACTTGAGCGAATAGCACATATTGAAAATCCTGTAATAGAAAACATTCTTGCTTCGCAAAACATTTTCCATTATCGTAACCGTCTTGATTTTGCTTTTTCGGATAAAGAATGGATGACCAGCGAACAGGTTCAGAATCCTGAATATGTTTCGCAACCTGCTTTGGGTTTTCATGTTACCGGGCGTTTTGATAAAGTTCTCAACATTACAGAGTGTCTTTTGCAGGAAGATTTGTCGAATAAAATCAGAAATTTTGTTCGTGAGTATGCTTTGAAACACAACTTTACTTTTTTCAATCGCATCAGTCAGCATGGTATGCTGCGGAATATGATTGTAAGAAATACCACCAAAGGTCAGTGGATGGTTGCAATCATGTTTAAAGACGCCACTCAGCCTGAGCGAGAGCAGTTATTAAAGGCAGTTGCAGAACAGTTTCCTCAGATAACATCACTTTATTCTGTTGTCAACCCAAAGAAGAATGACACCTTCTTTGACCTTGAGTTTGAGCTGTTCAGCGGTGCTCCTTTTATCACTGAGGAGATGGAAGGTTTAAATTTTCAGATTGGTCCTAAAACATTTTATCAGACCAATCCTGTGCAGGCGTATGAGTTGTATAAAACAGCACGGGAGTTTGCTGAACTCAGTAAAGATGATCATGTGTACGACCTGTACACAGGAACGGGTACCATTGCTGCATTTATTGCTTCGCAATGCAAGTATGTTACAGGAATAGAAAGTGTGGCAGAATCCATTGAGAATGCAAAGATCAACAGCCAACTGAATCATATTTCCAATACATCATTTTTTGCAGGTGACATGCGCGAAATTCTGACGAACGGATTTTATTCGCAGCAAGGTTTTCCTGATGTAATTATTACCGATCCGCCTCGTGCAGGAATGCATCCTGATGTGGTGAAAGTAATATGCAACAGTGGCGCCAGAAGAGTTGTTTATGTAAGCTGCAATGTGGCAACACAGGCACGCGATATAGCTCTGATGAAAGAGCATTATCGTTTTATAAAATGCCGTCCGGTAGATATGTTTCCGCAGACTGACCATGTGGAGAATGTGGCGTTACTCGAAAAAATCTGAGCAATTCCTGACTGCAGAATATTTTTAGACAGAGTATAAAGACTAACATTTTCAGTATGAAAACTTCAGAAAATTGTAAAACCAACACAGGAAGAATTGCAGAAACTAATTGTATGTTTGCTTTCTGATGAATTCAAATTAATTTTAAAATATATAAAAATAGAAATCAATGACAACAGAATCAGGCGTAGAAATAAAAATTACACACAAAGGAAAAGGAGCAAGACCTTCACAGGGCGATCGTGTTATTGTGCACTATACCGGTAAACTTGAAGATGGAACAAAGTTCGACAGCTCTGTTGACCGTGATGAGCCATTCAGATTCAATGTAGGTGTAGGTCAGGTTATCAGAGGATGGGATGAGGCATTCATGATGCTTGAGCAAGGCGATAAAGCTACTCTTACCATACCGGCAGAAGCAGGTTATGGCAAACGTGCTGTTGGAATAATTCCTGCAAATTCCACTCTTGTTTTTGATGTTGAATTGTTGGAGGTAATTCCTAAAATAAAAGTAGTTCCATACAATGTGGATGGTCTTGAAAAACAAAAACTGCCATCAGGACTTGAGTATATCATGCTGAAAAAAGGAAACGGAAAATCTGCAACGCAAGGCTCGACAGTTTCTGTTCACTACAGCGGATATCTTGAAGATGGCACACTTTTCGATTCATCAGTTGAGCGTGGTGAGCCCATTGAATTTATGTTGGGAACAGGAAGAGTCATTCAGGGATGGGAGCAGGGAATTCAGTTACTTAATGTAGGCTCACAATGCAGATTAATAATTCCCTATCAGTTGGGTTATGGTAAGCAAGGTTATCCGCCTGTTATTCCTGAAGAGGCAACCTTGGTTTTTGATGTTGAACTGATGGATGTTAAAGATTAACAATTTTTCTTTTGAAAAGAGTTCTGCTGATTACCTATTATTTCGATCCGGGAAATGCTGTGGCTACTCCCAGAATTATGAGCTGGGCAAATGATTTTTTTAAACACGAAATAGATTTAACGGTAGTCACACGTCATTTCACAGGCAATGAATCACACTGGATAGATTTTACGAAGCCAACAGATAAGGAAATTGATGTTGTAAAGACGGAGGCATTTACAGCACACTTTTTGCCATATAAACCAAAGAAACCTTCCTATACTGAAAACAACAGGATGCTGAGTAAGCTGTATCATCTGAAAGAGTTTGCATCCGGACACTTTAACACGGAAATAGATGCATATCATGCCTTCAGAGATTATTGCAGAAAATTACTTTCAGAGAAAAAAACGGACTTGATTTTAATTTCAGCACCACCACACAATCTGGTGCGACTTGCCAGTGAGTTGGGAAAGGAATTTAACCTGCCCTATGTAGTGGATTTTCGTGATATATGGAATAATTATATCACCGGTTCAGGTCATCAGATGAGTTGGCGTGGTAAACTGATGAACAGCATGGAGGAGTTTTATATTGCCCGATGGCTCAAAGATGCAAACCTCGTGACAACAGTGAGTAAAGCACTGGTACATCAGATTGAAAGAATTTATAAAGGAGAAACCGCTGAAATTACCAATGGATTTGAATGGCGTTTGTTTAAACCGGTTCAGGAAACTTCTCCACCTGCCGATCAGTTTGTTTTTGCAAGTATTGGAACTATCTATCCTTATCAGAATATTTCGATTCTTATTGAAGGTTTAAAAAAATTCTATACTCAGCTGGAAGATAAAAATTCTTTCAAACTGAATTTTATTGGAGTAAAAGCAGTGGATTCTATTGCAGACAGAATCAGCACTGAGCTTAGTGAAATCAAACCGTTCATCACATCCAAACTGCCAAGAAGTGAAGTGTTGAATTATTACAAACAAAGTCACATGTTGTTTATACCTGCATGGAAACAGTATCAGGGAATTTATACAACAAAAATTTTTGAATACCTGGGCTCCGGTCGTCTGATAATGGTTGCTCCCGGTGATGATGATGTTGTGGATCGGATGGTGCAAAATACACAACGCGGATACATTGCCAATACAGCTGACGAATTTGCTGCTGCACTTACCGAGGCTTATCAAATATGGAAATCAGGTAATCTGAAACCATTGGCAGTAAATGAGAGAGAGTTGTTTTTCTCACGCGAGAATCAGACGAAAATTCTTGCAGATAAAATACATCATATACTGAAGTCATGAAGCCATCGGTATGCCTTATTTTATCTTTTCACGACAGAGCAGTTCAATATGAATGGTTCATTGAGAAAGCACTGGAGCAACAAATGAAGCTGCATTTTATTTTTTTGAATCCTGAACAATGGCATATCGAACGTTATGTGCGTCATCGGAAAATTCCATGTCTTTTTATAAAATATAATTCTAAAAAAGATATTCCAAGAGCAACAGCTTTAATCTATCAGTATCTTTTTAAAAACAAAATTGATATCGTCCATACTCATCTGTTTGATGCCAATATATCGGGGCTGACAGCTGCGTGGCTTGCACGTGTGAAGAAGAGAATTTACACCCGGCATCATTCCGATTTTCATCATCGTTTTCATCGGGGTGCTGTCAAGTACGATCGTTATTGCAATCGCCTTGCTACGGATATTGTTGCTATCAGCAAAAATGTAGAAGAGATACTGATAAATACCGAGCAGGTTAAGAAATCGAAAGTGCATCTTATCCATCATGGATTTGAATTGGATGCTTTTAAAAATGTAAATACAGAGGAAGTTGAACAACTACGTGTAAAATATAATTTAAAAGACAATCATCCAGTGGTAGGAATGATCAGCCGCTATGAAAAAGGAAAAGGAATACAGCATGTGATTCCTGCATTTCAGAAATTGCTGAAAGAGTATCCGAATGCTGTTCTTGTTTTAGCCAACAGCCATGGCTCCTATGCCAGGGAAATTAAAGCAATGCTGAAACAACTTCCTGACCATTCGTATAGAGAGATTCGGTTCGAATATAATTTGTTTGCATTATATAAATTGTTCGATGTGTTTGTGCATGTACCTGAGTATGCCGAGTATGAAGCCTTTGGTCAGGTATATGTTGAAGCATTGGCAGCCGGAGTACCTTCTGTATTTACATTAAGCGGTATAGCTCTTGAATTTATTGAAGACAGAAAGAATGCACTGGTGTGCAAGTATGGTGATTCATCTGATATTTATAACGCATTGTCCGAAATTTTATCAGATAGTTCTCTGCGTGAGTTGATTATTTCAGAAGGCAGAAAAAGCATAGCACATAAGTTTAGTATGAATCTTTATTTTCGTAAACTGTTAAATTTATATAACTATACTGATTGATATGATTGGTAAATCAGAGAATGTATTTCATGTCATACTGTTCTATCAGGGCAATCAGTCTTTGCTGAAAAAAAATGAGCAAATCATCAACCGGCAATATCTCAGTAAATATGTTATCCATATTGTAGTTGATAATCAGTACAGCATTCAGTTTAAGTCGGAGTTTGGTGAAGAGATTGCTGCAGAGAAATGGATTGTTCATTGTGTAAATGGTAATGCACTTGAAGATATAAGTCTGTTGGCAGATGTGATAAAAAGAATACCTGATGGATGGATTTGTTTTCTGAAACCTGATGATGAGTGGATGCCATATCATCTTACCGCCATGAATGATGCTACGGAACAATGCTATGGCGAGAAGTTTTTTTATACTCAGAATGCAGGAGGAAGTTTAAAATGTATCAAACAGCCGATTTTGACCGAAAACCGTATTGACTTCAGCAATGTGGATTTTAATGAATATGTAAGTCTGAGTCAGATGATGATTCATCATTCTGTTGCGCAAACAGTATTGCTTCCGGGATTATGGTTTGAATCACATTCGGATCTGATGGTGAAGCTTGCTTTTATGAAAACATTTTCACTGCAGCGTATCAACAGGTTTACATGTGTATGTAAACCCCGTAAGAAAACTTACAGCAGAAATTATTTCGATCAACTGATACTTACAATGAGTTATGCAGTGCGTAATCTGATTGCAGATAATTCATTGCGTATGCAGTTAATGAGTAAAGCTTACAGAAGCAGTGTGTTGATGTTGATGCGAAGAATGAAGTTGATGTATTCATTCATATTGTTAAGCGAGATGATGTGTTGTATGTCAGGTTTACGCAAAGGCATGAAAGGAGGGATGGCAAATGTTGACTGATGAGCAACCCTACTTCAGCGTTATCATGCCGGTTTACAATCGTGCTGAACTGGTAAAACAATCTATTGACTCTGTCTTAAGGCAGACGTTTCAGGATTTTGAGTTAATATGCATCAATGACGGAAGCACAGACAATACACTGGAAGTACTGAGTGAACTGGAGAAAATAGATTCGCGGATTAAAGTTGTTTCGCATGAAAATAAAGGAAGATGTCAGGCCCGTAATTCCGGCATTGCACATGCTAAAGGAAAATGGATTGCTTTTTTGGATTCAGATGATTTTTATTTGGACAATCATTTGGAAACGTTGCAAAATCTGATAAGGAGGTTTCCGTCATTCAGCGGCATTGCAACTGAGCTGGTTTTCGAAGACAGAATAAGAGATCATAACAAGTGCAGATATTATCGTGATTTTGTGGTGCTGAGTCTGGATGATTTTGCTGATACCAATCCTATTTCGCTCAATCAGTTTTGTTATAACAAAGCCAGTTGCCCTGATTTGTTGTTTCCTGAAATAAATATTCTCGCAGCAGAAGATTTGCTTTTTTTCAGAATGTTCAGCAACAGATATAAGATTCTGAAATCCGGAATCATCACTAATTTTGTAAACACTCACGAAAACCGTTCTGTAAATCTTATTTCACCTGAGTTGTTTGTTTACTGGAATGTTTTTGCTACCAATTATTTTATTGATAATTTTCATGTGCCTGAAAAAATTGAGAAAAGCATGAGGCAATATGTTCAGTTGGTTATCAGCAATGTTTATCTGTCAGCAAAAAAAACAAAGGAAGGTTCGCGCGAGCTGCTGAAAGTTCTGAAGTACCCTTCTACCTATAGAAAAGTTCTTTTTTATAAAGCACTTATCAAATTATTTATAAACTGATGTGTGGAATAGCCGGTACTTTTTCTGCTAAAGGATTTTTCAGCAAAGCTGATATACAGGCTGCAGGTGAAAAACTGCATCACCGCGGACCCGATGGTTATGGTTTTTTTGAAGAGGAAGAAGTGATGTTATTGCATCGCAGATTGTCCATTATAGATTTGGATAACCGTGCTTCACAGCCTATGTCGTCACATGATGGACGATATGTGATGGTGTACAATGGCGAAGTGTACAATTATGTTGAACTGAAAGAAAAAATCATTCAGGAGCATAAAGGTACAGCAATGGCTGAGTTTAAAACTACCAGCGACTCCGAAGTTGTGCTCCGGTTATTCGAGCTGCACGGAAGAAATTTTGTTTCGGAATTGAACGGAATGTTTGCTATTTGCCTTTACGACAGGCAAGAACACAAACTCTATTTATTCCGCGACAGGATGGGTATTAAACCCTTGTTCTGGTATAGCGATAGGGAAGGAAATATTGCATTTGCATCAGAGTTAAAAGCACTCACGGCATTTGAAAGTATTTCCAAAGAAGTAAATCATGAATCCATATTTAATTTTTTGCGTTCAGGTTTTATTCCGTCACCATTTACTATCTATAAAAACATTCATAAACTTGAGAGTGGAACCTGCCTGACAGTAAGCAGAAGTGGAATTGAGAAGAATAAATTCTGGGAGCTGACAAAACAGGTTGATGGAAACAAACTGAATAATGAGAAGGAAGTATTGGTGAAGTTGGATTCGATATTAACAGAAGCGGTGAAGATTCAATTGCGCAGTGATGTTCCTTACGGTATTTTTTTAAGCGGAGGAGTGGACTCCAGCCTTGTTACAGCTCTTGCCACAAAACATGTGAATGGTAAGTTGAATACTTTTTCAATTGGCTTCAGAGAGCAAACACATAACGAAGCACCGCATGCACGCGCAGTGGCTTCACATCTAGGAACAAATCATCATGAGTTTATCGTTTCACGTTCAGATGCTATAGCTTTAATAGAAACTTTTTTTGATGTTTATGATGAACCTTATGCCGATACATCAGGAATTCCTACCATGCTCGTATCGAAGCTGGCTGCTCAGCATGTTAAGGTAGTTCTGTCAGGTGAGGGAGGAGATGAGTTGTTCTATGGTTATGGTACACACAACTGGTCGGTGCGGCTCAACAAATTTCCTTTCGACACATTCAGAATACCGATGAGTATTTTGTTTAAGCAATTATCATCCCGATATAAGCGTGTTGCTGAATTGCTTAAGTATGATTCAGATAAAACATTTTTACCTGAGCATATTTACTCCCAGGAGCAATACCTGTTTAACTTTGATGAGCTGAAAAACTTAATGTTAAACAAGCATGTATCTGATCTGAATCAATTCACCGAAAAATATTTTACTTCTTTTTCGTCCACATTTAGTGGATTGCAGAATAAGCCATCTGAGGAATTGCAGTCGTTATATGAAATAATGTATCCGTTACAGGACGATTTGCTCACCAAGGTTGACAGAGCTACTATGCAACATTCCATTGAAGCACGTGTGCCGTTGTTGGATAATCATTTGGTGCAACTTGCGCTGCAGATTGATTCGTCACTTAAAATCAAAAATGGCATCAATAAATATCCGCTTAAAAAACTTCTGGCAAACTATGTTCCGGAAGAAATATTCATGCGGCCCAAACGCGGATTTTCCATTCCGTTGGCCAAATGGCTGAAGACAGAGTGGAAATATTTAATTGATGACTATCTGAATGAAAAGGTGATTGCAGAAGTTGGTCTGTTTAAACCTGAAGAAGTAAAGAAAATGATTCGGCAATTTTATTCAGGTGATGATTACCTCTACAACAGGTTGTGGTGCCTGATTGCTTTGCACCGTTGGCTGATAAAAAATCAATAATCAGATTTGCTCAATATCTCTGGTTCTGACCCAACCTTCATTTCCATTAGGGATACGGATTTTTTTCCAATCCTGGAGTTCATCTGTTACCGTAATTTTAGTGCCTTCGTGCAATTGAAATAAATTGGTACCTTTATCATCAGGAGAACTTTTGATATAGGTGCTTTGAGACATTATTATAGCACTGTTTGTATTATCGTTTAACCTGTTCTGTTGAAGCGTGACATAAAAATAGAATAATGCGATTCCTGCAAACAGAAATGAAAGGAAGAAGAAAGTTTTCTTTACGGAATAAACTTTAAAGTAAACATACAACCCGAACGATATAATTGCCAGCCAGAAAATGATAAGAAAAATAACAGCACGTGTAGTGGTTGTTGAATAAGTCAGATAATTATCCCACCATTGTTCATAAAACACTTTGGGAGCAGGCTCAATTTTATCAATGGTATTTTGATTTGCCAGTGCAAGGTTTAAGGCAACATCGCTGTCATCCGGTTTTAATTTCTTGGCGCGCTCGTAGTTCAGAATGGCCTGAGTAAAATTGCCGGTTTTGTAATAAGCATTTCCAAGATTGAAATACACTTCAAAAGAAGTTACACCTGATGCCAGTATGCTGTTATATTTTTCTATTGCCTGATTATAATTTTGTTTAAGATAAAAATCATTACCTTCTTTAAACAGGCTTTCAGCACTTTGTGCATATAAACCTTTTGCAAAAAAGCAGAGTGCGAATATCAGATAAATTATTTTTCTCATGGAATTATACATTTAAAGCGTTCTCAAGTTCGGTTATGATTGAAACACTGTCGGTATATATCTGTTGTGGATTGGTACTCTGAAACTGTGAAGCAAATCTTGCAAGTTCGCAGGTGTCAATGGTTGTAATCATTTTAGTAGTGAGTGCTTCAGAAATATTGTTTTCCTTCAGTTTACGTGTTAGAGTTTCTTTGTTGAGATCTGCCATGTCAATCCCCAGTTTATCCGAAGCATAACCGTTGAGTCCTTTAAAAATTTCTTCGTAAAACAAATCTGTTTTTCCTGCATCCAGTTGTTTTTTGGCAGCGGATAGTCTTTTTTGTGCCATCTTGGTAGCTCGTGTACTTCGCATGTAGGCAACATTTCCTGATAATTTTTCTTTTCGTTTTTTATAAATCAGATACACTGTAAGTAAAATCACAGGTAGCAATAACAATACATAAAATAGCAGGCTTCCGAAAAATGTACCGTGGGTGTAAGTAGTCATCACACCGGTTTTAATAAATGCAATATCTTTCCCCAAAAGTTTTACATCTGTTTTATTCTGATAGGAGGCAACTGATTGCGCAGCAGAAGCATCACCACTGATACCTTTTACAGTAATCTTTAATGGAGGAGAAGTAAGTTGAACATATTGCTTTTTGTTAAGGTCGAAGTAAGTGAAGTGTACAGGTTCAATTGTATAATCACCTTCATGACGGGGGATGATTAAATATTCAAATGTTTTACTTCCGGTTACTCCGTTTTCTGTTACCGAAACATTATCGTTGATTTTTGGATCGTAAGTTTCAAAGTCGGTGGGAAGTTTTATTTCAGGAGCATCTATCAGTTTTAAATTTCCTTTACCGCTTATTTTTATTTTAAGATTTACTGCATCATTGGCTTTTACCTGATCTTTGTCTAATGCTGCCTGCATAGTAAAATTTCCCACAGCACCTTTAAAATAATCATCCGGAGCCGGAGGCAGGTCCTTGACATTAATTTTTACAGGCTCGCTCTTCACATTCACTTTTACATCTCGTGCAGAATTGAAAAACGGATCATTAAAGAATGGATCATTAAAAATATCAAAAGGATTGTTGGAACGCTTGCGTTGATTTTGTACACGTGCAATGCAACTTCCCTGCATGGGGTCAATGGTAAGTGTACCTGATTGTTGTGGAAACAGAATTACTTTTTTTACAATGCCTACCCGGTATTGTTCGCCATTTATTACTTCTGTTCTTAACTCAAGTTGATCAGGCATTTTAAGTTCCTGCGACCAGAAACCGTTTAATGCAGGAAGTTTGTCAATGGTATAGTTAACTAAATTAACCTTGGTATAAAGTTTATAAGTTGCCAGTATGGCTTCGCCTCGATAAACAGAAGATTTATCAACGCTCACACGCAGAAATACACTTTTAGTAGTAATGCCGTCATCATCTCCCTGCGAATTATTAGTGCCGGCCTGCGGCTTACCCTGACCTTTGACAACGTTTAATGTCAGTGCATTTGATTTTATTTTCACACCATTTACTTCAATGGTAGCCGGGTCAATGCGGTAAGTTCCTTCGGACTTTGCTTGCAGATAATAAGTAAACGACACCGACTGTGACATATTGCCGTTAATAAACTGCATGCTCGTACTCTGATTCGGACCACTCAGAATATTAAAATCTTTGAATGAAGGAGCCTGAAAATTGCTTGCCTGGGTATTTATTGTAAATGTGATTGAAAATTGTTCATTGGTTCCTATCGGATTTCTGTTTACAGAAGCTGTAAAGCTTATTTCAGCAGCGTAAGTTGAATATCCTGACAACAATAAAACTACTGCCAATAAGTGGCGCAAATTTTTAATGAGTTGTATTTTCAGATTCTTAATTGTCATTACCATTGTTTTTCAATTCGAACACGTGCACCTTCTTTTTTAGCCATTTTCTTTTGAAGTTCTTTTTCATCATTATTAACAGCTTGCAACATCCGTTCGGCATCTTCTTTTGAAATTTTTGGCTGCTGAGCCTGCTCTTTCTGATCCTTCTGATCTTTCTGTTGTTGGTTTTGATTTTGTTGTTGATTCTTGTCGTTCTTCTTATCGTCTTTCTTGTCCTGATTTTTCTGCTGATCTTTATTCTTGTCTTTGTTGTCCTTTTTGTTTTTATCCTGTTGCTGTTGTTGCTGCTGCTGCTGTCTTAGTTTAGACAGCGCATACACATAATTATAACGTGCATCTTCATCATTGGGATTTATTTTTAAGGATTCTTTGTAGGCATTGGCGCTTTCCTGATATTTTTCAGCTTTAAGAAGAGCATTCCCCTGATTGTAAAACGATTTTGCTTTTAGGTCTTTATCTGGTTTTTCATTCGAAAGATTCTGAAAAGTACCGGCAGCTTCATCGTATTTCCCCTGTTTATATAAAGCATCACCCAGATTAAACTTACCTTCCTGAGTCTTGTTGTTTTTCTCAATAGACTTGCGATATTGCAATTCAGCTTCTGAAAAATCTCCTTTCTTATAGTCACGGTTGCCTTTGCGAACCAGCGACTTTTCGTTTTGAGCCATCCCCATAAAAGGTATGAGCAACATGAATGACAGCAGAATTAAATTATTTTTTCTCATCTCCTCCTCCGAATAAATTAAGTTCTTCTATCCATTTACTTCTCTTTTCTGAAATGATAAATTCTATCAGCAATAATAATAACGAAATTCCTAAAAAATATTGAAACTGGTCAGCATAATCGGTAAACATTTTACTGCCGAATTCATTTTTCTGCATGGCATTAATTTCTTTCATAATAATTCCAAGCCCGTCATCACTGTTGGTAGCACGAATAAATTTCCCGTTGCCTGCCTGTGCAATTTCAGCAAGAGTATTTTCGTCAAGTTTGGTTATTACCGTCTGACCATTGTTGTCCTGCATATAACCTGTGCGCTGGCCGTTGTAAAATACAGGTATAGGAGCACCATTTACCGAGCCCATGCCAATGGTATGAACAATGATGTTGTTTTTATATGCATTTTTTGCAGCTTCAACAGCATCATCTTCGTGGTTCTCACCGTCTGTTATCACAATAATGGCTTTGTTTTTCTTGGCTGAATCGCTGTTGCTGAATGACGACACTGCCAGATCAATAGCTTTACCGATGGCAGTTCCCTGTGTGGGCACCATACTGGTGTTGATAGACGAAAGAAAAAGTTTAGCTGCACCATAGTCAGTAGTAATAGGCAACTGCGTATATGCCTCTCCCGCAAAAACAATCAGTCCGATTCTGTCTCCCTGCAACTGATCAATCAATCTTGATATAGCCTGCTTTGAACGTTCAAGTCGGCTGGGTTTAATATCTTCAGCATTCATACTGTTGCTCACATCCAGAGCAATTACCACATCAACGCCTTTTCGTTTTACCGTTTCAAGTTTTGTTCCTATCTGAGGACCTGATATTCCTATTACCAAAAAAGTAAAAGCAAGAGCCAATAAAATAAATTTGATGACAGGTTTTGTATAAGCCTTTCCCGGTGTGAGCTGTCGTACCAGTGCGTAATCACCAAAAAGTGAAATTGCTTTCTTACGCCACCTCAGTAATGCAATAAATAAAATTACAAGAACAGGAACCAGTAACAATCCATATAAAGCTTCGCTATGTGATAATCGGAACATCTTTTCTGTGTTATGGTAATTTACGCATCCATGTATATCGCAACAGTATTTCAAGTGTCAGAAATATTCCCGCTGCCAATGCAAATGGGAAAAATTCTTCGCTGTATCTTCTGAACTCTGTCACTTCTATTTTTGTTTTTTCAAGCTTGTCAATTTCATCATAAATTTCTTTCAGTTTGCGGTTGTCTGTTGCCCTGAAATATTTTCCGTCAGTAGCATCAGATATCTGTTTACAAACTGCTTCGTCAATCTGCACTTCCATATTCTGATACTGAATTCCAAAAGGTGTTTTGAAAGGATATGGAGCCATTCCCTGAGTTCCAACACCTATGGTGTAAACTCTGATGCCAAAAGTTTTTGCAATTTCGCCAGCAGTAAGTGGGGCAATTGAACCGGCATTATTTACTCCATCGGTAAGCAGTATAATTACTTTACTTTTTGTTTTAACATCTTTCAGTCTGTTCACAGCTGTTGCCAACCCTTCGCCAATGGCAGTTCCATCTATCAACATACCGCTTTCTATTTTCGAAATCTGATTTTTCAGAACGGCATGATCGGATGTAATGGGGCACAGCGTAAAACTTTCACCAGCAAAAATTACTATTCCTATCAGGTCGTTTGGTCGTTTGTCAATGAATTCAAGAGCTACTTTTTTAGCAGCTTCTATTCGGTTGGGTTTGAAATCTTCGGCAAGCATACTTCCTGAAATATCCATTGCAAGCACTATGGAAATTCCTTCAGATGTTACCTCCTGACCTCTGGAGGATGACTGAGGACGTGCCAATGCAACAACAATGGATGCTACAGTAAGTAAACGAAGTACTAGAGGTGTAAAACCTATTTTCTGACGAAGAGTGGGTTGATAATTTTTGAATCCTTCATCAGTAGAAATCTTAAGACTTACCTTCTTTTTTGAATTTACCTTCCAGTGCCATAGCAATAACAGCGGTAGCAGCAGCAACAACCAGAAAAACTGCGGATAGGCAAAATGTATGTTATTGAAATATTCCATGCTGCGTCAGGAAGATTGTTCTTTAGCGGGTAAAGTGTTGATGTCAACTTTCTGTTCCTTGGTTTCTTCCACAAAGGTGAAAGCGTCAGCTATTGCCTGCTCATTTTCGGGAGCTACGGGTGTGTATTTTGCAAACTTGGCAAGGTCGCTGATGGTTAAAACAGATTTAATTCGGTTGTAAGTTTCATTGGAAACATGCTGGATGAAACTGCTGTGCATAATTTCATCAGTAGTGCGTTCCATAGCATCTATATTCCATCGGTTTGAAATATATTCTCGCACTGTATCAGAAATACCGGTGTAGTATTGTTTAATGTTTCCTTGCTGCCAAAGTTTAGCATCCTGCAGTTCGTGCAATTTTTCAAGAGCAATTTCATGAGCAGGTCGTTTAACGACTTCCTGTTTTACCTCTACAGGTTTAAGTTTTCTTTTTCGGACTAAGTAAATGATTAGCAAAGCAAGTGCAATAAACACCAATCCGATAATGACATACATGGCAATTTCCTGCCACGATATTCCTACTTCTATCGGTCCTTTTATGTCGCGAATGGCTTTGGTTGTATCTACAGGAATAAGATTTACTGTAAGCAATTGAGCTTGCGTTTCTGCAAGATATGTTGCAGTGTCACCCGGTTTATGATAATTAAAACTAAAAGGAGTAATAACATAAAAACCTGAGTCAAAAGCAGTGAGTGTAATTTTTTGCTCACGTGTGAGTATTTTTTGATCCGGACTTTTAAGGGTATCTATCGGGCCTTTATTTACAAAGTCAATCCCGTTGAGCGTATCAGGAATAACCGGCCATTGCGACTGATAATTTGCAGGTATGCTGAACCGTAATTTCCCTGTTATTTGCTGACCCACTAAAATTCTGTTGCTGTCTAATTCAAATACAGCATTGGCGTTTTGCGCATAAAGTGCAAACACACTGCAAATATTGAACAGAAAAATCAGCAGAATAAATTTAACCAGCCTCATTTTTTCTCTCGTTTTTTAAATAGTTTCATCAAAGGCTGAATATAATTTTCACCTGTGTATAAATCTGTTTTATCCACTCCACTTCTGCTGAATATGGTGTTCAAGCGCAAATCATGTAATTGTCTTTGTTGTTTAAAATTTTTACGGACAGTTGCATCAGATGTGTCCACAATCATTTCACGTCCGCTTTCTGCATTTTTCACTCTTACCAAACCTATGTCAGGAAGTTCAGTTTCTCTTCTGTCGTTAATTTTCAATGCTACCAAATCATGTTTTCTGCTGGTAATTTTAAGTGCTTCTTCAAAAGGGCTTTTGGTAGATGTGCCGGTAAAGGATGTATCATAGAAGTCGGAAACAATAAATGCAATACTTCTTTTCTTAATCACATTGCTCAGATATTGAAGACCTGTGGCAAGTGATGTTCCTTTTGACTCAGGTTGAAATTTAATCAGCTCACGGATTATACGCAAAATGTGCGAGCGACCTTTTTGCGGAGGTATAAATTTTTCAATTTTATCACTGAACAAAATCAATCCTGTTTTATCATTATTCTGAATGGCAGAAAACGAAAGTACTGCACATACTTCAGTAATCAGTTCTCTTTTAAATTGTTTGTTTGTCCCGAAATTTCCTGAAGCACTGATGTCAACCAACAGCATAACGGTAAGCTCACGTTCTTCTTCAAACACTTTTACATAAGGATGGTTGAGCCGTGCAGTCACGTTCCAGTCAATCGCTCTGATGTCATCACCCGGAATGTATTCTCTCACCTCGCTGAATGCCATACCACGACCTTTAAAAGCAGAATGATATTCACCTGAGAAAATCTGACTTGATAATCCCCGTGTTTTGATTTCAATCTTCCGTACTTTTTTTAGCAGATCTGTTGTTTCCAAGATTTATTTTACTGTTTAAGTGAAAGTAACAGTTTTAGCAAATAGAAAAATTTCCCTGTTAAGGTACTTCAACTACATTCAGTACTTCGTTAATCACCATATCGGTAGTGTAATTTTCTGCTTCAGCTTCGTAGGTAAGCCCTATGCGGTGACGCATTACGTCATGGCAAACTGCGCGTACATCTTCGGGAATTACATAACCTCTGCGTTTGATAAATGCATAAGCTTTGGCAGCGAGTGCAAGGTTGATACTTGCACGTGGCGACCCACCGTAATTTATCAACTGTGCTATTTTATCAAGTTTGTTATCCTTTGGAAAACGGGTTGCAAAAACTATATCAACAATATATTTCTCGATTTTCTCGTCCATATATATTTCTTTCACCAGCTGACGTGCTTTCAGAATATCAGCAGTGCGCACAATAGGAGCAATGGTAGTTTTGTCCTGCGTCAGATTCTGACGAATGATTAATTTTTCTTCGTCTTTGGTAGGATACCCTATTACTACCTTAAGCATAAAACGGTCGAGCTGTGCTTCTGGTAAAGGATAGGTTCCTTCCTGCTCAATGGGGTTTTGCGTAGCAAGTACAAGAAAAGGCTCTTCGAGTTTAAATGTTTCGTCACCTATGGTTACTTGTTTTTCCTGCATGGATTCAAGCAATGCACTTTGAACTTTTGCAGGTGCACGGTTAATTTCGTCTGCAAGAATAAAATTTGCAAAAATGGGTCCCTTTCGAACTGCAAATTCTTCTTTCTTCTGATTATAAATTAATGTTCCAATTAAATCGGCTGGCAACAAATCGGGAGTAAACTGAATACGGCTGAATCGTGCATCTATTGCCGATGCAAGAGATTTTATGGCTAAAGTTTTTGCCAGACCCGGAACTCCTTCAAGCAGCAAATGCCCATTGGACAACAAACCTATCAGCAGTCGTTCTACCATATATTTTTGTCCTACAATAACCTTGCTTAGTTCTAACTGAAGCAGTTCGATAAATTCGCTTTCGCGCTGAATCTTTTCGTTTATTTCTCTAATGTCAAACATGTTTTTTAATATGTTTTAAGCGATGCAAGTTTATAATATTAGCTGTGAATGGATGGTGAAATAGTGTGTTAATTTATGTTAAGTGGCCGCTGCAAATATAACATTATGGGATGATGTTAAATCTTATTTTTGGAGCGTATGCAAAGGTATTTTTTAGAGTTGTTTTTTAAAGGAACCCATTACAGTGGATGGCAGATTCAGAAGAATGCTGTTTCTGTTCAGCAGAAGTTGAATGAGGCAATTAATACTCTGCTACCCGCCAACAACAATATAGAAACAACAGGGTGTGGCCGCACTGATGCAGGTGTGCATGCTACCCAGTTTTTTGCACATTTCGATTCTCCGGAAATTATTTCCGACAGTGAAAGTTTTATTTATCATCTGAATGGGATTTTACCTGCTGATATTACTGCTGTTCATCTACATAAAGTAGCTCAGGAGGCTCATGCCCGTTTTGACGCTGTTAAACGCACCTATCATTATTACATCCATTCACAGAAGAATGGTTTTCTTTCAGAGTATTCAGCATGTTATTTCAAAAAACCTGATATTGCACTTATGCAGCAGGTAAGCGATTTGCTCCCTGAATATTCTGACTTCAACAGTTTTTGCAAATCAAGAGCGCAGTCGCGAACTACTTTGTGTAAAATTTATCATGCAAAATGGAAAGAGAAAAACGGATTTCTGATTTTTGAAATTACTGCCGATCGTTTTCTTCGTGGTATGGTGAGAGCACTGGTAGGAACAATGGCAGATGCAGGCCAGCAAAAAATAAGTGTGGATGATTTTAAGAATATCCTTGACGCAAAAGACAGAAGAAAAGCCGGCCATGCTGCTCCTGCCTGCGGACTTTATCTTTCAAAAATTGAATATCCTTATTTAGCAACTAAGAATCACTTCAACTTTCCATTTTAAAAAAATAACATGACAACCTCAACTGTTGGAGTTCAGCTGAGTATATGTTTACATTTTTATAATTCGTTGGGTAAATATTCTGTTGTCATCTTCCACTCTGATAAAATATATACCTGACCTTAGTCCAAGGTCGTTCAGGCTGATAATATCACTTGAAGTGTTTTCATGACATATATGTTCTATCAGCAATTTACCATGCATATCAAAAAGTCTTATAACACTTTTTTCGCCATTTAAATTGCGAATGGTAAGAATATCTTTTACAGGATTCGGACTAACAGTAATACTCAGAATATGGTCATCACTTCTTTCAACAGTTACAATCGGTGAAATATTCTGACTATTGTCGAAGTCAACCTGTTTGAGGCGATAATAAACGATATGTTCACTGACGGGTTCAAAATCTTTGAAGCGATACACATTCGGCACATTGCTGTTACCTTTGCCATCTACAAAGCCTATGGAACTGAATTGCATGTCAGACAAAGCTCTTTCAATATAAAAACCTTTGTTGTTATGCTCTGATGCAGTTTTCCATGTGAGCAGATTATATTTTTCGAATGCTTTGCCGCTGAGATAAACTAAAGTAACCGGCAATGGACTGTTAGGTGGTGCTAAAATTTCAAAATCATCAACTGCTGCTCCCGCATAATTTACAGACTGATCAGATTTGAACCTTATTCTGAATGCAACATTTGAATTACCTGCAAGAAATGATACATCATACTGGCAAAGCGTAAAACTGCTTTTGTTGACATTAAAATATGCTTCGTTCAGAGGGAATGAAGTGTTTGATACAGTATTAGCAAAATCATACCAGTTGGGAGAAGTCACCAAACTCAGTGGCACCCAGGTGTCACCTTTGTCGAGTGAATATTCCACACGCATACCATCATAACTGCTTTCAAAAACATTTTTGCGATAAAATTTCAAAGTGTAAGTGCCTGCTGCCGAAAAATTATAATTAGGTGTCATCAATCTTGCATCACTGTTGTCGGCATAGGTTGTTGCAGTGAGTCCTGTTACCCATGCATTACTTCCGCTAAGTGTTCCGTTTTTTCCGGCAATAGCTGAGTTGCCTCTTTGCCAGGGTGTACCTCCGGCTTCTTCGCAACCAAAGTCATACGGATTGATGTCGAAATTTCCTCCTGCAATAATTGTATATGGTGTACCTCTGTTTGGTAATATTTGTATGTAGGAAGTTTTAGTTTCTACAAGTCCGGCACTGTTATTAATTTTTAACGATACGGTATAAACTCCGGGCGTAGTATAAGTTTTAGTTGGGTTTTTAACATTAGAATTTGTAGCATCACCAAAATCCCAATCCCACGATACTGCTTTAAAAGAAGCATCAGTAAATTTTATAGGTTTATTGACATAAGTAATTTTTTTATCGGCAACAAATTCCGGATGCGGGTCAGCAAATACATCTGTAGAGTAAAGACCCCGCCCATGAGTAGCTGCAATTACTACTTTGTCTGAAGCACGCAATTGCAACATCTGAGTACTCACATTGGCAAGACCATTATTGGAAGGACCCCACACGGTAGCAGCACCGTTCAGCAAGTCAGTAGTCCACACACCAAGTTCTGTTGCAAGCATTGCCTGCGTGTTATCATTTGGATTAAACAATGCCCATCGAATTGGCATATCAGGAAGATTTCCTTCTACGCTTTGCCAGGTTGTTCCTCCGTCTTTTGTTTCCCAAACACTGTTTACTCCGTAGTTGGAATAAGTTACCAGCAAATGATTATCGTCTCCTGTTTCAACTTCTATGCAGGAAATACTTCCTGTAGGCATACCTGCACTGGAATTAATCTGCACTCCGGCCGAACCTGATGGCACTGTGTTAGCATTATCCACTCTCACTACTCTTCCACTTCCTACGCCCATAAAAACTCTGTTGGGAGTGTTAGGCGAAACAGTAATTGCACGGATGGTTCCAGTTAGTCCGGGTGACAACGCTACCGTTTGAAAAGTTGCTCCGGTTGTTGCATTAATCCAACGCACATAGGTACCACTGGATGAATAAGCATACATGATATTGGCTGCATTATCATAGTCAGAAGGATTTACAAAAGAACCTCCGCTTGTGCCAACACCGGTAAATGATGCACCTCCGTTGGTAGAACGGTAAAAGTTATTATATACATAGGAGGTAAACTGATATTGCGGTTGATCCTGATCAATATGTGTAAAGCATCCATCTCCTCCGGTTACTTCTACTGTTGCATTGATACCTCCTGAATTATACTGATGTGAGCCATTGTCCTGTGCTCCCGCTAAAAAATAATTGGTATAAGCAGTAGGATGAATAGCACAGGCATAGAACTGAGTTACGTTATAATTATCGCTCTTAAATTGTATTACAGGTGATGCAGCTGCTGCATTACTACTTCGGTAAACTCCTCCATCATTTCCAAAATAGATAACATTGGAATTTCCGGGTTCGTAAATGGCTATATGCTGATCGGCATGTGCATACTGATAACCGAAACCACCATACCAGTGTGCAACCTGTTGCCATGTATTTCCACCGTCTGATGATTTAAACAAATCCACTCCACCTACATAAAGCGTATTGCTGTTGTTGGGGTCAACGGCAATACTCATGTCATACCAGTATTGAGTCCTTGTAATATCATTTCCTATACCTCCATCAGCATCTACCGGTTTAGGAAGCAAAGTCCAGTTAGCACCTTCATTGGTTGTGCGATAAAAATTTACACCTCCACCTTCAGCAACAAATGCATAGCAGACCTGTGAATTGGAAGGCGCCAGTGCAAAATCAATTCGCGAAGCTCCAGTAGCAGGGAAACCATTTGTTCCTGTATTCATTTTCACCCATGTACCTGCATTGCCATTTGACGAACGGTAAATTTCACCATTGGTGCGTGTGCTTGCCCAAACAGAATTATTGGTAGAAACTTCTACATCACTGATGTTATTGGTTGCTGCTCCTACACCTGCACCAAGTACTTTAGTCCAGGTGGCACCATTATCCTGAGAGCGAAACAAACCGCTGTTGGTAGCTGCATATACATCACCGTTTGTATGTACAACCATTCGGTTTACGTAGTAAAAATTAGCATTGTTTGTTGATGCAAGTTGAGCCCAGTTGGTTCCACCGTCAATAGATTGCCAGATACCTAAACCTCTGATCGCATCGGCATTGCTGTAGCCTTCGCCTGTACCGAAATACATGATTTGAGTGTTGGCCGGATTGCTGCAAATGGTAGTAACAGCAAGATTCGCCATTAAATCATTTACCGGTGTCCACAACGGACTGGGTGCAGTGATATCAATCGTTTTCCACAAGCCTCCGCCAACACCTCCTGCCCATACAGTTTTTTTTGAAACATCATTCGGGTCAATCATAATTGCCCGTGTGCGTCCTCCGCAATTACTCGGGCCTCTCTCTGTCCAGTTTACTCCGGGCAATGCGCCCATCATGCGATTTGCTGATTGCTGTTGCTGCAAAGCTTCCATGTATCTCATGCCTGAAAGTAATCTTTCTCTTGGTACAGTGCCGGTAGCAGGGTCCATGGTTCGTTCTGTTTCCTGCTGGTAGTACATATCCATTCTGTCGCGTTTGGGAACTCTTCCTTTTTTCTTTCTTTTATAAACATCTTCAAAATGATCGCTGTACAGTTTTTTATAATGCACAATGGTATCCTCAGGCACTACATAATAGGCAACTGCAAGCAGAATAAAAACACTCAGAATACTTAAAGTAATTTTCTTAATCATTCAGAATGACAGAATGTTGCTGTAAATGATACAAGGTGTAAATTTAATATAAGGGATTCAGAATTCAAATGATAAAGTTATGAAAGTTTAAAATGGTATAACTTTTATTAAACTCTTTATTTTTTATACAAGATTAAATACTTTTTCAAACGCATAAATAGGCTTAAAACCAAAATATAAATCAATAATTCCCGGCATTGATATGGTTTGTTTTTAAGATTTGAGTGAATTCAAAAAAGTATGTATTTTTTTTGAGTTGTTATCAGGAGCATCCGTATTGTTTATTTCAAGAACCTTTACACCTGTTTCTGCAAGCATTTTCATATAATCAGCATATTCACGTAGAGCAGTATGTTGTAGGGCAACTAATTCATCAAACGATTTATTTTTATGCTGTGGTAATATCCTGTTGGTTTCTTGCTCACGTTTCAGAATTTGTTTTGCAACTCTTTCCGCAGAAGAGTTGCAAAAGATTACTGCTCTGTTTTTAAAATTGTCACTATGAAGTTCGTTGCGGTTATGCATTAACTGTCTTATTTCTCTTCCGAAATTGTGCAGCAATCCTTCATCTGAAACAACAATATACTCTTTATTTAAAGTATGTACTTTATAATCCGAAAGGAGGGTTTTATAAAAATAACTCAGTACCCGCAATTTATCCGCACCGGCATAATCGTAATGAGTTACTGAATTTAACTTCTGAGCAGCTAATTCATGATAAAAAACACTGTCATCAGAAATATATTTTGGCTCTTTTTTCAGAGTAAGAAAAAAATCTCCTGTGTTTATCCATTTATCTCTGATATTACATTGCTTATAAAGACTAGTTTTTCCAACACCGGGGACTCCTGTAAATTCTACATTAAACGGTTTTAATGTTTTTGCGTAATTCTTTCCGGGTTTTACTCTCTTTACTTCAACTCCCAGCTGACTAAATAATTTTGAAAAAAGTGTTTGCATATTTCAGTGTTAAATTTAAAAGTTGAACATTGTAAATGTTGTCATTCAATTCAAATTTAATAAGCGTTGTTTGATAATGGTATTTTAATTCTTTATTAAATCAAAATTCAGGAAGACTATTTGAAGCAGAGGCTGCATGAATCTTATTACTTTCCGGTCAAATAGCTTAATAAAATAAAGGTTCAAAATTATACAATTTATTAAGGGTAATATGAGATAATTGGGCTTGCCGGTAAATCTTTGTAAAATAAAAAAGCTGCCTTAACCGACAGCTTTTAATTAGGGCAATACTTTTGCAATTAAACTGACTCTGCCAGTACAACCACTTTATTTTTCATCATTTCCACAACACCACCTTTTACATTAAATTCAAGTGTTTCCTTAGCGGTTTTTACTTTCACTTTTCCTTTTCCCAATGTAGATATAATAGGTGCGTGGTTGTTCAGCATCTGAAATTTTCCGTCAGCGCCCGGTACTGAAACCGAATTAACTTCGCCAGAGAAAACCGTTTTGCCGGGAGTAATTATTTCTAAAAACATATTGCTGTTCGATTTTTATTATTTTGTTTCGGCAAGTAATTTTTTACCTTTTTCTATCGCATCATCAATGGTACCTACCAGGTTGAAAGCTGCTTCAGGATATTCATCCACTTCACCGTTCATAATCATGTTAAATCCTTTGATGGTTTCTTCTATTGGCACAAGCACACCTTTGAGTCCTGTAAACTGTTCTGCTACGTGGAAAGGTTGTGAGAGGAAACGTTGTACACGTCTTGCACGGTGAACTGCCATTTTATCTTCATCACTTAATTCGTCCATACCAAGAATGGCAATGATGTCCTGCAATTCTTTGTAACGCTGCAACAATTGTTTTACACGCTGTGCAGTCTGATAATGTTCTTTTCCAACAACTTCCTCAGTAAGAATTCTTGAAGTAGAATCCAAAGGATCCACAGCAGGGTAAATACCAAGCTCAGCAATCTTACGGCTCAATACGGTTGTAGCATCGAGGTGAGCAAAGGTGGTAGCAGGTGCTGGGTCAGTAAGGTCGTCAGCAGGTACATATACCGCCTGTACTGACGTAATTGAACCACGTTTGGTAGAAGTAATACGCTCCTGCATCAGTCCCATTTCTGTTGCCAGGGTAGGCTGATAACCTACAGCTGATGGCATACGTCCGAGAAGTGCTGATACTTCAGAACCTGCCTGAGTGAAACGGAAGATGTTGTCAATAAAGAAAAGGATGTCGCGGCCACTGCCTGTACCATCACCATCGCGGAAGTGTTCAGCAACTGTAAGACCTGACAAGGCAACACGTGCACGAGCTCCGGGAGGCTCATTCATCTGTCCGAATACAAGAGTTGCTTTTGAGTCGGCAAGTTTATTGTAATCTACCTTGCTCAAATCCCATCCGCCCTGTTCCATGCTGTGTTTAAATTCTTCGCCATAGTTAATTACACCTGACTCAATGAACTCACGCAACAAGTCATTACCTTCACGAGTACGCTCTCCTACACCGGCAAATACTGAAAGTCCGCTGTATGCTTTTGCAATGTTGTTTACCAACTCCATGATGAGTACCGTTTTTCCTACTCCGGCACCACCAAACAAACCGATTTTACCTCCTTTGGAATAAGGTTCCAAAAGGTCAATAACTTTAATTCCGGTAAAAAGTACTTCTGATGCAGTAGAAAGCTCTTCGAATTTTGGAGCCTCACGGTGAATAGCCATTCCTTTTTCTTTAGAAACCGGTTTCATTCCATCCACGGCATGACCTACTACATTAAATAATCGTCCTTTAATAGCATCTCCGGTAGGCATTTTTATGGCATCGCCTGTGGCAATTACTTCCATACCTCTTACCAATCCGTCAGTAGAGTCCATTGAAATTGCTCTCACAGTGTCTTCTCCAATATGTTGTTGGCATTCCAGTACCAAAGTTGTACCGTCTGGACGCTTTATTTCAAGAGCTTCCAGGATATGAGGAAGTTTTGAATTCTCATCTTCAAAGGATACGTCCACCACCGGACCGATTACCTGAGTTATTTTACCTTTATTCATTGAATTAAAATATTACTTTTTTATTTAGCTTAAACCTTATTTTTCAAGGCGCGAAATTAGTAAAAATCAGCTACTAAATTTCAAAGCAACAAGAATGTTGTCAACAATTTGTAAATTAGTCGTTTAACATTAAAAAAGGCGCTATGAAAGTGAGTCATAGCGCCTCAGGGGCTTATTACCGATTAGTTTGGCTTTCAGGTCAGCACAAATGTGTTTTCAATTTGCTCAAGGTGTTTACTTTCTTTAGTTTTTTAATAGCCTTGTCTTTCATCTGACGGACACGCTCGCGTGATATTTCCAGGTGATCGGCAATTTGCTCTACAGAATAATCGCTTTCGTGTTCAATGCCATAATACATCTTTACTACCTGACGCTCGCGAGGTCGCAGAACGGTTAAGGTTTGTTGTATATCGTGTTTTACAGATTCACGCTCCAGGCTATTGTCGGCAGGGAGTGCCGTGTAATCCGGTATAAACTCATAAAGCGATGATGCGTCATCTTCAGAGCCAACAGGCATATCAAATGAGATTGGTGATACATTCAGGCGGATGGCTTCTTTAATAGCCTGCTCTGAAAGTTGAGTAGCCTCAGTAAGTTCTTTGTCATTCATTTCACGGCCATACTTTTGTTCAAATGCCGATTGCATTCTTTTGATTTTTGAATACTGGGTAACCTGATTAAAAGGTACGCGAATGAGTCTCACTTTTTCAATTAATGCAAGCATAATAGACTGGCGAATCCACCAAACGGCATACGAGATAAATTTAAATCCTTTGGTGGCATCAAATTTTTGTGCTGCCTTAATCAGACCGATGTTTCCTTCATTAATCAAATCAGATAAGTTCATTCCCTGATTCTGATATTGCTTGGCCACACTTACAACAAAGCGCAGGTTGGCTTTTACAAGTCTTTCCATGGCTGCTTTGTCGCCTTTCTTAATTCGTGATGCCAATTGCTCTTCTTCTGCAGGAGTGAGCAATTGTTCCGAGGCAATTTCATTGAGATAACGTTTCAGGCATTCGCTTTCACGCAGTGTGATGGAGTTGGTAATTCTCAGCTGTCTCATAGCTGTAAGATTTTTAGAAAATGTGTTATACTTTTTTGATGTCTTGAGATATTTTGCAACAATCTTGCCAAAAAATTCATCGTAAACACATTTGACGCGTTATGAACGCTTTGTAAGGTTTTTACAAAAACAGATTGAAAAGCATAGATTCATCTTTGATTGTTGTTGGGCGATGACTTTATAATTTTTCATTTATATTAACGGAATCGTTTATCAGCAATATAATTTAGGGTTGAACATTTATTCGTTTCACCCAATTTTTATGAGATCATCAGCACATCTGTAACAGGTTTTACGTTATATTTTCTTTGTAATTTTACCCTCATCAGAAAATTGTATATGATTAAAAAAATTTTGTGGTTGCCTGTTGTAGCAGTTTGCATGTCGGGTTGCGTTTCACTCAAAATGCCTGAAGTAACAGGCGTGAGTAATTTGCGCCTTACCGATCTTTCAAAAGATATGAGCATTCAGTTTGACCTTGGATTGAAAAATCCAAATTCTTTTGGCGTAACTTTAAAGTCAATGAAAACTGAAATTTTGCTTGCCGATAGTGTAGTAGCTTCAGTCGGACTCAGACATAAACAGCGACTTGCAGCAGGGCAAAAAACACAACTCCCTTTTACGGTGAAACCTGATGTATTGTCCATGCCCAAACTTGGATGGCTTGGAATAACACAATTATTTAAGAAAGACGATAAGAAGTTTGCCGTTAAAGGGGAGATCAAAGTCAGGAAGTTTATTTTTTCCAAGAAATATAAATTCTCCTATCCTAAATAAAAGTTCATATTGTGGCTGTCACTGTTACTGTTGAAAGTGTAATTCCTCACATACTACAAAATGATGCTGTATTTCTTGATACACGCAGCCCTGCAGAGTATGAACATGCACATATACCGGGAGCACTTTCATTTCCGCTGATGAGTAATGAAGAGCGTGCAATTATCGGAACTATTTATAAGCAGCAGGGCAGACAAGCTGCCGTTACTGAAGGGTTCAGGCTGATAGGTCCGCGTTTTGCTGAATTTGTTGAAAAGGCTCATCAGATTACAGAGGGAAAAAAAGTGTTTTTGTATTGTTGGAGAGGAGGTATGCGCAGTGGTATCATGGCATGGATTCTCAGTATGGGAGGTGTGCCTGTTACAGTAATTAAAGGAGGTTACAAAGCATACAGACATTGGGCGCTCAGTACTTTTTCGGTGCAAAAATCAATTGCCATTATCGGAGGTAAAACCGGCAGCAGAAAAACTGAACTGTTGCATGAATTGAAAAATAACAACCAATATATAATAGATCTTGAAGAGTTGGCGCACCACAAAGGCTCTGCTTTCGGAGCGTTGGGAATGCTACCACAACCTTCAACAGAACAATTTGAAAACAGTCTTGCATTGCTATGGCATCGCGCACCTGATGATGCTCCTGTTTGGCTTGAAAATGAAAGCAACAAGATAGGAAGATGTGCCATACCCATGTCCTTGTTTGAGCAAATGCGCGAAGCTGTGTGTTATGAGTTAGATGTGCCTTATGAGGAGCGTAAGCAACATATACTTAAAAGCTATGGTTGCTTCGACAGGGAAAGTCTTGCAGCATGTACTGAAAAAATAAAAAAACGTTTGGGAGGGCTTCGGCTAAAAAATGCACTTGAAGCACTTGAAGAAAACCGCCTTTCCGACTGGTGTGATATTGTGATGGAGTATTATGATAAAACCTATGCACACAGCAATATGCAGCGTGATGCAAATAAGATTATTCGTATAGCGGCTCAAAAAGATGTTGCTCAGCATCTGATAGCCAAATCAAAAGAAATTATAACCAATGGATACAGCAATTAAATTAACTGAATACAGCAAGCATGGAGGTTGTGGTTGCAAAATTGCACCTGATGTACTTACTCAGATTCTGAGTGGAAACAGCTGCAGTTTCAATTCTGCTCAGCTTCTTGTAGGAAATGATAGTAATGACGATGCTGCAGTATTCGATTTGCAGAATGGTACGGCTATCATCAGCACAGCCGATTTTTTTACTCCTATTGTTGACAATCCATATCATTTCGGACGAATAGCAGCTGCCAATGCTCTCAGTGATGTGTATGCAATGGGTGGAAAACCATTAATGGCAATAGCTATATTGGGATTTCCGGTGAGTCGTATTCCGGTATCTGTTGCAGCTGAAATTAAAAAGGGAGCAGAGGAAATTTGTGCCGGGGCAGGAATTCCTTTAGCAGGAGGCCACAGTATTGACAGTGCTGAACCTTTTTTTGGTCTTTCAGTTACCGGTATGTCAGCTTGCGAAAACATCAAACGTAATAACACCGCACAACCGGGTGATGTGTTATTTCTGACAAAACCACTTGGCACCGGCATAATCACATCAGCCCTGCGCAAACAAAAAGTTCAGCCTGACGATCTCGAAGCAGCAATTCAAAGTATGACAACATTAAATGATATGGGTGCTGCAATTAGTCATTTACCGGGAGTTCATGCCATGACTGATATTACAGGTTTTGGTTTTCTTGGTCATCTGATGGAAGTGTGCAAAGGAAGTAACGTGTCGGCACATATTCAGTTTAATGAATTGCCTGTGTTGCCCGGTTGCAAAAAATATATTTCAGAGTTTTTATATCCTGATATGACCACAAAAATTTTTGCAAATATTTCTAATGATGTAAATGAACTTACATCGGATCAGCTGTTCATTGCCTGCGACCCACAAACCAGTGGAGGACTGCTTATTGCAGTGGGTCATGACAGTGTGCAGAAATTTAAGGATATATGTGCAGAGAGAGGATTTAATCCCGGAAACCCGGTAGGTGTAGCGGTGGAAAAAGAAGAAAAATATATTTCTGTTTTTTGATTGTATTCAAACTTTATAACTTCGTCACAAATAAATCAGAAGAAGATTATACTGAAACCTCATTAAAAAATAATTTTTATGTATCCATATCAGATTAAGTCAGCAGAAGAATACCGCAAAGCATATCAGGCAAGCGTAGAAAATCCTGAGAAATTTTGGGGAGAGATAGCGAATAATTTTTACTGGCGAAAAAAATGGGATAAAGTACTCGACTGGAATTTTGCAGATCCTTCGGTAAAATGGTTTGACGGAGCTAAACTGAATATTACCGAAAACTGCCTCGACAGACATATTGAAAAATCGGGTGACACACCGGCAATTGTTTGGGAACCCAACAACCCTGACGAAGCAGGCAGAACACTCACTTACAAAGAACTTCTCTTTAAGGTGAAACAATTTGCAAATGTGCTTAAGAATAATGGAATTAAAAAAGGTGATCGTGTTTGTATTTACATGGGTATGATTCCCGAATTACCTGTTGCTATTCTTGCCTGTGCGCGCATTGGTGCCATTCATTCAGTGATATTCGGAGGGTTTTCTGCACGCTCCATTGCCGACAGGGTAGAGGATGCACATGCAGAATGTATCATCACCTGTGACGGTGCTTTCAGAGGTGCAAAAGATATACAGCTGAAAGCAGTGGTAGATGAGGCCATCGAAAATTATTCTTTTGTAAAAAAAGTAATCGTTTATCAGCGAACCAATACACCCGTAAACATGGTGAATGGCCGCGATGTGTGGTGGCATGACGAGATTAGAAAAGTAGAAGCAGCAGGCAACCCCGACTGCATTGCCGAAGTGATGGATGCTGAAGATATGCTGTTCATACTTTATACTTCAGGTTCAACAGGAAAACCTAAAGGAGTGGTTCATACCACAGCGGGTTACATGGTTTGGGTTGATTATACATTTGTAAATGTTTTTCAGTATCAGCCCGGACAGATTTATTTCTGTACCGCAGATATCGGATGGGTTACCGGACATAGTTACATTGTTTATGGCCCGCTGAGTGCCGGAGCAACATCACTTATGTTTGAAGGAATTCCAACCTATCCTGATGCAGGACGTTTTTGGGATATCGTTGACAAGTATCAGGTGAATATACTTTATACTGCACCTACCGCCATCCGAAGCCTCATGGCTTATGGTTCAGAGTATCTGAAAGGTAAGAAACTTGATTCGCTGAAAGTGATTGGCTCTGTTGGCGAACCTATCAACGAAGAAGCATGGCAGTGGTATTACGAAAATATCGGAAAAGAAAAATGCCCTGTAGTGGACACCTGGTGGCAAACAGAAACTGCAGGCATTATGATATCATGTCTGGCAGGCGTTACACCTCATAAACCTGCTTTTGCTACCTTGCCGCTGCCGGGAGTTCAGCCATGTCTGGTTGATGAAAAAGGTAATGAAATTAAAGGTAATAACGAAAGTGGAAATCTGTGTATCCGTTTTCCGTGGCCGGGTATGTTGCGCACTACCTATGGCGATCATGAGCGATGCAGATTAACATATTTTACAGCTTATAAAAATATGTACTTCACAGGTGATGGTTGCCTCCGAGATGATGAAGGGAATTATCGTATTACAGGAAGAGTGGATGATGTGCTGAATGTAAGTGGTCACCGTATTGGCACTGCCGAAGTGGAGAATGCCATCAACATGCATCCTGATATTGTAGAAAGTGCTGTTGTAGGATTTCCGCATCACATCAAAGGTCAGGGTATTTACGCATTTGTTATCAGCCAGACTTCTGTTACTGACGAAGTGAAACTAAGACAGGAAATACTTCAAACAGTAACAGATGAAATTGGAGCCATAGCCAAACCTGATAAAATACAAATTGTAAAAGGTCTTCCAAAAACACGTAGCGGTAAAATCATGCGAAGGATATTGCGCAAAATTGCCGAAGGCGAAATGTCGAATCTCGGAGATACTACTACACTGCTCGACCCTCAGGTTGTGGAAGAAATCAAAAGCGGAAGACTATAATTTTTTTACTCCTAAAATTAACATCATTGTGTAAATAACATTGATGTTGCAAAGGTTTGTTGCAGCAGCTTAGCCTGTAGCTTTGAAACATATTTTTTTAGTGTGAACAGAGTTGTTGCATCGTCCATCATTTCCATTTTTATTATTGCTTTGCTGGCAGTAGGATATTATTACTTTTCTGTTTACAAAGAGAAATTTTCTAACCCTGAAGAAGCCCTTCCTCCAAGTGCGGCTTTAATCATTAAAGGCAATATCAACAGTATTTACACTGAACTTGATAAGCAGGGTATATGGAATCAACTCGATACCTTGTCACTCATTGGTGACATCAGAAAGGAGTTTGAAATATTACTTCAGAACACAGCTGATCAGTCAGAAATTGCTGACCTTTTGGAGTCATCACAAACTCTGGTTTCGTTACAGGTAACAGGAGCAGAAAAAGCTGATTTACTTTTTCTGATGCCATCGCCAAAAGATATCAGCATAACCACCATGCGCAAAACGCTGTTGGGCGAGCAACCTGATGAGTACAGGCAACGCTCTTTTTCAGGGAAAGAAATTTATGAGATCAATTTTTCACAGGGATGGCAGTTTACTTTTTCTGTTTCGAATGGAGTATTCATTGGAAGCTTTACTTCAGGATTGGTTGAAGATGCAATCCGTCAGCAGGAAACCGGAAAAGCTTTTTGGGGAAATAAAAATCTGGTAAACTTATTCAGTTCAGTATCGGCATCTGCTCAATCTGTTGTTGCAATAAATTACCCGCAACTAAGCAGTTTGTTTTCTGTTTCACTCAATTCTGATTTTAGTGATAAATTGCATGAGTTGTCAGTATGGGCCGGTTGGTCCGTTCATGCTTTAACTTTTGAAAAGAAACAGATTACTGCAAAAGGTTTTATTCTGTCAAACGACTCCATGCAAATAATATCAGGGTTTAATAATTGTCATGGCGGAGTGTCGGAAATTGTAAAAGTTTTATCCCAAAATACCATAGCCTATCAGACATATTCTTTCTCTGACGAATGTAGCTGGATAGGAGAGAACAGAAAAAAAATGTCCGAAAACGAGTATGTTCGTCAGGCAGAAAAAAATATATCTAAGACCGAAAAGGATGCCGGATATCCTATAAGAGAAAAATTTAAAAAGATAATAGATACTGAAGTAGCACTGGCTTTGTCAGGAAATCCATCCGGAAATCTTGATAATAATACACTGGCATTTATTAAAGTAAAAAGCAAGAAAGATGCTTTGCAGATAATGAGTCAGATAGATAAAGCAATCAAAAAAAATGGTAAGCCTGCAGCAGTGGAGCAGTTTAAAAATCATGAAATTCGGTTAATGGATGTAGATGGGTTATTACCTGCTCTGTTTGGTAACTCATTTTCTGTTATCCGCAAAAATTATTTCACGATACAAAATAATTTTCTTGTCTTTGCAAACAAGCCCAGCCTGCTTAGAAAATATATTGAAGATGTAGAAGGAGGTTTGCTTGTCACTCAATTACCTGAGACCATGCAGGCCGAACTTAAAAAGGCAGAACATAATATGTATGCATTGTTAATACGTCCGGAACAATGTACACCTGTGTGGCAATCAGTTTCTAATGAAGTAACAAGAAAGATGTTATCTCGCAGTAATTATCTTGAAAGGTTCAGTTCATTTTATTATTCCGTATCCAATGTGCAGAATTCAGAAGGTAATTGCACTTTTATTATAACAACTCAAAATCCTGAACCAAAGCAGAAAGTAACCAAGCTGTGGACTTCTTTTTCTGATACAACTTTACTCAATGGTCCGTTTATGTTCAGTAGAGATAAGGAAATATTTATTTTATATCAGGATGATGCGATGATACTTCATTGTTTGGATCAGAACGGAAACAACAGGTGGACGCTTCAGTTGGATTCATCTGTCATTGGAAAAATTTGTCAGGGTATATCAGATAATGATGGCAAAATGCAGTTCGATTTTGCTACAACTTCACAGGTTTATATAGTCAGTGAGAATGGAACTATTGCTACAAAATATCCACAAAAACTTCCTGCAGCAACAACTATTGGTTTAACTTCTTCTTCTGCAAGTGACATTTACTTTGTTCCCTGTAATAATCAGATTATTTATGCTTATAATTATGGTGGGCGTCCTGCAAAAGACTGGAGCAACATTAAATGGAGTGGAAACAAAATTGAAAGTACTTTCAGTCCTGATGGAAAGTACATAGTTTTCATTGATGATCAGAATTTGATGTATTACACCATGGATGGCCAAAGTCGTCTGGTAAAACCGGTAAATGAACTTAATTTATCAAATTATCACTGGACAAACGATTCTGTTCCTGAATTTGCATGCTTAGATGCGGATGGAAGTAAATTGCGAATCAAGAATGATGGAACATTTGCCAAGATTAACGGTATGCCTGCATTGCAATGGTTAGGTCAAACCACAGAAGCGGGCAACATCTTTAATTATATGCTAACTGAAAATCGGATTTCAAAAATTTCGGCAGATAACAATATTATAGCAAGTGCAGATTTAAAAGGACAAGTTGGAAAATCTTCTGTGTTATCAGTTGAAAACAATACGTATTGCGCTCTGAGTATTGATAATAATCTTAACTTGTTTGACAGCCATCTGAAACAGGTATCAGGATTTCCGGTGCCGGCAATGGGTTATGCTACAATGAGCATGGGAAGTAAAATTTATTTGTTGGTTCTTGAAGGCAAAGACAAACTCACGTTATACGAACTGTAATTTCTTATTCGTTTTTTTCGAAACGATACGGGTCATAGTCAACAAAGTCATTCACTTTTACCGTTATTGATTTTACTTTTCCATTTATAATTTCAAGAGGAAACTCATGAATTCCATACGTTGGGTCAGTGAATTTACACAATAATGTTTCTGCGCCTGTAGGTGTCAATTCACCTTTCAGAAACGGATGATGACTGAAATACATGGTCAGACCTTTTTTGCTTTTTCTGATTTCTATTTCGCCATACACTGGATTTTTGTACTTTCCTGCAACAGCATCATTGCTTACCGATAATTTGGGATTTGATTTTGTTTTGTCTTCAAGTGCTTTAATTTCTTCCTGATCTTTCTGGTCGTTAGCTTCAAATCTTTTGTAGTAAGCAGCACTGATATTGGCATAAGGTTGTCCCGTAAAATAATTGATCAGTTGCTGACGTAATGCAACATAAAACCAATTGGCATCGGTATTGGTGAGAATAACAAAACCGGCATTATGTTCAGGTAATAATGTGGTGTTTGTTACAAAGCCATTAGCACCTCCGTTGTGCGAAACTACCAGTGAACCATACATATCCTCCAGTTCCCAGCCTAAACCATAATTCGCAAAGTGATTATATGGCCTTGGTGGACTTGACGATTCTCTGTCAATCATGTAAGAGTTCCTTGTAGTTTTAATAACTGTTTCAGGCACCACTTCTACTCCGTTGTAACGACCATTGTTTAATTGCATGAGCAACCAATGTGTCAAATCACTTACACAAGAATTGATTCCTGCACATGCACCTATATTATCAACATTTGCATATTCTAATCTTACAAGTTGTCCATTTACCAAGGTATAAGGTTTGGCAGCATTGTTGTCGCTTATAATTTTAGAGTAATAAACTGAACTCCTTTTCATAGCTAATTTATCAAAAAAACGATGTTGGAAAAAATCCTGCCATGATGTATCTGTCACAGCTTTTATAACTGCTCCTGCAGTAACAAATCCCATGTTGCAATAACCAAATTTATACCGGAATTTATATTTGGCATCTACATTACGCATATTTTTAATCAGAGCCTCTTCAGACAAATTGCAGTTCCAGTTCAGAAAATCACTCTGAAAAGTGCTGAATCCAATCCGATGGCATAAAATATCTTTAACGGTCACCATCTCTGTGGCATTAGGGTCTTTTAACGCAAACCAGGGCAGGTATTTGCGAACTCTCTCATCAAGATTTAAACGTTTTTCGTTGTCGAGCATAGCAATTGCAGTTCCGGTAAAAGCTTTGGAATTACTTGCAATCTGAAACAATGTGTTTTCATCTATTTTGTCTGTTCTGCCCATTTCCCTCACGCCATAACCTTTTAAAGCAACAACTTTTCCATCTTTAACAATGCCGACAGCAACACCCGGTATCTTCCATATATTCATTTCGCGGATGATATAACTATCCAGACTGTCTTTTATAAAATCACCTTGGCCAAAACTTAATGAGGCTGCTCCAAGAAAAAATAAAATGGCAACAAATACTTTTTTCATTTTTTAAAATATTTAGTTCAAAAGTATGAAAAACCAAGAGTAATGGCACCTTAATATCGGTTTTCCGGATAAACCATTTTTACTATCTGATATGCAGGCTGTGTTTTCAACATGGCTTGCATTTTTTTTGTTATCTGCATTTCTGATATACGACATCTGTGATTGTAAATTTTTCTGATGACAGAATAAGGAATTACAGAAGTACG
>WBZR01000916.1_pt2 | contig 34923 bp, 32 predicted proteins | sample 5204231 | NCBI WGS metagenome assembly WBZR01 (sample SAMN12412403, study PRJNA552823) | activated sludge metagenome | isolation source: activated sludge from anammox sidestream of wastewater treatment plant... | place: USA: Virginia | collected 2017-08 | reverse complement strand
GTGACCCCAAGGGGTTTCTGCCGAAGGCATTCCTTTGGAAGAACCCTCTATTACCACCGTACTTCTACTTTCTACCAAAATAAAAAAGCTTCGATATTTCTACCGAAGCTCTGGTGACCCCAAGGGGTTTCTGCCGAAGGCATTCCTTTGGAAGAACCCTCTATTACCACCGTACTTCTACTTTCTACCAAAATAAAAAAGCTTCGATATTTCTACCGAAGCTCTGGTGACCCCAAGGGGATTCTGCCGAAGGCATTCCTTTGGAAGAACCCTCTATTACCGCCGTAATTCTACTTTTTATTAAAATAAAAAAGCTTCGATATTTCTACCGAAGCTCTGGTGACCCCAAGGGGATTCGAACCCCTATTACCGCCGTGAAAGGGCGAGGTCCTAACCATTAGACGATGGGGCCAATAATAATTTTAGAATTGAAATTTTAAAGTTGGGGTGAGCGATGGGATTTGAACCCACGGCCCTCAGGGCCACAACCTGATGCTCTAACCAACTGAGCTACGCTCACCATAAACATTATAAAAGTTTTCTTCAATATGGGCTCTAATGGTACGCCCGAGTGGACTCGAACCACTAACCCTCAGCTTAGAAGGCTGATGCTCTATCCGGTTGAGCTACGGGCGCTCAATATTTAGCTCAAATTCGCAACATTACTTTTAAGAACAAGCGCAAAAATACTAAAAAAGTACTACCAAAGTATAAAAAAAAGTAAAGAGTTTTTCTGACCTATTACTGACCGAATTTAATACGTTCAATCTGTCAAAGAGCAACTAACCGAAAAAGCCCCGCAGAAATTCATCGGGAGTCTAAACCCGTTGTTTAAAACTGCAAGGCTAATTCGGATTAGATAAAACTTGTAATTAGACTTTTATGAATTTTTTCTGTTATAAATTTACAGAAAAGTAAGGGTAGAAACAACGGTCATTCCCACCCTCCGGAGTTATGGCTAACCGATTACGCTTTTAATTTCAATGCATTCCCAAAAAACTGATAGTAGAGTGCCCTGTTTTTTGTATATCCCCCTGCTTTTTACCTATCCCCTTACGATTCGGATTTTTGCCTAATCTAAACGAGTACAGGGGGCAATCTGTTATTTTACATTCCCTGACTTCTTTAGCACTTCCACCGGAACATTCCAGGCAACACTTTCTTATCGATTTAATCGGTGTCATTGTTTTGTCTTCTCCGTATTTGTTCACCACTTCGGACGTGAACAAATATTTCCGGTAAATCCGAGACTGCATACTCCCCATTTTTTTTATATCGCTTTATCGCTTGTTCTCTCGTCTCTCCATCATATTCATTTACGATAATAACGTTTGACTTGTCTAATCCCCTCAGACGATTCATTATTTTTGAAATTCTATTCTTTAGATTTTCCATTTTCATCCTTATTATTTATTTGCCAAAATTCCCTCTCACCCTTAAGAAGTATTTCAAATTCATCCTTGTTTATCAAAAAAAATTTCCTATTTTTTGTTCAAGTTCATCAAGCCGTTGTTCGACTTCATACTTAAAATTGGCTTCTATAATTGCACGTAAAATATAAGTACGGGTTTTTGCGGTCTCGCTTTTTATCTTACCTTTTTTGTATAGGTCGTAAGTCTTGCCAATTTCTAACCGTGCCTGATTGATTGAAGTTATGATTTTTTCCATTTTTAGCTAACCTTCATTTGAACTTTATTCCATAGTAGTATGAGCCAAATTACTTGACTGTAAAAAGCATCATTAACGCATCTGAATATTTACCATTGGAAATTTTTGCTTTGAAGTTATTTGGCTTATCCGTCCATCGATAATATCAGTAATATGATTACAAAATTCCATCTCTTTTGTATAGGCTCCGAGTGGACGTTTTGAGAAATAAGCGTTTAGCTTTTCTCTAACAGGCTTTAATACTTCAAGTTCTTTTTGACTGCCTGCCTTTCTCGAATCATAAAGACGTCCTAACATACCTAATGCGTCGGTATTCTCAGACATTATCAATCCATCGATAACAGTTAGAAGTTCTTCCTTTGAAAATCGTTGCTTAGAAATTTGCAATCCTAATGCCTGTGCTGCAAATCCGGCTGCTTTCCTTTGTGGATCATCCGAGCAAGATAAGGGCTGAGTTATGTCATTAATCTTTCGTTCAAGAAATTTTTTATGTTCATTAAATTTATTTTTTGTCATCTGATAATTTGATAAAGAATCATTCAAATGTTTTTCTCGGACGGCTTGTTGCTTCTGGATTAATACTCCCGGCTTCATCTGATATTCTCCATCGTCTTCAACCTTCGGCGGGGACATATAAAATTTTTCATCGTTACTAAATATTTTCTCCAGTCTTTTTGTTTCATCGCTTGGAGCATGGAGAACGAGATCAGGGCTAATGTCGATTTTGAATAGTTGGTTAATGTCGGTTTTCTGGGCTTCCATTTTATTTATTCCTTTCTCTTTTATTATTCCTGTGTCTGATTTTTCTGATTATTTATTTCTTTGTGTAAGGCTCGATGATGTTGTCTGCAAAGAGGTTGAACATCAAGCGCATCATTGTAACTTAAGTCTAAATGATGTGCCTCAATATTTTTTTTACTTCCACAAATTGCACAAGGCTCTAAAGTGATGTTGCCAACTTTTTTATGATACTGTACTTTGTTTCTTGCTCGTATCTTTAGACCACCAGTCTCAGCCCTATCCTTTGCGATAGCACGAAGTTTATAGAAATAATGATTCTTACTACGTCCCCCCTTCCAATTCGGATTACGAGCGCCTCTCTGATCTTCACCATGCTGTAAAAATATCTGCTTTAATTGTTCCGATGTTCTACGCAAATTCTTTTGTTCTAAATAATGCTTGACCTGGTAAATAGAAACTCCAATCTTTGAAGCCAATTCCCGATTTGTGAGCTGAAGATTATTCTCAATATACCTGCAATCTTTATCTGTCATATTTTTGCCCTTCATATTCTTTGTCTGATGCTATCGCTTTTATTTCAATAACTTAGTTTGAATTATTTACCATTAATATGTCCTCAACCTCTGAAAAGTATTCGGTTGCAAGTTCTGTAAATTCCCCTGACTCTTTCATCATCAATAGAATTTGTTTCTTGTGTTTGTTGTGTCGATTCTTTTCGCATCTGAGTATGAAATGAGAGTCATTAAATTTTATTCTACCGTCTGTTTTCAGACCGTATTCTATCGGTTTGTAGATAGTGAAAAGAAAATCGGATTCTCTCGCAAGTCCTATTGATTCGGCAAGGTTGGTTATTATTGGCGCTTCTTTACCAGAACGATTTAACTGTGATAAAACTATAATCGCAACGTCAAGCTCTTTTGCTGTCAATTTCAAAAATTCTGAGTAGTGAGTTAGTTCACGTTCACGAGTTGTAAATTTCGCTCTTGACTGAATTAATCCTAAATAGTCAATACATACAACCTTCACGTGAAAACGATCACGCCAATATTTTATTTTTTGCTTTATATCTGCTTCCGTCAAAGGTCTGTCGTTAATGTAGAACGGCAATTTATTCTTACTAAGATTTGATAGAGTAATTCTACTCATTTCATCTTTACTTAATCTTTTAGGATTCCGCAACTTCTCTGAAGGGATTCCGCCAAGAATACCGATTAAACGGTCCGAGATTTCTTGCTCTGATTGTTCCAAAGAAATAAAGCCAACTGGGATGCCTTGCTTTGCTAAATCGAGCATGACATTTAATACAAAATATGTTTTCCCTTGTCCGGTGAAACCGGCAACGGTAATAAGATTTGATAATAGGATGCCACCAGTAGCAATATTAAGACTCGGAATTGAATTGATGTTGAGGGAATATTCATTCCCTGACATTCTGTTTTCTATGTTGCTTAATATCTCAGGGAGTTTGTCGGTAAAAGATTTATCTATTCTGATATTATCTTCAGCTATAAGCAATTCGTTAATTTCAGATTGTAAATCCATCAGCGTATCTAATCCTTTACAATCACTTTTAATTGCTTCAGCTTTGGTTTGTAGAATTTTCTCGATTGAGAAACTATACGCAACATCTTTGAACTGCATTAATACATCATTGGTTATCAGATAAGACAATGTTGGTACTAATACCCTATCTTTTAATTTTGTAATCCTATCAGCTCCAAACTGTTTAATTAATTTCACTAATAGCAAATCAGTAGCAACATCTTTGAGTGATAACTCTACAATGCTGTTATAAAGCGATTGGTTGCCCTCTGAGAGACTTTCCGAGCGGATTCGTTCCGCAACATACACAACGGCTTCAGGATCGTTTATCATCACACAAATAATAATTTCCTCAAGAGCGTTTTTATATTCAAGTTTATTCTGCATAGGTTGGTACTCCATTGAAACTGAGTATTGTTTCATCATCATTTTTAGACATATTAATTTCTTTATATTCTTGTCTGTGTCGGGCTGTTGTCGGCTTGTTGTCGGGTTTGTTGTCGGGATAATTGTTCAAAGCCTGATAGTAAGTCCATTTTACAACGGTTATAATTGATTTTCTGTTGTCGGATTTGATGTCCAACATTTTGAGGTTTTTTAATTTGGTTAATTGATCTCGGAATGTTGATGGCTTCATATTACAATCTTCAGCTCCCTCAAATCGACCTGTAATAAACTGACCTGCCCTCAATAGTATTTCTTGACCTTCAAATAATACTTTCGTTGCTTTGTGGTTAGCTCTGAGTAAGCAATAAGTCCACACTTGCCAAAGATTCGGATTCCGGAAAACGGTGCTCTTCAGAGCCTTTCGATAGAGTTTTATGAAGGTTAAATCATTCATAAATTCGACTCACTGAGGTAATTAAATTGGTATAGTCCTCTATCGTAAGTAATTGAAAATAAAGGGTGATCGTCTCTCAGGTTATCCGAAGGGCAAAAAAATGGAGTTTTGAAGTTTGAATAAACTTTAGAGAAAAGTGTCTTAAATGTGAAATTCATTATCCTTAATTCCTTTATATGAACTTTATTTGTGCAATCTATTTTTTGTGGATTGCACAATGCAAGAAAGAGAAATTTTCGGATAATTTCTGTAAATAGTTATTTACATTTTTGTAAAGATGCTTTTACAGGTCTTTCTTTTGAACTTTGTAACTATCTCTAATGCTTATTAATAGCTGGGTTGGAAATCCATTTCCGCAAATTAGATCTGATTCATTATATTTTTTCAGCAACTTATTTGCCTTAATGATCGCTTGAAATTGCTTTGGTTTTGGTTTTTCTGTTGTTTCAATTTCCTTAATCTTTTTCATAAAATTAAAGTCATAAGTTCTCCCGGCGTTCGCTTTCATTTCCATTTTTTCAAGTTCACTCTGAGTTATTAGATTCTTTTCCCTTAGGATTTTTAGTAACGGTAACATAAATCCGTAAGACAACAAGAAATATTCCCCGACTAAATCTTTCGCTTCATTTTCTAATAACGTGTATTGTTTTGTTTTGCTCCCAAACGTCCGGTCTAAAATTACAATGCTTTCCTTTCCGATAACATGCTTCTTTTCTTTTAGAATAATTTTTTTCTTAGTGAAGTAATAATCAAAGTTATTTCTCAACTCTTTTTGAATCATCATAAATGAGTTGATAAGCAAATCTTTTTTCAAAGTATCATCAAATGCAGTGGGTTCAATTTTCGATATGATTGAATAAGTTTCCTCAAATTTCTCATTAAATATTTGCCATACTTTTGACAGATATTTCGATTTTTCATAATATTTTATTAGTCCATATTCCGATATATATATTCTGTTTTTTTTGATTTCTTTTGAGATTAAATCATCCATTTTTCATTCCTTCTTTCTTTCCTTATGTAAAAATTAAAAAATTATAAGAAGCTATCAATTCCAGACAAATACCTGTTTTAATCCTTCTTATATCATTGGAGAGTATTTATCCCTCAATAACTCTTTATAAATCAATAGAATAAATCAGCTATCTACGCCGATGCGCTGTTAAATCTGAATAATACTTATTGAATTTCTCAAATCTTCAGTTCTTACATGGCTGTATATCATTGTTGTCTTAATATCAGCATGACCGAGTATCTTTGAAACGTGGTAGATACTTACACCGCTTTGAACTAACCAAGAAGCCGTTGTGTGTCTTAGTGAGTGAAATGTCAATTTACTATTTATCTTTGCTTTGCGTACATACTTCTTAAATTTATGAGTGATGTAATCCTGTTTGATCTTCTCATTAAACAGAGTGAACACAAAAGACGATTCTGATTGTCGCTGTCGTTTAGCTAATATCTCAAGAGCTGGTTCGGTTAGTGGAACGGTTCGGATTCTTTTTGACTTAGTTAAGTAATTCTGGTTATTTAGGATTAATAATCGCTCGTTAAAATCAACTTGACTCCAATCCATCTGGATAAGTTCACCCTGTCTTAGTCCGGTATAAAGAGCAATCTTAACAATGTCTATTATATCGGGGTTGTCAATTACTTCAATCAACTTTTGAAAATCTTCCTTGCTATAAAATAAGGGTTGTTTCTCTGGTAGCCTGAAGCGCTTAATTTTCTTCATTGGATTCTCTAATAGAAAACCGTCCTGTACTGCTTTGTTAAGCATACTCGCTATTTGCCGGTAGTCTCTACTTGCTGAATAAACAGAGGACGATTTCAGTCTATTCAGTAAATATGTTTCGAGTTCTTTTGATGTTAGCTCGGTTAGGAATGGATTACCAAAAGCAGACTTTAGAAAATTGAATGTTGTTTTATAGTTCCGCATTGTTTTGGCTGTGAAGATAGGTTCTGCATACCTGAAGAAATGAAATTGAAATTCTTTGAGTCTGATAGGTTCAACCAACTGAGAGTTTTTTATTTCTTGCTCCCTCTGGAATTTCACAAAAAACTTTTGTGCTTCCTTTTTGGTTCTCTCACCCGTTGAGATTGCTGCCCGTTTATTATCCTTGTCTTTATAGATAATATAATATCTGCCGTTCTGGTTTTTGGATAAGAACATAGTAAAGCTCCTTGTCTCTCAAAGACAGGATTGAAGTATAAAACAGGTAAAGAATGATAGGTAAGTTTTTTTTATGTAGTTTGCTTCCTCAGCTTAGAAGGCTGATGCTCTATCCGGTTGAGCTACGGGCGCTCAATTCAAAATATCAATAATCAATTTTCAAATAACAAATAAAATTCATTGCTCAAATTTCAAATAACAAACCATTGGAATTTTGAATTTAGAATTGTTTGTTATTTGGTGCTTATGATTTGGTCTTTTAACCAGTCGGGGCGGCAGGATTCGAACCTGCGACCTCCTGCTCCCAAAGCAGGCGCGATAGCCGGACTACGCTACGCCCCGATTTATCTTTTGATAGAAGAACAAATATCTTAAAAATTGAAGCACAAATATATCTATCGAATTCTGAAAAAAAAAGTAAATTACGTGGGGTATCGCATTATGAATTCTTTTTTATTCATCGTATCAATTTTAACTTGATTCTGTTATTTTTTGTTACATAAAATAGAATTTTTCAATTAGTTGTCGCTGGTTGTTCATGATTGTTTCCTGGTATATCGCAAAGCAATTTATTCACTCACGAAAAGATTCGCGCTTTATTAGTTTGATTTCAACGATTGCAATTATGGGTATTGCGCTTGGTGTTGCAACTCTTATAATTGCCATTAGTGTGCTCAAGGGCTTTGAACAAACTATTACAAATAAAGTCATTGATTTCGATTCACATATCAAGATCACATCTTATCGCTCGGATTTACCTGACTACAAAAAAACTTTGCCGTGGATTCAATCTCATCTGGAAAAATTTAATCCCAAGATAACTCCATTTTCATCCAAATTGGTACTAATTAGCAATAAGAAGAAGAAAGAGGGAATCAATTTATTTGGACTGGATGCTGATAATGATAAACCCTTTTTTGTGAATAATATTGTTGAAGGTGATGTCAAGCTTTCAGATGATAAAATATTGATTGGTAAAAAACTTGCTGATAAATTATTTCTTAAAGTTGGTGATCGGGTAAATATATTTTCTTTAAAAAATGATCAGATACCATCACCAGATAATTTACCAAACATTCAAAAATTTGTTGTCAGCGGAATTTTTGAAAGTGGCATGACTGAGTATGATGATACATATGCTTATACTTCTTTAGAATCTGCTCAGAAACTTTTTGATATTGGTGACAATATTACCGGAATTAATATTAAACTTGGAAACATCTCAAAGATTGACAGCCTTACTACATTTCTGAGTAAATCTCTTCGGTATCCATACCTTGTCAGATCTGTATATCAGATACATAGAAATATTTTTACGTGGATTGAATTGCAGAAAGAACCAATTCCTATTGTTCTCGCACTAATAATTCTTGTCGCAGTTTTTAATATTGTTGGTACATTGCTGATGATTGTTCTTGAAAAAACAAATTCAATCGGAATAATCCAAACGTTGGGATCTAAACAGCATCAAATCATTTCCATCTTTATGATACACGGTGCTTTTCTTGGAATAATAGGAATCTTTATGGGAAGTTTATTAGCATCCATTCTGATTTTTGTACAGGAAAAATTTAATATTATAACTTTACCGTCATCTGTTTATTTTATGTCAAAAGTTCCGTTTTTACTTACTGCCGATACTTTTATATGGATAGCGATTCTCACTTTTGTACTTTGTCTTCTGGCATCAGTTATCCCTAGTTATATTGCATCGAAGATAAGAACTTTAACTGCATTGAGGTTCGGCTGATGAGATACGAACGATTTATCGCAAAAAGATATCTGGTTTCAAAACACAAAATTAATTTCATTACTATTATCTCAATCATTTCAATTACCGGTATAACGATTGGAGTTGCAGCATTAATAATTGTTCTCTCCGTTTTTAATGGATTCGGCAGTCTCGTCACAAGTTACCTGATGAGCCTCGATCCTCACATCAGGATTAACGCAACATCAGAAGCAGGTGAGAAATCATTACCAAAATTAGCCGGATCATTGGATTCAATTGATGATGTGAAAGCATATTCAGCTTATGTGGAAGGAAAAGTTCTTGCCTATAACAAAGGATTGACACAAGTAGTTAACCTGAAAGGAATCGAGAAAATTTCTATCAATAACGTTTATATGTTAAACGAAAATATTGTTGATGGCGAAGATAAGTTTTCAGATATTTCAAGTGTATTCATTGGTCTTCCTTTAGCTGATAAGATGCGGGTAATGGCTGGAGATACTCTTATTTTAATTTCACCGTTAAATATTGAGCAAGCAATCACCCAACTCTCCTTGCCATTATCAAAGACGTTTATAGTAGCTGGTGTTTTTATTTCTAAAAATAATGAATATGATGAAAGCTATATTTTTAGTGATCTAAAAGATGCTCAATATTTATTTGGTTACAAAAATAATTTTCAAGGATATGATATAAGGTTAAATGACATCGATGAGTCAAATGCAGTGAAAGCACAACTTGTTTCCAAACTTGATCAAAATAATTTTAGTGTAAATACCTGGTATGATTTTCATAAAGAACTTTACTCTGTTATGCAAATTGAAAGATGGACAGCATATATAATCCTCTCATTAATAATTGCAGTTGCTACTTTCAATATTCTTGGTTCTTTGTCAATGTCAGTAATTGAAAAGAAACGCGACATTGGCATATTGAGATCAATAGGCGCTACGGAAAAATCAATTTTAAAAATATTTATGTTCGAAGGTTTGCTAATCGGAATCATTGGTACTCTGCTCGGCGTCTTGATTGGATATGCAGTGTGTTACATCCAGATTAAATACAATATTTATCCATTGGATCCTTCACAGTACAAAATTGATTCGCTTCCGATTGAAATCAGAATTTCAGATTTCTTTTTCATAAGCTTTGCATCCATGTTGTTATCATTTCTGGCTTCGCTGTACCCGGCAAAAAAAGCAGCAAAAGTTAATCCGATTAGTGCAATTAAATGGGAATAAACCTAATAGAAAATTTTCTATAACAATAAATTAAATGGACAATATCATTTTAACTGCAAAAAATATATACAAGTCTTTTCAATCGACCAGAAGAAACAAGCTCGAAGTTTTGAAAGGTGTCTCCGTTGAAATCGAAATGAAAAATATTACAATCATAGTTGGAGCTTCTGGTGCCGGTAAAAGCACATTGCTTCATTTACTTGGAGGTTTAGACAGACCGGACTCTGGAGAAGTAATTTATGATTCGGAAAATATTTTCAAATATTCTGAAGATCAACTGGCTAAATTCAGGAATAAGAATATCGGATTTGTTTTTCAGTTTCATCATCTGCTGCCGGAATTCACTGCAATCGAAAATGTTATTCTTCCTCAGATAATCGGAGGGATAAATTTTCAGGATGCAAAAATTAAAAGTGCAAAGTTGCTTGAAACGGTTGGGTTAACTGAGCGTATCGATCACAAACCTGCAGAATTGTCGGGAGGAGAACAACAACGAGTAGCTTTTGCACGTGCTTTAGCTAATGATCCTAAAATAATTTTTGCTGATGAGCCTACCGGCAATCTGGATTCAGTTAACAGTGAAGGAATACATGCTCTGATTCGTGATCTTAAATCAAATCTTGGAATTACTTTTGTAATTGTAACTCACAATCCAAAGTTGGTAAACTTAGCCGATAGGTTATTAGAAATCAAAGACGGAAAAATTCTTTCCAAACAATAATCGGAAATCACTTTTTATTATTAACCTTATTCGATAAATATTCAAACATCAAACGTACACCAAATCCGGTCATATAAGTTTTATTATAATTAGTAAGCTCGTTGGCACTTGCAGGTCCGGCAATATCTATATGCGCCCATGGAATTTTTTTATCCACAAAATTTTCTAAAAATTTTGCCGCAGTGATTGCACCACCCCATCTTCCACCATCATTATTTACATCTGCAATTTTACTTTCGTTCTCTTTGTTATATTCATCCCACATTGGAAGCCGCCATAGTTTATCATTCGTCTGCATTCCGATTTTAAATAAATCGTCAGCGATTTCGTCATTCTTTGTAAATAATCCTGCTGCATTTATTCCGAGAGCAACAACACACGCACCAGTTAATGTAGCAAAATCAATTATCTCATCAGGTTTTTGTCTGGAAGCAAAATCAAGCGCATCTGCGAGAATCATTCTACCTTCTGCATCAGTATGACCAACCTCAATAGTTTTTCCTGAAGCAGTTTTAACAACATCACTCGGACGCATTGCTTCACCATTGATCATATTTTCGGCTGCAGGAATAACTCCAATAATTTCCATAGGAATATTTGCTTTTGCTGCTGCAAGCATACTGCCAGCCACAACCGCAGCGCCTGACATATCACCTTTCATTTCGAGCATTCCCTGCCAGGGTTTAATACAGTAACCACCAGTATCGAATGTAACACCTTTTCCGACTAAAGCAATTTTCATTGGGTTGGTAGTTTTTTGTTTTGGTTTGTATTCTATGAAAATAAATCTTGGCTTTGCATTACTTCCCTGTCCAACCGCCAGCAATCCGCCCATATTTCTTTTCTTGATTTCTTTTTCATCAAACACTGAAACTTTCATTCCGGCATTTGTCAACTTTGCTTTTATTATTTCTGCAAGTTCAAATGGTCTCAGTGATGATGGCGGTTCATTCTGCAGATCTTTGGTGAAGAATATTCCTTCCGAGACAATATTATTTTTAGCAATAGCAGATTTGATAAGTTTTTCATATTGTGCAAAGATAATTACAGAAAGATTTTTCGTTTTTTCTTTTTCTTTTTTGAATTTATCGAAAGTATAATTTCCAAGTGTCAATCCTTCGAGAAATGTCCTGTAGTAATATTCCTCTTCTTCAAAATATTTTTTCACTGCAGAAAATTCAGGAATAAATAAATGCAAAAACTGAACTTCATCATTTTTAATATCCTTAATTAAACCGGCAAGATGATTTCTAAAATAATCGCATGAAAATTTTTCATCTGTTTTAAATTTGTGGAGTATTATCTGATCCGGCTTACCTTTAATATTCGTAATGTTTATTTGTTTATACTTTTTTGCAAGAATATTTTTTATCTGTAATTCAGTGAGTTTTATTCTGAATTTTTTTTCAAATACTGCAAGATTATTCTTAATGTTTTTATCATCAGCTATGTAATGCACAGCAATAGATAATTTCTGAAAAAATAATTTACCACCCGGTTTGAAATTCAATTTGAACATTTTATCCTTTTCTATAATTGCTTAAAAATTTTTCTGCTTCTCTTAATATTTCCGGAATCATTGTTCCCATTTTGGAATTATAAAATCTTGCTCCGGCTGCGTTTATATGACCTCCACCACCGAATATTGCTGCAAGTTTATTTACTGGTAACTGTCCTTTAGATCTGAAACTTACTTTAAATCCGATCTTCAATTCAATAAAGAATAATCCAAGTACAACTCCTTCGACTGAGATAATATTGTTCACGAAATTTTCAGTATCACTCTCAAGACCATTTAATTCTCTAAAATCCTCCTGAGTTAAAATCATATAACCTATTTTATTCTTAGCTATTAGTCGTAATGAGTTTAATGATCTTCCAAGCAGTTTTAGTTTGCTTAATTTACTTTCATCATACAATTGATCGTAAACCTCCGATGGATTAACCCCACGATCAAGTAAGTAAGCTGCAATTCTATGGATTTCTGAAGACGTTCTGTCAAATCGAAAAGATCCTGTGTCGGTCATTATCGCCGCATAAAGCGGAACTGCCAGTTCTAAATCTATCTCCACAATATTTGTCTCTTTAATAAATTCAAATAATATGTGACCGGTGGCAGCATAACTCGCATCAATAAACAAGTGATCTGCAAAATCTTCAGGATCCTGGTGATGATCTACACAAATTTTTAATTTTGTCGAGTCCAAAAACTTTTGTTGTAAACTGACCATTCGATTAGCTCTGTTAAAGTCCAGAGCTACAAGTACATCTGAAGAAGCAAAAGAGTCAACATGCTCATTCGCATCATACTTCTCTATGATATTTTTAACATCAAGAAATTTAAGATTGTAAGGCGTTTCACTATGATTTATAATCTTATATGACTTATTAAGTTTGTACAACAAATTAGCAAACGCTATCTCTGATCCAATAGCGTCGGCGTCTGGATTAACATGAGTTGTTATCAGGAAGGTTTGATTGCTTGTTACTATTTCAGCGAGTTTATGAAAATTTATCATTAATAATAAAAGGGGCTTATGATTAAGCCCCATCTGCTTAAATTTTATCTGTATTTTTAATTATGTTACTTCCCAGGTATTAGCGCCAAATAAAACTTTTTCCAAATCACCTTTACCTTTTTTCTCAACAATTTTATTTATCTGAGTTCTAATACCTTCATCATACGTTTCTTTAAATATTTGTCTGAATACTCCAATGGGCGAAGGTAAATCCGGTCTATCATCAAGATGAGCTAAGATCATTGCATGGACAGGGCTATTGGAAAATTCATCATGAACCCAGAGATCATCAATTGAATACTTACCGTTTGAAATGTCAACAACTATCGGATGAGCACCATCGAGTTTTATTCCTTTATCCTTGTTCTTGCCAAATACCATCGGCTTACCGTGTTCAAGGATCAAAACATGATCGTCTTTTGTTTCCTTTTCAGTTAACAGCTCGAACGCGCCATCATTAAAAATATTACAGTTCTGAAAAATTTCCAGTAATGCCAATCCTTTATGCATCCCGGCTCGCTTAATCATTTCCTGCATGTGTTTTGGATTCCGATCAATCGTTCGAGCAACAAAAGATGCTTCAGAACCCAGAGCAAGTGATATTGGATTGAATGGATAATCAACGCTACCATAAGGAGTAGTTTTTGTTACTTTACCTTTTTCTGAAGTCGGTGAATATTGACCTTTTGTTAAACCATAAATTCTATTGTTGAATAATAAAACTTTCAGATCAATATTTTTTCTGCAAGCGTGAATAAAATGATTTCCACCGATGCTTAGCATATCGCCATCACCTGTTGCAACCCAAACGGATAAATCCGGATTTGCAACTTTAACACCGGTTGCTAGAATTGCAGCTCTTCCGTGTATTCCATGAAAACCATAAGTATTCATGTAATATGGAAAACGGCTTGAACATCCAATACCAGAAATCCAAACAACATTTTCTTTATTTGCCTGGATCAGTTCCGGGAATGTTCTTTGTACTTGGGCAAGGATTGAATAATCTCCACAACCGGGACACCATCGTACATCCTGATCACTTGTAAAATCTTTTGCCGTATATTTTTGAGTTACGGCTTCTGCGTTATTTGCCATTTCCACCTCCGAGTATGGATTTTATTTTCTCTAAAATATCATTGACTTTAAGCGGAAGTCCTCTAACTACATTTAATTGTTCGACTGGAATTAAATACTCACTCCGCAAAACATGAGCTAACTGCCCAAGGTTTATTTCAGGAACCAGAACAGTTTTGAAATTCTTTAATACCTGTGCGGTATTTTTTGGCATCGGATGCAAATATCTTAAATGTGCCTGGGATAACCGATAACCTAATTTGCTTGCTTTTATTACAGCATCTTTAATTGAACCATAAGTACTTCCCCAACCTAACACAAGCAGATCACCGTGATCGTCTCCATCAACTTCAAGATCCGGAATATCATTTGCAATTCTTCTAACCTTTTCAGTTCTGAGTTTAACCATCTTGTCATGATTGTCGGGATCATAACTTACCGAACCATACACGTCAGCTTTTTCAAGACCTCCAATCCTGTGTTCTAATCCGGGAGTACCTGGAATCGCCCAGGGTCTTGCAAGATTTTCATTCCTTAAATAGGGATAAAATCCTTCGGGGTCCGTTCTGTATTTAACAGGAATTTCTGCTAAATCCTTAACGTGGGGAACTCGCCATGGTTCCGAACCATTAGCAAGATAACCATCAGTCAATAAAATTACGGGAGTCATATATTTCAGTGCAATTCTCGATGCTTCGATAGCCATATAGAAACAATCTCTTGGTGTTCTTGCGGCAAGTACACAAACAGGAGCTTCACCATTACGACCATAAATAGCTTGAAAGAGATCTGCCTGTTCTGTCTTGGTTGGTAATCCGGTACTTGGTCCGCCTCTTTGAACATCAACAATAACAATCGGCAACTCGGTCATCACTGCTAAACCGATAGCTTCGATTTTGAGTGAAAGCCCTGGACCGCTCGTAGTCGTTAGTGCAAGATTACCAGCGAAAGCAGCGCCAATAGCCGAAGTAATTCCAGCAATTTCATCTTCTGCCTGAACAGTTTTAACGCCAAAGTTTTTATATGAACTCAAGTATTGTAATATTTCTGATGCCGGAGTTATCGGATAAGATCCGAGAAACAGAGGTAATCCACTTTTTACAGATGCTGCAAGAAATCCTAAAGCTGTTGCTTCATTTCCCGAAATATTTCGATAAATACCCTTTGGAAGTTTTGCGGCTTCAACTTTGTATCGGGTTGTGAAAATTTCAGTCATTTCACCAAATTTATGTCCAGCAAGCAAAGCTCTTGAATTTGCTTCAACGTATTCTGGTTTATTTTTAAATTTATCCTTTATCCAGTCTTCAGTATTTTTAAGTGGACGATCATATAACCAGTACATTAAACCAAGTGCAAAAAAGTTTTTAGTTCTTGCAACGTCTTTAGGACTTAAGCGTAAACCTTCAAGCGCATTTGCAGTAAGAGATGAAATAGGAACTTGCTGAACTTCAAAACCGCTCAATGAATCATCTTCAAGAGGATTTGATTCATAATTTGCAAGTTTTAAATTTTTCTGATCAAATGAATCAGAGTTGACAATAATTGTTGCGCCAGGTTTAAGTTCTTTAATATTTTTTTTGAGAGCAGCCGGATTCATTGCAACCAAAACATCAGGTAAATCTCCCGGTGTATTTATATCTTCACTTCCAAAGCTAAGTTGAAAACCACTGACACCATAAATTGTACCGGCGGGGGCTCTGATTTCTGCGGGATAATCGGGAAGTGTACTCAGGTCATTTCCAAGCCAGGCTGTTGTATCACTAAATTGTGTGCCTGTTAATTGCATTCCATCGCCGGAATCACCTGAAAAACGAACAGTAACATTAGTTACTACTCTAAATTCTTTTTCTTTAATTTCTGACATTTATTTTAATTCCTAAATATTTTTTAAAGCAATCAAAGTTACTAAGTACTATCTGATTTATCAATGCAATAATTGGTGTTTACTAATTAACAACTTCAATCATTTTGTAGAATTCGCCTGCATTTACGAATCCTGTTATGCGTTCAACTTCTTCACCTTTTGAATTGAGAATTAATACTGTTGGCACACCAACAATTTTAAATTGTTCTCTCAGCATTTCAACTTCGGGTGACAATGCTTTCGTCATATCAGCTTTATAAGTTTCAAATTCTTTTGACAACGATATAACCTTTGAATCCGAAAAAGTTAAAGCATCCAGTTCTTTACAAGGAATACACCAGTCAGCATAAAAATCTATGATCACTCCCCTGCCTGAAATTTCATCAAGAGCACTTTCAGAAAAAGGTTCCCAGCTAACTGAATTCGATTCTGATGGAATAAGTGCGTAAACTCCCACTGCCATAATAATTATTGAAAATGCAATCTTAAAAATTCTGAATCCTTTAACTGAGTTCGCGAGTTTTTCAAAGAATAAAAGATAGATAGCTGCTCCAATCATAAATACTGGAAGAACATAACCTGAAATACTTTTTGGTAGTAAAGGAAGCAAAAAGTACAAAGCCATTCCGATTAGAATAAAACCGAAAATGTGTTTAACTGCATCCATCCACTCACCAGCTCTGGGTAGTTTTTTAATTTTACCGGAAAAGATTGCGAGAAAGAGATAAGGTATTCCGAGTCCAACTGCAAGAACAAAAAATAAAAGAAATCCAAAATATGGATCTTGTTTTGTTGCAACATAAGTCACCAAACCCAGGACAAAAGGACCGATACATGGTGCAGCAACTATTCCCATAGTCAAACCCATGAAGAAAGCACCGTATAAACCAGCCTTTGCGCCGCCAGCTTTATTTACAAGATTATCGGGAAGTTTAAACTCATATACTCCGAACATACTTAATGAAAGTGCAATCATTATTGCAACGATTATTAAAATTACAATCGGATTTTGTAGTAGAGCTCCAAAAATTGCACCTGTAAGAGATGTAATTACACCAATAGCAGAATAAGTAACTGCAAGCCCAAGTATGAACAGGATACCCATAAAGAAAAGTTTGGTCGTGCTGCCTTCACTTTGTCCGCCAAAATATCCAACAGTAATCGGGATTAAAGGATAAACACAAGGAGTAAGATTTAAAGCTAAACCTCCGAGAAAAACAAAGAGCAACCCGATCACGAGTCCATTACTTTCGAGTGCATTTGAAATTGGATCAGATTCTGATTCTGTGCTAGCAGAAGTCTGAGTTAAACTAAGATCAATCTCTTTAAATATTTCATCATTAATTGAATTTACAGGAGTTGTTTTATCTGCAACTTCAACTAGTAATGTATCAATTACTGAAGTTGGTGCCTGACAGCTTATATCATTACAAGCCTGATATTCCAATTCAACTAAAAGCGGATATGTTCCGGGTTTAATTAATGAATCGACTGTTATCAGACCGCCAATGTAAACCGTTCCAGCTTCCCACACTGATAATGGTGATTCTGAAAACGAGAACTTAAAATCGTGAGGTTTGGGATAAGCAATTTTAATTAATGTGAAATGAGGGTTTTCTGGTATTATCAGAGAAGTTGGTATCAAATATTCATCATAAGGTTTGTTTGAATTGATATGCCATCCTTCAGCTACATTGGTTTCTAATGCTATTTTAAATTCTGTTCCCGGATATATTTTATCAAAGGAATGATAAGTTTTTATTGTCACGAGATCTTTCTGAATATCAAATTGTGCGAAAACACTGAAACTGATAATCAGAAAAAATGAAAAAGATAAATATGTTATTAACTTTAATTTTAACATTGTTTTCTCCAGTAATTAGATGTCGGAATGTGTGTGCAAATTTCTATTTATGAAAGTAACCCTGTATCAATTTACCCGGTATTGCTTTTATCATTTTGTTCCAAAAATTTCATTAAAAGTTCTGCATCAGCAGAATCCTTAGTTCTGTTAGCTGCCTTTTTGTTTTTTAAAAGATCATCCGGTGAAATAAAATAAACATCTTCATTTCCCAGTTTTCCTTTTACTTTATTTTTATATGCTTCAAAAAATGCAACGCCGCTGATGCTAGTAATCAGATCAATCCGGTTTGGACTGAAACCCAGTTGAATTATAGAATCGGGTTTAATAAAATCTTCCTTCTTAAGTTCCACACTTTCAAAACCAAAATCCTTAATAACTTTTAAAATTTTATCTGCATTTGTTTCAGACGGCTCAATAAAAAAATCAATATCTCCCGTATTTCTTGGATAAGTATAATAGATTAATGCGAATGCACCTACCACAAGATATTTAACTTCGTGATAATTGAGTAATCTTATAAACTCTTCGAAGTCCTTTTCTACTCTCATTATATAATTCTTGTTTATTAAATAATTCGATGTACTGCTCTCTCAATTCCTGCAGAATACTTAATTTTTCTTCGGGCGGAACTTTTTTCCAATATTCAATTTCATCTTCGTATTGTGCCGAATCGTGGAGATTGTATTTTTTAATTCTTTTTTCCATTAATATTAATTTCTCCAGCCTTGAACTATCGGATATCGTCTTCCATATCCAAATGCTTTTTTTGAAATTCTTAAAGCCGGAGCTGCCTGTCTTCTTTTAAATTCATTTATATCAACCATTCGTAAAACTTTCGAAACAACCTTTTCATTTTTAATCAACATATTTATTTCATCGAACTCTTTGTTTTCCTCCAGATACATTTTAAGAATTTTATCCAGTAAATTGTATGGTGGAAGGTCATCCTGATCTTTTTGATCGGGACTGAGTTCTGCCGAAGGCGGTTTCAAAATTATTTCCTTTGGAATTATTTCTTTGCTTTTATTTATGAACTCAGCAATCTTATAAAGATCACTTTTATAAACGTCCGCAATTACTGCAAGACTTCCACTCATATCACCGTAAAGTGTACAATAGCCAACAGCTAATTCGGATTTATTTCCCGTTGTCAAAACTAAATAACCATCGTTATTGGAAAAAGCCATTAAATACATACCACGAATTCGTGCCTGAATGTTTTCGCCGGTGAGTTTTCCAAATTTGTTCTTAAAATTAAAGTTTAACTGATTGATTGTTTCATCTACAACTGGTTGAATAGAAACATTATCTGATGAGATGCCAAGATTTTTAATAAGTTTCTTTGAATCAGAAACACTCCCTTTGCTCGAAAATTTTGAAGGCATAATTACAACGTGAACATTTTCTTTCCCCAATGCTTTTACAGCAATGTATGTCACCATCGCAGAATCAAGCCCACCACTCAATCCAACAACTGCTTTTTTGAATTTCATCTTTTGAAAATACTCTTTCACGCCATAAATCAGTGATGCAAGAACTTCTTCTTCAAAAGATTTTTCAATCTCTGTTTTTATTACTCTATCATTATCAGGGTCAAACAGAATAAAATCTTCTTCATAAGTTTTTCCAAATTGAACCAGGATTCCTTTTTTATCAAAGCACATACTTCCGCCATCAAACACCAAATCAGTTTGAACTCCAACACAACATACATAAGCTAATGGAAGCGAATCTTTTCTGCAGATTGTTGAGAGCATTTTTAGCCTTTCCTGCCGCTTACCATAAAAATACGGACTTGCAGAAATATTAATTAAAATTGCTGCACCTTTCTTTTTCAATTCTTCAACGGGATCAATAAGATATCTTCGTTTATACCAATAGTCAGCATCGTTCCAGATATCTTCACAAACAGAAATCCCAATATTTTCGCCTTTGAATTTATGAACCAAGACTTCTTTAGCCGGTTCAAAATATCTCATCTCATCGAAAACATCATAATTCGGGATCAAAGTTTTTGGCTGAATGAATTGAACTTTTCCATCATAACAAAGAACTGCAGAATTATGAATGTTTGTTCCGATTCTGTCGTGATCTTCAGTTATTGCACCAAAGAGCAATCCTGTTTCACCAGTAATTTTTGCAAGCTCGTTAATTTTTTTGTTTACAGCAGAACGGAATTCTTTTTTTTCTACAAGATCAAGCGGTGGATAGCCGACAAGCGAGAGTTCTGGAAATATTACCAGGTCAGCCTTTGCCGTGGTTCCTCGCTTATAACCTTTTACAATTTTTTCTTTGTTGTAATCTAAATTGCCAATAATTGGGTTTATCTGGCAAAGTGCAATTTTCATTTCTATAATTGATTTTATTACGAAATATACTACTACAACCAAACTCGGCAAAATTGAAAAATGCAAGAGTCTTCTTATTTATCAGGTTATTTTGAGAACAAAATCTATTCATACAATCATTCATGCATACATTTATACGATTTACTGGATTCATTAACCGATAAATCTCTTGCAATCACCGATATAATCTTACCATACTTAATAAAATACGTGGAAATCATTTAAAATCTTATTTATTAGAATCTGGATTTTAAAAGATTATTTTAAAGCTGGAGGAAAAAATGAATAAGAAACTATATCGTTCGACAAATGACAAAATGCTTGGCGGAGTTGCCGGAGGACTCGCAGAATATTTTGGAATTGATTCAACTCTTGTCAGAGTATTGTTCATCGTCATAGTTTTTTTGGGAGGCGGAGGTATAATTGCTTATATCATTCTATGGATAGTTGTTCCTCAAAAACCTTATGAACTTCCAAAGTATCCATTTAATCAATCACCTCCCGAATGTGAAAGCAATTCTAATTTTTCTTCGAGTGAAAATAAATCCGATTCTTTCAGTATGAATAGCAGCGGTGGTATTGCAAGTTCACTTCCACATACAAATAATAAACAAATCTGGGTTGCAATTGTGCTAATGGTAATCGGCAGTTTATTACTGCTCGATAATATTTTTCCGCGATTTGATTTTAATCATTACTGGCCTGTAATTCTGATTGCGATTGGTGTTGGACTTTTATTGAAGGCAAAAAACTAATAGGAGATATTAAAATGAAACCATCACATATTTTTTGGGGTTTACTTTTTATCGGACTTGGTTTGCTGGTTCTGATTAATAATTTTACAGATATCATGATGGACTGGTCAACAATCTGGAAACTCTGGCCGTTAACAATTGTTCTGATCGGTTTATCCATTCTGATCAAGCATCAGTTTGGAAAAAGTATAATCGCCGGACTTGCAGCGATAGTTCTAGCTCTTGCAATCTTTGCAAGTTTCAAAACTGCTACACACTTCTTAAACAATGATTTCAAAATTGATTTCGGAAATGATGCAAAACACGAAATCGATACATCAGAATTTACAGAACAATTTGATTCTACATTGCACTTTGCAACTTTTAATTTTAATGCAGGCGCAGGTACTTTTAATATAACTGATACAACCGCACATTTAATATATGCAAAGACAGTTGGCTATATAAATAATTACGATCTCTCAAGATATGATACCGATAGCAGCACAATTATTGATTTCGATATGGGAGATAAAGCAATTTTCAGATTCGGTGATAATTATAAAAATACAGTCAACTTAGCTCTAAATCCCAAACCTGTTTGGAATATGAATTTTGATGTTGGTGCAGCTTCAATGGATTTTGATTTGACTCAGTTTAAAACGAGAGATATTACGGTTGATATGGGTGCTGCATCAATTAATATTAAGATTGGAAATCTGAATCCCGAAACAAATATTAGTGTTGATGCTGGTGCATCGGATATTAATATTTCTGTTCCAAAAGAATCAGGTTGTGAAATTACAATAGATGGGGCACTTTCTTCAAAGCATTTTGATGAATTTAAAAAGATGGATTCTGATAATTATGTGACTGAGAATTTTGAAAGTGCAGTTAACAAAATTTATATAAACATAGAATGCGGAGTTTCTTCAATAAGTGTGGACAGGTACTAAACTAAAAACTTACTCTTAAACTTTAACTTTAACTTAAATTGTTTAGAAGTAAGTTTAAGAACAGGAGCTCAGCTAGCTCCCCTTTAAACGCTTTTTGCATTAAGCTTATGAACTCTCGCCAACCTCTCTCTTACCAAGAGAGAGGCTTATTTTCATTTTAAAACTTTTTTTAATTGTTCTGTCAGCATAAGAAATGTTTTTTTATAACTCTAAATAATCCCTTCTCTTTTTAAGAGAAAGGTACGGGATGAGTTCACGAAACCAACTCCCCTTTAAATGCTTTTTGCATTATAAATAATCTCTCTCTTTATCTCTCTCTTGAAAAGAGAGAGAATTATTAAAAATTCAAAACTAATTATTAGTTCTTCTGTCAGCATAAGAAATGTTTTTTTATAACTCTAAATAATCCCTTCTCTTTTTAAGAGAAGGGTACGGGATGAGTTCACGAAACCAACTCCGCTTTAAATGCTTTTTACATTAAACTGAGGAACTCTCTCTTTATCTCTCTCTTACAAAGAGAGAGAATTATTAACAATTCAAAACTAATTATTAGTTCTTCTGTCAGCATAAGAAATGTTTTTTTATAACTCTAAATAATCCCTTCTCTTTTTAAGAGAAAGGTACGGGATGAGTTCACGAAACCAACTCCCCTTTAAATGCTTTTTACATTAAACTAAGGAACTCTCTCTTTATCTCTCTCTTACAAAGAGAGAGAATTAATATCATTATAAAACTTTTCAACTTTTATTTTCTCCAATAGCTCACTTGCTGACTCACCTGCCCGCCGATTTTTTCTTCTGCTTTTTGTTAAGGTTTAACTTTTCCTTTTCTAATTTAATTTTTTCCAATAGCTTGCTGGCAGGCGGGTCATTCGGGTCTTGCGGAACAAGTTCTCCTCTGAATGCTTTTGCTAATATTGATTGTGTTAGTTTATCTACAAATGCTTTTGCTTTTTTATATCTCTCTTCTATTTCATCTGCTTTTTTGAGAAGTGCTTCAACTCGTTTTACGATTTCTTTTTGTTCTGCGTAAGGAGGAATATTGATTTCCCAGTTTTTAATTTTTGAGATGTTAAGATTAGGCTGATTCCCTCCTACTGAAATCATTCTAATTTCTGCATACTGACTTAAACAAAACAAGTAGACATAATTCCTTATTACCTCATCGATAGATTCATTAACTAAAGCTGCACAAGCTTGATTTATAGTAGCTTTTATTTTTAACACTCCAACTTGACCTCTTGTTTTTCCCTCACCATACATTGCAATTAGTATTGTATCAATTGGTAACAAACTGACATTTGTTTCCTTAAGTGCTTTCTCTGTTATATACTCTTCAGATTCTATGATATCACAATTCTGGACTTGACCAGATTTTATCCAAGGTATTTTACCATTTTCCCAATAAGCGTTATTCTTTCTAGATGGTGTTGATCCTGTTTCTACATCAAAAATGTTTTGAAGACAAGTTCTACTCCAATTTTTAATCTCTGTAATTTTAGAACTATCAATCTCAACAAACTTCAATTTTATATTCTTTTTAGTTCGATTAATAAATATTCTATTTATTAGAATAGCTCCACTTTCATCAACTGCATTCCTCTCTCTCCAATCCTTTGTCAACTCTCCTGTTACTGCTGCGTTAAGAACTGACTGCCTGAATCTTTTTATTATAACAGGAATTTTCTCAAGCCGTGCTTTTGCATCTTCTACTTTTGCTAATAGCTTATCAAGTTTTTCTACAATTCGCTTTTGCTCGTTGAGTGGAGCTAAGGGAATTTCTATTTCAGCAAGTTTAGTTGCATTAACATTTGGAATCGCTATGCCAGTAGTAAGGTCTGAAATTGATTGCCAGTAATTCTTTGTATGAAAATAATAGTAAATAAACTTAGAATTGATCTCATCAAGTGTATTAAATCTAATCAAATATGAAGCAAATACCGTTTCAATAGATATATCTGATATTATATAACTTTTTCCGACCGACCCGGCCCTTGAAATTAAGATATCATTTTTCCTAATTAAATATTTACCTACATCCTTCGGAATATTGATGCAATATGGAACATTATCCCAAATTATTTTTCCATTTGATAAATCAGTCGTTCTAAGATATTTTATTTTTCCTGTTCTTTCGGATTTTGTTGTCCAACCATATTGAGGTTTCGAACAAACTTCTCCAATCTTACATTCAACCCACCCGTTTGGCAATTCACTCATTGCCATTTCCAATCTTTTCTGTTCCAATTATTTTTTTTATCCGAGTTAAAAGCGGGTTCAATAAATTTTTCAATTTCAGAAACAACTTCTGTAAAGTTTAAATTTATTTTTAGCATTCGTTTATTAATAAATGCATTCCAAAGAATTTTAAGACTTTCATCATTCTTAAATTTATCATCAAAAACAAAACGCCTTTTTTCGATTGATGTATTTCTGTTTTTAAATGTTTCCGTTAAAGCGTTATGGAGAGTTAAAAGATCAAACTGCTTACCAGCGGCAAAGAAATGAATATCATAAAAGTCTTTCATCCTGCTTGTAGCAATACCAAGAGAAACAATCGCTTCAAATTTTTCTGCAATTGCCGATTCAAGTGAATATACTTTTAAGTGCGGTGCTTCGAAATCCAGCAATGTGGGATAATCCATTGTAAGTGCATCAGGATAAATGACATCACCAAATCCAATATCTATTTGTATTTGCTGCTTTACAGAATCAAGTTTTGCCGACAATTTTATTCTAATACCGTGATAATCATCCTGCTCAACAATTTGTTCAGCAGAAACAGAATCCTTCTGAAAAAATAATCCATCTTCAAAATTTATTGCTGCAATTTCGCTGAATATTTCTTCCAACGATTCAGTTTTATTTGGCAGAGAAGTTCCAAGCAAATCAATATCTTTAGTTGGTCGGAGTCTGCTAATATCGTGGGCAAGAAAAAGCAGAGCACCTTTCAGGACAAAATTATCGGAGTAAACAGATTTTGAAATTCTAAACAAAAACCTTTCCTGAATATACTGTAGCAGGACTGAATTGAAATCGAGAGAGTTTTTACGAGCATAATTAAGTAGCTTTTCCTTTACAGATACGGCAATATTTTTAATTTCTTTTTTAGGCATCAACCTACAATTGCCTTAACATAAGGGAGTATTTTTTCTTTTACACTCAGAATCTCTGCATACTCAAAGAGCTTGTTTATATCCCGCTTTTTTAGCTTAAGATAATTTTTAAGAGATTCAATTACTATATCATCGCCAATCTTATTGCGGTAGCGGAAGAGGTCGCAGATTGTTTTTTCTATTTTATAAATTTTTATCCTTCCGCTTTTAGTATCAATCTCATCTATCCCTGTTTCATAATATTTATTGGGAAAATAGAAAACCTGAATCGGAGGATATTCCAGCTTAAAACCAGGGGTATTGTGTGGAACAGCTACAGTAATGTTAGAAGGATTAAAAGTAGTCAGCTCAAAATAGTCCGCAGCAGAAGTAAGGCAAATAACCGCTTTCTTATTTGCATTGCAAACGTCTGCAAAACTTCCGTGTTCATCCCAGGGATAATTTACAAGTTTATAAAGTCCAGGTTTTATCTTTTCAATTATTCCTTCAGATACAGCCTTAGCAATGTCTCTTGGATGAATTTTCTGGTTACGCAGTTCCTTCATTGTTGCGTAACCCTTATGTTTTTCGAATATTTTTATTATTTGTTTCATAGTATTGGATCGTTTCTTAGGCAAATATACAAAATATGCCTAAGAATTGATCCACTAAATTATGGTTCATTTTTACTGCCAACAGAATCGATTGGCAGTAATTCAGGACTGAATCAATTACAAGGAAAACAAAATTGATTTACTTTGAATTCGAACCATTCCCGTTTATTTCAATCTGTTCAAGAATATCTTTTAAGCTGTCAACAACTGCTTCAAGTTCTGTAATAGCTTCGCTTGCTAATACCTGTGGTTCTGGTAGTTCATCTGCATCTTCAAGACTTTCATCTTTAAGCCAGCTTATATCAAGTTTATAATCTCTTTCCTGTATCTGCTTCAAACTAAATTTTCTAAATCTACCTTCTTCACCTAAGTCTTTTCTCTTACTTGTTCCGTTAGGATTTTCACCATAGCACTTTTCAAACTCTTCAAAATGTTTTGGAGTAAGTGGTCTGTCTTTCTTAGTAACTCCAGGCACATTAGAACGTGCATCAAATATCCATACATTTTCAGTCGGCAATCCTTTCTGGAAGAAAATTACATTCGCTTTAACTCCCTGACTGTAAGGAGTAAATGTTCCCCTCGGCAATCTTAAAATTGTATGGAGGTTGCAATCCTGCATAAGAATTTCAAACACATCACCAGCTTTATCTTCAAACAAAACGTTATCAGGCAAAACCATCGCTGCTCTTCCGCCTGGTTTAAGCACATTCATAACGTGCTGAACGAAGTTTAACTGTTTGTTGCTTGTTTCAATTGTAAAGTCATCTCTTTCAGGTGCCTGATTAGCTCCTTTCGTTCCAAACGGAGGATTGGTAAGGATACAATCGTATAATTCATTTTTCTTTGGTTCATAGATTGTATCACCCAGATAGATTGTTGGCTCTAATCCGTGCAGGTAAAGATTCATTAAAGAAAGTCTTCTTGGTCTCGGGACTAAATCCTGTCCGTAATAAGTTTTTGTTTTAATTCGCTTGTAATCTTTTCTATCAATAGCTGCCCCGTGGTTTGATATACTCATCAGCCATTCATAAGCAGAAACAAGAAAACCTCCGCTTCCACAGGCAGGATCACAAATTGTAAAACCTGCCTGTCCGGTAGGCAGGTCACTTTTTTCTCTTGGATCAGGTTTCATTAATCTTACAATAGATTGGATCAAAACTCTTGGAGTAAAATATTGTCCAGCACCCTTCTTTCCTTCGCTTGCGGCTTTTTCTAACAGACCTTCAAAAGCTTCTCCCTTTACATCAACATCCATTGCAGTCCATTCTTCTTCATCAATCAAAACCAAAAGTCGTTTAAGATTAACAGGATTATTAAACCTTGGCATTGATTGAGCAAAGATGTCACCGAGAATTCCTTTTTGTTCTCTGAGGACTCTCAATATATCTGAGTAATGATCTGTTAATTGTGTTCCCGATTTTTCTTTTAAGGTATTCCAGTCGTAACCTTTTGGAATAGTTACGTCCTTCTCATTAGCCATCTTAAGAAATAGAAGATAAGTTAACTGCTCGATGTAATCGCCGTAATCAATTCCATCGTGACGAAGAGTGTGACAAAAACCCCAGAGTTTGTTTACAATGTCTGACATATTAGTTTAATGTTTAGATTTCTTAAAAGATTCGAATTTTTCCTGATCTAATTTCTGTTCAATTAGAGTTAGCACATTTTTATAAATCATCTTCTTTGATTTATCAGGGTAATTGGGAAATTCGTTAAATGCGATCCTATCGATAGCCCTAACTGATCTGGTGTATTCGAAGTAACCCATTATAACATCTGTATTGATTTCATCACCACTTCTACGCTCTAGTTGGAGCTCTCCCTTTTCAGAAAAGGATGCTTTATTGTGTTGGTTATGAAATTTAACATTTCCCATAGTTGTTGTTTCAACAATCCCCTTTATATACTGAGCATCAGTATAATATGATACTTTCCATTTACTCAAGTCAGTATCAATTGGGACTTCATTTTTATTCTTATCAACTGACGGCTTATCATAGCTGATAACCTCACTCAGATTAAATTTTATATTATACTTTGATTTGATTTTTACTTGTTTCATTTAAGCAGCAATATGATAATTTATTTCTTGAATTAGTTTCTTAAGTTCATCTTTCCCGAAAATCTTCTCGGCTTTTTTCCAACCACCTTTTTGTTCAAAGACTGGTGCTTCCTTGAAATCAATCTCATCTATTGTAAGATTTTGGACAAGATGTTCTTTAATCAGACTTAACCACTTTAATTGTTCATAAGTATAGTTTTTATTCGCTACTACTTTTTCAAAAGCAATGGATACCCTTTCCTCTGCAGTAAAAATTGGTTCTTCTTTCCTTGCAGCGTGTTTTACCATTGAAATAATATCAGCTAGTGACTTATTGTAAACCAATTTGTGTGCTTCCTGCAAATACTTCTCAGGAAATTTATTTATCGTCAGTCGCTCTCTAAGTTCATTCAAAGCTTTCGTATTCCAATCCTTTGGTTTCTCAAGCAGTATCTTAATTGCAAGTATATGTTCAGGATTTTCTTTTACAAATTTCATAAACATATTCAAATAGTCTGATGGTTTCTCTCCCATTATCAATTTTTCAGACGTAACTTCATCTTGGATTTCGTAACCAACTAGGAATTGCCTTTTAGCTCTTTGATAGTTAACTAATAGATCGTGAAAATCTTTATCTCTTAGAATTTTCATTGTGCCAGTAAAATCATCCTTGAGTTTTTGGAGTAATTCAGCTGCAAACTTTCCAATATCCCCATCAGGAATAAACATTGAAAACTTTTCTCTTGCCTCCGCACTCATATTCTTTTCAATTCTTCTCAGTCGTTTTACTAATACTTTAATAAAATATTCTCTGTCTACATTCTGGTAAATATTTTCAATTACTTGAGAAATCGTTAATGGTTCTTTTTCTGGAGCTTCAATCTGAAAGTCTGTTGTATTCTTAAAGTATTCTATCAGAGTCCCGTTAAAGCAATCAAAAACGACAAATTTTTCCTTATTGATTTCAGGACATAATCGTGTTCCTCTGCCAAGCATCTGCACCCAGAGGATTCTTGATTTTACAGGTCGCATAAAAACAACAAACTCAAGTGCAGGAAAGTCAACTCCAGTGCTAAGCATATCTACTGTTACTACTATCTTGGGATTTGGTCTATTTCTAAATTCTCTTATTCTTTGGAGAGGTCTATCAACATTTGGATTGCCTGTTATTTTCTTAACAAAGTCATCTCCCTGGTTAAATACTTCCTTACAAATCTTAACAATCTGGTCAGCGTGAGAAGTAAATTGAAGATCATTAACAGCAAAAATCAGAATCTTGGGAAATCTGCCTGTATCCTTTTCGTGTGCATAAGCATACTTAGCAAGTTCTTCAATTATTTGCAGATTGGTTGAAGGAGAAGTAATTTTTCTTTCTATTTCTTCCGCCTGGAATTCTCTTTCATCTTCTAGTTCATCATAAGTTTCTTTTCCAGTATCCGTATCTATTACACCTACCTGCTCACCTTCTTTAAGGAAAGCACCATTCATTAAAATATTTGAAGATATTTTGACAGCGTCGTAATCAACAAGAAAGCCATCAATAATAGCTTCATCAGTTGAATAACGATAAATTGGTTTACCGAAATAGGCTGTGGTATGTAATGCAGGTGTAGCAGTTAATCCTATCTTTATCGCATCAAAATAATCTAATGTGCTTCGCCAGACAGCCGTTTCTTTTGCAGTATAACCTCTGTGGCATTCATCAGCAATAATCAAATCAAACGTATGTATTGGAATTGGCGTTTCTAATTTTTCTGCATCTTCTTCATATTCGGGATCGTTCTTATCCTGTTCGAAAGAGTTCTCCCAACCAAAAAGATTTATTGTCATCCTTTGAATTGTGGACACATATACAAAGGTCTTGGTTCCATCTGGTTTTGTAAGATAATTTGTTGGCAAGATTTTAGGATTAAATGGTTCATCATCCCCAAAATCTTCTTTCTTGAATCGCTGTGAATATACTTCGTATTCCTGGTCAAACTTATTTCCAACTGGAGTAGTGAATGATCCAAACTCTCGGACAGCTTGAGCAGCTAACGCTCTTCTGTCAACTAAAAATAAAATTCTCTTGAATTGTTTTGTTTCCAATAATCTATAGATAAGCGAGACCAGAGTGAATGTCTTACCTGTGCCTGTAGCCATTGCAAGAAGCATAGCTCTTTTTCTTTCAACGATACCATCCTCAATAGCTTTAATGGCTTTGCTCTGGTAATATCGCAATTTATCGTTTTCTATAATTTGATCACCAATAGCTGTTTCATCAAAAGATTTTCGATTGAATAATTCTACTAACGCTGAGGGGGTGTGAAAGTTGGAAATTTTTCTGGAAATATTTTTTTCATTTCTGACGTCTAAGTGCCAGATTACTTCACCATTTGATGCATATAAAAAAGGGACTCCATATTCCTGCCATTTACCCACACTATCCATTACACCTTTTGCATATCGTTTTGCTTGTTCAAGAACATTCTGCGGATCAACACTAACTTTCTTTGCTTCAAGAATTCCCAACAATTTCCCATTAACAAAAAAAGCATAATCAGCGGGTCCATTACTGGTAGGATATTCTTCAACTGCGTGATTGGTTAATTTTGAAACGTCTTGAACTTTTGAGTTATGCACAATCTTCCAGGCAGGACTAAGAGATTTGAGTTGCCTGTCAATTCTCTCTTTTCTTGTTTTCCACTCTAGTTCTTGGTTTAGCATCAATACCATCGATAAATGTTTGACTAAAATAATGCTAATCTCACCGACTCGTCACCTCCCAAAAAAATGAAATTAAGTAGGAAGTGAAATTTCTAATAGAAGCTCATAAATCTTGTATATTAGGTTACTTTAAAATAAAGAAATGCATAGTTTATTCTAAACGATCTTCAGGTCGTGCTGTTATTTTTTTGACTTTTTACTTTTGACTTTTAAACTCGGTATCCACAAATACTTTTCAAGAATTACGCAATTATTCTTATCAAACTCTACTCCTTCATTACGCAATAATTCTTCCATTAGAGTTGGATCTCCAAAATGAATTTTTCCTGTTAACGCGCCATATCTGTTCACAACTCTGTGTGCAGGAATATCGGGTCCACATCCATTCAAAGCCCAACCGACTGTTCTTGCGGCAGATTTAATTCCACAAGCTTCAGCAATATGCCCATATGTTGTAACTTTTCCGTAAGGTATTTTCCTGGCAACAGTATATACTTTGTTGAAAAAATCCTTTTTTTGTTTATCTGTTTTTCGAATTGTTTTTTTCAAGTGAATAGAAACTGATTGCTAATAATATTACATTTATTAAATCCCAATAATCAAATAACAAATATCAAATAAATTTCAAACTACAAACCCAAAATTGCAGTCAATTGCAGATTTGAATTTTCAATATTCTGGTTTGATATTATTTGTTATTTGCAGATTGAGTTTTGGAAATTTATATAGATATTAATTCTTACTAAACTTTGAAAGATACGCTTTTATAAATCTATCAATATCGCCATCCATCACCCGTTGAACATCAGATGTCTCTTCATCCGTTCTGTGATCTTTGACCATATTGTATGGATGAAAAACATAAGAACGAATTTGACTTCCCCATTCGATTTTCATTTTGTTTTTTTCAACTTCATCAATTTCTGCCTGCTGTTTATCAAGTTCAAGTTGATAAAGTTTTGACTTCAGCATTTTCATCGCTCTTGTTTTATTTTGAATCTGAGATCGTTCACTCTGACAAGCTGCAACAGTATTTGTTGGAATGTGAGTAATTCGTACTGCGGTTTCAACTTTATTTACGTTCTGTCCACCCTTTCCGCCGGAACGATACGTATCAATTCTTAAATCCGCAGGATTAATTTCAATTTCGATTGTATCATCTATCTCAGGAATAACAAACACAGATGCAAATGAAGTATGTCGTCTTTTATTTGAATCGAAAGGAGAAATACGAACTAGTCGATGAACACCATTTTCAGCTTTTAAATATCCATATGCAAATTCGCCGGTAACTTCCACTGTTGCAGATTTTATTCCTGCACCATCACCATCAAGAATATCCACAATACTCATCTGATATCCGCTCTGTTCTCCCCAGCGCATATACATTCGCAAAAGCATATCAGCCCAATCCTGTGATTCAGTTCCACCGGCACCGGAATGAATTGTAAGAATACAATTTTTATCATCATCTTTTCCACTGAGCATATTTTTGAATTCAGCTTTTTCAATTTCGGAATTCAGATTATCAAGTTCTTTTCTGATGTCGTCATAAAATGATTCATCTTCTTCCATCGACGCCAATTCAATAATATCTCTTACATCATTCGATTTTTTATCAACCTCTTTCCAGAGATTGATCCATTGTTCGAGAGTTTTTATTTCCTGGAGAGTTTTTTGTGCAGCGATCTGATCATTCCAGAAAGAAGATTCAGAAGATTTATTGCGGAGTTCTTCTACCTTTGCAATCTTTTTATCAACATCAAAGATACCCCCGAAGATTCGTGATTCTCTGCTGGTAGGTTTTAAGTTCTTTTAATTCGTCTTCGTACATAACACTCTCAGGTTAATTAATAATTTCTGATTCGGTTGTATTTAAAATAAATTATAGTAAAGTCAAAAGCATGGTTGAATGGATGCATTGTTTCATGATAAATCATACATTCATGCATACATGCATTCAAACGTCCAGTTCGAGTCGTAGTAGCGCAGCCGCAAGTGTTTTACCTTGTGCATCATGTTTTAGTGAGACTGTTCCACCGCCTCCAAGCGTGTCGTGAAGCAGAAAGTTTAACGCTCTGATATTTGGTAATTCGTATCTCTCAACTTTACCGTGACAAATTCCTTCGAAATGTTTTTTGACACTTTCAGCAGTCAGATATTTTTCAATTATTTTATAACCATTTTGATCATAAGCGATGATACCAATATTAGCGGCATCGCCTTTATCTCCACTACGACCGTGTGTTATATCTCGTAATTTTATTTTCATTCTTTCTCTCTTTATGCTGAACTTGTTTCAGCATCTTAAAACTAAATAAATAATTTTCTTTAAGCAGTAAATCTCTGACAAAAGATCCTGAACCAAGTTCAGGATGGATCTGAGTAAAGCATTTTAACCGGATCAGAAATTTCAGGATACAAATCTTTCCAATCCTTATTTTTATCTTCAATCAAATTAATCTTCCACTGTCTGTGCCAATTCTTAAGTTGCTTTCTCTTTTAATTGCACTTTGCAAATCTGGTTGAGATTCAAAATAAACCAACTTATCCACATTATAATTTTTTGTAACACCTTCAATTAACCTATTTTTATGTTCAAAGATTCGTCTGGCTAATACATTGGTCATCCCTATGTAAAGCACTTTATTTTTACTCGACAATATATAAACGTAATAATTTTTCATCCCAATTTATACTGGATATGTTTTCAGTATCGATTAGCGTACGCTCTATCTTATTTTTCAATGCCACTAAAGGTCCTGAAATAAATTCAGGACAAGTTATTGCAACTCCAGAATTTGAACTTTCGGTTCGACTAATTTTTTCGGAATCAACGCAGGCCAATAAGCAACAACTTCTTTTGGCTTTGGTCTTCCACCAGCGAAACCAGTTACACTTGGTGGACCGGTTAGAATCAGCGGTGCGATTTCTTGTCCAAATCTGTTTACTGATTTCCAATCTTTTGATCTGACTGAAAAATGGAAAACTATTTCATTTATTTTATCTTCATCTAATTCAGGCGCAAGAGTTTCGTGTGTTGCATTGTAACCAATATATTCTGTTCTGATTTCATCGAATTGCAGTCCAAGATTTTCTAATCGCTTTCTTAAAATTTTATCGGCAGCTTTTGCTTTCGTCAATGCCTGCGGCCAGGAATAAGTCAGACTTCCTGATGAACTATAACCATCGCTGTATGAACAGGAAACTTTGTAGAATTCTGTTTCTGGTTTTCCTTTGACATTAAAAACTTTAACTCTATCCTTCCCAACTTCTTCAAGTTTAATTGAAGTGAAATCAGCGACACAATCAGGAGTTATATATTCTTTGGGATTTCCAATTTCATAAACGAGTTGTTCAGCAACTGTTTCGAATGAAACTCTTCCACCTGTATTGGTATGTTTCGTAATTATAACTTCACCATTTGGAAAAGCTTCCGCAATCGGGAATCCAATTTCAGCAAAATTATCAATTGATTCCCAATCACCTAAAAAATTTCCACCTGATGCCTGGGCACCACATTCAAGAATATGTCCGGCTACAGTTCCTGCAGCCATTAAATTATAATTTTTCATATCCCATCCAAATTCATAAATCATCGGAGCGAGTGTTAAACCTGTATCGGTTGTTCTACCAGTAATTACAATATCAGCGCCCTTCTTTAACGCCTCAACAATTGGTGCAGCACCGAAATAAACATTTGCACTTAATAATTTATCTTTGACGAGAGTAATTGATTCACCGGTTTCCATATTATTCAGTTGAGAACCGTTTCCTAGAATTTCATCAAGTCGATCTTTGATATCATCACCTAAAACAACAGCAACATTTAATTTTATTATTCCGGCTTGATTTGCAACCTCACGAATTGCTTCCGCACAAGCGACCGGATTTACTCCGCCACCATTCGTAATAATTTTTATTCCCTTTTGGGAAGAGATTGGAAGAATTCTTCTCATCAACTCGATCAAGTCAGTTGCATAACCAAGTTTGGGATCTTTATTTTTTTGTTTTTGAAGAATGGACATCGTTACTTCAGCAAGATAATCCATTACAAGATAATCGATATCACCTTTTGTAACCTGATGATATGGTGCATCAATTAAATCACCCCAAAATCCTTGTCCGGAAGCTATTTTTATTTTTTCTTTCATCTCACTTTATGCTGAATTTATTTCAGCATCTTTAAGTGTTTGCTGTAATTTATTTATTGATTATACACGAGTCCCTGAAACAAGTTCAGGGTAAAGTATTTAGTCACCCCAAAATCCTTGTCCGGAAGCTATTTTTATTTTTTCTTTCATCTCACTTTATGCTGAATTTATTTCAGCATCTTTAAGTGTTTGCTGTAATTTATTTATTGATTATACACGAGTCCCTGAAACAAGTTCAGGGTAAAGTATTTAGTCACCCCAAAATCCTTGTCCGGAAGCTATTTTTATTTTTT
>WBZR01000764.1_pt2 | contig 34974 bp, 30 predicted proteins | sample 5204231 | NCBI WGS metagenome assembly WBZR01 (sample SAMN12412403, study PRJNA552823) | activated sludge metagenome | isolation source: activated sludge from anammox sidestream of wastewater treatment plant... | place: USA: Virginia | collected 2017-08 | reverse complement strand
CGGAATGAACCTATCCGGCTTCCGCGACAAAATTATCAACTCGGATATAGAGCGGCGCGCGTTTGATGAGCGGTGGTCGGCGCTCCCGCTGGGATTGAAAGCGCAGTTGTTTCTGTTCCTCCCTGTCTGGGTGGTCTATCTTTTCCTCTTCGGCACGAGAGAATCGCTGGCCGAAAATATGGCCACTGAGGATTTACCGTCTTCGGACGAAATTCTCCTCTGGGATGAAAGTTTAGAGAAGTTGGACACTATGCTGTTGGATGAACGCGACCAACAGTTGATTATCCACCTGAAAAATCTGTACAACTCCCACAAGCATGACAAAAAGACTGTCGGCGTAGTTTATGGAGCGATGCACATGCGCAATGCCGTCCGTTTTTTGCTCGGTGGGCTGAATTACAGAGTGGCAGGGTCAGAATGGATCACGGTTTTCGATCTATGAACAAGCAGTCATAGATTTGGGTTATGGTTTGTGAGCGCGCACCCACTCGCTGAAGGCGCGCCGCATTGAGTTGACGCCCTGTGTGGTTCCTATGCCCAGGTGATCTGTTATGACAGAGGGCGGCAGGAAAGGGAAGCGCGCGCTTGTCGCAACCTGTTTGTAACGTTTTCCGGCGAGGCTGTGAAACTCGACCTGATAATTGTCATAACGCCAGACTTCGGGCACGCCGAGGCCGGCGTAAATCGCCATTTTGTCAACTGTGGAATTGGTCACATCAACCTCAATAGCCAGATCAGGCGGCGCGTCAAAATCAATGTCCAGCCGCTTCTTGCCGAGGATTCTGTTCAGATCGCCGATGTAGAAACAATCGTCAGGCTCTTTGCCCTGCAATCGGCTTTTCCGCCGGAGAGTGGTTGAGCGAATTGAGACAAACTCGAGATTAAGCTCTTCAGTCAAAATCTGGATGAGGTGGCCGAAGAGACTTGCAGGCGCTCCGTGTTCCGGCGAAAGAGTCATAATCTCCATCCTCCCATTGTCATAGCTGATCCGCACGTGACGTTTACCTTCAAGCTCTTCGAGCAATTCGCCGTACTCATCCCAGCTCACGTCCTCCAGATACAGTTTTCCGCCGACTGGCAGATGATCAATCGCTTCAAGATAGTCAGTTGCAGTTGAAGTCATAGCTTTCACCTCTGATTTGAATTGCTCCGGCGCCAACAGACGATACACGGTGAAGGCCCCAAAACACGACCAGATTCAAGCCCTACTCTTTCGTGATCGTTTCGTCCAAGTTGAGCAGAACGCGCGAAATCGCCGTCCACGCCGCCGCGTCTTCCATTCTCGCGCCTTTAGGCAGCGGAAACGGCTTGTCGGGATTGTCCGCCACGAAGTTCCACGGATTCAATTCGCCCGCGATGAAGCGTTCTCTCTGCCGATTGAGCAATCCCAACAACTCCGTCGCCTCTTGTTGCGAGGGCTTTCTCGCCAGCGCGCGCCGAAAAACGTAAACCAATCTCAACTCGTCGCTCGTCCCGCCTTCTTTCAACGTTTTGATCGCCAGCGCGCGAGCCGCTTCGACGAAGAGCGGTTCGTTCAACGTGACCAGCGCCTGCAACGGCGAGTTCGATCGCGCGCGGCGCACGCAGGAAAAATCTCCGGTCGGCGCGTCGAAGACCTGAAGCATCGGGTAGGGAACTGAGCGATAGCGGAAAGTATAGATCGCTCGGCGATAACGATTCTCGCCCTTCTCCTCATTCCAGACCTTTGGGCCGAAGCTGAACGGGCGCTCGAAGAGGAATCCGGGCGCGGGCGGATAGACGCTCGGGCCGCCGATTTTTGGGTTGAGCAGGCTGCTGACGGATAGCGCGATGTCGCGCACGAGTTCGGCTTCGACGCGCAGTCGCGGGCCGCGCGCGAGCAAACGGTTGTACGGATCGCGTTGAAGCAGTTCCGGCGTGACACGCGACGATTGACTGTATGTCGCCGAGTTGACGATCAATCGGTGAACGTGTTTCAAACTCCAGCCGTTTTCCATCAACTCGACCGCCAGCCAATCGAGCAGTTCAGGATGCGACGGCGCTTCGCTTTGTTTGCCGAAATCTTCGGAAGTCACGACCAGCCCGGCGCCGAAATAAGATTGCCAGATGCGGTTGACGATGGCGCGCGCCGTCGTCGGCGATTTGCGGTCAACCAGCCATTTCGCGAAGACCAAACGATTGGGCTGTGCGCCAGCGGGCAGTTGATGAAGGAACGCGGGAACGCCAGGGGCGACGGCTCTGTCGGGCTTGAGAAAGTCGCCGCGTTTGAGCAGATGCGTCTGGCGCATCTCGCCGCGCTCGTTCAAGACCAGTTGCGAAGAGCCTTCGGGGTGCTCTCGCCATAACTCGGCGATCTGGCGGTTCGCTTCGTCGAATTCGGAAACGGTCGTGCGCCAGTAACCGAAGACGGTTTGAATCTGAGCCGGAGAACGTTGTTTGCGCGGAATCGAGAGAATCTCGCGCACACCGGCTGGCAGCGGATCAGCTACAGCGTTGGGCGCGGTCGTAATCGAGAGCCGCATCCGTCCGAGGCTGTTTTGCTGGTTGTCGTTGTTGTTCCATCCGCCGTGCCGCTGGCTCAGATAAATTGTCAGGATCGAGCCGCCCTCGTTCGAGATCGGTTTTTCGACTTGAAAGACGGCCTTGCGCGGCTGGTTGCGCAATCCGGGACCGGCGTCAATGCTCCAGGCTGTGTCGTCTCTGCCGTCAACTGCGAACTCGATCGGGCCTGTCACACGGCGCTTGCCGGTCTTGTCGTCGAAGATCGGTTCGAGTTCGCGTTCGGGCGGATTGATGTCCGATGTGGCGCGAGCGATTTTGATCTTCGTCTTCTTCTTCGGATCGGACGCTGGCGCGACTTCGACTTCAAATTCCGTCAACGCGCACGAGCCTTTGACCGAACGTCCGGGGCCGCCGAGCGGGAGGTTCGGGTCGTTCAACAACTCAAGCCTGAACGCGGTGATGTTTTGAACGTCTGTTTTGAGCTTCATCATCACGCGGTGTTTGACGGGAGCGTAACCGGCGCCGAGGAACGACCCGTCCGGCTGCGGCAAATATCGCTGGCCGTCAGTCGAGTCTTCGTCAACTTCCGGTTGAATGACTTTCCACTCGGCCAATGCTGGAGGATCGTTCCTGACGCGCTCTTCCCATTCGGCCATCCGTTTTTGCCAGTCGGAATTTTTGTGTTGCAAGTCGGCTTCGATCTCGCGCGTGCGGCGGAAGATTTCGGCGCGCTTCATCTGCTCGGCGGGCGTGTAAACGGCGATGTTCGATTCGTGCGAATTGTTCAGGAAGGCGAACATCCGGTAATACTCTTCCTGGCGCAGCGGATCGAATTTGTGGTTGTGGCACTGGGCGCATTGGATGGTCAGGCCGAGCACGCTTTTGCCGATGGCGTCCATGCGGTCGAACATCGCTTCCATACGGAACTGTTCGGGATCAACGCCGCCCTCTTCGTTGTTCATCGAATTGCGCAGAAAGCCTGTGGCGACGATCTGATCCTGCGTGGCGTTTGGCAGCAGGTCTCCCGCGATCTGCTCGACGATGAACTGGTCGTAAGGCTTGTCGGCGTTGAGCGCGTTGATCACCCAATCGCGGTAGAACCAGACCTGACGCGATTTGTCTTTTTCGTAACCGTCGGAATCGGCGTAGCGCGCGGCGTCCAGCCACTCGCGTCCCCACCGCTCGCCATAGTGCGGGCTGCTGAGCAATCGCTCGACCTGCTTTGGGTAAGCGCTGGGGCTTTTGTCGTTGAGAAACGATTCGACCTCTTCGATTGTTGGAGGCAAGCCAATCAGGTCGAGACTCAAACGGCGCAGCAGCGTAACGCGGTCAGCTTCGGGTGAAGGCCGCAAGTCTTCTTTTTCAAGATGAGCAAGCACGAAGCGATCAATCGGATTTCTGATCCACGCCCTGTTTTTGATTTCGGGCAATGATGGGCGAAGCGGCGCAACGAACGCCCAGTGCCGGGAGATTGCGGATTGCGGATTGCGGATTGCGGATTGATCGCCTTCCGGCCAATTTGCTCCTTCATCAATCCAGCGGCGGATCAACGCGATTTGTTCGGATTTGAGCGGCTCGCGGCCCATCGGCATTCGCGCCTCGCCGCCTTCGCCGAGGATGCGATGCAAGAGCCGCGAGTTTTTGCTGTCGCCTGGGAGAATGACTTTCAGCGCGGACTGTTTGTCATCGAGCCGCAACTGCGCCATCGCCGAGGAGCCTCGGTGGCAGCGTTCGCAATGCGCGCGGAAGATGGGTTGAATGTCGCGCTTGAAATCAACTTTGGATTGCGCGGCGCCAGCCCGGGAGTTCTTGAGGGGCAAAAGCAGAGCCGCGAGGAAGAGCAGGAGAGCAGTGATTTTAATCGCTCGTCGCATGTTTCATTCCACTTGTTGAATCTTGAAGTCTTGTGGCGCCGCCCGCGTTCCCGGCGGCGGGGTAATCCGTTTGGCGGCGATAGTAGAGCAGCAGTGAAGCGGTTTTCTCAAGAGCCGCGAACCTTGCTGGCGCCAAACGATTTAGCGTTTGCAGTCGCGCGTTTCATAACGTAAGATCACGCCGCCTTTCCCCCCTCACGAGTTCAAGAATTACCAGGCCGGTGCAGGATGTCATCGTTAACAACGCAATCGGGTAGCAAAACTTTTCCAACCGAAAAATCTGAAGCGCGCCTTGCGGCGCCGCCACGCCAGCGGCTATTGGTCTGGCCGCTCAGCGAACACGCGATCAAGATCATTACCGCGGGACTCGTGATCTTCGACGGATTGCTTGCCGCCTTTTTATTTGTTCTGGCCTATTGGCTCAGGCACCCGGAAAAAACGATTTTCGTCACGGCGCAAAAGCTCCTCGGCCCGTTCGCGCTGACGCTGCCATACGGTTTTCATCCGAGCTTCGATCCATATTTGAGCGTGCTCTGTTTCGTCCCGTTGATCCAGATCGCCACGTTCTGGTATCGCGGCTTGTATCGCGTTCGCGGCGAGTTCTCTTTCAGCGAAGATTTCATCAACATCTTCAAGGCGGTTTCGATTGGAGCGCTGCTGGCGTCGGTGATCGCGTTCTTTTACCGGGGTGGATTCGCTTACTCGGCCTTCTCGTATTCGCGTCTGGTCTTCATCTTTTATTATCTGCTGGCTCTGATCGTTTTCACCGGCCATCGCGCGGCGCTTCGCAGCATGCAGACGTTTTATCGCCGCCGTCACATCAACGTCATCCCGATACTGATCGTTGGCTCGAACGGCGGCGCCGAGATGTGCGTCAAAGAGATCGCGCACGATCCGAAACTTGGCCGCTCGGTCATCGGGTTCGTGACGGCTGACGGTAAACCGCCGAAGAGCAAGGCGCTGAAATCGTGGCCGACGCTGGGCAGTTATGACGAGATGCACCGCTTCATCCGCCAGCACGGCATACGCGAGGTACTGATCACCGATTCCGAAATTCGTCCGCAACTGCTCTTCGACACGATGGTCAAATGCGGACGCGGCTCGCGCGTGACGTTCCGAGTCGTGCCCAATTTGCTCAACTGCATCCCGCGCAAAACCTACGTCGAACAATTGGGCGCCGTGCCGATGGTCAGGCTGTTCGAGGAGCCGCTTTCAGGTTCAGCGCGGATATTCAAACGCGGCGTTGATCTGATCGTCAGTTCGTTGATTCTGCTTTTCACCGCGCCGCTGTGGCTGATCATCGCGGTTGCGATCAAGCTGGAATCGCGCGGCCCGCTGCTTTACCGGCAGGAGCGCGTGGGAATGGACGGCCACATTTTCCAAATTTATAAATTCCGCTCGATGCTCGATGATGTCGAGGTGGACGGCGCGCACCGCGAATACATGGCGCGGATGATCAAAGGGCAAGGCGGCGTGAATCTCGGCGCCGAAGAAAAACCGCATTACAAATTCATCAATGGCGACAGGCTGACGCGCGTAGGCGCTCTGCTTCGCCGCTTGAGCCTCGACGAACTGCCGCAACTCTTCAACGTCTTCAAAGGCGAGATGTCGCTGGTCGGCCCGCGCCCGCCGATCCCCTACGAAGTTGAATGTTACGAAACCTGGCACCGCAAACGGCTGGACGTGAAGCCGGGTTTGACCGGGCTTTGGCAGGTCAGCGGCCGTTACCGGCTCTCGTTCCAGCAGATGGTGCAACTGGATATTTATTACATCGAGAACTGGTCGCCGTGGCTCGACCTGAAGATCATTCTCAAAACTCTGCCTGCGCTTTTTATGAAAGAGAGCGCGTAGGGGCATTTGCCTTTCTCGCCTTCGATAACTAAGATTTCTCGCGTCATTTAGAAAAATTATCAGCAGTTCGGAAACTCTCAATCAATACCATTCTTTGCTGGCTTTGCTGTTCAAGATCAAATAAACGGAACTGCTCATTGCTGGGGCAAAATCAGTAATTCCTTTACCAAACGAATAAATCCATCAATCAACCGGCCAGGGCATTTGAAAGGCGCGTTCAACCTCGCTGGTTAAGGAGATACCTCTATGAGACACACGATCAGATTAACAGCAATGACTGCGCTTGCGTCTCTTGTGATGATCGCGGGCGCGACTCTGGCCTTTGCCCAGGCTTCCAGCTCGACGGCGGAATTACGCGGCCAGGTGACCGACGCCAACGGCGCCGCCATTCCCAACGCGAAGATCACATTGACCGACGCCGCCAAAGGTTCCTCTAAAACCGCGACGAGCGACAGCGATGGCTCCTATATTTTTCTGGGCCTGTTGCCAAGCTCTTACGATTTGAAGGTCGAAGCGCAAGGTTTCGCCGCGACCACGACCAGGCTGGAATTGACCGTCGGCCAGCAGGCCAACATTCCCGTCAAACTCGCCGCAGGCAAGGTCGAGATTCAGGTGGACGTAGTGGCGGGCGCGGAGGTCGTCGAGACTCAGCGTTCCGAACAATCCTCGGTGATTGACACAAAGCAGATCAGCAGCCTGCCGATCAACCGCCGCAACTTTCTCGATTACGCGCTGCTGACGCCGGGCGTGGTGGACGCTGACAGCATCGCCGACTCGTCTGACTTCCGCGTCGCACAAACGCCGCAATCAGGTCTCTCGTTCGGTGGCAACAACGGGCGCGGCAATATGGTTCAGGTGGACGGCGCCGAGACGCTTAGTTCGTCGGGCGGCGTGCAGGCGACACTGAGCCAGGAGGCGGTGCAGGAGTTTCAGGTCGTTCGCAACAGTTACAGCGCGGAGCTTGGCGGCGCATCGGGCGGCGTGGTCAACATCGTCTCGAAATCGGGCCGCAACAATTTCTTCGGCAGCGCCTTCGGCCTGTTTCGCGACAAGACCTTCGACGCCCGCAACGCATTCGATTTCAATCCCAATGGCAAATCGCCGTTCAACCGCCAGCAATACGGCGGATCGTTCGGCGGCCCGTTCCGGCAGGACAAGACGTTTTTCTTCGCCGCAATCGAAAGGCTGAGCCAGGAACGCACCGCCTTTCTCAATCTGCTCAACGATCCGAACATTTTTCAGCCGACCGCTTCGCAAAACGCGCTGATCAATTATCTGGGCGGCGTTCAGGCGTTCGCCCCGTTGGCCGCCGGATTGCGCGGAGCCTTGACGACGACGCAGGCGGCGTATCCGCGCACGATCAAGCTCTTCACCGACGCCAGCGGACAGTTTCCGTTCGACGAAGCACAGACGCAGTTTTCGGCGCGGCTCGATCACATTTTCAGCGACCGCAGCAGCGGCTATCTGCGCTTCAACGTGACCGACAGCGAGTTTGAAAATCAGGCGGCAGGCGCGCTGACAGCCGTTACGCGCAGCCGCCAGTTCAGCGGATTCAATGGAGGCGTCGTTGCCTCGCACAACTATCAGTTCAGTTCGACGGCCTTTAACGAATTGAAGCTGCAATACAGCTACACGCGTGGCGGCTTTTTCACTAACGATCCGTTCGGGCCTGAAATCAACATCGAAGGCTTCGGCTTCTTCGGTCGCGACATCTTCCTGCCGTCGGAGACAATCGAGCGGCATTACGACATCTACGACAACTTCTCGAAGGTCACCGGCAATCACACTTTCAAATTCGGCGGCTCGATCTTCGCCCACCGCGTCACCTCGACCAGCGAGACGTTCTTCGGCGGGCGCTTCAACTTCGGCGCGGCGCTCCCATTGGGGAACATTATCGCGCTCAACCCGGCTCTGGGGCCGGCCGTGTTGCAGCAGTTGACACAATTCCTGACGGCCAACCAGCCGGGCTTGCTGCCTGCGCTGGCCGCGCCGATCAACGCGTTGCAGTCGTACAACCTGAACCTGCCGATTGTTTATCAGCAGGGGTTCGGCGACGCGGCGGCCAATTCGTGGACGACCCGTTCCGGCCTTTACGCTCAGGACACCTGGAAGATACGGCCAAACTTCACGTTCAATTACGGCTTGCGCTACTCGCTCCACAACGAGCCGTTCTTTGTCCCGACTTACAAGAAGGACTTTCAGCCGCGCGTCAGCTTCTCGTGGGATCCGTGGGGCGATGGCAAGACGGCGATTCGCGGCGGCGTGGGCATTTTCACCGGCTTTCTGAACAACGCGGTCGCCAACGTGACGACCGAGCTGAGCGGAATGGGCGATCCGAGCAACATCAACATCGTGCTGGCGACGGCGACATCGGGCGCGCTGGGGCTGCCCACGTCGTTCGCGGTCTATCAAACGCTGCTCGCGCGCGGCGTGCTCGGTACTCGCGCGATCACGCTGGCTGATGTTTCCGGCGCGCCGTTGAACATCAATCCGCGACCGGGCGCGCCGCTCGAAGTCCGCTTCCGCCTCGGACCTGGCTATCGCAACCCGACGACTTACCAGGCCAGCCTCGGTGTGCAGCGCGACCTCGGCGCGGGCGTCTCGCTGGAACTGAGCTATCTCTACACGCGCGGCATTCACGTCACGCGCAACCGCGACATCAATCAGTTCAAGCAGACCGGCCCGGTCAATCCGCTCAACCCGCAGGGAGGCCCGACTTTCATCCGCTTCCCGACGGCGGCGCAGACGCAGGCCGGATTGACCAGCGATTTTCGCAATCCGCTCCGATTCCAGGACAACGTTTACGAGACGACCGCTAGCTCGTTCTATCACGGCTTCACCGCGCAGTTGCAGAAGCGGTTCGCCCGCAATTTCAGCCTCAACGCGCACTACACTTTCTCGAAGGCGATTGACGAGGTGACCGATTTCAACAGCGACTTCTCGGCGCAAAACCCGCTCAACCTGAGGCTTGACCGCGCGCTGTCGGCCTTCGATCAACGTCACCGCTTCGTGGCCAGCGCAGTCATTCAAAGCCCGTTTGAAAATGCGGTCGCGCGCGATTGGCTGCTGGCGCCGATCGTCGTGGCGCAGAGCGGGCGTCCGTTCAACGTGCTGCTCGGCTTTGACGCCAACGGCGACGGACGTTCGCAAAGCGACCGACCGGGGCTGGCTGGAAGAAACACCGGGCGAGGCGAGGCGTTCTACAGCTTCGACATGCGCCTGGCGCGCCGCTTCTTCGTCAAGGAGAACCGTTACCTGGAATTCACGATTGAAGGATTCAATCTCTTCAACCGGGTCAACTTCCTGGGGATCAACAACGTCATCGGCGGAGCCTGCGTGGCCAACGGCCTGCCCACGCCTTGCACGACGGGCGCGACGCCGCTGACCGATTTCAATCTGCGCGGACGCAGCGCCCAGAAGCCGACTGCGCCACTCGGCTTCACTTCGGCGGCTGATCCGCGACAGTTCCAATTCGGCGTCAGACTTAATTTCTGATGGGATTGATGAAGGGCTGAAGCTGATGAGAGGGAGTCGCATTGCGATTCCCTCTCATTGTTTTTACTGATTACTTGGTGTGCGCCTCTTCGAGGCGTGAGATGCGCTTTGACTGGCGGCGGTGTTCGAGGCGGAGATCCAGATTATCGTTATTCAAAATATCCTGCCTCTCGATTATTTTCCGGAAGTTTTCATCAGTCTCCTCCCGGAATCTCTCGTAATCCGCGCGCATCGCAGCCTGCTCCGCGCGCATCGCAGCCTGCTCTTCCCGGATTACAGTTTGTCCAGTGACGAGTTCATCAAGCCGAGCCAATAGCTCCTGGTCAAGCGGGCGAGTGGTGTTCAAACGCGCCACAATAATTTGCTCCACATTGGCGACTCTGTCTTCCAGAGACCTGATGGCTGCAATCACCTGGCTGTTTGAATTAGACATCTGCTGAGTGTTGTCTTCATTCGGCATTTCCAGTCTCCTTTATTTGAAATTTAACCCGGCCCGCATTCTACACCACCAACGCGCCCGCAGCCCACTTCAAAGGCGCGCGGCGCGGGTCATTTGCCAGCAACGCCAAATATGCGATGATTGCCGCTCAATTCTGAAATTCAATCAAACAACAAACATCCGGCAATTTTAAAACGATCAAAAAACGAAGGAGACCGAAAGCAATGTTTTCCAGGCGAACCATCGCTGCGTTTTTATTTACCGTGACGGTCGCGCTCGGCGTGAGTTGCGGCAAACAGGAAACCGCTACTCCCGCCGGGCCTGTGTGGAAGCCGTCGGGCAATGAGGGCAATGTCACCGGCGTGATCAGTTTCACCGGCGCCGTTCCCGCGCCGAGCAAGCTGGACATGTCCAACGACTCGAAATGCGAGGGTGAAAATTTCCTCGACGACGTGGTCGTCAAAGACGGCAAGCTGCAAAACGTTTTTGTTTACGTGAAGAGCGGGTTGCCGCAAGCGGCGTTTGAAACGCCCACGAATGATGTCACGCTCGATCAAAAAGGCTGCAAATACGTCCCGCGCGTGCTTGGCATTCAGACCGGCCAGCCGCTGAGGATCGTCAATTCAGACACGACGAACCACAACATTCATCCAGTGCCGAAAGTGAACCGCGAATGGAACGAATCGCAACTGGCGGGTCAGGGGCCGATCATCCGCAAGTTTTCAAAACCGGAAGTCATGATCCCGGTCAAATGCAACCAGCATTCGTGGATGATGGCGCACATCGCCGTGCTCTCGCACCCGTTCTTCGCGGTGAGCGACGCGAGCGGCGCGTTCACGATCAAGGGGCTGCCTCCGGGCGAATACGAGATCGAAGCCTGGCACGAGCGGTACGGCGCGAAGACGGCGAAGATCAAAGTGGCCGAGAAGACCGACGCCAAAGCCGATTTCACATTTGACGGTTCGGTGGCTTACCAGCCGGGGTCGTTGAAGACGCAACCGGCGATGATGATTCATTGAATGCGGAATGAGGAATGCGGAATGCGGAATGAAGAAGGAGCTTCAGTCTGCAATTCCGCATTCCGCATTCCGCATTCCGCGTTCCTATGTCTCGATTACTCGCATTTGCCATCTGGCTTACGGCAATCGTCACTGCCGGCCTCTTCGCGTGGTCGAAGTGGCGATTGCCCGAATCGGTCGCCGCGCACAGCGCAATGATTGACCACCAGTTCAAGATCACACTGGCGGTCATCGGCGTTGGATTTCTGCTCGCGCACGCCGCGCTGGGCTATGTCGTTTGGCGCTACCGGGCGAAGGACGGCGAACGCGCCTCGCCTTCGCAGGGCAATGCGCGAGTAGAATTCATTCTGGCCGGATGTGTCGCTGTCGTTTTCATCGCGCTGGCGATCACCGGACAAAGAGTCTGGGCGCGGTTGCGATTGAATCAGACGCCGCCGAACGCCGTGCAGATCGAAGCCGTCGCGCAGCAGTTCGTGTGGAATTTCCGCTATCCTGGCGCGGACGGGAAGTTCGGGCGCACTGATCCGAGGCTTTACCGTGACGCCGATAATTCGATTGGCGCGCGTCCCGGTCCGCTCGGCATTGATCCGAACGACCCGTTGGGCAAAGACGACATTGTGACGCCGACGCTGGTCGCGCCGGCCAATCGTCCGATCAGCCTGTCGCTGCTGTCGAAGGACGTGATTCACGATTTTTATGTTCCCGCATTGCGGATGAAGCAGGACGCTGTGCCCGGTATGAAGATCAACATTCATTTCACCGCGACGCGCGAAGGGCGTTACGAAATCGCCTGCGCCGAATTGTGCGGCCAGTTCCACCACCAGATGCGAGCTTATCTGGACGTGAAGTCGCCGCGCGATTACGAAGAATGGTTGAAGAAGAACGACAAACAGTAAGCGATGTCCGAAGAAATCCAGGCTCTGCCTCAAATAAAGAAACCCGCCACGTTCATCGGCAAGTACGTCTTCAGCCGCGATCACAAAATCATCGGCCTTCAATACTTCTTTCTCGCGTTGACTGCCGCGCTGGCCGGCACGCTGATGTCGCTGCTGATACGGCTGCGGTTGGCGTGGCCCCAGGAACGATGGCCGCTGCTCGAAATGATTTTCCCCAACGGCTTCAGCGATGGATTGATGAAGCCTGAGTTTTATCTGGCGATGGTGACGATGCACGGAACGATGATGGTCTTTATGGTTCTGAGCGTCGCGCCGCAATCGGCCTTCGGCAATTATTTTCTGCCGATCCAGATCGGAGCGCGCGAGATGGTTTTTCCGCGTTTGAACATGCTCTCGTTCTGGCTGACGTTCGCCAGCTTCGTTGTTTTGATCGTGGCGCTGTTTGTGGCCGGAGGCGCGCCGATTGGCGGCTGGACGTTTTATCCGCCGCTGAGCGCAATCGCCTCGGCGGGGCCGGGGCAAGGCGCGGGCGCTGATCTGTGGCTCGTCAGCATCGGCGTTTTTTGTCTGGCGGCGTTTCTCGGCTCGATCAATTTCATCGTCACAACGCTCACGAGACGGACAAAAGGAATGTCGCTGATGCGAATGCCGCTGACCTGCTGGGGATGGTTTACGACGGCGTGCATCTCGCTGCTCGCGTTCCCGGTCTTGCTCGTCGCGGGCCTGCTGCTCTTCCTTGATCGCAATTTCGGAATGAGTTTTTTCAAGCCCGCCGGACTGGTCGTGACGGGACAAGTGATCGAAGGAGGAGGCGGATCGCCGCTGTTGTGGCAGCACCTTTTCTGGTTCTTCGGTCACCCGGAAGTTTATCTGGTGATCATTCCGGTGATGGGCGTCATCTCGCATGTGATGGCGACGTTCGCGCGCAAGCCCGTCTTCGGCCATCGCGCGATGGTGACGGCGATGCTGGCGATTGGCGCGCTGGGATTTCTGATCTGGGGCCATCACATGTTCGTCAGCGGAATGAACCCGCGCCTGGGGCTGGCGTTTTCGGTTCTGACGCTGGTCATCGGCGTTCCGTCGGCGGTCAAGACGTTCAACTGGCTGGGCACGTTGTGGGGCGCGCGCATCCGATTCACCACGCCGATGCTGTTCGCCATCGGTTTCGTTTCGTTGTTCGTTTCAGGCGGCGTGACCGGATTGGTGTTGGGGCAGATGGCGCTCGACATGGTTTTTCACGACACCTATTTCGTGACCGGCCATTTTCATATGGTTATGGGCGTAGCGGCGGTCTTCGGCATCTTCGCGGCGACTTATTACTGGTTTCCGAAGATGTTCGGGCGGATGATGAACGAGACGATGGGCAAGCTGCATTTCTGGCTGACGTTCGCGGGCGTTTACGCGATCTTCGTCCCGTTTCATTTGCTGGGTATCGCCGGGCATCCGCGACGGTACGCCGACACGCTCTGGTTCGACTTTTTGAAGCCGCTCGAACCGTTGCATATCTTCATCACGATTGCGGCGTTCGTGACGGCTGCGGCGCAGTTGATTTTCGCGGGCAATTTCCTGTTGAGTTTGCGGAAAGGCGCGCGCGCTGGCGACAACCCCTGGGAAGCGACGACGCTGGAATGGACGGTTGCGACGCCTCCGCCGATGGAGAATTTCGCGGGCCGTCTGCCGGTCGTTCATCGCGGGCCTTACGAGTATTCGACACCGGGCGCGGCGAAAGATTATTCGATGCAGACCGAATCGCTTGATTGAGTTTTCGAGGTACTTTGTGGCGACGACACTGACACCGAAACAAACTGACGCGCCTTCGACCGATGGCGGAGGCTTCGATGATGTTGGAGATGGCGGTTACGGCGGAGATGACGGGCGCGGCGGCGGCGGATGGAGCAATGAACTGACGCCGCCGCCGGAAGGTTACAGCCTTGCGATCAGGTTGACGATAGTCAGCATCACGATGTTGTTTCTGGCGTTGACCAGCGCCTACATTTTCAACCGCGCGAGGTTGCAACCACTGGTCACGCCGCGCGTTTTGTGGGTCAGCACGAGTTTCATTCTGGCCAGCGGCGTTACGATGGAACTGGCGCGCCGCGCGTTGCGGCGGCGGCTCGAAGACAGATTCAGACTCTGGATTTCGGCCACGATGCTGCTCGGTCTGTGTTTTTTGGGCGCGCAGATCGTGTTGTGGAAGCGCCTGGTAGCCAGCGGCTTTTACGTCAATAAAAATCATCACAGCGGATACGCGTACATTTTCACCGGCTTGCACGGGGCGCATCTGATCGGTGGATTGATCGCGCTGGCTTACGTGATGGCGCGTCGTCCTGCCAGTTGGACCGCCGTGCGCCGCCGCGTTTCGGTTGACGCGACCGCGCTGTACTGGCATTTCCTGGATGGGCTTTGGATTTATCTTTTGATTTTGATCTTCTATTGGCGGTGATATGCGTTTCGGACGTTTCGCAAAATTGATGATGAACGGCGCGGCGATTCTGATCGTCTCCGCCGCGCAAGCGTTCGCCTGCCCGATGTGCAAAGCGAACATCGCCAACGCCGAAAATGCGGCTGAGGTCGCAACGACGGTGAACACGGCGATTCTGGTTTTGCTGGCGCCGACGCTGGCGATCATCGGCGGGCTGGTCAAACTGGTTTTTAAATATCGCAATTTTCAAAACGGCGAGTCGAGCGCCGACTCGTCAAGCTCTGTTGATTCATATGTCAATCTCACAACTTCCGGCTCTGAACGCGGTTCTCAACAGCATCAGCGCGATTCTGCTAGTCGTGGGCTACTTCTACATTCGTCAGAAAAACATCAAAGCCCACCGGGCCTGCATGATTAGCGCGTTCGTTACTTCGACGCTGTTTTTGATTTCGTACCTGACCTACCACTTCAGCAAAGACCTCGGCCCGACGAGGTTTCAAGGGGTGGGAATCGTCCGCCCGGTCTACTTTTTCATTTTGATCACGCACACGGTTCTGGCGGTTGTAATCGTGCCGATGGTCTTCGTCACTTTTTCCCGCGCGTTGAAGGAGAGGTTTGACCGCCACCGCAAGATTGCGCGCTGGACGTTGCCGATCTGGCTGTATGTTTCGGTGACTGGCGTGATCGTTTACCTGATGCTCTATCAAATTTATCCGGCCAAGTAGCAAACTGGGAGAGAGTGAGAACGCGACAGCGGCATCAATGCTCGCGTATTCATTCAAACGCTTTCTATTTTTTTTTTTTTCTATGCTAATCTCAGCCTCGCCTTAGCGGCCTTAGCGTTTTTGCCAATTCGAAAGCAAATCTCGTTGCAATCCCATCCACAGGGGAGATCGAAATGATACTCGGCTTCCCAGCGACCGCTAACAAGGAGGATTTCGTGCCTGGAACGAATTCGCAGAGGTCTGTTGATGAAATGAAGGAGATGTTTGAGGGCCTGCGCCATTACATTCCCATCGTCGTTTGCCAAGCGTGCAATAAGCTCAGATATCATCCTGGGCCAATGGAACTCGATGGACTCGAACAGCGAGTCGCTCTGACGCTTATAGATAACGATTACCGCGTCTTGCGTTCGTTCGCCCATCAATCTGATTTGCAGACGTGGTTGTACACAATCGCGAAACGGAAAATTCTACAGTGGCTTCAAGAGCAGAAGAAAATGTCGAGCCTGGAAGATTGGTTGCAGGATGCGCTCACTTTTCAGTCGGATCAGGAGCAAAAACTGATTTTGCAGGAAGAGGAAAAAGAGAGAGAGAAGATATTGCTCTTGGCCCTCAGCAAACTGACTGAGCATGAACAGAAGTTGTTCTCGCTGATGCGGCAGGGATTGAAAACAGGGAAGATTGCAAAAGAGATGGGAATCAAAAAAGAGTCGGCTTACACGGAGATCAGCGTTTTGAAGAAGAAGCTTCGGAAGATCATTGAAAGGAGTAGAGAAGTTTTGTGAGGCCGCGAAAAATTTCTAAATTTTTCTGCTTGGGCATTAAGATCGTCCCTTCTGACAGGACTAATAAGTGCGGGGTAAGAATCATACCCGTGTTGTTATCCGTTTCAGGGAAACAACCAGCAAATACAGGTTGACAATTAACCGAACAGACAGCCAAGGAGGTCACATGTCCATAGCCATTACGCGCGCCTTACGCATCTTCAGCATAGCAAGTCTGCTTTTGCTGGCTAGCCTGGCATCGAATAGCAGACTCAGCATGCCTGGAGTGAGGGCACAAAACTGCCAGGTTCTTTCCGAAACCGTTACTGAATCAGGAAATTGTATCTACGTTTCGACAATGCTGGGTTGTAGTTGCCCTCCCCTTAATCCCTGCGCTGAAGTGCATTTTTGCAGCACGACTTTCTGCGATAGTGGTTCGTCATTTTCGCTTGAGATCTACTGTTTTTAGATGAGAGGAGGAAGAATGAAATCCAAACAATTCACTTTGTATGGAAGCGCCACTTTACTGATAGCCCTCATTGGAATATCAATTGGGGGGTATTGGTGGCAGGCAAGCGGTAATCAGCCGGCCCCCATGTCAGGTTCAGTGCCAGTTCTTAGGAAAAGCATTGATTTTCCCCAAAACAGCGCGTCACTGTCTGCGGGAATTGACCTCACCATTTTTGTGAACGGTCTTCAAACCAGGGATGTTGTGAACATCAGACCAGGGGGCGATAAGAAGGTGATGGTCGCCGCCGGCTCCATTTTGCCCGGCGATAATGCATCGCCAACTCACGGCCTGATGGTAAGGTCGGGGCCGGCGTTAGCTGATTCGTCGCTAAGGCTTACGCCGGACGCGGTAACTTTCAATCGCCCAACCCGCTTCGATAACGTAGTTTTCCTGGACATACAATTGCCCACTACGGCGAAGGTGCAAGTTGTCATTGATGGGGATACAAAGTTGAAAGGGTCTCTGGCTCGTCCCTTGCTTCTGCGCAATCAAGAATGGGTTGAAGGGGCGCAGACTGCTCCCGGGGCTATGGCGCGAGCGGCAATGCCACGTCTTGACAAAAGTAAAGAGCTTGACCGGCCAGTGCTCGATCAGAGTAGCGGATATTACGCAGTATCGTTCTCAAGTTTGCGTGCTTTAGAACGAGAAGATATGGCGCCGAAGTCCCGGAGCGTCGTAATTGTGCTCTACATAGATGAATCCGGCAGAGTAGAAAAAACAGTGCCTCTGACGAGCCTGCCAACAACGGAGCTGGAGCAGAAAATAAAGAAATGGCGTTTTGCGCCGTACCTGATTGATGGTCGGCCAGTTCGAGTAAGCGCCATGCTAACGCTGTAAAGATGCTACCCAATCGAAAGCGAATTAGGTTGTCACACTGAGATAGACGCGCTTAGCCTCAAGCTGAGGCGCTATCAACAGCGACGGCATGGGTACAAAAGTCCGAAAGGCTTCCGGAGCGATCACTCTGGAAGCCTTTTGAGTTTGATCAGGCGCATATGGGGGTCAATCCGTCCTGACGCGCGGCGCGATCAAGGCGCGGACACGTTCGACCAACTCCTCGGCGTTTTCCGTCGTGTAACCAAGCGTGCTGACCGGCGGCAGAACTTCAAGGTAAACGTCGCCGGGAACGACACGCTTGCAGCCTTTGCGCATCACCAGCCGCGTGTCGTTGACTACGACGGGCGCAATCGGAACGCCCGCCTCGATGGCCATGTAAAACACGCCTTTTTTGAAATCCTTCACTCGTCCGTCAACTGTGCGCGTGCCTTCGGGAAAAGCCATCAACGAATGCCCGCGCCGCAATTCATCTGCGCCGCGCCGGGTGCTTGCAATCGCGCGTTCACGGTTGCTGCGATCAATCGGCACGACGTGGGCCAGCGAGAATCCCTGTTTGAAGAGCGGGACGCGGAGCAATTCCTTTTTCGCAATTGCGCCGATGTTGTGGCCCAGGCAGGCGAATATCATCGGTGGGTCGAGCGTGCTCTGATGATTGGCGATGAAGGCGTAAGCCTGATTGCGGTCTAAATGCTCAAGCCCCGCGACGTGTACGCGCGCGCCGGCGGCGCGCAGGTAGGTTCGGCATCCGAACTTTGCGAATGGAAAGATGAAATCCTCAACTCCGAAAAATTTCCGCAGAATGTGACCTGTGAGAATTGCAGGGAAGCCGACAAAGAGCAGTAAGAGTCCGGCGACAACGAATGTCCAATAGTATCGAATCATCTAACAGTTTTAGATTATGGTTCCGTCGGTGATAGTCGCGCCCTTGGGAATCACGACGATGCCTTCGCGGATGTAGTAATTGTCGCCGTCGAATTCTTCGTGCCCGGCTTCGTTGAGGATGCGCACGTTCGATCCGATCCGCACGTTTTTATCAATGATGGCGTTGCGAATGGTCGTGTTTTCGCCGATGCCCATCCACGGCAATCCGTGCTGGCGGTCGTCGGCCAGTTCAGGCAGCGATTGGTAATAATCGGCGCCCATCATCAGGGTGTTTTCCAGCCTCGTCCCGCTCTCGATGCGCGCGCGGACGCCGATTACGGAATGGATGATCTCGACGCGGTTCAGGATGCAGCCGTCGGAGATTAACGAATCTTTGACCACGCAATCAACGAGTTTGCTGCCGGGCAGGTAACGCGGGCGCGTGTAGATCGGCGCATCGGCGTCGAACAGGTTGAATTTCGGCATCACTGCGGCGAGGTCGAGATTGGCGTGGTAGAACGATCTGATGGTTCCGATGTCTTCCCAATGACCGTTGAACAGATAAGCTCGCACATTGTAATTGCCGATGGCCGCCGGGATCACTTCGCCGCCGAAATCTTTGTACTTCTCGTCTTTGAGCAATTCGCGCAGCGCGTCGTATTTGAAAAGGTAAACGCCCATCGAAGCGATGAACGGCCTGCGCTCAGCTTCTTCGGGCGTCAGGCCCAGTTTCGTAGTGTCCACGCGCATCGCGTCCAGTTGATCAGCGGGCGGCTTTTCGCGGAACTCCACGATGCGCCCCGCGTCATCGGTTTTGAGCAGGCCGAAACTGGACGCCCGCGATTCATCGGTCGGAATCACTGAAACCGTCACGTCCGCGTTGCTCTCCAGGTGGCGGCTAATGAACTTGCGGTAATCCATTTGGTAAAGGTGATCGCCGGATAGGATAAGCACGTGGCTCGGGTCGAAGTCTCGAACATGAACCATGATCTGGCGCACGGCGTCCGCTGTGCCCTGAAACCATTTCTTGTTTTCGGGTGTCTGTTCGGCGTCCAGGATTTCGACGAACCCGTCTGAGAACCGGCTGAACCGGTATGTCCGCGCGATGTGGCGGTTGAGTGAGGCCGAATTGAACTGCGTCAGGACGTAGATGTAATGAAGCCCGGAGTTGATGCAGTTGGAGACAGTGATGTCAATCAAACGATATTTTCCGCCGAGCGGCACAGCAGGTTTCGACCGTTCTTTGGTGAGCGGGAAGAGACGCGAACCGACTCCGCCGCCGAGGATGATGGACAGAATTTGTTTGCTCATTCGGGTTTCTCCTACAATTCAAGCGCGCTCGCAATGCCAGGCAGCGCGACAACGCGCGCTTCGGTTCCGATAATACCGATTGGTTTTACGGAGTCGGGAAAACGCTTCGCTTGGCTCATCCGAGAGACTGAGCTAAGCTTGAGTGCGACTGAGCATAAGAGAGCGAATATCCTTTTTCAAGGACAAGTACCCGGACATGATTTCAATTTCATCGGCTGTTGACGCGGCTGTTTGCGCGCGCGGAGCGATTGTCGCGCTGGAATCAACTGTCATCGCGCACGGGTTGCCATCGCCGAGCAACGTCGAGACAGCGCGCGACTGCGAAGCCGCAGTCCGGCAATCGGGCGCGCTACCGGCGACCATCGGCGTCGTCGCGGGGCGGCCTGTGATCGGATTGAACGATCAGCAGATTCAATCCATTGCCGAACGGGCCGGAGTGGCGAAAATCAATCTGGCGAATCTGGCTTACGTGATCGCCGCAGGCGGATGGGGCGCGACGACGGTCGCGTCGAGTTTGCATCTGGCCAATCTGGCCGGCGTCAAAGTCTTCGCCACTGGCGGCATCGGCGGCGTTCATCGCGGCGCGGGCGAGAGCTTCGACATCTCGGCTGATCTGATGGCGCTGGCGCGTTATCCGGTGATCACTGTTTGCGCTGGCGCGAAAGCCATTCTCGATTTGCCGAAGACTTTGGAAGTTCTGGAAACTCTGGGCGTCCCGGTCATCGGCTATCAGACCGATGAACTGCCCGCGTTCTATTCACGTTCGAGCGGGTTGAAACTCGACTTGCGCGCGGACAGCCCTGAACAGATTGCGAAGACCGCTCTGACCCACTGGCGAATGGGATTTTCAACCGGCGTGCTGGTGACCGCTCCGGTTCCAGCGGAGGACGAAATTCCGGCGAACGAAATCAAAGACGTGATTGATGAAGCTCTCGGCGCTGCGGCAAAGCAGGGAATCAGCGGAAAAGCTGTCACGCCGTTCCTGCTTTCCAGAATCTCCGAACGAACGCAAGGCCGTGCGCTCCGCGCCAACATCGCCTTGCTGAAGAACAACGCCAGGATCGCGGGGGCCATCGCCGTCGCGCTGGCCAACCAGGAGAAAGCCGATCAGGAGAAAAAATGAACCTCAACGACATCCGCAAACTTTTCGATTACACCGAATATGCCAACCGTCTCGCGCTCGATGCGGCTGAAAAGCTGACCGGAGAGCAGCAGCGGCATGATTTCAAAATCAGTCACGGCTCGATCCATGGGACTCTGGTTCACATGGCCGGGGCCGAATGGATCTGGCTCGAACGCTGGAAAGGCGTGTCGCATTCGCGCATCTGGGTCGCCGATGATTTCGCCAGCATCCCGGCGCTGCGCGCTCGATGGCAGGAGATTGAAAACGAGCGCCGCCAGTTGCTCGAAGGCCTGAGCGAAGAAAAACTGCATCAGGAGTTGAGCTACAAGAACATCAAAGGCGAGCCGTTCACGCTCCCGCTCGTCGAGCAGATGCAGCACGTGGTCAATCACGCGACGCTCCATCGCGGACAGGTTGTCGGGATGATCCGGCAACTCGGCGTGCAGCCGCCTGCGGTGGATTTGCTTTATTACCTGATCGCGCGGTGATGAAGATCATTCCAATCGCCCTCAACACATTTCGGGAATCGGCGCGCGACCGCGCGCTGTATAACCTGATGGTGTTTGTCCTCCTGCTGATCATCGCGTCGGTCGTGATGGGACGTATCGCGGTCGGGCAGGAGGTGAAGATCGTCATTGATCTCGGTCTGTCGGCGATGACGGTCTTCGGCGTGTTGATGTCTATCTTTCTGGGCATCGGGCTGGTTTCCAAAGAGATCGAAAACGGCGCCATCGCCAACATCCTTTCAAAACCGGTTCGCCGCACGGAGTTCATCCTGGGGAAGTATTTCGGGCTGTGTCTGACGCTGTTTGTGAGCAGCGTGGTGATGGCGGCGGCGATTATGGTCGCCCTGATTTGCGCGCAGGGCGGGAGCGATGCGGCGCAATGGCGCTTGTGGCCGGCGGCCTGGCTGATCTTCCTGGAACTGACGATCATGACGGCGGTGGCGCTGTTGTTCTCGTGTTTCTCGTCACCCGCGTTGTCGGCGCTGTTTGCGCTGCTGATCTTTCTGATCGGGCGATGGAGTCCCGATTTGAAACTGTTCGCTGAAACTTCAAATTCAGCCGCCGTGCGAGCGGTGAGCCGGGCGCTTTATCACCTGCTGCCGAATCTGGCCAATTTCAATTACATCAACGAAACCGCGCACGGCGAGGTCGCGCCCTGGCGAATGATTGCGGGAAACACCGTTTACGCGGTCTGTTACATCGCGGCTGCGCTGGCCGCCGCTGCGCTGATTTTCAATCGCAGGAATTTCAAGTGAGCCGATGAAGAGATTGACCTGCCCGATTTTGCTGATTGTCTTTCTGGTCTTGAGCGCCGCCGCTCAAGATTGGATGGATGCGCGCCGCCGCGTCCCGTTGGCGGTTAAAGAGACGCTCTACGTCAGTTCCGGCGAATCGCTCAAACGCGCCAGTATCGGGTTCGACGGCCTGATGGCTGACATTTATTGGATTCGGACACTGCTCTATTTCGGCGAACAGTTCGAGCGGCAGCGCGGCGTGAATCAACAGTTCGATGCGAGCCAATTGGAACTGCTCGAACCGTTGCTGAACATCACCATCGAGCTTGACCCGCGATACATCGCCGCATACCGTTTCGGCGCGGTCTTCCTGCCTGAAATCAATTCTGAGAGCGCAGTCCGATTTGTCGAACGCGGTATCCGCAACAATCCCGGTGAATGGCGGCTTTATCAGGACCTCGGTTTCGTCCAATGGCGGCGGAACCGGTTTCGTGAAGCCGCTGACGCTTATGCTCGCGGCTCACGGCTGCCGGGCGCTCCCGCGTGGATGCGGACAATGCCTGCCTTGATGCTGGTCAAAGGCGGCGACCGCGAAACGGCGCGCGAGATGTTTTTGCGGCTTTACCGAGAGAGCGACGATCCGTTCATCAAACAGATCAGCGAAGCGCAATTGAAAATGCTGGATCAGTACCGCGAGCGATAGCGTGCGGGTGATTTTTCATGTCCGTCATCGAGATCGAAAATCTGACGCAGGATTACCAGATTGGTTTCTGGCGAAAGCGAAACGTTCGCGCGCTGGACAGCTTGAATCTGCGAGTTGAAGCTGGCGAGGTCTTCGGCTTTCTGGGGCCGAACGGCGCCGGAAAAACTACGACCTTCAAAATCCTGATGCGGATGCTTCGTCCGACGGCGGGCGAGGCGCGAATTCTCGGCCAACCGCTTGATGATTTGCGGATGCGGGCGCGCATCGGCTACCTGCCTGAACGCCCGTATTTTTATCACTATCTGACAGCGCGTGAATTTCTGGTTTACTGCGGCGCGCTTTGCGATCTGCCGCGCGACCGCGCCGCAAAACGCGCTGCCGATCTGCTCGATCAAGTCGGCCTATCCGATTCGGCTGATAAACATCTGCGCAAATTTTCAAAGGGGATGTTGCAGCGCGCGGGCCTGGCGCAAGCTCTGATCAACGATCCGGAGGTTCTCTTTCTGGATGAGCCGATGTCCGGTCTCGATCCGCTTGGCCGCCGCGAGGCGCGTGAACTGATTGCGAACCTGCGGGCGCGCGGCAAGACGATATTCTTCTCGTCGCACATCCTGACCGATGTCGAAGCGATGTGCGACCGCGTGGCGATTCTGAATCGCGGGCGTCTGGTTGAATCGGGCAGGCTTTCGGAAATCCTCAAAACGCGCAGCAACGAAATTGAAGCGGTGGTGAGCGGCGTGAATGAAGAGATTCTGGCGGAGTTGCGCGAGTTCGCGCTCGAAGTGCAACCCACGCCTGAAGGCGCGCGCGCGCGATTGGAAAGCGACCGTGACATCGCGCGGTTGCTCGAAGTTATTCATCACGCCAACGGACGGCTGGTTTCGGTCAATCCAGCGCGCGAATCGCTGGAAGACTTCTTCATGCGCGAAATCGGAGGGATGAGATGAGATCGCATCAACTTCGACTCTGGCCAATAGTTAAATCAGAACATACAAGATTGGGACAAACGTTTTTAGCCACAGAGATCACAGAGATCACAGAGAGAATGCACACCCGCCTTCACCTCTGTGTCCTCTGTGATCTCTGTGGCTGGTGTCCCAATGTTTTGTGTTTCAATTTAGCTTTTAAAACGCGTGAATATTCGACCTCGCTAAATCCGCGGTAATGTACAAATCTTGCATGGTTTTCAACTGACCCCTAAATCCCGGAAGGAGGAGTCAGGATGAAAGCGACGCGCATTTTTCTAGGATTCTGTCTTCTGCTTGTGGCGGCACCTGTCGCGCTTGGGCAGAAGGTAAATGTTGATTGGAATCGGAGCGCCAATTTTCCGAGATACGGAACTTACGCCTGGGGGCAATGCGACACCCCTGAAGAATTGGCGCTTTGGCAGGAGCGCATCATTCGAGACGTTGACGCCCAACTCGCGGCCAGAGGATTCAGGAAGGCGGCGCCGGGACAGATGCCTGATGTCATCGTGAGCTACGACAGCGACGTCAAGGAGCAAGTTTCGTACGTCGGTTACAACTACGGTTATGGAACAGGCTGGGGCTGGGGGCCGGGTTGGGGACCGGGCTGGGGGCTGGGTTGGGGGCCGGGTTGGGGAGGCGGCCCGTTCACGATGGACCCAATCGTGCGGCAGGAGTTTGAACTATCAGTAACCCTGGTGGACGCCCGGCAGAATCAACTGTTCTGGCGCGGCGTCGCTTCCGATTTCATTTCTCACAAATCGGAGAAGAACATCAAGAGGTTGAGAAAGGCGGTCGAGAAACTGTTCAAGAACTATCCGCCCTACAGATAGCTTATTGACGTTCGCTGATGTCCGGCGCAGAGCCTGATCGAATTCCGTGTGATCCGGCTTAACGCCGGGTTTTACTTTGGCGCGCCAACAGACTACTATTCCCGCGCTCAGTAACGGATAAACAGTGATAACCCGGATTATTCCCCAATTCCCACAATCTGGCTGTTTCGAGTGAGGCGAATGGTCTGATGAAAACCCACCCGTTGGACGTAAGTCCGAAATGCTCAAGCCCGGCATGCGCGAAATGGATATTGATGTGCGCGTTGATCTGCGCACTGGTGAACGCTCCGGCGCCGGCGCAAACGCAAGAAACACCCGCGCAGGGATCAATCGAGAGCGTTCTCGCAATCGAAGACCCGAACGCCCGCATCGTAGCGCTGCAAAAATTTCTGAAGACCAACAACATTCCCGAACAGGCCCAGACGGCGCGCGAAGCCATTGTCGCAAGCTGGGCGCAACTCGCTGACAGCCAACTCGGAGAAAACAGCGCCGGAGCGGTGGAGAATTTTCGCCACGCGGCGCAAGCGCTGCCAGACCACATCACAGATCGTTTTTTTGAAGAGACGGTCATCCGCATTCCGTTCGCGCTGTCATTGCGTGGTTATCGGAACGAAGCGGTTGAATTGGCGCGGCAACTGGAAAAACGATTCGCCAAGGAACCGCCGAGGCTCGCTTCACTGGGCGAGTTTTACATGACCGTCGAGGCCGCCGATGATGCGATCCACGCGCTCGAAACCGCGTCAAAACTTGCGGGAGACGAAGCCAGACTGCGACGGATGCTGGGCGCGGCTTACCGAATGGGATTGCGGCTGGACGACGCGGTCGCCGAATACCAACTTGCGGCCAGTTTCGACGCCAACGACAAACGGGCTTATTACGAACTTGCCAACCTTTATCGCGCCCACGGAGCTTACGCCGACGCAATCAAACTCTATCGCAAACAGATCGAGATCGAGCCGAAACATTCGTCGTCTTACAAAGGCATGGCTCTGGCTTATCTAGCCCAGGGCGACGAAGAACAGATGACGGCGGCCTTGAATCAGGCGCGCGACCTGCGCGGTTCGGTTGATGAAATAACCGGAGACATTTACCTGCAAACGCAGATGGCGTTTCTTTACCTCGCGCAGAACAAACCGAATGAGGCGCGGAAGGCCGCCGAAGCCGCGTTGCTGATCGAACCGCGTTACGCCTGGGCGCGCATCGCCGCCGCCGAAGTGGAACTGGCGACAGGAAAATATTTCGAAGCCGAACGCCACCTGCTCGCGGCTCGATCGTACGCGAGCTTCCCGACGCTCTATTTCACGCTGGGCAAACTCTATCTTGCCGTCGAAGATTTCGACGGCGCGCTGGAACAGTTCTCCAAAGCCTTCAGTTATTCGCCGCAGAAGCAATTCACGACGAAACTCGGCGGCGTGTTCGACGCGCAGGCCGACAATTTGAAAGAACTGCTCTTGCGCGAACATCAGGCGGCGATCTTCCTGGCTGAGCCGCCGACGACAGACGAGACATTCAAGATCGCCGAGTCGCTGGTCAGATTCAACGTTTACCTGCGCGTCATCAAAACGCCGGTTGCGGCGGCGCGCGCTTCCAAACACGATAAAGGCGCTGTTAGAAACGCCGCGCAAAATGATACTGCGGCTCGACGCAGGCAAATGGAAGAGCTGGATCGAGCCGCGATGGATTTCATCGAGGTCGAAAATGTGCGGCGTTCGTTCAGGATGCTGTACATCGCCGGACAGCTTGCTCAAGCCGGCGTTGCAACCGGTCTGGCAATCGAAGTGGCTGATCAGGCGTTGGGATTGGCCGAGGTGGCTACGGAAGCCGATGGCTCGCTGCGCGAATATCCTAATTACGACCGCAATGGCCGTCTGGCCGTATTTCGCGGACGCGCGCTCAGCGCCAAAGGATGGGCGCTGTTCAAAGCTGGCAAAAGCCAGGAAGCGGTCGAGGTTTTGACCGAAGCGGTGAACGCTTACGGCTCGCTCCCTGAAGGCAGGCAGACGTTGTGGCGGCTGGCGACAGTTAAGGAGACGCAGGGAGATTTGAAAGAGGCTCTGGATTTATACATCGCCGGTTACGAACCGCCCGCGGCAGGTTCTGAAATTGACGTGAACCGCGCGGTGATTGAATCGCTCTATCGCAAAGTCAACGGATCGCTGGATGGGCTGAACAGGCGATTGGGCGTTGCCGACGATTCTTCATCCAACACGTCATCCAACACGTCATCCAACACGTCATCCAACACGTCATCTGGCGCGCCATCCAATCCAACCAAGACAGAGGCTTCTGCAAAATCGAGCGCCAGAAATGCAAGGATGAAATCAGAGTCAAAAACTGGCGACTCCACACCGGAGAAGGACTCTCGATACAAACTTTCGATTTCGCCTGTGCTTCCAAAGACGGATCGAGGCGATTCTTCGGTCGCGGCCTCGTCTGAAACAAAAGAGGCCAAACCTGCTAAGCCGCGATCACCGCAACCCGCTCCCACCGCTCAGCCGGAACAACCGGCGGAAACCAGCCCATCCGAAGCGGCGAAGGAGCCAGGAGGGAGTGACCGCCCCGTCGCGCCGCCCGCTCCGAAACCTGTCGAGCTTCCCGAGATCAAGAGGCTCAATTTTGCGATTCCTCTGGCGTCGTCAACTGACATCAGCGCAATTCTCTCGACATTCGAGAACTTCGCCCTGCGCCCTGCGTTCGCCGAAGACCCTGCGCCTCCGCCTCCGTCGCCCAAAACCCATACGCGCAAACGCCGCGTCACTGATCCCAACGATCAACGTGACTTGTGATCGAAATTTTCTCAGCCTCGGCGAATAAAACTCTTGACACCTTTCCCTCTCACGATTAAAGTCCCGCCATCGTTGTTTCTTTTAACGAGGCAATAGACCTCGATCCCAATTGCGCCGAAGGTAGCATCGGGCCGAAAGCGCAAATCATCCAATCTGCAAAGGCCAAAAAGAAAATAGCCCTACAAGCTTTACCTGTCGTCGTGGGACTGCGCCCGCTTTCGCTTGCGCAGAACAATCTGCTTTTCATCACTTGTTTTCATAACGTTCAAACGCGTTTCGGCGCGCGTGTATTCATACGTCCATGCGCTTTCCTACCACTCTACAACTACAAAATGGCTGCCTGAGCAGCAGCTCCATTCACTGATCAACAACCACCCTGACCCACCCCACCACAAACACAACCTCCTCCCCGAACCAATTGGTTCGGGGAGGAGGCCCTCACGAAAATTTATCGCTTGAGCGGCGGCGAAGCCGGATGCTATTTTGGCGCGTCGCATCTCCCCGCCGATAAAAATAGATTCCGTGAATGGAGAGCAATCATATGAAAGTCGAAACAGGAGTGATCGCCGCCGCAGGATCGGGCACCAGAATGTTGCCGGTCACGTTGGGTTATCCGAAAGAGCTTCTGGCGATCATCAACAAACCTGCGATTCAATTGATCATCGAAGAGTTCATCGAAGCCGGGCTGAAGAAGGTCATCATCATCACCGGCGAAAACCCCGGCCCGCTGCATCGCCAATACAAACCGTCCGCGCTGCCGCCGCGCGGCAAATACAAACCGCTCGACGAATTTGTTGATAAATTGTCCGGCGTCGAAATCATCTTCGAGCCGCAATCCGGCCCTTACGGCAACGGCACGCCGCTGATGGTCGCGCGCCCGCACATTCCCGAAGGTGGAGGATTCATCTACGCATACGGCGATGACATACTCAAAACCAAAGTCGCTTTTGCCAAACAACTGGTCGAGACGCACAAGCGAACGAACGCCCTGGTCGCCGGCACGCAGGAAGTCGCGTGGGAAGACGTGTCTCGCTACGGCATCGTCGAGTTCAAAGAGGGAAGCAATGAGGAAATGAAGGACGTGATCGAGAAGCCGCCGCGCGAAGAAGCTAAATCGAATCTGGCGATGTTCGGACGTTTTCTGCTTTCGACCGATGTGATTCAGATTCTGAGCGAGATTCCACTGGGCAAGTCGAACGAGTTGTGGCTGACTGACGCGGTGCGCGAATACATACGTCGCGGAGGGCGTGTCGTCGCGCAACCGGTGACCGACGGCGAATGGCTGACCATCGGCGATCCGGTCAATTATCTGAAGACCGTGATCGAATACGCGCTGGATGACACGGAGATACGCGCAGCGCTGGAGCTGAGGATTCGCAGACTGCTAGGCGAGCAGTAAAAACAGACAGGATTTACGGGATTCGCCAGGATGAAAACAATTGCTCTTCAATCCTGAAAAATCCCGTAAATCCTGTCTGTTCTCTCTTGATTACTGAGGTGTGATCGCATCAACGCCCAGATATTGCCTTAGCGCTTTCGGAACTTTCACCGAGCCATCAGCCTGCTGATAATTTTCCAGAATCGCCAGCCACGTCCTTCCGACAGCCAATCCCGAACCGTTCAGCGTGTGGACGAATTCGGTCTTCGATTTGCCGTCGCGTTTGAAGCGAATCTGCGCGCGTCGGGCCTGGAACGCTTCGCAGTTCGAGCACGAAGAGATTTCACGATAAGTCTTCTGGCTCGGCAGCCAGACCTCGATGTCGTAAGTCTTCGCCGCCGAAAATCCCATGTCACCTGTCGAAAGCGTCATCGTGCGGTAAGGCAGTTCGAGCCGTTGCAGCACGGTTTCGGCGTCGCGCGTCAACTTCTCCAAAGCCTCGTAGGAATCTTCCGGCTTCGTGATCTTGACCAATTCGACTTTGTCGAACTGGTGTTGGCGGATCAGCCCGCGCACGTCGCGTCCGTAGCTGCCGGCTTCGGAACGAAAGCACGGCGTGTAAGCCGTGTAGCTCAACGTCAAATCCTTCTCGCTCAAAACCTCGTCGCGATGCAAATTCGTCAGCGGCACTTCGGCGGTCGGAACCAGATAGTAATCGCGCTCGAATCGCAGCTTGAACAAATCGGCTTCAAACTTCGGAAGCTGTCCCGTGCCGAAGAGCGAGTCGTCGTTGACGATGAACGGCGGCAGCATCTCTCGATAACCGTGCTCGGTCGTGTGCAGGTCGAGCATGAAATTGATCAACGCGCGTTCGAGCTTCGCGCCGAGGCCGGACAAAACAGAAAAACGCGCGCCTGTAACCTTCGTCGCGCGCTCCTGATCGAGAATGCCGAGGGCCACGCCGAGATCAACGTGATCTTTCGGCTCGAAGCCTTCAGCCGCGAAATCGCGCGGCGTTCCCCAGCGGCGTACTTCCGTGTTCGCCGATTCATCTTCGCCGACAGGAACCGATTCGTGCGGCAGGTTCGGCACGCTGATCAGAATCGAGCGGAACTCGTTTTCAAGCTCATCGAGCTTGACCTCGATTCCCTTCGCCTTCTCGGCGACGGAGCGCGATTCGGCCTTCTTCGCTTCGGCTTCATCTTTTTTACCTTCGCGCATCAACGCGCCGACCTCTTTGCTGATGCGGTTGCTGGCGGCGTTCAGTTCGTCGCGTTCGCGAATCAGCGAGCGGCGCACGCCGTCAAGCTCGGTGAAATTGTCGAGCGACGCCGGATCGAAATTGCGGGCGCCAAGTTTTTCGCGCACGAGATCAAAATTCTCCCGCACAAAATGAATATCAAGCATAATCAATCCTCTCAAGCCAAAAATACTGCCAGGGCCGGAAACTCAAGACAGTACGCATCGCGCCGAAACGTGTCAAGAAGAGAAATTTCGCGGCTTCGTGCGCTATAATCGGCGCGCTTTCGAGAGCGAATCTATTCAAGCGAGATTTTGAAATGCGAGTTGCGATTGTCGGAGCCGGGCCTGCCGGGGCGCGCCTTGCCCATCAGCTCAGTAAAAACGGATTTGAAATTCTGCTCTTCGACGCGCGCGAGGCGTGGGAGAAACCCTGCGGCGGCGGCGTCACGTCAAAAGCGCTGCGCGAATTTGAATTCCTGCGCGATGGCCAGACGCCGAAGCGGATGATCTCCAGCCTGCGGCTAATTACGGCGCAAAACCGCGAATTGACGGTTGCGCCGCGCCACGATTTCGCCATCTACTCGCGCAAGGAACTTGGCCGGATGATGCGGCAGCGCGCGATTGACGCGGGCGCGCGGCTTTACTGCAATCGGATCGAAGGCGCCGAGTTCGCAAACGGCCATTGGCGAATTGAAACCGCCGCTGGCGATTTCACCGCCGACTTTCTGGTCGGCGCGGACGGCGCGAGCAGCGTCACCCGCCGCCGCGTCGGCGTGAAATTCGAGCCGAAAGATTTCGCTTACGCTCTGGGGTGGAACGTCAAAACTGCGGAGAGCCTGTCGCGCGTTGACGTGAAATATCTGGACGAATTCGGCGGTTATCTGTGGCTCTTCCCGCGCACCGATCACATCTCTTACGGCATCGCCTGCGGCTATCAGGAAACAACTCCGGCTCGCATGAAGGCCGAATTGATTGACTTCATCGAGACTCAAGACTGCGAACTTGCGAGCGAACTCAAAACGGCTTCGGGCAATTCGACCGCGCGCGCCAGCTTTTACGCGGCGATGATTCCCTCGCTCGACGTTTCGACCTGGGATCGGCTGAGAGCCTGCGACTCGAAACGGACGTGGGCATTGATCGGAGACGCAGCCGGTTTCGTTGATCCGCTGACGGGCGAGGGAATTTATTACGCGATCAAATCGGCTGATCTGCTGGCGCAGGCGATGATCAATCGGGTCGAAGATTTCGATGAGATGTGGCGGGCCGAGTTCGGCGCCGAGATGCGCCGGGCGGCGCAGTTGCAGCATCGTTTTTATCACGGCAATTTCGTTGGAGCGCCGCTGACCGAACGGATGGTGCAATTCGCCAAACGCCATCGCGGCGTCCGCGAAGTGTTGCGCGACCTGATCGCAGGCGATCAAGGCTATGTTGGTTTGAAAACGCGCTTGTTGCGAAGCGCCTTCTCATTCACCTGAAGATATGACCATGCAAGAAATACTCATTGGCACAGTCAAAGGTCCCGGAGATAACCCGCACGAGTTCACCTTCATCACCACCGACAACGCGCAGACGCGCATCGGTGAATTCGTCTACTACCACGCCAGCGATGGTGAGAGTGAGTTGCGGATCGTCGGCACAATCGCTGAGCGCGCGTTGGTGCGCAATCTGCCCGACAGTTTCCTGGCCGACCCAAACACGCCGCCCGCGCTGGTGTCGAGCCTGATCGGCATCGCCGATGAGGGCGTTGAGATTTACGAGATCGCGGTCGAAACGATAGGCTTTTTCAGCGAGACAATCGGCGATTTCATCAACCCGCGCATCCCGCCGACGCCGGGGCAACAGGTCTTTCTGGCGTCGAATGAGATGTTGTCGAAAATGCTCTCGCCGCGACAGCGCGGCGAACAGGGCGGCGCGCACATCGGCTCTTTGCTGACGCGCAAACGCGACGAGGTTCCCGTCGTGCTCTCGGTCAAAGACGTCGTCTCGACACACCTGGCGATTCTGGCCTCGACGGGCGCCGGCAAGAGTTACGCGGCGGGCGTGCTGATCGAAGAGTTGTTGATGCCGAACAACCGCGCGGCTGTTTTGATCGTTGACCCGCACAGCGAATACGCCACGCTGCAGGAGATTCACCAACATCCGGCCTTCGCCGCCGCCGGTTACAAACCCGAAGTCAGAATCTTCACGCCGGGCAGGATCAAAGTCCGCATCTCGACGTTGACCGAAGCCGACATCGTTTATCTGCTGCCCGAAATGACCGAGAAAATGCGGACGTTTCTGAGCCAGGCTTACAAAGCGTTGATCAACACGCGCGGCGCCGAGCGCGGAACGTGGGGATTCAACGATCTGCTGAACGAAGTGCTGTCGCTGCGTTACGAAGACGAGAAGGGTAAAGGCGGCGGCAACGTCAGCACGATTGACGGCCTCGAATGGCGATTGCGCCGCCGCTTCGAGCAGAGCCACATCTTCTCCGACCACGAACACATCCCGCTTCAGGATTTGTTCCGCCCCGGCCAATGCACCGTGCTGCAGCTTTCCGAAATCGAAGAGAACGAGCAGCAGGTGATCGTTGGCGCGCTGCTTCGCCGCACTAACAAAGCGCGCGTGGCGACGGTGCGCGGCAATGCGGCTGCGGGCGATGAATCGCTGCCCTTCCCGGTTTTCGTCCTGCTCGAAGAATCGCACCGTTACGCGCCCGCCGGACAGCAGGTGGTTTCAACCAACATCCTGAAAACAATTCTCTCGGAAGGCCGCAAATTCGGCGTGGGCATCGGATTGATCACGCAGCGTCCGGGCAAGCTCGATCAGGACGTGCTGTCGCAATGCATGACGCAATTCATCATGCGCATCGTCAATCCGATTGATCAGCAGACCATCGCTTCGTCGGTCGAAGGCGCGGGGCGGCGCTTGCTGGATGAATTGCCCGCGTTGACCAAAGGGCAGGTGATCGTTTCAGGCGTCGCGGTCAACACGCCCGTGCTGGCCGCCGTCCGCCAACGCATCACGAAACACGGCGGCGAGACGATTGACGCGCCAAGCGAGTGGCGGAAGTATTTCAGCGAGTCGAACATTGAACAGCGCGAACGCGACAACGCGCCGATGGTCAAGCCGCAACCGAAGGGGACGAAGATTGAGGGTTGGGACGTTTAAGTGAATTGCTGTTGAAAATTCGATGTATACTTTCGACGGAGGTGAGTCATGAAATTGGATGAAATCATCGAAGTTGATCCCGAAAAGATGAGTGGAACCCCTGTGTTTATGGGCACTCGCGTACCGATCAAAAACTTATTCGATTATCTGGAAGGCGGAGATGGTATTGAAGTGTTCCTGGATGATTTTCCCACCGTTGATCGAGAGCAGGCTTACGGCTTGATCGAGGTGATAAGAAGAAGGCTCCTGGCCGAATATGCGTCAGAATATGAAGCTGCTGCTTGATGAATGCATGCCCAAGCGTCTGAAGAAGGCTTTGGCGCCGCATGAAGCTTTCACTGTGGAAGACGCCGGATTCAAAGGGCTGAAGAATGGTCGTTTGCTTCGAGAAGCAAACGACGCTTACGACGCATTGATCACAGTAGATCAGAACATTCCCGCCCAACAAAACTTCTCCGCATTGAAAATATCGCTGGTTATCATCCACGCGAAGAGCAACCGTTATGAAGATTTGATTCCATTCGTCCCCCAGATTTTGTCAGCCCTGACAAATATCAGCCCCGGCTCAGTGGTTCGGATTGTATCTCAGAATTGATAGCTTACTCTCGGCAACCAAATGCGAACCTGGAAAATCACGCTCGAATACGACGGCGCGCGCTACAGCGGTTGGCAGGAGCAATCGAACGCCCGCACCATCGCTGGCGAATTGCGCAAAGCCGCCGAAGATTTTTTCCAGCGGCAGATCGAGATCGGCGGCGCGGGGCGCACTGACGCAGGCGTTCACGCTCTGGCTCAGGTCGCCCATCTGAAGCTTTCGCCGCGCGGAGGCCGCCCGAAAAACATTCCGCGTCCGCATGAGATTCTCTTCGGCATCAACGACCGTTTGCCTTCCGACATCAATCTCCTCGAAGTTGAAGAAGTTCCGGATCGTTTTCACGCCCGTCACGACGCGGTTTCGCGCAGTTACCTTTATCAAATCTCGACGCGGCGTTCGGCGTTCAGCAAGAAATATGTCTGGTGGGTGAAGGATCGGCTGGACGTGAACGCGATGGCGCGCGCGGCTGAATTGATCGTTGGCCGTCACGATTTCGCGGCGTTCAGCGAGCGCGACGTGAAGCGCGACGGGCAATCAACAATCGTCGTCGTTGATTCAGCCGAGATCGCGACCGACGGGCATCTGATTCTGTTTCACATCACGGCTTCGCATTTTTTGTGGAAGATGGTGCGGCGGTTGGTTGGATCGCTGGTTGAAGTTGGGCGGGGAAATGTGAGCGTTGAAGATTTTGCGCGGTTGATCGAACAACCGTCGAATAAATCGCCGCTCGATCCTGCGCGAGTGACCGCGCCTCCGTCAGGGCTTTTTCTGGAAAGCGTCGTTTACGGGCCGGCGCGCCAGAAACATTCATGATTAACCCGACATCAGATACGCGATGATTTCCTGCTTGCGCGGATGCCCGTCAATCCATTCTTTCATCCGCTGGATTTCATCGAACCCCTCTTCGCCGAATTTCTTGCGATAAATTTCTTCCTGGGCGCGGCGCGATTCCTCGCTGCGCACCTGGGATTGCCAGGGCGCGGTGAAGATCATGTAAACATCGTCGTGCAGGCTGCGGGCCTTGAGCGCTTCCCATTCGTCCTTATCGAACCATACGCCGCCGCAATTGCTGCACTGGTCAATCGAGAAATTGACGCCGTGCCCGACTTTGTATTTGATCAGGATCGTGTTGCATTCCGGGCAGAGTTTGGCGATCAGCGCGCCGGTCGTCGGGTTGGGCGGGACAGGTTGTCCGGCGAAATTCTCCGGCAGGCTCTCCTTGTGCTGCTCGCGCCACTTCCAGTATTCAAAAGACGGAATCCAATTGCCGCCGCATTTGCCGCACTGGCGCGAGGTCAAATTATTTTCGAGCGAAGATAAAACTAACTCTTCAGTCTTACACGTCGGACATTTCATAGTTGTACCTCGCCAAAAAGCATACAGGCCGTAGCCTGGATGCGCAAACAAGCTACAATACGGGCGATGGCAAAGACGTTATCAGAAGAGATCAAGCTGGAAGCGCGCCGACTGGGGTTC
>WBZR01001159.1_pt1 | contig 34997 bp, 23 predicted proteins | sample 5204231 | NCBI WGS metagenome assembly WBZR01 (sample SAMN12412403, study PRJNA552823) | activated sludge metagenome | isolation source: activated sludge from anammox sidestream of wastewater treatment plant... | place: USA: Virginia | collected 2017-08 | reverse complement strand
CGCGCCCACTCGCCGCGCGGCTTCGGCCTTGGATAGACCCTGCCGAACCCACGCAATCGCTTGTCGCCGCCGGCGCTCCAGCTCCGCTGGGCTCCCATGCGTTCTCATGCTCAATACTATCGGCATACCTCAACATATTTGTTTATCCATACAGGAATCAATAGCTGAGCCGCAAGAGGGATGGCCACTGTCAAATGTAATCCGATGAAGATGAACTTCTTCACGGGTTGAACCCTTGGCCCAGGGTGATCGATGTGCCGTTCGGTTGACATTATTGCACTCGTTTGGGTTCCTTGTTCCCAGTGCATTGGCCTGCAATTCAGTTTTTCGTCGCCTAACATGGATCGTCCGAGGTGTAGGCAATAGCGAAAGACAATTGGCGCTGCTTCGACGACAAGGCAATTGGGATCGCATGGCCTGGAATATGCCCTACAACCCATTCGCGGCTTTCCCGCGTTTTCGATTCCGCCGACATTCAATCAACACCGCCGGGAGAACAAGTCCGATTGTTGAAAGGGTTCCCTGCGCGCAGCAACCGACCGGCTGCCCGACCGGCGATGGAGATCCGTTGTCCGTGGACATTGTCGCAGGCGCCCCAGGATCGACGATGGTCCCGTTGGCTGAGAGATCCGAGTCGCCGCGCTGTCCATCGACGAGAGTGAGGCTTACCGTTTGGCCGCTGAACTGGGCGCCGGTTGTTCCGTCGAATTGAAACTCGAACCAGTGCGGCGCGCCCTCATCCGGGCTCGGGCCATGTTTCCAATAGGTGTCGAGGATTGTGCCCGGCGCTAGGTGTGCGATGATTTGAATCTGCACTGAGGCCCCAGGCTCGAGCCCCGAGACCGTGAAGATTACAAATCCCGCGGGAAAAACGATCCCCGGCGGAGCCGTCGCGGGGTCGGGATTCGCGCCCGACGAAACTTCAGTCAAATACATCCCCGCCGGCGCAACGATTGTGAGATAGTCGCCGTTGACGTTGGGAAGTGAGGTCACATTGTCCTGGGAGCTATCCGGTATGCCGTCGTTGTTGCCGTCGCCGCCGTTGGGCGCGCCGTCTTCAACCATATCGGAGACGCCGTCTTGGTCGGTTGAATCCGCAGGCGAGGGCTCCGGATTCCCGCAGCCCGCCGTGCCCGGGTCGGTCTTGGCAGCGTCGTCCGGGCAGCCGTCAAGTTCGTTTGCGACACCGTCCCCGTCGCGGTCGTCATCGACACAGTCGGTGACGCCGTCGGTATCGGCGTCGGCGAAACCCTCGTCAATCTGTTCGTTGCAGTCATTGTCGAGGCCGTCGCAGACTTCCTCCGCAGATGGATGAACAGTTGGATTGCGATCGTCGCAGTCCGTCCCCCCAGCCGAGAGGGCGTCAAAACCGTCTGAATCGACATCCGTTAAATCGAGATTGTCGCAGTCCTGGTCGATCCCATCATAGGGAATTTCTGCATTTCCTGGGAAGCGATCCGAATCGCCGTCGTCGCAGTCGAGATCATTGTCCGACTCGCCGGCCTCAGCACATCCACCGTCGTCGGACAGTAGAGTCGCCCCCGAACCAAAGCCATCGGTGTCGGCATCGACAAAGCAAGTCACCGTGTCTGAGCCGTTGCAGTCCTGGTCAATTCCATCGTCCGCGGTCTCGGGCGCGCCTGGATACGTGTCCGGATCGTTGTCGTCACAGTCGGTCCCGCCCGCGGCCACGGAATCGAAGCCGTCGGAATCCACGTCGGTCACATCCAAATCGTCACAGTCCTGGTCAATTCCGTCGTACGGAATCTCAGCGTGTCCTGGGAAGCGATCCGAATCGCTGTCGTCGCAGTCAAGGTTATTGTCCGACACGCCCGCGGCGTCGCAGCCTCCAGTTGCGGAAAGGGTCGTGCTGTTCGAGCCGAAACCGTCGGTGTCGGCATCAACAAAGCAGGTCACGGTGTCAAAGCCATTGCAGTCCTGATCGATCCCATCATCCGGCACGTCCGTCACGTCGGGATGAATCGACGAATCCCCGTCATCGCAATCGGCCGGCGGTAGATATCCATCACCGTCGCCGTCTACCGGAAGCGTGGCGATCCAGGCCTCGCTACGCCCTGAAGGATTCGTCGCCCAGCCGGTAATGACGCGCCCGTTGTCAGAGACTCCCTCGGCGGACCTTAACGTCCAACCGGTCATGTTCACGCCCAGGCTGCTCAACAAATTGCGGAGATTCTGCATGCCGGAATTCGCATTCCAGATGAACGCCTCTCGATCCGCCTGGGTCATGCTTTCGCCAACGACCACTGATCCATCGCTCGATGCGCTGTACGCGATGCTGTGTACGCTGCCGCCCGGGAGATCGCCCAAAAGAGTAAAGCCGGAACCGGAAATCCAGCGATACGCAAGGATTTGCCCCGTTGAAAAGTCGGTGCCATGACCGACGATTGTTGTTCCATCCGCTGAGATATCGAAGGGAGGCCCGGCAACATAATTGCCCGGCCCTGCGCCGAGAGAAACAACTCCACCGGCGGAGGTCCAGATGAAAGGTTCGAATCCGATGTCCGTCGAACCGGCGCATGCGACGGTGGCGCCGTCGGCCGACACAGCCATGGCTCGACTCCAGAACAGGCCGCCCGCGAGGTCGCCGAGCCCGACCATCCCTCCGGCTTGTGTCCAGCGAAAAGCCTCCGTTCGATTGAAACCCGCGGCAAGCGAAGCTCCCTGTCCCACGATGACCGATCCGTTTGCGGAGACACCGTGCGCCGTGCTGCGAAACTGCGACAACGGAAGGTCGCCCATGGCCACCATGCCGGTGGCTGCGGACCAACGAAATGCCTCATACTGGCCGATGTCGGCGTTCGCTGAAAAGCTGCCTCCTACGACCACGCCTCCGTCGGCCGAAGTTTCCGAGGCTCCGCTCCCGTATTCACCGCCGGGCAAGTCGCCCAGTCCGACCATCCCGCCGGCCTGAGTCCAGCGGAAGGCCTGCGTTCCGGAATCGGAAGTGCTCGACCCGACAATCACGAGACCATTTCCGGAAATGGCAAATCCAAAGCTGCTGCCGGTTCCGCCCTGGAGGTCGCCGATTCCTTGGAAGCTGGCATTTGGACCGCCATAGGTCACGGCCGACGAAAACAGAGAAAAAAGGAATGTTGTAGCAGTAATCGGATTTCGCTGGCACATGAGAAGCTCTCCCAGGAAGTCGATTGAATTCGGCCGGTCAATAGTGGATACCCAGTCGCACACTGCTTCTCACACGCGGACTGGACTTGTCCCAACGGGGGAGCATTTTTTTCCGGGCCAGGAAAGCCGTTGTGAGAAGACAGAGTTCGGCGGGTATGGAGAATTAGGAGCTTTGACGACGGCAATGACCGCGTCCGGCGGTAAGATGGTGTCCGAAGGAGACATTTCTTCGTGGACACCACTCGGCCAAGTCTGCTCTTGCGTCTCAAGAATCCCCGCGATGCGGCGGCCTGGGAGGTGTTCGATCAGATATATCGCCCGTTATTGCTGAGATATGCCAGGGCATGCGGGGCAACGAACAATGACGCCGAAGACATTGTCCAGCAATGCATGTCCGCGATTAGCTCGCATATCAGCGAGTTTGAGTATGACCCCGGCAGGGGGCGCTTCAAGGGCTGGTTGCGGACGATCGTCAACAACAAGGTCCGCAACTTGCACCGCGACCGTCGAACTCGGGGCGCTCAAAATGACGGATTGGACGGTCTGGTATCGAGGGAGCATTCTCCCGACGAGGAATTCGACCGGTTGTGGCGGCAGGAGCATCTGTGGCACTGCCTGCGACACCTGAGCGGAGAGGTCGAAGAGACGACTTATCGAGCGTTCGAAGCATATGTCATCGAAGAGCGTCCCGTGGATGAGATATGCGAGGAGCTGAACATCAAACCGAACCATCTTTACACGATCAAGTGGCGAATGACGGAGCGTATCGCTGACAAGATGCGGGAGCTTCTCGGTGACGACACATTCGAGTGATCGACTTATCAACTGCCTGACCGAGTCTGAGTTTCGCAGCTATCATGCCTGCGAACTGGACGAGTTGGCGGCAGAGCGAATTCGCGCGCATCTGGATCATTGTGCGCGGTGTGCCCAGAGCGATGCTCAGCTTCAGAGGGAACACGAGAGCTGGGTCCTGCGCCTTCGAGAAGCGGGGAAACCGGCGCCGGGCGGCGAGAATCGCGGATCCTCGGATGCCGATCGAATTTCCGCAGGAGTTATCGCCGGATACGACTTGATCGACGAGTTGAGTCGCGGCGGTCAGGGCATCGTCTATCGAGCGACGCAGAAATCCACCCGGCGCGAGGTGGCGGTCAAAGTCCTGCGGGAGGGGCCCTGGGCCTCTCGAGAAACGCGGCGACGGTTTGAACGCGAAGTCGAACTCGCGGCTTCTTTGCGACATCCCAACATCATCGGGGTTCTTGACTCCGGTGTGACCGCAGACGGGCGACAGTTTTGCGTCATGGATCTCATTCGCGGCCAGCGGCTTGATCGCTTCGTGGCGGAGCGCCGGCTTGACCTACGAAGCCGGCTGGAGCTCTTCGCCCGGGTCTGCGATGCCGTAAACCATGCACACCAGCGCGGCGTCATTCATCGCGATCTGAAGCCGTCGAACATTCTGGTGGATGAGAAGGGTGAGCCGCGCATCCTTGATTTCGGACTGGCCAAGCAAGCGCCTCAATCCGTCGACGCTACCATTATGACGACAACGGCCATGGTGGCAGGCACCCTGCCGTATATCTCTCCCGAGCAGGCGGGGGGCAAGGCCGACGAAATCGATATTCGCAGCGACGTCTATTCACTTGGGATTGTTCTCTTTGAGCTCCTAACCGGACGCTACCCCTACCCGATCGACGGCGACATGACGACGGTGCTGCGTCACGTGATGGAAACGCCGCCCATGCGCCCCAGTCGGGCAATGGAGGCATTGTCCGCGACTGCGACCACCGTGGGCCGCCCATTTCGAGTCATCGGAGACGAAGTCGATACCATCATTCTCAAAACGTTGGCCAAGGAACGAGACCGCCGATATCAGACGGCCGGGGAACTGGCGCGTGACATTCGGCGGTGGCTTGCGGGCGAAGTGATTGAGGCGAAGCGCGACAGTCATTGGTACATCGTTAAGAAGACGCTTCAGCGTCATCGAGCCGCGGCCACGGCTGCGGTACTCATCGTGATCGTGGTGATCGTCGCCGCAGTCGCGCTGGCAGTGATGTATCAGCGACAAGGTATCCTCCTTGTCGAAGTGCAGCGGCAAAAAGTCGCGGCTGAGTCCGCGGAAACGCGCGCTACGCACCGTTTCAACGAGCTTCGCAAGCTTGCCGGCACGTTTATTTTTGACTTCGACTCGATGATTTCCGACCTGGCCGGAAGCCTGCCCGCGCGCGAATTGATCGTGAGAAAGGGACTGGAATACCTGGACAGCCTGGCCCAGGACGTTTCGCCCGACGATGTTGAGATGCAGAATGAACTTGGCGTCGCCTACTTTCGATTGGGCGACGTCTTAAGCGATCCTCATCAGGAGAATCTTCACGATCCTAAGTCGGCTCTGCAGCATTATCGTCACGGGCTCCCCTTCATTGAGCGACTCTGTCAACTTCAGTCGCACAAACTAAAGCCGTGCCGCGAGCTCTGGAAGTGTTATCACAAGTTAGCGGAAGTCCATGGCCTTCTTGGAAATCGCGACGAGTATCGCGAATTCTGCGAGCGGGCCCGGGCGCTTAATGAGTTACTCCGGGGCTCGCATCCTGATGATTCCGGCCTGAAACGGGAACACGTCTTCGACTTGCGGACATTGGCGGAGCTGCTTATCGATACAAGGCAGACAAAGCAGGCGATGGCGCTTTTTGACGAGTCACGCGCACTCATCGGCGAGTTGATCTCGGAGCAGCCCCAGAATGCAATATTGCGCCATGACTTGGCTTCCATCATCGCCTTTCAGTCGGGGGTCTTTGAAGCTCAGGGCGAGTTGGATCGCGCCCTGCAATTTCGCCGGGATTCTTTGGAAATCCTCGAGCAGTTGGCAGTTGAGAACACCCATAGCAGCCGATTCCAAAATGACTACGCGACCGGACTGGACCATCTGGCCGCCGTATTGCAGGGCTTGGGGCGCAATGAGGAAGCGATGGGCGAGAGCCAGCGCTCATTGGAAGTCACGCGAAGACTCGCCGACCTCGAGCCCAACAACCTGCGGGTCAATACGAATCTTCGTGCGGCGCACTGCCGACTCGGTGAACAGGCAATGGCCTTGGGTCGAATGGACGAGGCAGCCAGGTACTTTGATGCGTTCGAGTCTTTATCGCAGGCTGCGCTCGATCGTCTGGGTGGGGATGTGTCGATTCGTCGAGACTGGGCCGTCTCCAAGTACAAGCGCTACGAATTCGAGAAACGCCTGACGGAGCGACCAGGCGCTAGTCCTGAAGTCCAATTGTCTCACTGGCGACGGGCGAACGCGGCGCTGATGCAATGCCACGATGAATTCGTCAAGCTTCGCGCCGATGGGCGACTCAGCGCAGGCGATCAAGGGGTACCCGACGATCTGGCCGAAGAGCTTAAGTCCTGCGAGCAGGCGATTCATCGACTTCAGGGCAGCAAAGCAGGGGACGGTGAGGTACTAAACCAGGGAGCACCGGGACTCTCACCCCGGATCCACGGCTTGGAGTAAATGGCGATTCGGCGTCATCATCTCAGGTCGTACGACACTCAAGGACATGGGCCTGTCAGCAAGCAGGATACAAAGTCGGCGGTGTCGGCTATGGTCGTCGCATCGTCACCCGTGAAATCGCCATTTAATATGTTGCAGTTCGAGAATTCAGCCGCGTACTGCGCAGTGTCGATGAGGGCAAGCACGAAAGCCTGAACGTCGGCGCCGTCGATATTCCCGTCGCAGTTCATGTCACCCAGTAGATCGAGCGTGACGATCCAGGCGCGGGATCCTCCGTGTCCGATGATTCGGCGACCGTTCGCGGAGATCGCCTGGCACACGGGAAGGGTGTCGGTGAGCGGGATGGCGCCGCCGTGGGCATTCACGTATGTCTTCAGATCGAGGTAGGGCGGCACACCGCCTTCGAGCAGCCAAGCCACCCGATTGCCGAGACGAAAGTCGAACCCGACGATGGTGCCCTGGTCTGAGATGTCCATGGGGATACCGACCCAGAAGTTCTGCATCGATCCCGTCCCCAGCATCTCTCGTTGCCAGCCGGACATGGTGAGGGTCCATTTGACGGCTCGATTGTCCGACTCCGTTGTCGCCCACGTGCCGAGCATGATGGTCCCGGCGTCGTTGATGCCCATGACTTCGCCTCGGGCGGCGGCGGTTGGGTCGAGGGTCTCACCGGTGAGCAGCCCGTTCCAGATGGCGGGCGTGCGGGAGGATGTTCCCTGGGCAAATCCGCCGATCAGGTTTCCATCTGCGGAGAGGACCGACGCCCGGTTGCCGCCAAAGCCGACGAATTGCAATTCCTGCATACCTGTTGCCTGAGTCCAGCGAAACCCGCGGCCGCTGCATCCATTCCACGAAAGGCCCACGGCGACCGTGCCGTCGGCGGAGAGTTCGTATCCGTTGCTCCGGCTGGGACATTCCAATGCGTTCGGCAAGTAACCCAGGCTCTGCCAGCCGGTCGATGCGGTCCAGATGGCCGCGGTCTCGCCGAGCTGGGGATCGGGACTCATGGGATCGGGCATGTCTCCCAGGATAACAGTTCCATCATCCGAGACCGCGGTGGCGCGCGATCCCTCCGGTGGGAGAAGCGTCATGACTTCGGTGACGGTGTCGTAGAGATAGGTCCCATCGGCCACAAAATCTCCGTTCAGATCCGTGTCACCCACGATGAATCGACCATCGGGAGACATGTCGTTGGCGCTGAAGGAGCCGGGAATGATTTCGTAGGAGGCGATGATGGCGCCATGCGCGGGGAGCGCGCAAAGCGAAACGAGAAAGGCTGAGATACTTGCGGTGACGATGCGCATGGGTCCCTCTTCTTGTGCTGCTTGCTAATACGGGCTCAAACAAAGAGTGAATCGCGGCCCACTTGATTGCGTGGACCTGACATTGAATAGGGCATCCGAAGGCGGCGCAGTCCTATTGCTGCGCCGCCCCCGGAATACTGAAAACTACCGGGCGCGCCGGCGAAGGACGCCGACAATACCGAGACCCAGCAGCGCGAGGCTGCCCGGCTCTGGAACGACGTTCCACGAGAGATTGTCAACGACCGACTGCGGGAAGAAGTCAAAACCAAGGAACCGCAGTTCGTCGAAGACCATGCCGCCGGTCGTCGTGATGTTGAACCACGAGTCACCGACGCCGCCCCAGGCGGGCGTGATCGGCAGGACTGCAACGTCCACGCCGTCATTGAACGCTGCGACAATCGCGCCGCCGCCGAACGGGCTCGGCGGGCCGCCGTTGTCCCAACCCTGGAATGACAACTCGGTCAGGTCCTGGCCGAACTCGATAAAGACGCCGAAGGGGCCATAGTACGAGTTGGTCCCCTGAGCCGTCGCACCGGAGTTGTCGCCCACAAAATTCGCGATGGTGTCGCCCGACTGAAAGACCGGAATATTCCAGGGAGCGGCCGACCAGGAATTATTCGGGACATTGACGCCGGTTGCGCCGCCTGGTTCGTCAAAGTTGAGCAAAATGGAATAGGTCGGCGCCGGAGCGGCGCTTTGCGTGATGATCACGCTCGCCTGCGCCTGGGAGCTCACGATCCCGACGGCGAGGGCAGCCAATGTGATGATACCAAACGATCTCATAATCAATTCCTCCAGACAGGAAGTTCTTCCTGTATCACAAACTCGGGGCTTACAAGTGACCCCTCCAAAGTTCGCATACAGATTTCCATCCACGATTCACTGACACAATCGGGTCCCGCTCACGCGGTGCAGGTCTGGTTCGCAGAATGCACCGCATCAGCGGCGACCATTTCTCAGTCCAGTCAATTTCCCAGCAAGTCTGCCGCAAATGCGGCCACGTCATCCACCAGGGTTCCGCCGTAAATCGCACAAAGCTGGTTTTCCCCGGCGAGCGCCGGCTCTCCCAGCTTCGCGCGGACAAACCCGGCGATGTCGGCGCCGTCGATGACGGTGTCCTTGTTCACATCGCCGCGCAGCGCACAACGATCGATGCGGAAACTCCGCGCCGTGTAGGGCTCGACCAGGTCTTGCCCGTTCCCCACCAGCACGCTTCCGTCGTCGGTGATGGCCGAAAGGCTGAGAATGTCGAAGTCGGCCGGGATCGTCACGCCGTTGGCAGTGAGATACGCGGCGACATCGACGAGCCCGCCGGCCTCCGTCCAGATGAACCCGGTGGCATTGCCGGGATGGGTGAATCGGTTGTAGCCGACCACCATGCTTCCATCCGCCGTCACGCCATTGGCAATTGCGACGCCAAACGGTGACGCCGTTCCGGGAAGCTTTCCGATTTGTTGTTCGACCCAGGCTGACCCATTCCATCGCCAGATCGCGGCCTCCTCGACCGAGAACGGGCCGATCGGAGGAAACCACGATGATCCAACGATGATCGTTCCGTCGGACGAGACAGCGCTGGCCTCTGCAAACCCCTCAGTCTCCTTAAGAACAGTGCGAACACCATTGACCCATACGGTCGGCCACCAGTTGCCGAAGTTGGGATTCTCGATCCACCCGGCGACGACCGATCCATCGAAGTTCACGCCGTTCGCGCGACCGCTGCCTCCCTGGGTTCCCAGGTCGACGAGTCCTCCCGACTGCGTCCACAGACTCGGGTGCGCAGAGCCGCCCGGCTGCCCCGGACGCCAGTACAAGCCCACCAGTGTGGCGCCATCGCCGGAGAGCCCCCACGCCGAACCATACGACTGATCGAGGACGCCTCCATCCGGCGGCACCGGAGGTATGCACTGCTGCCAGCCGATGTTGATGTCCCATATGCCTTGTGTGGCGTACATGCCGTCATCGGTGAGAATCGTCGCGGAAATGCGCGTGCCGTCCGACGATACCTCAGGGGCTCCGGCGCCGACGCCGATTGCTGGAACCGTTGCGCGACCCAGCGGCAGGATTCCGGTTTCGGCCGTCCAGTAGAAAGTCTCGTAGACGTCGTTGGTATTGCCGACGATAACGGTTCCATCGTTTGAAATATCAGTTGCCCCGCCTGCACCGATGATCTCGAAAGTGACCTGCGAAGTGGCGGAAGTGGATGCCGCGGCCATTGCCAGGGAGCCGACCGCGATCATTGTGCTCTTCGAAAGTTTCACCATTTACTCCTTCTTACTTCTTCTCAGCATCCGCCTTCATGAGTCGAGGTTGCATCTGTCTGCCTTCGCCGCAACCAACGACACACCTTTGGTGGTCAGGGGTTCAACACGCCATCCACAAATCCCTGAATGTCATTGCCGTCCAGATCTCCGTCGCCGTTCGGATCGAGCCAGCAATCCGGCCCGGCCTGCGGGAACTCGCTCAGCAATTCGCCGACAAACACGTTGATATCAGCCTGCGAGTAATCGCAGGGGACTGTGACGCACTGGGTCACCGCGATTGAAACGGCGTCGATCGCTGCTTCCACGGTGCTAGAGGTGCCCACATCCGTCGCCAGGAATCTGATCTGCGTCGTCGAAGACGGGCTGACTCCCGCCGCGATCATCATGTCCGATGTGATCGTTGCCAAAAGCCAGAACGTCTCCGTGCTGGAGCCTGTGGCGTAGTGCCATCGGAAGACTTCCGCCCAGGGCCCTGCCATGCCATTGGCACTCACTTCCGCGGTCAGCCGGTCGCTACCGGAGGTCTGATCGTTGGTGTACAGGTAGTACGCAAATGTGATCTCGGAAGGCGTGCCGGACATATCGAACACCGGAGAGGTGAGGATGACGCTGCCGTTGTCCACGTCATCAGGCCCCGACGAATTCGCGGTCACAAAGCACTGCCCACTGCCGTCCGCGTCATACTGCGGGCCGAACCCAAGCGGACCCCGCGTTGCGGGCACACCGCGCTGCCAGAAGCCGGCCGTCGCGCCGGCTGCGCTCGTTGTCCATCCGTTATCCGTCTCGAAGGATTCCTCGAAGACAGGCGCCGATGCGCCGAGAATCGCGGAGTAAAAACTCGTCGGTGCGTCAAACGGCGACTGGACCAGTCCACTGACCGTTCCGGTGACGCTCACGTAGTACTCGATGGTTTGCTCGCACGTCGCGGCCGGCAGCACACCGACGTACGCAGCGCCGACATCGGCAGTCAGCGGCAAAGTCTGAAACGCGCCGCCGCCAAGGCGGTAATGCAGCATCGCACTGCCCGGCACGATGTTCTCGCCGACGGCAAGAAACTGGACCTTGATCTCCTGTGCCTCGCCGGCATTAACAATTGATGGAAGGCCCGCCGGGAAGTCGATCGCAATGCCCGACTGATCTGCGCCATCGCCGACCAGCGAAAACGACTGCGGACCTTCGGGAACGTTGTAGCCGGAGACTTCAATCGTCCAGACGCCCGCCTCCGGATTCTGAACAAGCACATGCTCAATGTTGTTCACGTGGTCCGGTTGTGTCTGAATGGCAGGATTGGCGGGCATCGCGGGATTAAGCGTCCACGGATAGTAACGTGTGGCCGAGGGGCTTATGACGATCAGCTCGAGATCATTCACCAGCGACGATGCGACGTTGGGTACCGCCGGGTAATCGTCCCAGGCCAGCGTCACCTTCAACTCGGGCGTCCCGCCGCTCACGTTGATCGTTCGAGTCAAAGCGCCTCCCTGCGTCAGTGAGTCCTCACGGAACTTGCCTGTCCGCATCAGATCGATCGCCGGTTGAATACGAACCGAGCCATAGCCGAACTTATAGTCCGGCCCGGCGTTTCCAAGGTCCACGGCGGTGTGCGCGAGGAGTGCCTTGAGCGTGGCGTTACGCGGCAGCGGCCGATCGGGGAACTGCGCCTTGAAGTCCTGAATCAGCAGAGCGGAAAGGCCCGTCACGGTCGGCGCGGCCATCGAAGTTCCGCAGATCGTGACATATCCGGTGTTGTCGAACCCGCTCACCGAGGTGACGCCGTTATCGCCGCCGACCTGACAGCCGGGCGCGACGAAGTCCGGCTTGATGCGGCCGTCATCGACAGGCCCCCAGCTACTAAAGTCTGTCATCGAGTCGTCATTGGCGTTCACAGCACCGACGACGATGTGATTCTTTCCCGCGTGCGGCGGAGGTACCGTGCCGTACGCCGTTCCGCATCGCGCTGCGCTGCGCTCGTTGCCTGCGCCCCAGACCGACATGAAAGGTCGGCCCAATGAGCCGCGAACGATGCCGTCAATCAATCCCGAGACGGCGGTGTAGTCTCCCTCGATCGAACAATCGAGGAAGCTGCTCGATGCCAGGTTAAGCGCCAGCGAAGCGTTCATGATCTCCGCGCCGTTGGCGATGGCGTCGGTGACGTTGGACTCCAGATCAAGGGGGTCGGTTACAAATATGATGCCCAAAGGCTCAAGGCTGTTGAATGAGTATGACAGGATGCTCACGGCGGGGGCCATGCCGCGCTGAATGCGATTCAGGCTCTGGATGCCGCTGCCGCCGATGATTCCCGCAACGTGCGTCGCGTGAACGCCGTAGCCATCAGGGTCCATTCGCACGACACGATTGCCGAAGTCGAAATGTGTGTCGCGGACCGTCCCGCCGTCGTAGACCATGACCGTGACCCCTGTTCCATCGAGGACGTAGGGGGCGGCCTGGACGACATTGGCGCCGGTTAAGGCGCGGTTTTCCGCGTTCGCCGTTCCGAGTGCCGGCAAGGCGGGCTCCACAAACATCACCTGGTCGATATTCGCGAGCTGCGAGACTTTGTCGAAGGGAAGTTCTACGAGAAAGACGGGCATGCTCTTGAGGCAGGAACGGATTCTTCCGCCGACCGAGCCGATGGCCGCAATGGCGTTGTTACTAGAGGTTCCCTTGTGAAAGGACACGTAGGTCACAACCCGCGATGCCGCGCCGGCCGTGGCCTCCGTGTTCTCAGCCTGTGGTAATACGATCCAGGCCGGTGGTTCAGGCGAGGCCAGAAGCGGATGACGCTTCTGCTCGGGAGTGATTCGCTCAGCTCCGATTAGTTCGTGAACGTCGAAGAGCCGTTCGCGCTGCGATGCAACGCGGCGCACGTCGGCAAAGAATGCGAATCCGCCGAGAGGCTCCGTGAGGATGATGCCGGAGGCTTGCAGCTTTTCGCGCGTCGCATGCGTCAACGGGCCGTCGAACTCCACGACGACATGCTTCGACGCTTCGGCGCCTTCCTGCATCAGCAACTCAACGGCGGCCTCATGCGTCTGTTGAACGATCGGTGATAGACCGGATTTCCAGTGGACCTTCGCTGCAAGAGGGCGGGAAGCAATTGGCAGGAGGATCGCCGCAAACATGAGAGCTTTGATGAGTTGAGCAGAGTATCTGATGTCCCCGGGGATCTGGGGCGCGGATCGATGTGTCGCATTCGCCGACGACACCGATGGCCTCATGGGGATATGAATCATTGATACGTTCCTCATCAAACTCGGTGGGACGGGTACGCCGTACCGGTTAAGTCATTGCCCGCGGAAGCACCTTGAGAAACCGTATTGGACTCATGCAGGATTGATTGGATTGGCATCGAACTACACCCAAGTTGGCGTCCAGATCCGTCTCACCCCGCAGCGAGGACTTTTGTTACTCTACCAGCTTGGACGTTTCCTTACAAGTATCCCTGGGGAAAAATGCAGGTAAATCTCTGGTGGTACTTGAAATCCCATCTGATTACTGTTATAGAGTGATTGGTAGAGGTTATTGCCAGGTCGCCCGGCGGAAGTTGTCAGAACGTAATCTATGCCAAATTCAAGACTTAACACCTCAGAAGCATCATTCCCTCCTTTCGAAGAGCACGCCCGCACCGTTTTTGAGCAATTCCGCGCAAACGTCACTGAGATCTTCACGGCTATGGATCTGAACTTATCCAAGCCGCAGGACGTTGCCCGTCGGCTTCACCTGAATAAAAACCTCACCTGGAAGATCTCCCGGATCGTCCGCGAGCACGATCCGGCCGCGGCGTTTCCACACATGCCGGGAAAGGCCGGCCTGACGATTCTTGTCGACTCATTAAGGAAGGCCGGCGCACCATCCGCCGGACTCAACGCGCTCAACGACACGCTGCGCGGACTTGACGATTTGATTGAAGTTCACGCCGGTGATCGAGAAACTTTCGACATGATGATCGGCGGCCTGGCTCGCGCGACGGACGGCCAGCAGCAGGGCGAGTCTCAGAGAAAACTTTCCTTTCGCGGCAACAGCGCGATATTCGGGGTTCAGGCGCGCGTGCAGCTTTGCGTCAACTTCATCGCGCCCAGTGATGATCCGCAGTTCGTCGATCTCGCCTGGCTCAGCGGCCTGGTGGACTTTCGACGACTTCGCGGCGACACATCCTGGGCGATCGCCTCAGCGCGGAAAGCGACCGACGACGGGACCATTCTTCCTGTCGGCGACTTACGAGCCATCGACCCGGACTATCACGGTGAGGATTGTGCGCCGCTGCTCGGAAAGTTCTGCTCCGATCCCATCCCGGCGATTCGCGCGGACTTCGGCGCCGACGGCTTCGTTCGATATGAGCTCGTCGAGGGGCCCATCGGAAACACGGCCGCGGCCACGTGCATTGTCGGTATTTACGGCCGGCGGTTCGTTCGCCGCATCGCCGAGGCCAACGATACGATGGGTGAGCATGTCGCGCGATTGAATACCCCCGTGGAACTTCTCATTCACGACTTCTTCGTGCATAAGGACTTGAAGTACGCCTTCTCGCCGGACGTATTCCTCTACAGCCAGCTTCCCAGCCTCCCGCCGTTTCCGAAGGGAGGCCGTAAGCGCGGACTCCTTCCGCTCTACGAAAAGATTCAGAGTCTCGGAAAGGGCTCATCCGCCGTACTGACCCCGGAACTGCCGCAGTATCACGGTATGATCGAGTCGGTCTTTGGGCGATTGGAGTGGAGGGATAAGGACTTTCACGTCTTTCGGTTCATCATGAAGTACCCGCCGATTCCCACGTTGGCTGTTCTGCGCTACGACCTCCCAAAGGCTTAGCGTCAAGTCGTCTTTCGAAGTCTACGCACGGTTCGTTTTTCTCAAATCACCCCATCGGGCCCGTGGAAGAACGACCGGGAAATCGTGAGGCATCCTGTTACCATGAGTACCGGCTGGTCCCTTGAAAGGACCATTTGTTCGGATGAGTTGTCGTTGCCTTCGACGGACTTCGATACATGATCTCATCAGCATCGGTTGAAGACACCGTCAGCGGCATGACGCCCGCCGAGCGCGACCGCTGGTGGTTGGACCATGTCTATCAGGCGGACGCGCCGCAGTTAACCATTCGTGTCATCGTTTTCGGGTTTCTCATCGGAGGGGTCCTCGCCACGACGAATCTTTATGTGGGTGCGAAGATCGGGGCGACGCTCGGCACCTCGATCACCGCCGTGGTGCTTGCGGTCGTTTTTTTTGATTTTCTGCATCGCATCGGGCTGGGTCGCAGGTTCGGTTCCCAGGAGGGCGCGGTCGTTCAATCCATTGCATCTTCTGCGGGCTACATGGCAAGTCCGCTGACTGCGAGCATGGCGGCCTACATGGTCGTCATGGATCGGGTCGTGCCCTCGTGGCAGATGATCCTTTGGCTGCTGGGGATTTCATGCCTGGGAGTGCTGTTCGCCATCCCGCTCAAGCGACGATTCATCAATAACGAGCAGCTTCCCTTTCCGGAGGGGCGGGCCTGCGGCGTCATGCTCATGATGCTGCGAGACGATGAGGGCCGGCGGGTAAGTCCAGAGGCGGGGGGGAAAGACGGCGTTCCCGGCTCGTCTTCAATTCCCGCAAGATTGCTCGGCTGCGCAGGTCTGGTCGCCGGCATGATTCGACTCCTTCAATCTGAGGCGATCATGCATAAGATTCGCCTGGGATTCTGTACGATCCCGGAGACCCTGGATGCGTGGTACTACCGCCTTGCAAGCAAGCAGGGACTCTGGGTGCCGGCCATCGCAGGCACACCGCTACGCGAACTGACAGTGAGGCCCACGCTGGATATTGCCGTCCTCGCGCTCGGCGGCCTGATCGGCATGCGAACCTGTCTGTCGTTGATCATCGGCGCCCTGGTGAACTACTGCGTGCTTGCGCCGTGGATGATCCAGCGGGGCGATATCGCGACGCAGACCGGGGTCGATGGCTCGATCGCCGTCGGATTTCGCGCGATCACAACGTGGTCGCTCTGGTGCGGCGCGGCGATCATGACCAGCGCGGCCCTCTGGTCGTTTTTCGTTGATCGCCGGTTGTTTGCGAACATGATGCGGCCGTCGGCAGGCTCGGGGTCCCAGAGGCCGGGCGATCCGCTGGGCAAGGTCGAAATTCCCACGTGCATATTCTTCGCCGGCTTGCCAATTACCGGCAGCGCGGTCGTATGGATGGCTCACAGCTTTTTTGATGTGGCCGTCTGGCTCGCGATGATCTCCATCCCCCTGGTCTTCTTCCTGACCATCATTGCTGTCAAGGCTACGGCACTGACCTCGATGACGCCGCACGGCGCACTCGGCAAGGTCACCCAGCTTGCCTGCGGGGCGCTCGCGCCGAATAACATCGCCAGCAACATCGTTGCCGCATCGGTCAGCGCCGAGGTCGCCCTTCAGGCCTCCAACTTTATCCAGAACATCAAGCCCGGCTACATGGTCGGCGCGAAGCCGCGACTCCAGGCGATCGGCCATCTCATCGGCGCGGTATCCGGCGCTGTTGCCGGGGTAGGCGTGTTCTACGCCGTCTTCATGAAGGACGGCCCCTCCTCGCTGATTCGTGCGGAGTATCCATTCCCCGCGGTCGTCGTCTGGCGGGCCGTCGCCGAGGCCTTGACCGGTGGTCTGTCAGGCTTGCCCAGTAGCGCCGTGGTGGCCGGAAGTGTGGGTGTCATAGTCGGAATTCTCGCGGAGTTGCTGCGGACTCGGTCGAATGGGAGATTTCCATTGTCGCCGATCGGCTTCGGCCTGGCGTTTGTGATTCCGTTTGACATCAGCCTGGCCATGTTCATCGGCGCGTCCGTGTTTTGGCTTTGTGGAAGGCGACAGTCCGGCGCAGGTGCGAAATTATCTCGCAGCATTGTCCAGAACCTGGAGCCGATCTGTGCAGGGGCCGTCGCAGGCGCAGCCTTTGTGAGTGTCGCACTGATTGCCATTGAGACTTTTTTCTTGAGCGATCGTTGACCAGTTCGTCAGACGTCGGCCGGGCACCGGTAGCCCAGGCTCGAGTGCAGCCGCCGTTCAGGACGCATGTCACGACTATTCCAAGTCGGTAACACCCCATTGCCCTCGTGATTGTTCGACGACGTGACGCCGGTGCCCGTGGGAGCAGCCCGTCGGCAACAACTTATTGGCGTTGCGAAGAATCGCGCGAATCGAATAGATGTCTATGCGATCCACTCTCGCATTGTCGTCGGCTCCATTCCACGGCAGGAGCGAGCGGCCGTTATCGCTAATCGGCACATTTCGGATTAATGTAATTCCCGGAAGAATCCTTCGCCTGAACGTGAAGATGTATCGCTCCATTTGCACCGAGGCCTGCATTGCCCGTCTGCCCCAGCACGGTTCCCGGCGTGACCGCCTGACCGTCGGAAACATTGATGTGCGACGCGTGCAGGTACTGCACCACGTTGCCGTTCGCCAGCGTGACGTTGATCGTATTCCAATCGCTGTCTTCCAAAACATCGACGGTTCCGTTGAAACCAGCGGTAAAGTCGACATTGGCAACATTGCCGTCGGCATCGAGACTGGAATAGTCGACCCCACGGTGCTGCCGGACGAAATTATCAGTAGTCGGATTCAATACATAATCGTCCGGGACCGTCTGGACGCTGCCATCAAAGCGATAGACGCGATTGGCGTTGTATTCCGAGGTTACATAATTCCCCTGCGGCAGACCAAAATCATCAGCGATCTTTTCCAGACACCCCAGCCGCGTGGCAGAGAAAGGAACGTCGGAATCGGTAGACTCGTTGTACCACGTTCCGTCGATCTGAGTGTCGTCTGCATTGACGGTCGCCGTAAAGTTCGCGATGCGAATGCCGTTCTTACTGGGGTCACTAAACCCATGAAAGCAGACGCTTGTTTCCCCGGTGAGAGTGTCGCCGGCCAGCGTTGCATTGAAATCCAAGTCCGTTTCACTGGTTTGTCCAGTCCCGTCGGCATGGTCGCATACAAAAGGATTCTTGTAGAGAGCCGTCACTTGGCTTCCCGTCTGCATAATGATTGCTTCGCGACCAGAGTCTTCCCAGGGGCCGTTCAGGTTATGTACTACAGGAAAGTCGTCGGTAAATTCCGGGCCGTCTCCCGAAGTGGAGTCCGCCGCAGGTTGGCCCATGCCGGTTTCCATTTGCACGTTGCAGGCGTATGCCAAGCCATTAGCGAGGGTCAATACCAGAAACATCCGCTTCATACAAATAGCTCCTTAGGCGAGGGCCCTCAGATCACCCGGGGGGATGCCTTGGCAGGCATCGCTGCTTCCCATAAGGGACTAAAGGAGAATCGGGGACAGCGCGCTCCCTTGAAGCTGTGGGCGTTTATGCAACCGGCTGTGGTGGGCTTCGTGGAGAGCAAGAAACTGACATTGACACCCACAATGCGGTGCCGCCAGTGTCACGACGACATGGAATGCATCGAACCGCGTCCAGAGTGAGGATTTAGCCCAACTCGAATCATATCGCCGGAATGTAATTCGATGCTTATCGCGACTGCAATCGTGATAGAAGGCCAATTGGACGCATGTTTAGCGATGGATTCGGATACGCAAATCCCCTCTTCCAGGAGTTCCCTCGCAGACCGGTGCTTCTGCTTTGCCATAGGTGGACCGCGAAGGAAAAAAACTATTCAAGCGGAATTCCCAGAGAACGGCAGCATGCAGACCCTGAGTTGGCGCCGAATGCTCTGACGGTAGGGGCGGTCGATCGCCTTGCCTAAGGGCAGCCGCTGTTGATGACGCATACCACGAACGAATCCTTATCGGCAAAATCCGTGTTGCCGTCCTGATTGATGTCGCCGTTGAGGATATTGCAGTCCGGCGACTCCGCAGCGTAAGCCACGGGGTTTAGCACCGCCAACGTGAAGCCGTCCACGTCAAGGCCGTTCACCAACCCGTCGCAGTTCATATCGGCCGGCGACGTCGGCGCAGGAATGTTTGCCGAGAAGATGCCCGCCGAGCCTCCCACGAATCCCAGTCCGATGACCATCTGCCGGTTCGAGTTGTAGCAGGGCCCCTGGGGTCCTTGAACAGACGCATGGATATAGTTGACGTCCCTCATCACCCCGCCGCCGATGTCGAATGAATCGTATTGGCGGGCAATCATGAGTGGTGGGCTCCCCACATCCTTGAGCCAGAGACTGTCCGTGTTCGAGCCGCCTTCGTTCAAATATGCGGAGAATGGAACACTTGAGGGCACGTGCGGGCCCATCGACCAGACACTGCTGATGCTGACTCCCGGAAGGCCGGGGGCGGGCGTATCGTGGAGAACCAAGCTGCTTCCCGCCCACTGGCTCGGTCCGCCTCCGTATTGCCACACGCCGCCATTCGGCGAGCCAATGGCACCGCCGCTGTCCATGAGCGAGGAAGGGAACGTGATCGCGTCGGCGTCATCGATGGACAGCAGCCCTACATTGCTGAAGTTCAGCACGAAGTACAGTCCGCTGGTGTCCGGAGCGAGATCGCCCTTGCGTACGACCAACTCCACCGCGCCCGGCACGCCGGCCCACACTCCCGCATTGTTCATGAAATCAACGCCGTCACCCATCAGGGATGCCTTGAACACCACTTTGCCGGACGCGTTCATCCACGGATCGAACAGGTATTCGAAAAGGGCGCCTGTGCCCGGAGCAGTGGTATTGGTCAACGCGACGAGTTCGAGTTCGCCCTCGCTCCATCGCCAGATTCCACGCCCGCTGGTGTAATGACCTGAAAAGACGACTTCTCCAGCCGCGTTTATCACGGGAACGGGGTTAGCCTCAAACTGGTAGTTAAACAGATCGAACACGCCACCGGAGCCGGGCGCGACATCCCCTTCGCGGGCGACAAGCTGCAACGCCCCCGGCGCGCCGGCCCAGATTCCGGCATCGTTCGAACTGTCGACGCCCGGGCCGGCCAGATTGGCGCGAAACACGATCTGGCCCGCGTCATTGAGCATGAGCCAGTTTTGCATGCCGCCTGAGAAAACGACTCCCGCCGGCGTTCCCGGTGCGGGGTTGCCGGCCCGTGCCGCCACCGCCAACGCTCCTGGCACTCCCACCCAGATCCCCGTGTTGTTTGTCGAGTCAATACCTGCGCCGGTCAGAGCTGCTGAGAATGCCACGACGCCGGATGAATTCACCCACGGGAATAGCCATCCATTTGAAAAAGCCGCGGTCGTTCCGGGGGCCACGCTGCCTTCTCTTGCGACGAGCTGAATCGACCCCGGCAGCCCTGACCAAAGACCCTCATCATTGGACGTAGCACCAGTCAGCCATCCGGCGAAGGCGACTCGCCCGTTATTACTGATCGCAGGCGGGTAATAAAAGGAAAAAAATCGCCCGGGGGCACCTGGCGCCGATTGGCCGGACAAGGCCACGGCCTGAAACGAGAGCCCGCCGCCAGCCACGGCTGAATTCATGACAAACGCCGTGGCAATCGTATACGCGACGATATTTGAAGTAATTCGCATGTGATTCCTCCAGACGATGATCCAAAATCGGACGGGCTCAACAGGCCTACCCAGAAGGTGCATCCCCTGTCGCCCACGTTTTAGTAAAGGAAATATCCCATCGGCGCGCTCCCATGTCTGGCAGTACATTGCCCCAAGCCGTTAACGCCCGCCTCCGCCATGACCAAGCTCGGTCGAAAAAGACTCAGGAATTCGGACCCGCACCATTCCTGCGTCAATCCTTTCCTGAAGCAGTTCATCCCCACCCTGGCAATGGCCGACCGTTTGGCGCTGGAGGGAAAATTCAAGCACTTCGGTGTCGACGATATACGTTCCGGAGAGCGTTTTCCCATCCGGGCTGATCGTCAGCATCATTGGAGAGAAGTCTGTCCCGTTGAGCGCTGGGTCCGAGTTGCCATACCGACACACGATCGTTCGCCCTGTAATCGTGTCGCCGTTCACCACGCCCTCCAAATCGGCGAAGGTGTGGGAAATGGTGTTCGTGCCATCGAGATGTTCGCAAACTCGTTGCTCGATCAGCGTCGACGTCATTTCCGAAGCAAAATGCACAATGCAACTGGTCCTGCCGTTATCCTGTTCGAGCCAGCGTCCGTTCAATCCGAAAATGAGCAAATCGACCGCGTCAGGGTCTGCGTCTTCGCCCATCGACGTGTCGGTATCCGGCTCAGTCCGTAGTCCGCCGGTTCCAGGGCCCGGCGAAAAGGTCCGACCGCCGGGGACGATGGTGTCGTCGCCGCCTGCCGGTTCGCACAGGCCAGTTAGTGGATTAATGACAGGTTTGTCGGCCGGACACAATGCGGGTTGGCACTGCATGCCGCCGGCCACGATCGCAACGGCCACGCATAAGAGCAGGGTTTGAATCGACATGGTTTTCTCGCAGTTTGCCATCCAAAGTGCGTGGATTGCGGCGAATCCAGAGTGCACATGAACGTAAAGGAGAAAACAGCCTGCATTACTCCAATTTCCTTTGTGCCCTCCGTTCCGATCCGGAATTTGCCGTTGTGATGGAATGGAGGCCGTGGGCCCCGCGTGATCGGCCGGCAACTCGTCATCCCAGCGGGCAGCCCCATTCGCGAGGATCTGTTCGAGGGCACAATTTACGAGGGATTCAAGGGAATTGCGGGTTGATATAATCAATGGGTGTCCGGTAGCAGTCGTGGCGGCGACCGGCCTTTCTTGAAGAACGGTGACTCGCTGATGGACCCCGCCGATAACCCAACTGATGCCGTTCAGCGTGCGATTGCGGGTGATGCGGTCGCATTGACGCTACTGCTGACCACACATCGTCGCGGCATCCGCGACTATATCGCAGGGCGCATTCCGTCGAATCTGCGCGGTGGAATCGATGCCGACGATCTCGTTCAGGAAGCCTACGCCGAGGTCTTTCGCCACATCGGCGGCTTTGAGTCGCGCGGGCCTGACTCCTTCGGCCGCTGGATTCGCACCATCGCCCTTCGCAAATTGCGGGACGCCATCAAGATGCGCGCTGCCGACAAGCACGGCGGCGATAAGAAGCAGGTACATGGCGTGGCACCGGGCATCGGCGAATCAGTCGTCATGCTTCTGGATCTGATGGCGGGCGATGAGAAAAGCCCAAGCCGCTGCGCCGCCAGCGTCGAAGCCGTTGGCGCAGTCCGCGTGGCTCTGGCGATGCTCCCCGAAGATTATCAACAGGCCGTCACACTCGTGTATTTGCAGGGGCTTACGGTGAAAGAGGCCGCTTCCGGCATGAATCGCACTGAGCGTGCAGTCCATAATCTTTGTTACAAGGCGAAGTCGCGGCTCCGTGAACTGTTGGGTACCGAGTCTCGCTTTTTGAGTCGCGGTTGACGAAGGCAAAAGGACGGTTTTGACTATTTCGGAGCGCGCCACCCTTGGTAGTCGTTGAGCTAATAAGGGGTGAGGGCAGTCGCCTTGCGCTGGATCGGTCCGGGAGTTCCTCATATGTCGCGCAGATCATCTTCGGTTGGTGACGCACCCGATTCGCGGCATGCCCGACTCCTGCCTGTTGTTGAAGATGCAATCGCCCGTCGGCTGCAGGGCGAAGACCTTTCCGACGACGCTATCATCGAGGCCCATCCTGAACTGATGCCCGACCTACGAGAGCTTCTGGGGGAGCTTCGAAACGTGGAGGCGGCGCGACGACGTGCAGGCGGATCGAGTAACGTCTTGGGGCTTGGTCCGGCGGATCGAATCGACCGAGACAAGTCGTCGGCGTTTTTCCTGGCGGGATACGATGTCCGCGGCGAGATTCACCGGGGCGGCCAGGGCGTTGTCTATCGGGCGGTCCAGAAGTTCACTCAGCGCGATGTGGCGATCAAGGTCTTGCGCGAAGGGCCGTTTTCGGGCCCGGGCGAGCGGGCGCGCTTTCAGCGAGAGGTCGAAATCCTCGCCGGCTTGAGCCATCCCAACATTGTAACGATCCACGAAAGCGGCATCGTCGACGGCAGTCTTTATTTCGTGATGGACTACGTCGCCGGCTCCGCGCTGGACACTTTTGTTGACGAGCAACGGGCGCGCGGACCAAAGTCGTGTCGATTCACACCCGACGGGCCTCGCTCGAACATCCGGAATATCCTTCACTTATTTCATTCCATCTGCCAGGCGGTCAATTCGGCACATCTCCGCGGGGTCATCCATCGGGATATCAAGCCGTCCAACATCCGCGTGGACGAGACTGGACATCCGCACGTCCTGGACTTCGGCCTGGCGAAACTTTCGGGCAATCGGACGGGCGGCGGCCCATCGAGCGAAGTCTCGTTCGCGGGCCAGTTCATCGGATCGCTCCCATGGTGCAGTCCCGAGCAGGCCGAAGGTCGGCCCGACAAGGTTGATACGCGCTCGGATGTTTATTCGCTCGGCGTGGTTTTGTATCGGATCCTGACCGGTAGGCTGCCGTATGACGTGAGCGGTACGTCTCGCGAGGTGCTCGACCGCATCTTGCGTGAACCACCGGTCGACCCTCGCCACCACAATCCCGCCATTGATGAAGAATTGGCGACGATGACGCTCAAGTGCCTCGATAAAGACCCCGAGCGGCGCTACCAAACGGCGGGGCAGGTGACCAGTGACGTGCAGCGATACCTCGACGGTGAAGCCATTGAGGCCAAGCGCGACAGCGGATGGTACGTCCTGCGCAAGACGTTGCGGCGGTATCGCGTGCAGACCGGAGTCGCCTGCGGGTTTGTCTTGATCATCGCGGTATCGGCGGTCGCACTCGGAATCCTCTACCGCAAAGCGCAGGTTGAAGCGCGCAAAGCGGAAACCACTTCGAACTTCCTGCGAGACACCCTCGCCGCGGCCGATCCCAATACCTCGCAAGGCAAAGAAGTGACGGTTCGCGAAGTCCTCGATACGGCGGCCGGCCGCGTGGACGAGCAACTGGCCCGGGAGCCACAGGTCGCCGTCGCCATGCACAACACGATTGGTCAGACCTATCTCGCGCTCGGTCATGCCAAAGAGGCCGAGCGAAGCTATCGCGCCGGTCTCGATCTCGCCATGCACGCCCTTGGGATGGAGCACGCCGATACATTGGCGGCGCAGAACGGACTGGCGACGGCCTTTGAAGACCAGAGCCGCTATGAAGAAGCCGAATCGCTTTTCCGAGAGTGCCTCGATACCGCGCGGCGAACTCAGAGTCCAGATAGCCCCTTCGCAAACGATGTATTGCACAACCTGGCAAACCTACTGCGTAAACGGAGCAAACAGGCCGAGGCACAGGTTCTGCTCGAAGAGGCGCTCGAACGATCGCGCCGAATTCTGGGCGAGGAGAACCCTTCGACCCTCATCACGCGGAAAATCCTCGCCGCAGTCCGGCAGGAGATGGGCCAGGTTGACGCGGCCGAAGCCGAATATCGCACAATCCTGGAGATTCAGCGCCGCACACTCGGCGATCGCGCCCCACTCACGCTCGGCACTATGAATTATCTCGCCATGCTGCTCAAAGCGCGCGGCAAACTCGACGAGGCCGCGCCGATGTATGAAGATCTCGTGCGACTTACGCGCGAAGTCCTGGGAGCCGACCACCCCGATACGCTTCGCAACATGAACAGCTACGGTCGCCTTCTGCACGCCCAGGGCAAATTAGCAGACGCCGAGACAGTGCTTCGTGAAACCCTCGCATTGATGACCCAGAGGCTGGGCGAAGACCACTTCGACACGATAGTGACAACCAACAACCTGTCGCTGCTGCTTTCTGATCAGGGCCGACTTGCCGAGGCCGAGCCGCTGGCCCGCAGCGCCCTTCAGCGTGGCCGCGCACTCCTCGGGGACGACCACCGCGACACGCTCGTCTGGATGAACAATTTCGCCAATTTGCTTGCCCGCCAAGCCAATAACGAGGCGGCCGAAGCGCTCTATCGTCAGGTCATTGATGCCCGCCGAAGTTCCCTTGGCGCCGAGCATCCGCAGACGCTTACCACGATGAGCAGTCTCGCCCTTATCCTCGTCGACGATGGGGGGCAGCGGCTGATCGAAGGGGAAGTGATGCTGCGACAAGTTCTCGAACTACGTCGACGCCTGCTCGGTCCGACACACGTCGACACCCTCCTGTCCATGAACAATCTGGTAAAGGCCCTTCTCGCACGGGACCTTCTCGAAGAGGCCGAGACCTTGGCGCTTCATGCTCTTGCCGTCAGCCGCGAGACGCTTGGCCCGGCCCACCCGCTTACATTGCTCATTACCAACAACGCCGGCGCAACCTTGGCCAAACGTGGCCGACTGAACGAGGCGATCCCGCTATTAAATGACGCCATTACCATGGCCGACGAAAAGCTGCCACACGGGCACATCTCTCGATCCAACTTGCGTGCGACGCTTGGAAAGGCCCTGATTGAAGCGGACCGTTTCGACGAGGCACGGCCGCACCTCACGCAGGCTCTGGAAGACTTGAGCAAGTCGCTCGGCCCACAACATCCCACTACGCGCATCGTCGCCCAGCAACTCGACAGAATCAACGAAGACCGAGGCGGCGCTGCCGGCACCTCGACACCTCTTGAGGCAAACGCGCCTACTCCGTAAGACAGTGCTTTCCTTGGATGCTTGAGGTTGGGGTTCCCCACGCTTAGCGAACATGTGGTTAAGAGTGTCCATGCCGCGGCTTCATAGTCGGCCGGGCTCCGGCAGTTCAGGCTCGGGTGCAACTGCCGGCGCATGCGGCTGCAGCACGCGGATGAGGATGACAAGCCCCAGAATCCCGCTGATCGCAGATCCGGTAAGGATCCCGGACTTGGCAGTCAGCAAGGTGTCCCCTTCGAGGCCGAGTGAGGCGACGAACAGCGACACGGTGAATCCGATGCCGGCAAGGCAGCCGGCGCCCGCGAGGGCTGGCCAGGACACGCCGGCTGGCAGCGCGCTCCAACTGAGTCGAATCGTGAGCCAGGCGGAGGCAACGATACCGACCGGTTTGCCGATCACGAGTCCGGCCGCCACGGCGATCGCCACCGGATCGACGAGGGCATCGACCGCAATCGGAACGCCGGCGTTGGCCAACGCGAAGATGGGGATGATCACGAATCCAACCCAAGGATGCAGCGCTACCTCCAGTCGTTCCAACGGGGACACGATCTCGCGGCTTGCCAGCCGCATCTGATGGAGCAACGCAGTCCGCTCAGGCTTCGCTCCGTGCTGCAAGGTGTCCGCCGCGCCATCAATGACCTCGAGCAGAGAGTTGGACCCGAGCCATGCGCTCGCAGGCGTCAGGAGGCCCAGCAAGACCCCAGCGATCGTCGGGTGAACACCGGATTTGAGCGTGCAAAACCAGATGCCAACGCCCACGAGCACATACACGGTGACCGGACGAACGCCCAGCCGATTGAGCAGCGTCGTCAACCCGAAACCCGCCGCGGCCGCCAGTATCCACGCCAGCGTGATCGACTCGGTGTAAAAGACCGCGATGACCGAAACGGCAAGGATGTCATCTACGATCGCCACCGTCAGGACAAAGATCCTTAATCCGGCGGGAACGCGTTTCCCTAACAGCACGAGACAGCCGACGACGAATGCGATGTCCGTGGCCATCGGGATGGCCCATCCACGCCGGCCGGGCCCACCCCATTGGAGTGCCGCGTAGATCGCCGCGGGCACGAGGGCGCCGCCGATCGCGGCGACGACCGGAAGCGCGAGCTTACGGCGATCGCGCAGCTCGCCACTCGTCACTTCCCGCTTAATCTCCAACCCGATGACGAAGAAGAAGATCGTCATCAGCCCATCGTTCACCCAGTACCACAGGGGATAGTCGAGAGCGTGGCTACCGATGCCGATGCGGGCCGACTGGTCCCAGAACGTGCGATACGGATCGGCCCAGCGTGAGTTCGCTAGGATGATCGCGATTACCGTACAGGCGGCGAGCACTACACCGCTCGCCGACTCGACATGCAGAAACCGTACGAACGGACGGGTCAGTCCCTGGATCGGAACAACCGGGATCGGATCCCGAAGGACCCGGCTCGATCGTTCGGTATCCTGAGGCCGCTCCGCCATGAGGCGCCTCCTGCTTTTTCTGTTAGGCTTGTGGCTCACCCCAACTCAATAGCGGTAAATCGCGGCGATTCCGGTTCGGGTTGGCATTTGCTCGCTAGGCACGATCACGACCTGACCGCCGTATTTCAACACCAGCTCAGCAATGTCATCGAGCACGTCGTCCACGGCATTGCCGCCGAGAACGATTGCGCCTGTTTCCGGGTCGATACGGCCGGGAATGTGACGATCCGCTTCCGTGAGCAACGTTGCCACTCGCGCGGCGACGGCGCTCGCTGCGACGCTTTCGAGATGATCGTCGCCCAGCTCCTTGGCACGCGCGGTCCCGAACATTTCCACCAGTCCGGCCAGGCGCGTGCAGTAATGAGGTTCCATTGCCACCCAGGCGCGCTCGCGCAAGGCGTCGATCGTTAACGCGTCGGGATGTACAGTCACTTCGTCGGGAAGTAGAAACGGATTGCGGGTGATGCTGCGGAAAAAGCTTTGGTTCTCGGGAAGCGCCGCCAGGATCAACGGCAAACGAGTGGGGCGTGAGTAGTGTTCTAGGATCGCTCGATCGACGGCCCGGAGAAACCGCGTCGCGGCATTGTCCTCTATTTTAGATTTGGAGCCTTTGCTGAAATGCACTCCGGGATCGCCGGCCGAGGAGGCCCAGGTCGAAAGGAGCAATTCTTTCGCCTCGCGTTTCGGCGCTTCGCTCGGGATGCGCGGAACTGCAGGGTCCAGCTCCACTTCATTCAACACGTCCTGATTTCCTTCAAAAAAATTGATCTTCTCCCGGCCGACGCCGAGGACTTGATAGCGATCGGCTGTTTGCAGGAAGCGGATGAGCGGCTTGATGTGGAAACTCTCCGCGACAATCGACAGTTCTCTCACCGGACGCGCCAGATTATAAACCCGGAACCGATCGGGCGCAGCGAATGCGGCCAGACCGTCGAGTGTGTGATTCCAGAAATCGAGATTCTGCGCGAGCTCCTCGAAGGGCCGCAGCACGCTCCGCGGGTTGTGTGCAGGATAATTTTTCCGAAGCGACAGTTCCATCTCTTTGAGAAGATTGCGAAAGCGAATCAGGTCCTGCTGATTACCCGGGTGATGCCGATGCGTCGGCTGATAGAGCGAGAGACAGGGCGGCTGCACGTTGCCAAGAATGCCGGTGGAGTAATCGTGAAGAAGTGAATTCATACCTTACCTCTTTCTTGCGTCTGCAATTGTTGAAAAAGAAGAAAGCAATCTCTGCGAGCCAGTCTGGGCCCATCCGTTCCTGCCAAGGGGAGGTAGTCTAAGGCCATCGCGTTCCCCACGCCTATGCACATACCGGTCCGGGCAGGAAGATTTATGGGGGTGGCGGATATCATCATAAATACATCGTGAAATAAGGCGAATGCCTTGTTGGGGACGCAGACCTCGATATTCGCGGCTTCATGGATCACATCGCCGGACATCGTCTGGTATCCGTGAGGCTCCCATTGCGTTGCCGCTGCTTGGACGGGATGCGTTCGCGGAGGCCTTTCGGAAACCCATCAATCATGCGCTCTTTCCTCGCAGAGCCTTCATTGCGCCGCTCCATGCGTTGAGCTGATCGAACATCGTGCCGACTGACTTCTCATGGCGCGATGCCGGCTTGAATGTCGTGAAATTTTCGAAGTCGTTGAACAGCGAGAGCATGACCTGCGCGCGCACGGTTGCGACCTGCACCTCGGCCATCACCAGGCGCATGTGCTCCACCGCGCGCACGCCGCCCGCGCTGCCGTAGCCGACGAAACCGGCCGCCTTATTGTTCCACTCGGCGTAGATGAAATCGATCGCGTTCTTCAGCGCACCGGAGATGCCGTGGTTGTACTCGGGCGTCACGAACACATAGCCGTCGAAGGATGCGATCTTCGCCGCCCAGCGCTTGGTGTGCTCCTTGGAGTACTTGCCCTGTGACGGTGAAATGGGCTCATCCAGCAGGGGCAAGTTAAAGTCCTTGATGTCCACCAGTTCGTAATCAGCGTCCCCGCGCTTCTGCGCGAGCTCGTAAACCCACCGCGCGACGGACTCGCCGACGCGCCCCGGACGGGTGCTTCCAATGATGATCGCTAGCTTGAGCATGGTTCAGTGTCCTTTCGGGAAGGAGGGATGAGTTCGGTCGTCACCGGCAACTCGCTCATCGATAGACAAGACCGCCATCGATCAGCGGAGCCTGCCCTGTCATGTAGTCTGAATCGGGTCCGGCCAGGTAGGAGACCAAAGCCGCGACATCTTCCGGTGACTGCGCGCGACCGAGTGCGATGCAGCCGACGAACTTCTTGTAGATTTCGCTGATCCTGGCCCCGGCGATCTCAACCATGCGCCGATCGATCTCGCCCCACATGTCGACGCCGACGACACCGGGGCAGTAGGCGTTGACGGTGATGCCATCGGACGCGAGTTCCCTCGCCGCCGCTTGTGTCAGGGCGCGCACGGCGAATTTGGTTGCGGAGTAAACACCGAGGAGCGCGATGCCTTCGTGGCCTGCGATGGATGCAGCGCTGAAGATTTTGCCCTTGTGCTTGAGGCGCCTGAACTTCTTCGCCGCCGCCTGGATGCCCCATAGCACGCCGTTGACATTAATCTTCATGATATTGTCGACCTCCTCAGGCGTGACATCGGCCAGTGGCTGGATGGAGGCGATCCCTGCGTTATTGACGATGATGTCGAAGCCGCCGAGCTCTTTTTCCGTGTGATCAACAGCGGCGAACACATCGGCGCCATCGTTGGCCAGTCGAAGCGCGATGGCAAGACCGATGCTCCGACTAGCGCCCGTAGCGAGCGCGACTTTTCCTTTGATGCTCATTTCAATCTCCTCGGTTCGCTCTCTTGATGCGCGTCGCCTACCGCGCGTGCTGTGCGCTCTCGTGCGGCTGCTGCATGAGCTTGAGGTATTCGCCGATCACAAGGGTCGCCGGATAGAGAACCTGCTCCTCGTGCTGCGCATGCATGATGAGCGCCTCTGCGAACGCGGCGTGATCGGGCTTGTTTTCCTCTCTCGCCGCAGATGCGAGACGGTGCAGCGCAGCGGTCAGCACCTCGTGTTCGTGCAGCATGTTGGCGTATTCATCCCGAAGGCGCTCGGCCATCTTGATCGCCTCCTTGACCGTCGCATCATCGAGAGGTTCATTCCTCGCCAGCGGATCGAGCAGGCCCAGCGGTGGCATGGCGAAGGCCTCCTCCTGCTCGAAGTGCGACTGCAGGATCGCAGCGACCTCGCGGGCGCGCTCGCCCGTGGCGTCCCCCGATGCGATCGCCGCATCCAACTGGTGGTGCAGGTGTTCGTGCTCGGTCACGATCACAGGCGGCGTCGTCAGGGCAGATCGCGTTGGATCGCTCGTTGTGTGATGTTGGTGCGGTGCACGACGATCGAGTTCGTCGCAGCTGGCTCGAGACGACGTAGCGCACCCGGCCTGCGTCAGCAGCCCGGACGTTATCGCCATCATCATGATCGCCACCGTCGCGTTTCTGCCCGCGCTGGCGATGAGGGCAACTCTTTTGCTGATGCTCATATCTGTCTCCTGATTAGCCACTGGTGTGATCGCTGCCTGGTCTTGTTGAACAGGTCGAACACGATATCGTAGCGCGGCTCTGGACGATTGAACAGGTATTCCCAATTTCGGATCGATACCAGCACATCGGCGCGCCGGCGCACCGCCTCGATGGGGTATTGGCGTCCAGCACCAGAAAGCTGGCCGGCTTGCCCACCTCGATGTCGTTCCGGTCTTTCATGGATCCCGAAGGAACCGGCTCGCTCGCTCTCGTGTGCATGATCCATCACTGGCGAATTGCTTATTTTGGTCGAAATGAAGAACCGCATGATCCTTCTCCTGTCGCGACCGCAAGTGGCACGCAATGTTCCGCTATTGCTGGGTCACGGCATGGATTGCCTTGATGAGCGCAGCAAGCATTGCTTCATCGGACAGCATGTCAATGCTGCCCGTCGCGATAAACTGCACACCGACGCATACAAGCAGAAATCCCATCACCCGAGTGAGCGCGTTGAGACCCGCCGGGCCGAGCAGGTCGATGATGCGTCGGGCGCTGCGCAACACGAACCATGATGTCAACGCCACCAGCACGATACCGATCGCGATAGCGCCGTACTCCCAGATTCTCTCGACGCCCGCCGCCATGCCAATCGTGACCGCAATCGAACCCGGACCGCTCAGCATAGGCATGGCGAGCGGGACGAACGCCAGATCGGGCTTTCTGAGGATGCCATCGCGTTGACGAGATTCGCTGGCGTCCGGCAGATCGGGTTCCGGATTCAGCATTCGCAAACCGATCCGGGCGACGATGAGCCCTCCCGCGATCCGAAGTGCCGGAATCGAGATGCCGAAGAACGTCATGATCAAGGCGCCGGCGAACAGCGATACGATGAGCACGATCGTCATGTAGATGCAGGCCCGTTTCGCCTGATCTTGCGCTTTTGCTTCGGTGAAGCGGCCTGTAATTGCAATAAAAACAACAGCAGTGCTGAAGGGATTGGCAATCGGGAGCAGCCCGACGTAGGTACCAAACACGGCGATGAGGAAATCGAGAATCATCGCTGTACCACCACATGTATCAACCGCCCAGGCCTCCTGAGGGAGGGCGTCTTCATGCCATGGGCCGACCGCGACTCAATGGTTTGATCATCAGTCTTGAATCTCTCGCAGTACCAGATCTGCGGTGCTCCCCCGAAACATATAGCGCGGGTTGGCCTTGCCCAGTGTGCCGAGAGCTCAGAGTAAGACGGATTCGCGTTGTCCCTGAGCCGACGATTCCAATGTTCATGTTGCGTTTCTTTCAAGTCGTCTTCCCAAAGAGATCGAGCGCAATCTCGAAGCTCGGCTCGGGGCGCTTGAACAGGTATTTGCCGTTGCGGATCGATGCCAGTACATCGGCGCGCTGGCGCACCGCCTCGAAGGGCGAATCGGCGTCCAGCACGAGGAAGTTCGCCGGCTTGCCCTTCTCGATGCCATACTGGTCTTCCACATTCAGGGTTTTGGCGCCGTTGTAGGTGATCAGGTCCAGGCACCTGTCCAACTCGTCGAACGACATCGTCTGCGCGAGGTGGATGCCGTTATCCAGAATGTTCATCAGGTTGCCGTTACCGACCGGATACCACGGGTCGTTGATCGAGTCCTGGCCAAAACAGACATTGATGCCGCTTTCCCAGAACTCCTTAATCCGGGTGAGTCCACGGCGCTTGGGGTAAGTGTCCTGCCGGCCCTGTAAGTAGGCATTCTCGGTGGGCAGCGAGATGAAGTTCAGCCCCGATTGCTGGAACAGACTCATCATGCGGAATGCGTAAGCATTGTCCGCCGAGCCGAAAGAGCAAGTGTGGCTCGCGGCCGCGCGGGTGCCGATGCCTTCGGCCATCACCAGGGCATTGAGAAGTTCGACGAAGCGGCTCATCACATCGTCAGTCTCGTCGCAATGCACATCGATCAGCTTGCCGTACTTGACAGCCAGCTCAACGGTGTGGTGGACGGATTTCTCGCCGAACTCGCGTGCCCACTCGAAGTGCGGGATGCCGCCGACACAGTCCGCGCCCATCTTCAACGCCTCCTCGATCATCTCGTCGCCGCCCTTGTAGGCGTACATGCCCTCCTGCGGGAAAGCGACGATCTGTATGGTGACGTTGTCCTTGAGCTCTTCGCGGATTTCCAGCATCGCCTTCAGGCCGGTGAGCTTTGGGTCATCCACGTCGATGTGGGTGCGAATGAACTGGACGCCTTTTGACACCTCTTCCTGAATGCCCCTCAGCGTGCGTTCTCTGGCATCCTCTAGCGTCTGGGTCTTTTTGACGTCGTGCCAGCGGGCGATCCCTTCGAACAGGGTGCCACTCGCGTTTGTGGCGCCCTCGCTGCCGCCGGTGTAGACGTAATCCAGGTGCAGGTGGGGATCCACGTAGGGCGGGACCACCAGACGGCCCCCCAGGTCGATTTCCTGGTCTGCCTTGGGCAAATTCTTTCCGATCTGTTTGATGATGCCCTTATCGACCAGTATCTCGCTGGCTTCATCGTGCTGTCGATAGATTAGAGCATTCGTGAACTTTTTCATAATTTTCTCTTTCATAGAATGTCGGATGAACCGGTGGAAGATCGGAGGGTCCGTTTGGCCAGAAACGCGATGATGATGGCCAGGACAAAGCAGGCCAGTGACATGTAAACGATGCGTTTGACGCCGGTGATCGGGAAGTCGCTCAACAGCATTCCGCCGACCCAGGTGGCGCCCATGATGGACAAATTGAAGACGCTGGATTGCACCGAAGTGGCCACGTCTTTGGCTTCTTCAACCTGTTTGCTGACGGCGGTCTGATACATCGTCACCAGCGGGCCAAAGGCCAGGCCCCAAAGGAAAAACGCGATATGCGAGATGACGATGGTCCCATCAAAAGCAAGGAACATGGCCATGGAAATCGCGCCAATGGCGAGCATGACCACGATCAGGGGGCGCAAATAGGCGTCAATATATTTCGCAGAACCAATCACCGAGATCACCGACCCTATTCCAAAGATCAGTAGCGCCAGGCCGATGCCGCCCGCGAAGCCGATCATCTCTACCAACAAGGTGATGTAAGTGTAGATGCCGTAGTGGGCCGCGACTGACAAAAAGGTCAAAAGCAAGACGATCAGGATGGAGGGCATTTTCAGCGCCGCCAGGGGCGAATTGCTCTTGTTGAGCTTCTCGCCTTTCACCGCTGGCAAATAGAAATACGACAGCACGGCAATGACTGCGACAATCATCCCCAGAACCATGAAGACGCTCCGCCAGCCGAATTTGAGGCCGATCGCCGTCATCGCCGGCAGGCCGATGCTGATGCCCAGGGTGTTGCCCGACATGATGACCGTGATGGCCTTGCCATGCATGTTGTCGGGGACCAGCCGCGTGCCGTAGGCCGCGATCATCGGCCACATCACGCCCGCGCAAATGCCGCCGACGATGCGGAAGGCGATGATGACCGCATAGGACGACGAGAGGCCGACGACGATATTGGAGGCCGCGAACCCGATCAGCAGCGCCATTAGCAGCGTTTTGCGGTTGAAGGCGAGAGTGGCACTGATCAGTGGAATGGCGGCGATGGCGGAAGCCAACGCATAAACACCGACCAGAAAGCCAACCTCGCTTTCCTCAATGCCCAGCCCCGCGGTCATTTGCGGCAAAATGCCCGACGGCACCAACTCGGACAGAATACCGACAAAGGTAACACTGGCCATCAGGCCGAAGACAAACCATGAAAAGGTCTGCTTTTCGCTGGATTTGGAAATTGTAGACAGGTTGGTCTCCGTAGCTGCGAATGCTTTTATTTCTTCCCTTCTCGAAGCAAGGGCGCATTCCTTCTACGTCTAATGCCGGGGTATCAATTGACTCCGTGCGCACCAGCTTTTTGATTGCGAATTCCTGGATGCCCTTTGCAGGAGAACTTTCAACCATAACCGGAATTCAGGTTGCCGTCAAAATGCAGTTTCGATGCCGTCCAACGCTCTGGCCACCGCGATGCCGACGAAGCCTCCGCCGACAACGAACACATTTGGCAGTGGCTTTGAAGTCATGTTCCTTCCGTCCGCCGAATGAAGGAGTCGTTCAACGTGTCCAGCCGCAAGTGTCCATTGCCGCGCATTCTATCCGGCGTTGTTTACGATTCCGTGCGGATCGATGAGGAACGTCTTGGCGACGCCCTCGTTAAAGTCGGCCTAGCCGCGCGGGGCTTCGTTGAGTGAACTTTCCCCCGCAACGGATCCAGGTCACGAGTTAGCCCGAATATTTCATCAGGTCGGCGTTGAATAGGAATAGAAAAAGCCTCGAAGCCTTGTAGACTGGGGTTTCTTAAGAACATTCCGGTCCATAGGCAGGGAGGCTTTTTCGTGACAGACTGTAAC
>WBZR01001158.1_pt1 | contig 35002 bp, 42 predicted proteins | sample 5204231 | NCBI WGS metagenome assembly WBZR01 (sample SAMN12412403, study PRJNA552823) | activated sludge metagenome | isolation source: activated sludge from anammox sidestream of wastewater treatment plant... | place: USA: Virginia | collected 2017-08 | reverse complement strand
TTCAGAATTGACTCAAAAGTTACCCCGCTGGTTAATTTTTGCTCAGGTAACTCGCCGCATGCTCGACGGTAACTGGTAACACTCCTAAAGGAGTGTGTTACCGATAGTTACCGCACGTCGCCTGCCTATGCCCAAAGGTAACTTTTTACCAAAAGTTACCACTTTTTTACCAGTTACCAGCCTTGCCCTATGCTCCCTTTTCACTGCGCTGCAATATCAGGGAGGACCGCAAGGCCGGGTCCGTCACTGCCCAGCCGTCGATGTCCTGCTCGACATGAGCCGCGATCATTTCGGCGTCCAGCAGCACGGCTACCAATTGCTTTCCGCTGGGCTTCACGTACTGCCGGGCAGATGCCTTGCTGATGCCGTCGTGCTCGATCAGGTAGGTCATCAATGCCTGCTGCGCCAGAAACGGCAGCCCGTCGCCCGTGACGGCCGCCCCGGACGCCCACCAGGCATTGGCGAATTTCTTCGCCTCGCGCCCCACCTTGGTTTCTCCAGCGGGCTTCACCGGCGCAGCGCAGGGCCGCAGGGCCGCACCGCTGATCGGCTGGCCATCCTCGTCAGTCCAGCCCAGATCCACGGCCACCAGCGCTGCGTGGACCGCCGGCGGCGGTTCCCAGTCCTTGGCCTTGACCGCCTGCACGGTCACTTCCCCAGACTTCGCACGGCGGACCTGCATGCTGGCGTCCATCGCCGCACGCAGGGCGGAACTGCCGCGCTCACGATCCCGCGCCGCTTCACCGTGCCCGGTGTGATGCACGACCATCACCGCGCAGCCGAGCGCTGCGGCCACCACCGCGCAGGAGCCGAGCAGCCCGCGCACGTCCTGCGCCTTGTTCTCATCGCCCGCCATATGCCGGTTCAGCGTGTCGATGACCAGCAGCGAAACATCGCCAACTGATGCCTCACGCACGGCGCGCAGGATTTCAGCAGCCGCTTCCTTGTGATCGATGTCGATGCCGCGATTGCTGACAAACAGCCGGCCCAGCTCACGCTGCCCGCGTTCCTTCGCCCAGGAGGCCACCCGCTGGCGCAGGCCATAGTTGCCTTCGCCGGCCAGATACACCACAGCGCCTTGGCGCGTGGCGCAACCCATCCACGCCTCCCCGGTGGCCAGGCTCGCCGCCATGTCGAGCGCGACGAATGTCTTACCCGCGCCGGATTCGCCGTACAGCATCACAACTGAGCGTTCTGGTATCCACCCCTTCACCAGCCACCGGATGGGCGCCGGCTGCGCCAGATAGTCCACCGCTGGCGTCAGGTAATACCCGGAAGGTGGCGCGAGACTGTCGCCGATCAGCGCATCGACCACCTGCCCGCCGAGCGCGGCGGAGGCCGCCGGGTCATCGTCTGGCGCGTAGCGCGCCACAGATCGGGCAATCTGGCTCACTTCACTTGCCGGCAGCGGCAGGTCGCAGCGGGTCTCGTTCGCCACGTTGAGCGCCGCGAGGATTTCCGCCTCCGTCATCCCGTGCCGGCGCATCGCGCCAGCCAGCGCCGTCAAGCCGTCATTGCGATTGCCGCGGATGATCGCGCCGTCCGTGCCAATCGGGCTCTCGCGCCGCCGCCCCGCGATGCCGGACAGCCATTCCTCCGGCAGCGAGCCTGGCGCCACGCCTTCTGTCGGATCGGAACTGCCTTCCCATTCGTACCGCCGGCCGCCGACTTCGGAAGGCCAGGCGATGAAGTACCGGCCATCAGAAAGCAGGTCCACGCCATCGGCCAGCTTGCAACTGGCGAGCCGCTCGTCGTGGCGAATCAGGATATGCAGGCCACCGCCGGCCGTCAGTTGCTGCGGCCCGCCGGCAATCGATTCGCATTCGCCGTATGTTTCCAGCAGCCGCTGCCAGCTCGGCTCCCCGCCGTTGCGCGGGTCGATGTCCAGCACCGCGATGCCTGATGCCGCCCCGGTGGCGATACCGATGTTGGCCTCCGGTATCGCCGCCCACCAGGCGCGAATCTGGTCCGCGTCCGTCGTGGCATCGAGCACGCCGCGACTGCCGGCCAGCGGCACCTTGGCACCGGGAGCGCAGGGGAAAACCCGCCAGCCGAGGCTGGCATAAAACAGCGCCGCATCAACCCTGGTCGTCGTCATGGCGTTCTGCTTTCAGTGCTCCATGCGTGATGACCTCCAGTTCGTATTGCCGGCCCATGGGCGGGTAATCGCCCCACCGGTAAATGGCGTGCGGCCAGATGCCGAGCGCATCGGCCAGCGGCTTCGCGCCGCCGAAGTAGACAATGGCTTCTTCGGTTGTCATGGGGGAACCCTCAAGTAATCCTTACAAGTTGAACCAGAGTGCTAAACGCAGGTGTTGACACCTGCGGCATATCATGGAATGATCGCCCACGAACCGCAAGGCATAGCCGAGCGGCCTGAAAGCAAACACACCACAAGGAGACATCGATGGCTATCAGCCTGAAATCGACCGGCGCTGTCGCCAGCAATGGCGTCAAGCTGCTGGTCTACGGCGCCGCCGGCGCCGGCAAGACCACGCTCATTCGCACGCTGCCAGCGCCCGTCATCATGAGCGCGGAAGCCGGCCTGCTGGCCCTGCACGGCGCGGACATTCCCTACATCGAAATCGCCACCATGGCCGGGCTCGGTGAAGCACTCACCTGGCTGCGCGACTCGGCCGAGGCAAATCAATATCAGTCCGTGGCGCTCGACTCGATCAGCGAAATCGCCGAAGTCGTGCTGTCCGCTGAAAAGAAAACCGCCAAGGACCCGCGTCAGGCATACGGCGCCATGGCCGACCAGATGAACGAGATCATCCGCGCCTTCCGCGACCTGCCGGGGCGCCACGTCTACTTCAGCGCCAAGCTCGAAAAGCAGCAGGATGAAACCGGCCGGCTGCTCTACGGCCCGTCGATGCCCGGCAACAAGACCGGGCAGGCGCTGCCGTACTTCTTCGACGAAGTGCTGGCGCTTCGGGTCGAGCGCGACAGCGAAGGCGTCCCGCAGCGCGCCCTGATGTGCGACACCGATGGCCAGTGGACAGCCAAGGATCGCAGCGGCCGGCTCGATGCATGGGAAGCGCCGGACCTCGGCGCCATCATCGCCAAAATCGCCGGCAAGACGGGAGGGGCGGGCAATGAAAAATAACGAATCCCTCGACGCGCTCGCTGCCGCATGGATTGCGGCCAAGCAGGCGGAAACCAATGCCATCCAGACCCGGCGCAAGCTGGAGGACCGCATGGTGTCACTGATCGGCATCGCCGAAACGTTCGAAGGCGTCACCACCGCAGGCGATGCCTACCAGATCAAGGTCACCAGCCGCATGACGCGCACCGTCAATGGCGACATGCTCCAGCAACTGGTGACCGAGGCCGGCATTTCGCCTGACATCGTCGCGCCGCTGTTCCGCTGGAAGGCTGAACTGAACATCGCCGCGTGGCGCCAGACGGCAGACAACATCGCCCGCGCACTCGCGCCAGCTATCACCACCAATCCGGGGCGACCCGGGTTTTCCATCGAAGCAAAGGAGAAGTAACCCATGAGACTCGACGAACGATTCGACGTAAACAGCCTGCCGGCATCCGAACAGAATTTCGAAGTAGTGCCCGAAGGCTGGTACACCGCCCTCATTCATTCCGCCGAAATCCGCGCCACCAAGGACGGCAACGGGAAGTACATCAAGATGCGCTACGACATCACCGGCCCGACACACTCCGGCCGCGTGGTGTTCGGCAATCTCAACATCCGCAATCCGAGCGCGGAGGCCGAGCGCATCGGCCGCCAGCAGCTGGGCGACATCATGCGCGCCGCCGGGCTGGCGACGCTGGAGGATACCGACCAGTTGGCCAGCGTGAGCCTGCAAATCAAGGTCGGCATCCGCCAGGCCAGCGGCGGCTATGACGCGCAGAACATCGTCAAGGGCTGGAAGCCGGTTGACAGCGCAGCGCATCCCGCCCCGGCAGCCAGCGCCAGGCCAGCCGCTCCCTCGGCCGGCGCCCGCGTGGCGCCGCCATGGGCCGCGAAGAAGTAGGCACCACCTGCGCCCGGCTGGCCCCTGCGGCCGGGCTTTTTTCTGGAGACAGACCGTGAAACTTCCCGACCCGCTGCACGACATTTCCGCCGAAATCGACCGCGCCCATGAGCGCCGCCGCGAGCCGCCCCGCGAGCACCTGGGCTGCTCGATTGCCGGCCATCCCTGCGACCGCTGGCTGTGGCTTTCATTCCGCTGGGCGGTGATCGAAAAGTTTCCCGGTCGCGTGTTGCGGGTTTTCCGCCGTGGCCGCAACGAAGAAGCCACCGTGCTCGATGACCTGCGCGCCGCCGGCATGGTGATCGTGGACACGCAGCGCCGGGTATTCGGCGAACACTTCGGCGGCAGCCTCGATGGCGTCATCGTGTCCGGCGTGCCGGAGGCGCCGGTGAAGCACCACGTTCTTGAGATCAAAACCCACAGCAGCAAGAGTTTTTCCGACCTGCAGAAGAAGCAGGTCGAGAAAGCCAAGCCCATGCACTGGGCGCAGATGCAGTTGTACATGCTCGGCACAGGCATCGACCGGGCGCTGTACTTCGCCGTCTGCAAGGATGACGACTCGATATATACCGAGCGCGTGAAGTTCGACAAAGCCGCCGCGCACAAGCTGCGCGACAGGGCATGGAGCATCATTCATTCGCCGCGCCTGCCGCCGCCGATCAGCACGGACCCGACCTGGTATCAGTGCCGTTTCTGCCCGGCGCAGAAGTTCTGCCACGACACCGGGAAGGACAGTGCTCGTCTGCGCGGCATGACGCTGGAAGTCAACTGCCGGACCTGCGCGCACTCAACCCCAATGCCGGACGACACCTGGCGCTGCGAGCGCCACGCGGCAGACAACATCCCGGCGGACTTCCAGCGCACCGGCTGCGATGACCACGTCCTGCACCCCGACCTGGTGCCGTGGAAGCTCGACCAGGACGCCAGCACGGCAGAAACCGCCGTGTACATCATCGAGGGCGAGAAGGTAGCCAATGGCAACCCGGCGGCCGGGGCTTCTTCGAGCAAGGAACTGGTTCGCCTTGTGCTCAATGATGTTGACATCGAAATTCCGTACTGACGCCGCCATGCTCAGGGATTACCAGCGACGCGCCATCGATGACCTGTATTCGTGGTTCGATGCCAATGAAAAAGGCCACCCCTGCCTGGTCATGCCGACTGGATCAGGGAAAAGCCACGTCATCGCCGAACTGTGCCGGGAGGCGCTGCAACACTGGCCGGGAACCCGCATCCTGATGCTGACGCATGTCAAGGAATTGATTCAGCAGAACGCCGCCAAGCTGCGCGCACACTGGCCCGATGCGCCGCTGGGTATCTACTCCGCCGGCCTGCGGCAGCGGGTCATCAGTGAGCCGATTACGTTCGCCGGAATCCAGTCCGTCAGGAACCGCGCTGCCGACATCGGTCATGTTGATCTTGCCATCATCGACGAATGCCACCTGGTTTCGCACAAACAGGAAGGCACCTACCGTCGCCTGATAGATGACCTCACCCGGATCAACCCCGCGCTGCGCGTCATAGGCCTGACGGCCACGCCATACCGGCTGGGCCATGGGCTGATTACCGATGCGCCCGCGCTGTTCGCCGCGATCATCGAGCCGGCCAGCATCGCCATGCTAGTGCATCACGGCTACCTGGCGCCGCTGCGGTCCAAGGTGACCGGCGCCGCACTCGACATCAGCGGCGTGCACAAACGCGGCGGGGAGTTCATCGAATCAGAACTACAGGCGGCCGTGAACCGGCTGGAGACCAACCAGCAGGTGGCCGCAGAAATCGTCGAGCGCGCCGGCGAGCGCCGGGCATGGATCGTGTTCTGCACCGGCGTTGCGCACGCCGAGGCCATGCGCGATGCATTGCGATCGCTGGGCATCGATGCGCAATGCATCACCGGTGAAACGCCGCCGGCAGAACGTGATGCGATGATCCGCGATTTTCGCGCAGGCCGTATTCGGTCGCTGACAAATGCCAATGTACTGACTACGGGGTTTGATTACCCGGACGTGGACCTGCTCGCGCTGGTGCGCCCGACCATGAGCACATCCCTGTACATGCAGATGGTCGGTCGCGGGATGCGTGTCAAATCGCATACCGATCACTGCCTGGTGCTCGACTTCGCCGGCAACATCATGCGCCACGGGCCCGTGACCGATGTCGAGCCGTCTGGCAAGCCGGCGGCGACCGGCAAGGCGCCGGTGAAGGTGTGCAAGGCCTGCGGGGAAATCTGCCACGCTGCCGTGAAAGTCTGCCCGGCCTGCCAGACGGAGTTTCCGCCGCCGAAACCGAAAAGCTATGAATTGAGCAGCGCCGACATCATGGGCGCGGAGCCCATTGAGATGAAAGTCACGGAATGGCGCTGGCGCGAGCAGATCAGCTTCGCTTCGGGCCTGCCCATGCTGGTCGTGACCTACTACAGCGACATCGTCGGGCCGTCAGTCAAGGAGCACGTTCTTGTCTGGCACGCGGGAAAGCCGGGAGAGATCGCAGGCAGAACCATCGCGGGGATTGCCTCAATGCAGGGCACTCGCATCGACATGGGCGGCGACATCGCCGGGCAGATGAACGCGCTGCCAGCGCCGTCGATGATCCGCTATCGCAAAGACGGGAAATTCACCCGCGTCATTGAACGTCGCTGGGATCAGGCGACGCCCGATAGTCGGCCTGGTCCATCAGTTGATCGAGCGTCATTCCGGTGAGCCTGGATAACCCAACCAACGCGCTTGCCCGTGGGCAATTGGTCCCGTTCAGCCAGTGCGAAACTGCGCCCTGCGTCACGTCCAGCATGCAGGCCAGCTCAGCCTGCGTCACGCCCTTGCAAGACATCCATGTTTGAAGATTGCGCATTTTCATTACCTTGAGTATTGCTAAGCTCAAATATACCACGTATTATTTGAGGCAATCAACCGGCCAAGGCGGCCAGAAAGGAACGGCGCATGAAGCACGACAAAGTCCCAACAGACTACGCGCAGCAGGACTGGAGCGAACAGCCGCCCAAGGGCAGCAGGTACGACTTCCTGGCCGGCTGGATCATGGGCGCGATGTTCTCTGCCGTGGTCATGCTCGGCTTTCTGGTGGCCACGCGATGAGCCTGCACAGACGCAACGCAAAGCGCGACGCCAGCGAGCCGGCCATCGTCGAGTACCTGCGGCACCGAGGGGCGCTGGTCGAACGAATCTCAGGGGCCGGAATCCCGGACCTGCTGGTCGGCTGGTGCGGCCGGTGGATACTGCTGGAGTGCAAGACCGGGAAGGGCGACCTGACGCCGGCCCAGCAGGATTTCCACCAGTCGGCCACGCGCAAGGGACTGCCGGCGTACACCGTCAATTCGGTCGAGCGCACCGACGAGATACTGGACCGCATCCTGCGGCTGGCGAGGTAGCCGCCGTGGTGATGCCCGATGAAATCAACCAGGAGGACAACATGCAACTGACGAAATCCGAGCGCGTGGCCGAACTGCGCGCCTACTCACTGCTCTACGGGCTGGAAAAGCTCGCCAGCCTCGGCCGGGGCTTCATCCTCTACCAGAACCCCGAGAATCGCTGGAGTGCTTTCCTATCAGCCGGCGGCACCGAGCACCGGGCGACCGGCTGGGACAGCCCGGTCACCGCCATCAGCGCGCTCTGCGATGCCGTGGAGGGCCGATAGATGAATGCCGCACTGGAATTCCCACGCAACAAGCGTGGCGGCTGGGTCGTTCCACCTTGGGCTGCCCTACCGGACGGCGTCGTAGTGCCGCCTTGCTCGGAGATCGGCGACGAGGCGACGATCGGCGACGAGGCGACGATCGGCGACCACGCGACGATCGGCGACGAGGCGACGATCGGCGCCTGCGTGAAGATCAGCGCCTGCGTGAAGATCGGCGCCTGCGTGACGATCGGCGACCACGCGACGATCGGCGACGAGGCGACGATCGGCCGTGAATGCGTCATCGAAGGCGTTAAGGTCAAGCGCATCCTGACGCTGGGAAATGTAGATGGCTCAGGCCAGCAGGTATTACTAATCTGGCACGCAGGCGGCGTTCTGGTCCGTGCCGGATGCTTTCGCGGGACTGTGGGTGAGTTTGTCGCCAGGGCCGCCAGCGAAGGCAAGCACATCTACGCTGCCGTCATCCCGGCTGTCGTGGCTGCCGTGGAGGGCAGGTAGATGAAACCCGCCGAAGCAAGGCAGAAGCTCTGCCACCGCGACCCCGCTTCCGAAGGGCATGGTGAGCAACGAGACGCAGCACAATGCGTCCCTGTTCTTCGACCTGGACGACCCCGCGACCCTGCCGACCTACAACTGCCTGCCGAAATGGCTGCAGGAGAAGATCGCCAAGCGGCGGAGCGGTGCCCGATATGTAGCGGGCATAAAGGCTTCTTTGAAGGTGAGTTGTGGACGCCCTGCGTGAACTGCGACGGCACCGGAGAGAAGCCCTGCTCGGACTGCGCCGAAATGGCGAAGCAGCGGGACCATTACCGGGAAAAGTCCCGTGCGAATTCCAGCGGACAGTTGGCCGAAGAATTGTCATGCGCACTCGCCCGAATCGAGAGGCTGGAGCTGGCGCTTGAGGCGTGGGAGGAAACCTATTCACCTTGCGAACACGATCCCAATTACCCGTCATGGTGTCTCACGCATCATACGAAGGGATGCAATGTCGAAGAAGCCCGCCGGCTCACCGAGGAGGCCCGCAAGTGACCGCCCGCGCCCTCGACATCCACTGCGCGCGCGTCTATCTCGCCGAGCCGGTGCAGCGGGGGATGTTCGGGTGAGCGTGACGACCATCGGCGACGCCACGCTCTACCTGGGCGACTGCCGCGAGGTCCTGGCCACGCTGCCGGATCGGTCGGTGCAGACATGCATCACCAGCCCGCCGTACTTCGGGCTGCGGGACTATGGCGTCGACGGGCAGATCGGCCTAGAGGCGACGCCGGCCGCGTTCGTGGCCGAGCTCGTGGCTGTGTTCGAGGAAGTGCGGCGGGTGCTGCGCGATGACGGGACGCTGTGGCTGAACCTTGGGGATAGCTACGCCGCGCAACGAGGCGGAACCGCCATGCCAGCCGAAACACTGGCCGGGGGAGTGTCTGGTAATGGATGCGTTGACGCGCACCGAGGACGCGGATCAACGCACGCGCACAGAAACGCCAGCGGTATCGGGCTGAAGCACAAGGACCTCATCGGCATCCCCTGGCGCGTCGCCTTCGCGCTCCAGTCCGCCGGCTGGTATCTGCGCAGCGACATCATCTGGTCTAAACCGAACCCGATGCCGGAGTCTGTGACGGACCGGCCGACGAAGGCGCACGAATACCTGTTCCTCATGGCAAAGTCGGAGCGGTATTACTTTGACGCTTTGGCGTTCCAGGAGCCGGCCACCGGCGCAGCGCCCGGAAACACACGGCCCACGAAGGCGGCCATGACCGGCGCGGTTGAGCATCGCACCGCCGCCAATCTGCACCAGATCGAAGCCCGAGAAACCCGCAACCGCCGCACAGTCTGGACCGTGCCGACGCAGCCATTCAGCGGCGCGCACTTCGCTACCTTCCCGCCCGACCTGATCCGCCCCTGCGTGCTCGCTGGTGCTCCGCCCGGCGGCGTCGTCCTCGACCCGTTCATGGGCGCCGGCACGACCGGCATGGTCGCCGGCCAGGAGGGGCGCGGCTTCGTCGGCATCGAGTTGAACGGCACCTATCTGCGCGAGCTGGCCGAGCCAAGGATCCGCGCTGCCTTCAGCCAGTCGCGGATGTTCGCATGACCCGCTTCGTCCTGATCCCGGCCTTCTGATGGCCCTGATTACCGAAACCGAGCTGCTCGCGGCAACAGGCCTGACGCGCCGGACCGCGCTCGCCCGCCACCTCCGCCGCCAAGCCAGTTGGAGAATGTCCTGCGGGTGGCTGTCAATGGTGAACGCCTGGAAGTGGCGGCTGCTCTGCTCGATCAGAAAGGCGTGGATCGGCTGATTCGTGTCTTGCAGGCTAACAAGGAGCTATTACCGGCAGAATTAACAGCGGCACCGCCGCGAGGGAGTGAGGGGATGAGTGACGGGGGAAGTTCTCGTGAAGTCGAGCTAGAGGAACTGCTGCGCTCGGCCTGCGCAATCGCAGAGCGTCGTGGCGATGGTACGAATTGGGATCGGTTCATTGCCAGTGTTCACAAACTCCGCCTAAATGGAGTCACAGCGCGAACCTATAGGCTGCTTCCATCAGATGTTTGCGAGAACCCGGCGGGCAAGCCATGACCACCCCCGACCCGATTGCATGGCTCCGTGAACTAGATCAGGGATGGGACAAGAAGAACGGCGAACCCATCACCCGGTAGCCCTGCGTCACCGGCGGCGCCGTGCGCGTCCAGGTGAACGTCGTCGTCGGCCGCAGATAGATGGCCGGGACCAAGATGGGCGGCGTGGTGACGCCCGTCCGCTAGGTGGACTTAGACAGGCTCCCCGGAGTCTGCGGGAAACCGGGTGAATTCGGGCTGCTGTCTAAGCCTGCCTTTTCGTAAGTTGGTGGGCCGTGTAGGAATCGAACCTACAACCAACGGATTAAGAGTGACACGGCCTATTCAGCATCCATGCGTGTGCCACGTGGAGCCGTGTTAGGCACAGTATCTGCGAACCCGCAGGGCGCCTTGGCTTCGCGTGGGGCTGTTAGGCGACGTAGGTAATGGTCTGGTGGCGGGTCTGGCCTGATCGTCAAGCCTGCGCAATCCTGTGAAGGCTGGCTGCGAGCAGGGCCACCGCCCACACCCCCACCACCACATACCGCGTCATCCGCCGGCAGGGCGCGGTGTCCCAGAGCAGTCCGCCCGACTGGGCGGTGTGCCCGGCGTCGATGCGGTCGAGGGCCGCCGCCAGCCATGTCCACGGGCGCTGGTGCATCCGCTCGCCAGCCCACCGGCTGATCGGCTGGACGCCGATGGCGAGGACCAGGCAGGCGGCGCCGTAGTCGAGCGCGTAGACCAGCCGCCAGGCGAGGCCGCCCGGCTTCCAGCCGGGCTTGAGCGGCACATCGTGGAGGCGACGGAAACCGGTCACCCAGCGCCAAACATTGCGCCAGTATCCGGTCGATGGTGTGGTGCTCATAGATCCTCCCCACATTGCGGCGGCAGGTCAGGCCAGCAGGCGTACGATGCCTCTGCGCAGAACCCGGCGAGCAAGCCCAGCCGTGCATCGAGCCCCTGCAGGCGTCGGCGCAGCATGGCCTCGCTGGTGACCATCAGGTGCCGGCGACCGTCCATCGACTCGAGGCAGATGGCGAGACCCGGCCAGGTCTGGCTGAGGCCCGGAACGCTGATGGTGAACGGGGCGACGTGCGAGGAATCGGACAGCACGAAGTCGGGCGGCAGCGCGCCGTCCATCGACAGCCGCCGCTCCAGTTCGAGCGGGTCCGCGCCGACGCGACTGGCGATGAAGATCGCCCCGAACAGCGCGGCCGTGGCGAGAAACACAGCCCACGGCAGGAGGCGCTCGCCCTGCGCTGTCGTGGTGGACCGCAGCCCGGCGCCATCGTCGAGCCTGCGTGCCACCCCCGTGACCGGAGAGTCGTCGCTGGTTTCAGTTCCCGGGCTGCGATCCATGATGCGATCCCTTGCGTTGCTGCTGCTCGCGCCACAACCGCCGGCGGCAGTTGTCGCTGCATGTCTTTGCGTGCTTGCGTCGCGCCGTGAACCCGCCGCCGCAGTAGTGGCATATCAGCGTGTACCAGGCGCCCTCGCGGTGAACCATCAGAACAGCGTCACGCCGCTGATGTTCATCCACGCAGCGATGGCCATGGCGAACAATACGGCGGCCAGTACGATCCAGCCGCGCGGCGAAATGGCAGGCTTTTTCATGCTTGCATCCTCACGAGTGAGTAGTTGCTGATGTACTCGGCCACCGTGCCGGCGCCGAGCGGTGTGTTGTAATGCGCCTTCCAGTATGCCGCCTGGCCCGGCAGGTCGGCAGGGATCGCGCCGGGCTTGCGCAGGTAGTGGACGCGACACATGGCGGCGGCATAGCGCAGGTTGTAGACCAGCGCGTCGGCTGGCGGTCTTGCGTCCATCCTGGAGACACCGAGGACAGACAGCTGCAGCGCTGGCTTGCCGGCCAGCCAGTTGTCCCAGATATCCTCATGCGTCGCCGGCTCCATCTGCCAGAGACCGAGCGCCGGCCCGCCGCCGAGCTGGCGCAGGTACTGGATCCGCGACTCCTGCGCGGCCGTGCCCATCACGAGATCCTCAGCCGGCTGGCTCCATGCGCTCATGACCTGGAGGACCGGGCGCACAACGTACATCCGCAGTTGTCCTGCATCGAGGCTCATTGCGTCATGGCCCCGTAGCCGGTGACGCGCTGCTGGAGGATGAGGCACTCGCGCAGGGCGGGCCCGTAATCCCGGTCAGCCTGCACAGGTCCGCCACCGCCCACTCCGGCATCGGCTCCACCTCCGGGCACACCGTCTGCACCCGCTCCGGTTTCGCAGCGCACGCGCTTAACAGGAGCGTTGCGGATAGCGTCAGCAGCAGCCTTGATCTCACGATTGGACCTCCGGACGTTCTCCACGGCGGTCAATTGCTCGGCCAGCAGCACCGCCTCCCGGCTGGTGTACTTCAGCTCCCAGCGCTTGCCGTTGATGTAGGCACCGGACGCAGCCCCGACAGCGAAAGCCCCAGCGGCCACCGCAGCGAAGATCAGCGGGAGGGGGTTCACTCCGGCTTCTCGCGCTTCGTGAATTCATACACCCGCTCGGGCTTCAGGTAACCGACCAGGGACGCCACAAGCGTCGTGGACAGGCTCACCACCTCGGGAGGCGGGACTGCCGTGCCCAGCCATGACCACAAGGCCCAGAGAAGGCTGGTCGTGGTGCCGGCCAGGAAGGCGGCCGTGATGGTGGATGACGGCTGGTTCATCGGCGCTTTGCGTCCTTGTCGTTGATCTCGTCGCGCAGGTAGGCCACGTCCTGCCGGACGTACTTCAGGGACTCCTCGATTCGTGCCAGGCGTTCATTCACGCTGGGTTGAATGGCGCGCTCGGTTGCCATCTGCTGGCGCATGGACATCACCTCATCGGCCAGCGCCGTGATTTTGGACCACCCTACGCCGGCCTGGAAAATGATCGCCAGCAAAAGCGCCGTGTCGATAAACAGCGAAATCCTGATGCCCTTGCCCTGGTCCTGATTCTCTGCCATTACGCTGCCCCAAGATTGACACAATGCCATTCCTGCATAGAATCACTTCCATGCGCCTGCTCGAAGTTGCCGCTGTCGCAGCCCTTGCCCCTGTACTGCACGTGCTGCTGTTTGGCCTCGCCCGCGTCATTGCGCGAAGGCTTCGTTGGCTGCTGCTACTGGCGCAAGCACTCCTGCGCCAATTGACGATCCGCGCTTCGCCGCCTCCAGCAGATACAGGCGCACGCCATCGGCTGCCTTCTTCGGCAGGCCCATCTGATCGAGTGCTGCCAGCGCCACCTGCGGATCGCGGTACATCCCGAGAATCTGCGTAGCCAGCTTCTGCTGGGCATTGTTCGCCATGGCCCGCTGGCCGATGGTGGCGCCGATCATCGCCGTGCCGAGAACCGGATTCTGCGACATTCCAAGTATGCCGGTGCTCATGAGCGCGCCAATTTCGCCGAGCGACGGGATGGCATTTCGTGCCTGCCCGAATTTCAGCATCGAATTGATGTTCGCCGCAGTGTTGGAGCCTTTGGCGCCCACGTCCGCAGCGTATGGCAGCGCCTCGCGATTCAGCGAATCGATGACGGCGTTGATGGCGTCCTCGCCCTGCTGTCCATAGACAGAAGTCTTGTACTTCGTCGTCAGTTCAGACGGCCGCATGACGTTGCGAAGCATGTTCGCCTTCGCCATGACGTTCGGCTCCAGGGTTGATAGCTGCTGCGTCGCCTCGATTGCCTCCAGCAATTCGCGCCCAGCGGCGGCCTGTTCTGCCATTGTCATTCGCTGATCGTAGCCGGCCATCAGGCCGCGCCAGTCGCCTGATGCGGTTGCGCGCTCCATGTAGTCATCGAAGCGGTCTTTGATCGTCTGCAACGGCTCGCGCAGAATGGCCTTGATATTCCTGTTTGATTCGTATGCCTTGCTCAGTTCTTCGTCAATGCCGGTTCTCCTGAACTGATGCAGCAAATCAACCTGCCTGCTTGCCGGAGCCTTTCGAATTTTTGCAAGGCGGTCCTTCAACTTCTGAAGCACAATCTTTGCGTCTGGCGACTCAAGGTTGTTCTCCTGGTACGAAATGACACTGCGGAATGTGTTCTTCGGATCGAATTCTTCAGGCTTAATGGAAATGTTTGCCTTCTCTGATCTGAACCAGTTGGCAGCAGCATCCCTCAGCGCCTGCGGATCATCCTTGAACGTATTGCGCAGCGTCTGCAGGCGGACGCTGTTGGCGTTGGCCTGCTGCGCCTTGAAAATCTCACCGGCCTCGCCGCCGGCCTCGCGCACTGCCTTTTCGGCGGACAGCATCCTGCGATTGCCGAGCAACTGCGCGGTCGTCGGCGACGTGCCCAGCACGTCATCTGCAATGCCCTGGCGGATTTTCGCCGCCGCAGTCGCCGCGTCCATGCCGGCGTCTGACGCCACGTCCTCCATAAACCTGCGCTTTGCCAGCTTCTCGATGCTGCCGACGCCCTGCTCGGCCATGAAGTCACGGGTAGCACCAGCCGCCTTCTTGACGCCGCTGAAAATCGAGGGCGCATAGCGCGTGATGCCGTAGCCAGTGAGCGCGCTGGTTACAGCGTTGACCGCCTTGCCGATGCCCACGTTATCCATCTGCGTTGGCATGATGGCGCCAGATACCAAGTTGGTCAGTGCAGCGGCGGCCGGAAGGCTCACGCCAAGCGGCGCGGCCACGGTGGCGGCCGCCGGAATCAGCGCCAGTGGCAGCGCCTCGCCAACAAACTGCGACACATGGCCGATGCCATACGGCAACGCATTGGCCAGTTCCGCGTCGATCCTGGCCTTCTCGCGGAAATCTTCGCCCGTGGCCATGCCGGCTGCCTGCTTGATGCCCATGACCGGATTCGTGAATCCGGCCATGATGTTCGCGGCGCCCAGTTCGAACGGGCTCATGCCCTCAGTCGGTGAAGGAACCTCGGCCTGATAGGCCGCCGTCAGCATCTTGCGCAGGTCTGCTGCGGCGACAGCATTGCCGGTTTTGTTGGCAACGGCCAGCGCCTTGAGAATGACATCAGGGGTCACGTTTTCCATGGTTATCGCCTTCCAGCGCCCTGCGCCTGGATAATCAATTCTTCAGCCGTCGGCATCCGCCCCGGCCCGCCAGCCTGACCGCCTTGGCCTGCAACGCCAGGCGCCTGATCGACAGGCAGCATGTGCGGAACAATCGGCGCCGGGGCCGGCGGGCGCGTCACGTTCTGCGCGGGATTCATTGCCGGATTGCCGACCATGACGCCAGTAATGAGATCATTGGCGCTGGGCATGCCGCCACCGCCGAACGCCGGCGGCGTGGTTGATCCCATGCCTCGCACGCTGCTTCCGGGCAGGACACGCTCCTCAAGCAGCAACTGCTTGCGCGCCGCGAATCCTGCGTTCAGGTAGTAGTTCGCCATCATGTAGTGATACTTGATGTTTTCAATCTGCTGCTTGAGTTTTTCAGCGCCTACCTTCGGATCAAGCGCCTCGATCTGATCTTCAAGGTTCTTCAACTCAAGCTGTGTCAACTGGCCGTAACCGCTGGCGCCGTTCTCGGACAGCGCGCGCATTTCCTGCAGCTTGTCCTTGGACAGCCGCGCCTTGATTGTCGCCAGGTCGTTAGACAGCGCCTTTGCCTCGGATTCTGGAAGGTTCTCGAACACCACGCCGGCCCATCCGGTTGACCATCCGGAAATGTTATTCAGCGCGCTGTCGATCTTGCCCATGATTTCTTTCGACTCGTAGCTTGAGACGTTCATCTGGGCATTGCTCCGCAGGATTTCATCCTCTGCGTTGCGGCTGGCCGTGGCGTAGTCCGGCGGCGGCGCGACTTCGCTGCCGGCAATCTTGGGCGCCGTCGGGTTGTACGGGTCGAGATAGAATTCCCGAAAGCCGGTCGATGAAGTCTTGTCTGGGTATGTCTTGATGTCGTATTTCGTGCGCTCACCGCCCCCGCTGCCCTGCGCGCCGTACACGTCCTTGTACGGAGCCTGGACGCCCGTGTCAGTCATCTGGTCGTCAACTGGAATCCAGTAATTGCCGTTGCGCCCGACAACCGGCGCGCCGACCTTGCCCTTTTCCTCGGCCGGCAGCATCGACAGAATCTGCAGCTTCTGGCGCGCCTTCTCGGCGCCCATGTTGGCAATCTGCGTGTTGAAGGCATCTGCCTCGCGGTTGTACTGCATGGCGTTGCTGAAGTACGACGGCCCCAGCCCGCGCATCTGGTAGCGGAACGGGTCGGCCACGTACTGGCCAATGTCTGACAGCAGGCCCGCCCACATCATCCGGCGCGAGTCGATAGGCTCGACTCGCTGCGGCGCCTGTTGCGCGTCGATGGCGGCAATGGCCTGCGCGGCAAGGTCAGTCAGCGAAGGCAATTCAGCCACCGGCTGCGCCTGCTGCTGCGGGATGGGAGACTGCGGAAGCGGATACGGAAACGGCATTTCAGGCTCCTATCCCCAGAACTGCTTGATGTCCTGGTACTGTCGTGCAAGATCGATGGCAGAACCGCGCTGGTCCTGATTCGCCCTCGAAGTCAGGTAGTCGCGCAGGCTGCCGTCATACTGGCCCAGCAGCCCGGACATCAGCGTTGCCGCGTCCACTGACTGCCCGAGCGTTCCGCCGAACTGGCTGGCCAGCCAGTCTGACTGCGCGCGGGACATGTCGATGACATTCTGATCCGACATCTGATTCCAGAGTTTCGGATTCATGTCAGGACGCAGTGCCTGCAACGCGGCCGAAAACTGCGGGAAGTAGTCGCCATAGGCGGCATTGAGCGAATCTGCCGAGTACAGGCCGGCAAGATCGGCGTCAGTCATCGCCGTGCCGCCGAGTTTGTCGAGTACGCCAGACGCCGTCAGCAGGTCACCGTAGTTGCTCTGCCAGTCGCCTGGAATCAGCCCGGTGAGCGGCGACAGGACATTCAGCGGCTGGTAGCTCAGGCCAATGCGCTCATACGGCGACACAGGAATGGCGTCCACGCGGGCGCGTGACGACAGGCCGAGGTCGCCATAGCCTTCGATCTTCTGCGCCAGGTCTGCGTCCAATTGCGTGCCCCACAGGTCTCGTAGCCGCTGCACCTTGTCCATGTCGATGCTGTCATCCGGGCCAATCAGGCTGCCCAGGATGCTCAGCGGAATACCAACAATCTGCCCGCCGGGGATCAGGTTGGCAATGGAACCCACCTTGGTAATCGGATTTGTCGTATTGAACAGCGCGCCACCTTCGCCGACAAACGATTCCTTGCCGAAGTCGCCCGTCAGCACGTCAGACAGCAGCTTGAGTTCGAACCCGTCGCCAAGGACGTTGCCCAGCACGTCGCCCACCGGCTTGTAGGCATCGAGCAGCGGCTTGAGCGCGTCAGTCGCGCCGCCCACGGCGGGCGCCAGGAAGTCGCCAATCTGGTCCTTGATCGGATCAACGAACGGCGATACGTATTCTGAATTGCTGATGCGGGCCAGCGAATTTGCCACCGACAGCGGGCTCGAAGTGTTGACCAGCACGCCGCCAGGGCCGACCACGCTTTCAAAGCTCAGGTCGCCTTGCAGCAGGTCTTTCAGCAGCTTGCGCTTGTAGTCCTCGCTCATCAGCGAATCGACCACGTCATAGGCCACGCCGCCCGCCTGGGCGATGCGTGAGGCCATTTCGGCCAGCGGGTCGGCCGCCTTGCGAATGGCGTCGATGACCGGGTCCACGTATGGCTCGATAAGATTGCCCACCCCACGGATGGCGTCCTGGGCGGCGTTGCCGAGATCGCGCACGGGCTCCTGCAGTGCCCCGCCCACCTGCTGGGCAATATCCCGGACTGCCCCGCCGACATCCCGCGCCGGCTCCTGGAGCACCCCGCCCACGTACCGGGTGGCGTCCTGAATGGCCCCGCCAGCCTGCCTGGCAGGCTCCTGGAGCGGCCCGGTCACGTCCCGGATGACATCCTGCGCCACATTGGCCACGTCGCGCACGGGCTCCTGTAGCGCGCCTCCTGCGGCCCTCAGCACGTCCTGCAAAATGTCCGTGGGCAGCCTGAAGCCGGACAAGCCGCCAATTCCCACCAGACCCTGCTGGCCCACGGGGGAAAACAGCGCCGTGCCAATGTCCGCCGGCTGGGCGCCAGAGTAGTCCGGCTTCCAGTTGTTGGCCGGATGAACCAGCGGATTTCCGAAGTACAGCGCCATCAGGCTATGCCATCAACCAAGGTGAAAGCCGGCCATGAATTCATTTGCCATCGCCACTGCCACTGCCGCTGCCACCAAAGATGCCCTTCATCCAATCCCACACATCGCCGACAGCGTCGCCAATGTCGCCAAAGACTCCGCCAATGCCGCCGCCGGCCGACCCGCCTTTGCCGCCGCCGGCCATCTGGGCGGCCATCAACTGCGCCAGGATGTTAATCAATGGCCCCATCGTGCCCATGTCCTGGTTCGACGTTTCAGACGCCAGGCCGGTCGCCAGCGGCGTTGTGTACTGACCGTAGGCGTCCATCAGCTTCCACGGCTCGTAATACCCCCGGATCGCGCCCTCGATCTGCTGCTGGTCCAGGCCCTGCTGCCTGTCACCCCAGCCCGCCAGGTCGGTCGCGCCCTGCTGGCCGATGCCATACCCGCGCGTCAGCAGGTCGATGCCGGTGCTGCCCATGTTGGCCAGTTGTCCGGCCGCCAGTTGCCCGCCCGCCTGATCCAGCCGTGCCGCGTCGGCGGCCATGCCAAGGCCGGTGTTCCAGGCATTGCCGCGCATGGCCGCGCTCACATCCGCTGCCCGGTCCTCGTACCCGCGCCGGGCGATGGCCTCCATCATGTAGCGCCTGGACGGCGCATTGCCCGATGCCTGCGCTTCCATGGCAATGCCGGGCAGGGTCTGCTCCGTCAACTGGCGGTATGGATCACGCAGTGCCGCCGTAATGGATGCGTCCATGTACGGATTGTTTGCCGCCATGGTGGCCAGGTTCATGTACGGATTCGGATTCGTGACCAGCGGATTCTGCGGCTGCCCGTTGATGGCGTTGCCGTAGAACTGGTATGCCTGATTCAGCCCGCCGGTCAGGCCCGCCCCGGCGCCAGCCACCGTGCCGGCCAGCGCCGGCGCACCGCCCGCATTGGCCACGCCAGCGTCGATGCCGGCCGTCTGCGTTGGGTTGATCGGCGCAGTGAACGGCCCCGTGTAGGCGCCTGAATTCATCAGGTTCTGCAGGTTCTGCAGCCCGCCGGTGATGTACGGCGCAATCGGCCCCCACGGCTGCCGGCTCGTCGTCGTCGTCTGCTCAAACAGTGCCATGGTTCACCTCACGTAGAATTCGGAATTCGCAGCAGCCGGTAGCCCGCCCCGCCGCTGTTGTTTGCGCCAAGCGTCACGCGCTCCAGCACCGGTTGCGGCGTGCCGCCGACGGCCTGCCGGACCCACAGCAGCAGGCCGGTCTCGTCTGTCGTGCCGTGCCGGCTGTCGCCCGCGACAAGGGTGTCTGAATTCAGCGCCAGTGAAATATCGTACAGTTCACTGGCAATCCGTTCCGCCATATCGGCCAGCGTGCTCGACTGTACGCTGCGCGGTGTGTATACCGTCCGGCGCTGAAGCTGCGTTTTCATCGTGGCCCTTCCTGCACGATCTCAAGGTCGATGCCGTCGAGCTCCCACCAGCCTGGGTTTGGCGTGCCCTCCCATGAGCCGATGCGATAGTGCAGCCAGCGGCCCGTGGTGCGCACCGGCACCCGGAACGACCCGGCAACACCGCAGTCGTACTGCTGCGCCGGCGTCCATGTCGGCGCGTCGTTGCTGCCGATGGAATAGCCGACCTGGAAGTTCACCTTGCCCACTCCGCGAATTCGCGGATAGATGGCCGTGATGGCCGTGTAGGGTACGGATGATTTCAGAACGCTGGTCAGGTCGAGAAACAGGCGCTCAGCATAGGCGTAGTAGTCCTGGTCGCCGGCATCCGTTGCGCGCTTGTAGCCACGGTCCATCGTGTACCAGCTTCTCTTGCCCAGCATCATCATCCGGCGGCGCGGGTCCGTCTGGAGCATTTCGGCCCAGGTCCGCGATTCACTGTCCCATGTCGTGGTGATCGAATCCCAATCGATCAGCAGGTCGCCCTGCTCGCTGGCATCGATGCGCATCACATCGAACGGGAATGTCATGCGTGTCCAGGTGTTTTCCAGCCATGACCAGAAGATGGCCGCACGCGGATTTGCGTTTCCCGAGTTCTGGTACAGGAACGCAATTTCATGCTCCATTTCGTTATGCGATGACGAAACGCCGCCCAGCGTTGTCATGTCAGAATACATGAACTGCTCGATGACGTTGTCGGCCATCCGCATCGGGACGGAAGCCTGATGCGTGTAGATGCCGCTGGTGCCGACAACCGCATGCGAATTGCTGTACTCGATGACCGCATCAGGCGCGACAAGACCCATGCTGAACAGGCGCGATTGCTGAAACACCGTCTGCCCGCCGAGCGTCACGCTGTAGGCGGCAAACCGCGTGTAGATGACGAGCCTGTTCGACAGCACCTTGGCGCCGATGATCGGCCCGTCATCGGCCAGTACAGAATCAAACCCGGCCAGCTTCGTGGTATCCGTGTAGTCCCAGCTCGTCGGGAAGCTGTTCAGCGGGCTTTCGTCGCTCCAGTAGTACGTGTAGTTGTCGCCGTTGACGCCCCAGGCGAACAGAAACCCGCGATAGGCCACCATGCCTGCGCAGGTTGCGCCCGCGCCGAATGTCGTTTCCCACCCGGCCAGCTTGGTGAACGCAGCGCCGCTGCCAGAGTGCCGTGGCGGCGAAATGCCGTTGTTGACGATGACATAGTCGCCGAACACCGCGCTGTTCCACGAAGTCGCAGAACCCAGTGATGGCGAGTCAACGGTCGGCGTGGAAATGGCAGAACCGTTCCACAGCGTCAGTGCGGTGACGCCGCAGAACACGGTCTTTGTGCTGCCGCCGTTGTTCCATGACTGAAACCACAGTTGATCTTCGGAAAACGGCACCTCGACATCAAAGGCAAATTTCTCCCAGCCGGGAGACTTGCCCACGCGGCCATGCGAAAAGTAGACGTTCTCCGCATTAGTGAAGGCATGCGGCGGCAGGCTGAACGGCAACTGGTCAGGCGCAATGCCCGCCTTGCCGAGATCGCGCAATGGCAGAAATGCGGTCATGCCAGCCTGTTCACGATGACCTGCAGGTTTTTCCAGTTAACGTTCATCGACGTGTCACCGCTATCTGTCGCCCATACCTGAATGTCCCTGCTGCTGACGCCAGAGTGCGCAAATACGCCAGTTGCAAAGATGTTGGCCTGCCTGAAGTTGGGCACATCGCTCAGCGCCATCAGGCTCCATTTGACCTTGGTGCTGAATGCGTCACCGCCAGAAGTGCCGATGTAGAAAGTAGTTTCATCTGCAGAAGATGAATTCACGTACACCATCGCGGACATCGTGACCTGGTAGTATCCCTGCCACAGCCCAATGGTGATTTTCCCAGCCGCAAGATCGCGGGTGATGTTTCCCGTGGTATTCGGCTGCGACCCGGAAAACGGCGCGCTGTCGGTGAACGTCGTTACCACGGTGCCGTTTGCCTGTACCACCGCATTCTCTTTGTACATGCACGACAGGTAGACGTGATTGTGGTCTGCGCGGGCAACGTCGTTCGACGACCCGCCGTAGGTTGTGGAAAAATTCCTGTTGAACGCCGTGTTCTTCGGGCTGATGACCGGCTCATAGGCCGCGTTCAGTTGCGCGGCCGTTGCCGTAACCACGTCGGCGCCAGGCGTGAAATTCGGAAAGCTCGCCTTGATGTCCGCCTTCAGGTTGCGAATTTCCTGCGCGCCATTGCCGACCGGCTGGCCTACGGTTGCCGGCGCGGATGAATCAATTGAACCAATGGCCATTTTCAGAACCCTCCGTAAATGCCGCTCGCGGCGCCGACTGACAGGCCAGAGCCGCTGTATTCGCCCTCATCCTGAAGCGCGTTGGCGCTCTCGATGGCGTTCTGGAACAACTGCGCCCAGACCTGGATGCGCTCGTCATGCTTCAGGTATGGCGTGGCCTCAAGGCAGGAAGCGTAGATGTACGCGTCCAGGCACGAAATCAGGACATTGTTGGTGTCCGTGTCACTGACCAGTTCGCCAGACAAGTCTGCGTAGTAGTGCAGGCTCACGTCCGCCGCGCCGTCTGGAATCGGCACAAACTGAAACTTGCCGTTCAGGACGGTGAACGCGTCCGGCGTGCCGGCAGGCTCAGTGGCCAGCCTCTTGGTGGCGGAAATGTCTGAAATCCGCTCGACCGGCGCCCCGTTGATAACCAGCATCCGGGTGGACAAGTAATCAGCAGGCACGTTGAACGTGCCATCGTTGCCGGCCAGCAGCGACACGTCCTGCTTTTTCAGGTTCGCCGCACAGCGCAGCAGGCGGTAAATCTTGCGTTCGCCCATCTGGATGAACAGCGGAATTTTGGCTGTAAGCTCAGGCCGGTCCAGGTATTCCTGAACTGCCGTTTTCAGTTCGCCCAGATTGCTGACTTGCAGGCTCATTTCAGCAGGCTTTCAGCGGTTCCGCTGACGTACAGCTTGCTGCGGTCGCGGTCGATGAACCAGCGCATGAACCGCTGCTTTGCGCCGTTTTCATTGCGCGCCCACTGGTCGTAGCGGACATTGTTTGTCTCCAGCCACGACATCAGCATGGTGATCGGGATGGAGCCCGCGTACCGCCACGTCCGGCTGGCTTTGTTTGCCTCGGCCATGCGGCCGACGTGCTCCATGACCGGGTCCATGCGCTGCGTCATGGCGCGCTTGTGCACGATCCTGCCGTCGTCGCCCTGCGCGCTCACGATGCGCCGGACTACTTCGCCGTCATCCTGGGTGATTTTCAGTTCTGCCATCTGCCTGCCTCAAAAAAAGGCCCGCCATGGAACGTGCATCCCATGACGGGCCGATTGACTGACGGTGCGTGAGGGGATTACGCGCCAGTCAGTGCGCTCGCCGCCGGGACGTTCTGCACCGCGAAGTGCGCCTTCGAGTTCAGCACCGCGAAGGTGCTTTCGCGCAGAATCTGCCGCTGATCGAAGTCGCCCGTCTTGGCGATGGCCCAATCCCGCGTCGGCCGCAGTACCGGAGTCGCGGCGAACATCGGGTCCAGGCCAATCCAGTCCGTCGAGTTCAGGTTGCGGTCCAGGATCACGTCCAGTTCGCCGAAGTCAGACACGTACAGGTCGATGACGTTGACCAGCGTGCGGTCGTTGCGCAGTTCACGGCTGCGGCCAGACGCGCGCGACAGGATGGTCAGCGACCGGGCACGGCTCGGCGAAGTGAACAGGTAGCTGGGATTGCCGCCGGCCGTGTAGCAGGCTTCGTGCGCGTCCAGCAACTTGTTCTCCAGGTCCGTCTTGGCCGTCAGGCCCACGGCATCCTTCTTCACGCTGGCGTCGAGCTGCGCCGTCAGGCAGCGCATCTGGCGCGCCGTCGCCACAGCACCAGCCGTGCCAGCCTGCAGGCCGCTGCCGCAGATGGCGAATTCCTCGTCGTTCGCCAGCTCCGCGTAGCGAAGCTCAAGCTGGTACGCCATCTCAGACGCACGGCCGTACTTGTCGACGGACTCCAAGGTGCCGGTGACCTTGGCGACCTTATGCATGATCTGCGTCCAGTTGGTGCGCTCGACCGTCGGGTTCTGCGAGTCACCAGACGCCACCACGCCTTCAACCTGCGCGTTGGCCGCTGCCGCGTTCAGCGAATCTTCCTGCCACGAGTGAATCTTGCCCGTGGCGCGGATCGTGCGCGCCATCGCCGCGATGGGCGCGTCCACTGGCGAGATGATGTACACCTCATCCTGCACGTCCTCTGCCTGCGAGACATCGGACTGGCCGCTCTCGCCCCAATAAGTATGCGTTGCACCTGCCATGTTCTAGCTCCTGAAGTTCTGATTACCGCCGGCCAGAACTCTCACGCCGAAGCTGCTCGACCTTCATCTGGCGGAAAGTCAGGCGATTGCCAGGCGCGGAAAATGCCGCATCCTTTGCTGCCGTAAACCTCCCGTCTGCTGACCGTGCCTTCATCGAAGCGTTCTGTGTCGCCGGTTTGTGTTTCAGCATGCGCCGCTCGCTGACCTCCCCGAGTGTCTTTGGCGCGGACCGCGCCTGCTGCAACTGGTGCAGAAGGTAGAACGGCCGCCAATCCGTCAGACTGTCGAATTCGTCAGGCGTGTACAGCGCCTCCTTGTCCGCCAGACTGCGCAAGGCTTTGTACTTCTCCTCGCCCCAATCTGGAATGAACGTCTTGATGACCTCCATGGAAAGCTCACTTTCTCTGGCGGCCATCGCCTCACGGGACTTCGCGGCGTTCTTGCTGATGGAGTCCACCACCGCTGCAAGCTGCTGCTGGGCGCGCACCGCGCCTTCATAGGCCCGGTACTTCTGCTGGAAAGCGCCAGGGTCCCTGGCTCTCTCAAGCTCCCAGTTCACGCCGGCGTACTTCTGGACCTCGCGGGTGGCAGCCGAAAGCAGCAAATGTGTCTGCGCCTTTGACTGCTCGATCTGGTCTGCAAGCTCGCGGCGCAATGCGCCGATCTGATGGGTTTTGACGCGATAGTCGCGCTCCATCGAGCGCCGCGCCTGCTCGGCCTTTTCAGCCTGCTGGCGGAAGTGCTCAACCGAGCCGGGAGCGGGGATTTCCTCCCCGTCCGCTGCTTCGAGTTCCGCGTCGGTGTCGTCAGTTGGCCCCGACATTTCATCGGTTGGCTCTGCGGACAACGCATCAGTGTCGTCCCGCTCCGGCCTGTCGTCCTCGGTTGGCTGGCGTTGCGCCGGCTCCGCGTTGGCACGTTCAGACTTCAGTCGGAGTTCAGCCCGCTCGCGAAAACTCAGCTTCTCGGCGGCTGGCTTCTCAGAACCGGCTGGTTCCCTGGAATCAGGGTTGACCTCGGTGTCTGGCATCAGATGTACTCCTCTACGGTTTTCAGGTCAAGATCAGGGTCGTAGGCTGCATCAGCGGCAATGCGCCGTTCGTTTTCACGCTGCGCGTCAGAAATTTGCTGGGCGGCGTGATGGAATCGGGCCAGCCGGTCGAGAAACCGCGTCGCCACGCGCATTTCCAGATACAGGCTTTCCCGCGTCGCGCTCGCCTCCCTTGGCGTATCCCGCAGTTCCGTCTGGATTTCGTCGAGCATGGAACGAAACGCCAGGTTTACGAGCGGGTCCAGCAGCATTTTGTGGGCGGCCGCGCCCAGCGTCTGCTTCTCCTGCACCGACACCGGTTCGCCCGCCAATCGTAGCTTCGGGCGCGCCGAGCGCGGCGGCTTTCTGGCGCTCCTCGCGCTGCCGGTTGCGGATGAATTCATCGTGCTGCCTGCGCCTCTTTTCCGCGAGATACCCACCAGGGTCCTCCTTCATTTTTCGCTTGATGGCATTGCGCACGCCTGCGATGCCCTGATTGGCGTCCAGGTCATCGAGCAGTCGATCCCACTGGAAGTTTTCCCGCGCCGAGCGTGCGCTGGAAATGCTGTCAATTACCGGATTGCGCCACCGTGTCATCTGCTTCTGCCTCTCGCCGTGCCTTGCTGATGTTGGCCTTTTCCATGATTAGCTTCGACATATCGACCACCTTCTCGTGGTCCAGCTTCTCATCGGCGCGCATGTTGTCTGCGGCCTTGTCGGTGGCGTCGATCTGCATCTTGCCGCGCTCGATGTTGACCAGCTCCCACAGCCGGCCTTCGGATGACTGCACCATCCACTTATTGAAGGCCAGTTGATCGGCGGCCAGCCGCGCCTGCTGCTCTGCCTGCGCGGCCTGCGCCTGCATGGCCTGCGCCACCTGCGGGTCGTTCGGCCGGCGCATGTAGCGGGCAGTAGACGCGATGCCAAGTGAATTCAGCGCATCATTCACCAGCGCGTGGCGCTGTTCGAGGCCATACAGGACGCCGAGCACCGGGTCATCTTTCAGGATGCCGTGCAGGGACAGCAGCGTCTGCGCCATCCGTTCGTTTTCTTCTGGCGTCAGCGCGGCGGCAATCTGCATCGGGTAGTCGCGGTCCAGCCATTTGCCCGGCGTGATGGCCACATAGGCGCCGTCGATTTCGACGTTGTGCGTTTTCCTGTCGTTCTGCACGCCGAGCCGGTAGATGCGCCTGGCCAGCGGAACAAGGAACGTGCTGGCAAAGTCGCGGCAGGCGCGCATGTCGCGCTTGTTTGACGCATTGGTCAGCCGCTCGATCATGTCCGCCGCGTTCTGGTAGCGGATGGCGTCAGAGTTCATGCCCTTGGCGAGCCGTGAGACGCCCGACCGGCTTTCCTTGTCCCTGTCGAGCATTTCCAGCACGCTGAACGTCATCGGCGACAGTTCTGGCGATTCCAGCGCCTGCACGCTGCCAATGCGCTTTGACCAGACGATGCCGCCGATGTTGTTGTCGAGCAGTTCGCGGGGATTTTTCACCGCGCCATGCACGGCCTCGAAGCGCGTCGTGTTGCGCCTGACCTGGTTGTTGACGATCAGCCGCTTGAGCGTGGAATTCACCCGCTGCGTCGGCGATACCACGTCGGCCGCGCACAGGCTTTCGTCGGTATGCGGAATCTTGAATTCCGACCACTCGTGGAACGGCATCTCATCGGCCAGGTATATGCACAGGCTGCCGTCAGCCTTTTCCAGAATGTCAGACCCGGACCACCAGACTTCATACAGCGCGAAGCCGTTGATGTCCCAACTGGCCGCCGCCTCGCCCAGCTCGTCGATGATTTCCGGGTAATCGGCCAGCCGCAGCGTGGACCACGTCCGGTTGACCACCACGGTTTCAGTGTTGCGGTTCTGGTCGATGCGCTGGCGGACGTTGCGCCCGGAAACGCGCCTTGCGTCATCCTCGTCGCTGCCGCGATTGACGGCATTGCCGCCGCGCAGGCCCATCACGAGTTCTTCGTTGAATCCGTAGGCAATCAGTTCTGCCCGCGTCGGCTCCCACCAGAAACCGGCATAGGCGCTGTCCTTGACGTAGTCGCGCGACGGGTCGCGATAGTACCGCTCCGGCTGCATCAGCGTCAGCGCCACGTAAGAATCATCCTGAATGGCGACAGCCGATCCCGCATAGGTGCCATTCGGCATGGGCTTCAGGCCGGACGTGTCCACCCTGATGGTGTCCTGCGGCAGCAGGCCATCGATGTCCTGCGCCTTCGCGCCGGTCACCCTGATTTCGGTGCTGGCTTCCTGCTCGCGCCACTCCGACAGCACCACCATGCGCTTTGCCACAAACGCATCGTGCCAGCCGTCGCGCAGGATGTCGCTGAAGCGGTTCTTTTCCAGTTGCAGGTTCACGTATGCCGTGCGCGCCTGCGCCTGCAGCATCTGCTCGCCCTTCGTCGGGATGAATGTCACCACGTCCCGCGTCGAGCAGAACACTTCGGAAAAGTAGCTTTTCTTCGCCTCGACAACGTCAAATACATCAGGCGAAACGTACCGGCTTTCGCCGGCCTTCACCTGGTTGAACTGCTTGAGCAGGTAGTCGTTGTGATTGCGCCGGCGCTGGTCGCCGGTCTCATACTGCGATGCGTCGCCCGCCTGTGCCTGCGCCTGAAGCTCTTTGGTCAGCGTGCGTGCGCGCATGTCAGGTCGTGATCCGCAGCCTTGCGCGATTCACCGACGCTCCTGAGCCGCCGTTCGACGTAATCCCATTCGAAGTCCCCGTGCTCGGCGCCGCTACCTGGATCGCCATTGCCAGGTTGCTGCCACCGACCCAGGATGCGCCATTCAGAATTGCGTTGATAGCGGTAGTCACGTTGATGAATGTCATTGCGTTCGCCACCAACGTCAATCGGGGCACCGCAACACTTTGCGGGGCAGTGAACGACGGTGGACCGCCCACGTTGTTGGCTGGTGGCACAGCCGGCTTCGAATCGAACAACAACGTAAACGCCGGGCAGACACCGGACACGTCGTTCTCGACAATGCCGTTTGCTACGGCAACGAACAAACCCACAGATGCCGCACGCACCGGCGTCCCCCGCGCGTGCGGGACGGGGAATGAGCAGATCGCGTCGGTGGCGGGTGACCCATCCGCAAGACCTGGCGTTAGAACCGCGAGAGCCGAGTACGTGTACGCGCCCCCTCGCGGCGGGGTCGTGTATTCAACTGTGCCAATGCCTGTAGCATTGACGATGATTTCCTTCGTCTGATACGCGCCCGTGCCGGATGTGTTGATCTCACTGCCGGATTTCTCGCGGCTGTACCAGCCTCTGTCGCCAAGCGCGCTCTCAACGGCCGTCTTATGATCCATCACCGGGCCGATGCGGCCGGCAGTGAATGCGGACACCCTGCCCTTTGCCAGATCAGGATGCGTGAATACGGGCTTTCTCGGCATGATGCACCTTCCTTGCGCGCTCGCGGCGCCCCGATATGTAACACATCGTCACGGGTTCCCGCTGTAAAACGATCCAACTGCGCGACTTTCGCGCAGGTCAACGCGAACGCCAAACTGCCCGGCCACCGGCGGCGTGTGCGTATTCCCCCACGGGCACCACAGCGGATCGCCCGTCGCCAGTTGCTGGCCGCCATGCTTTGGCGTCACCAGCACATTCGCCTCGGCCCACGTCGCGCCGGCCAGCAGCCAGAACACCTGCAGCGCGTGCAGGTCGGTGGCCGGCGCGTCATAGTGAAACGCCTGCGCGCCCTGCAGGTAGCCGCCATTGGGCAGGAATGACTTGCCGAGCCGCCAGGGGTATGACGGCCCCATCAGTACCAGCCCGCCGGAACGATTCGTGAACGAGTTATAGAACGTCGCGTTGTCGTAATAGCTTTCGTTGTCCGCGTATCCGCAAAGCAGCGCGTAATCAAGCCCCGTCGCGCCCTCGGTGGCCAGGTCTTTCAACGCCGTGGCCGGCGACTGGTTCCAGTCGTAAGTGCGCTCCGAAAACTTCCTGTACCGCTCATAGGTGCCGCTGGTATACGCGGCCTGCATCCACATTTCATCGACTGCAAAGCCCCAGCGTTTCGCAGCGGCCGCGTAAGCCGAATAGGGCATGTACACGCCATTGTGGACGCAGCCAGCGCCGGCCAGGTGGTAGTGATACAGAATCCTGCGCGTCTGCTTCGCCTTTGCGCGGCTCAGCGGCGCCGTGTTCCCGGCCTTCATGTTGGCCAGTATCGTCACCGCGTTGGCCTCGGTGTCCTGAATCGACCCGACCCAATCAGGTGACACACCCCAACTGATGGTCCCGCCGATCTTGCCCACGCCGACCACCTTCTTCTGCGCCAGCTTCGCGTGGCGCGCCATCGCTTCGCGGCTGGCGAGCGGCTGGTAGTAGTACGTCGGCGTGCCGCTGTCTACTTTCGATCCGAAATTGCCGTTGCCGGCTACGGTCTCATAGTGATAGCAGGGGTTGTCGGTGCGCCGCGTGCTGATGTCGTCACCGTCGCCAACGCCAAGGTAGTCTGCAACGCCGATCTTGCGCGACATGTCATCTGTGTAGCCGGTCTCTGTGTACGGCACCAGCGCATCAAAGCCGATGCGCGGATCATCGAGCAACTCACGGTCCAGGTAATTATCAGTGCCGGGGAAAACCGGATTGATGGCCTGCGACACCGGCGAGTCATACACCTTCACGACGGACAATCCGCCGCCACCGTAGGTCACGTCCTTGATGTAAAACGATACCACCGCCACCTTGTACTGCGCCCGCACGCCGTTGTATGACGGCGACGGGTTGGCGGCAATCTGCGAGTACAGGTACGGCAGGCCGCTCAGGAAGGACGGGATGTGAAAAAACCCGTTCGATAAATCAGCCGCGCTTCTCCCCCAGCCAAACCGGCCGGGATAGCGGTTGCCGTTGAATTGCGCTGTATCCGTTTTCAGTCCAGCGTTGATCCACTCGCCAGTCGGCGTGCCGAATCCCAGCAGCACCACGCGCGCCTTGACCTCGACGGCACGCGGGCCGGCCGCGTAGAGCAGCTTGGTCAGGTTCTCCGTCAGATCGTGCTCGGGCGGATTGAACATGTCGGCCGTCGGGCCGAAATCGTGCATGATGATGTTCGCGCGCGGAATGCGCTTCCAGTCTGCGTATTCCTGCGTTTTCTCCACCGCCCAGGCAACTATCGGGTTGCTGTTCTGGATAATGAGAACCTCGTGCGGTTCCGGCGGCAGCAGCGGCCAGTAGTCTGACGGGTCAGTGATGGCATCAGGCGCCAGAATATCCCAGCGCGGCGTGACGATAACGGCGTCATTGCTCATGCAAATGCATCCTGCGGCGGGTGCCAGTTCTCGATTTCCGCGAAGTCTGCGGCCAGCTTCAGCGATTCAGCGCCAGAGAATGACGCGGCCTCGCCTGATCCAAGCAGCATGTACTGCAACGCTTCGCAGATGTGCGATTCTGGCGTTTTGACTGGCTTGTCTGCATAGATTTCCGAAGCGCCAGACGATGTTCTGCGCAGGAAGTACGCGCCCGCAAGGCCGCGGACCAGCGTACTGCAGGCCGGTGAGACCAGCAGCGCCGGGCGGCCTTCGCTGATGCGCGTCAGCACGGCATCGACGGCGCTGGTGCGCACGTCAAAATCGTTCGTTTGCGTCGGCTCGATCTCAATGCCGTGCTCGGCCAGGATGCTGAAGCAGTCCTCATCGCGCGTCTGCGCGTTGGCCTTGCCCGCAGGATCGCCCCAGCCCATGACGTGCATATCGCTGTAGCGTGAGGCAATGCGCCTCGCCGCTGCCTTGCCGAGCCCTTCGGCGCTGGCGTTTTCCATCACGATTTCATCGATCACGCGGTACTGATCCCGCGCATCGTCGTACTGCGCGAAGATCATCGCTGGCGTGCGCCCCCAATCCACGCCCAGCAGCAGCACGTCGTTTCCGGCCTGCACCTCAAGGTCAACATCAGCGACGTGCAGCGCCTGCGAGAAATGCGGATGCACGGGCCGGCCGGTCGTTGCATAAATGAATTCGTTTGCCAGGTTGGCCCTGATCCAGTCATCGCGCCGGCCGGCAACCTGATTGATGTAGTAGTCGTCTGGCAGGTTCGTCAGATTGTCGGCATTGGGATTCGTGCGCCAGCCATCGCCGTCCTTTATCAGTCCGGGCGGCTGGACAAAGAATCGCCAGCCTTCGTGTTTCGCTGCCATCGCCTTGTATAGCCAGTGGGCCTGATCAAAGGCATTGGTGATCATGACCGTGCAGTGACGGTAAGTGCCGGCTTTCGCCGTGGCCTTTTTCGGATAGCGGCCGATGCGGGCCATCAGCATATCGACGATGGGCTTCGGCATTTCCTTGGCTTCGTCGATGACCAGGTGGGTTAACTGCAGGCCGCGAATCTTGCGCACGTCGCGCAGTTCATCGAAACCGAGGAACATGACCTCGGCCTTGACCTTGCTGCGCCCGTCGGCGTGCTGGTACTCGATCAGATGCGTGATGGGTGCAACGCCGCCCGGCGTGCCGAGTTCCGGCGGCACCACTTCGCGCCAGTCCTTGAGTGTCGATGCCTTCAGGTCAACTGTCGTGTTGCGCACGATGGCGATGCGCGACAGCCGCTCATTGCTTTTGTTGACGTTCTGCGAGTCGATCAGGCGCAGGGTCTCGACCAGCACGGCAGTTGTCTTGCCAGAGCCGAGCGGGCCCACGATGACGCGCGTTCTTGCCTCGTCGAAATGAAACGCGCGCAGGGTATCGCTGGCAGGCTGATACCTGTAATCAATTTCCATCTTCTGATTCTTGCTGCGAGCCCAGCAGCGTGAACGACATTTTCACTTCGCTGCCTGCGCCCTTCACGCCATGGACGTGATGCTCGCGCCTTCCCCATTTGCTCGGGAATCGACGCTCAAGGCGCCACGCGGCCGCCTGCCATTGCGTCTTTGACGCGGCGCCCACGGTTGCGATGTCTGCGATTTCCGACATCGCCATGGCCTTCTGCACGGCATCGGAAAAATCCTTGTAGATGCCTTTCTTCTCGACAGCGCCGCGCTTAAGCCAGGTGTAGAACGTGTCCTTGTGAATGCCAGCGGCAGCGCAGGCAGTCTCAACGTAACTGCCGGCGTGAATGAATCTCACGATGGCTTCCTGCACGGCGGGGTCCAATAGTTTTTGCTTTCCGCCGCGCCTTGATTTCTTCGCTGGTTCAGCGTTTGCCTGATCCGCTGCCGGTTTTGCTTTTTGCTTTCTTGCCATTGTTCGTGCTCCGCATTACTCGTCGATCAGATTCCGTTCCTGCCACGCATCGATAGCCGCAATGATGCGCTGCATTTCCGCAATGCGTGCCTGGTACGTACTGATGCGCGCCTTTGCTCGCTGGATGCCGCGCGCGCGCCAGCGTCGCAGCGTGCCCGCGCAGGAATCGCTGCAGCAGCCAGTGCGCGTCCATACGTAATGGTATTCGTGCCCGCACACCGCGCAGTATCCGATGTTCGGTTTTTCGCGTTCGCGTGAACCTGCCATCAGCATGCACCTTTGCGGATGAGTTCGGCACGCTCCAGCGCCTGCCGGCTGGGCGGATCGCCGGCATGAATGGCGAGCGCTGATCGCAGGCAGTGATAAGCCGCTGTCGTGCGCGCGAGTGCGGCGCTGGCCGTGGCCAATTCGCGTTCCAGCAGTCCCGGCCTTTTTGTGTCGTCGGCTTGAATAGCATCGATTTTATGCATCCGCCCTCCCAGCAGGCTGTGGATAACTTGTGGATAACTACCGTTCGTCGGGCGATTTTGCCGTTCGTCTGGCCGTGGCTACCGTTCGTCTGTCTATAGATACCGTTCGTCGAGCGGCGGGTCAATCGTGGGGAATTACATACTTGAGTCCCTTGACAATCGCGAGGGACTTAACTACACTGGACCCACAGTACGGGAGACCAGAAACATGACCACACACCGCCTTATTCAGATCCATGCCTTGTTCGACACACTTTCGAGCAAGGCCCGCCAGTGCCGCCGCGCGGCGGATAACTTGGCTCGCATCCGCAATGACCGTGGCGCAAGCCATTACCTGCGCCGGGCTGCTCGGTACGCCCGCCTTGCGGCCCGCTGCGAAGGGAGGCTCGCGTGAGCACTCTTGAGAAAGCCATCCAGCAATGGTCGGCGCTTGCTGAGCAAGTGGAGCGCGATGCAGCCCTTTCATTGATCCATGCGGACGTTGCGAAAGCGCAAGCTGATTGCTACCGGCGGACGGTGCGGGCATTGGAGATTGAGCGCGATACTGGCATCGCTGTGTGTTCGTGCTGCCACAAACCGTTCGGGGACGAGAAGCCATACTGGATGCGAGGCGGGACCAATGCATAGCGACAACGTAACCATCAGCACCTTTCAGCTTTTCCAGTTGTTCCCCGATCAGGAGTCGGCGCGTGACTACCTCGAAGCGCGGCTCTGGCCGGCTGGGCCGCGTTGCCCGGTCTGTCAGAGCACGGAGAACGTGACCACGCGCAAACGCGCCGGGTTCTACCGCTGCAATCCCTGCAAGGAGGATTTCACGGTCCGCACGGGCACGATCTTTGAGCGGTCGAAGGTGCCGCTGCACAAGTGGCTGTACGCCATGTACCTGCTCGTGACGGCCCGCAAGGGCATCAGCTCGCTCCAGCTCAGCAAGGAGATCGGCGTCACGCAGAAAACCGCGTGGTTCATCCTGCACCGGCTCCGCGAGGCTTGCGGCAAGGAACTGCCGAAGCTCCAGGGCATCATCGAAATCGACGAGACGTATATCGGCGGCAAGGAGGCGAACAAGCACGAACGAAAAAAGCTCCGGGCCGGGCGCGGCGCAGTCGGTAAGGCTGCCGTGCTCGGGATGCGGGAGCGCGGCGGGCGCACCAAGGCCATGCCGGTTGAAAGCACGGACATGGACACGATTCACCGGGCGATCCACGCCAACGTCGAGGTTGGTTCGACGATCCACAGCGACGAGGCCAGCGCCTACGGCGGGATCGGCGGTCTGTTCTTCGGGCATGACACGATCAACCACAGCGCCGGTGAATACGTCCGAGACGACGTGACCACCAACAGCATCGAGTCCGTGTTCGCGGTCATGAAGCGCGGCGTGATCGGCGTCTACCATCACACGAGCAAGAAGCACCTTGGCCGCTACGTCAACGAGTTCGCTTTCCGACTGAATGAAGGCAACGTCAAGAATCACACGCTGGCGCGGCTGGATTCGCTGGTCGATGCGACGGCGGGCAAGCGGCTCACTTATGCGGAGTTGGTCCATTGAGCCGCCAGAAGCCGCCCAAGGCGCTCGACGAGATAACGGACGCTGTACTCCGGTACAAGCCGAAGGCGACCACGAAGGCCAAGAAGAAGCGCCAGCGGAAGGCGCGGAAGGCGCGGAAAGCGGCGAAAGCTCAGTCATGAGAGGGGAAGGGACTCAAGTATGTAATTCCCAAAAAATTCGTCACCCCGCGCACGTACCAACTGGCGCGGGCCATCATGGCGCTGGCCACAGTGGTCCTGATTTGAGTTTCACCCCCGATAAGCACAGGCCATTTTCGTAATAGCCTGAATCATCCTAATTCACCTTCTGCCCCCGATAAGCACAGGCCTTTTTCGGGCAGCCCAAGGTGTCAAAATTCCGTCACCTTGCCGCATCCCAGCACGTCACCGCGTAACAAATCGGTAGTTACCAATTTTTACCAGCGGTTACCGGCCGACCTTCCGGCATCCACCCGGCTCGCCCTTCCCGCCGGCCAGGTGCCAGATTATGGCAAATCAGAAAATGTCGTTTTAATTCGCCCCTGAGCCTCGATAAGCACAGGCCGCTACCCACGCACCAGATTTCCCCGATCTCGCCCCCAGCGCCCCCACGTTAAGCCTGGCGAGGCCACCTTCTGGCCACCCCGGTGTTCGCCCCTCAAATTTTCAGAATTGACTCAAAAGTTACCTAGCTGGTTAATTTTTGCTCAGGTAACTCGCCGCATGCTCGACGGTAACTGGTAACACTCCTAAAGGAGTGTGTTACCGATAGTTACCGCACGTCGCCTGCCTATGCCCAAAGGTAACTTTTTACCAA
>WBZR01001157.1_pt1 | contig 35019 bp, 37 predicted proteins | sample 5204231 | NCBI WGS metagenome assembly WBZR01 (sample SAMN12412403, study PRJNA552823) | activated sludge metagenome | isolation source: activated sludge from anammox sidestream of wastewater treatment plant... | place: USA: Virginia | collected 2017-08 | reverse complement strand
TCCATCATGCGCTGCATCAGCACGGAGCCGACCATGCCGCGCCAGCCCACCAGGCCCACTCGTTTCATTTGGAATTCCTAGATAGCGTTAGCTCACAGCGCCGCGATCACCGCGTCGCCCATTTCCCTGGTGCCGACCTTCTTCATGCCGGCCTCGAAGATGTCGCCGGTGCGCAGGCCCTGTTGCAGCACCTTCTTCACCGCAGTCTCGATGCGTGCGGCGGCGGCCTCCTGGCCGAAGGTGTAGCGCAGCATCATCGCCGTCGAGAGAATGGTCGCCAGCGGATTGGCCACGCCCTTGCCGGCGATGTCCGGCGCCGAGCCGTGGATCGGCTCGTAGAGGCCCTTGCCCTTCTCGTCGAGCGAAGCGGACGGCAGCATGCCGATGGAGCCGGTCAGCATCGAGGCCTCGTCGGACAGGATGTCGCCGAACATATTGCCGGTCACCATGACGTCGAACTGCTTCGGGTTGCGCACCAGCTGCATGGCGGCGTTGTCCACCAGCATATGCGACAGCTCGACGTCGGGATAGTTCTTCGCCTCGTCCGTCACCACGTCGCGCCACAACTGGGTGCACTCCAGCACGTTCATCTTGTCCACCGAGCACAGCTTGCGGCTGCGCTTGCGCGCCGCTTCGAAGGAGACGCGCGCGATGCGGCGGATCTCGCTCTCCGAGTAGATCATGGTATTGATGCCGACCTTCTCCCCATTGCGCGTCTCGATGCCGCGCGGCTCTCCGAAATAGATGTCGCCGGTCAGTTCCCGCACGATGAGGATGTCCAGCCCGGCCACCACCTCGGGCTTGAGGCTGGAAGCGTTGGCGAGTTCGGGGTAGAGCACCGCCGGCCGCAGGTTGGCGAACAGCCCCAGGTCCTTGCGGATGCCGAGCAGGCCGCGCTCCGGACGCTTCTCGCGCGGCAGCGTGTCGTACTGCGGACCGCCGACGGCGCCGAGCAGCACCGCATCGGCCTCGCGTGCCAGCTTGCGGGTCGCCTCGGGATAGGGATCGCCCGCGGCATCCACCGCGCATCCGCCCAGCAGCGCCGTCTCCATCTCCAGCTTGATTCCGTCCTGGCGCAGCGCCTCGAGCACGCGCACGGCCTGTCCGACGATTTCGGGGCCGATGCCGTCGCCCGGCAATACACAAATCTTCATTACCGCCCTTTCACGATTCAATTCGGCACAACGTCACTTCGCGGCCTTCTCGACCGCCTTGCCGCCCGCCTGGATGTCTTTGCCGATCCCTTCCACGGTATGGCAGGCCGCCAAGGCCAAGGCTGCCAAGAGAAAAAATAAACCATTCCAGCGCTGCATGAGCTCGCCCCCCCTTCCGCTTCAACGGATTGTGTTGCAAAGTTTTTGAATTATATCGAAAACGAAATCCCTTTGCGGCAGCGCAGCAGGAATCGCCCGTGCCATCGTCTTCAGCAGACCTCCCGGCTCCAGCCTTGCCGTAGCAGCAGCCCGCCGGCAAGTGCAAAAACCGCGCTCAGGGTAAAAGTCAGGCTGGGGCCGACGGCGTCCCAGGCCCAGCCGCTCAGCAAGCCGCCCAGCAAGCCGCCCGCCCCAAAGGACAGGCTGCCGTACAGCGCCTGGCCGCGCGCCTGGTGGCGGCCGGCGAACCAGCGGCTAACGGTCGCCACCGCTGCGGCATGATAAGCACCGAAGGTCGCCGCATGCAGCAGCTGCGCGAAAAGCAGAACGGCGAGCCACGTCGCTCCCCAGCCGATCAGGAGAAACCTCAGCACCGCGCAACTGAAACTGAACAGCAGGATCGAGCGCGGCGAAAAGCGGCGAAAGAGCCGCGGCTGGCAGGAAAACACGCCGATCTCCGCCACTACGCCGAGGGTCCATAACAGGCCGACCAGCCCGGTGCCATAGCCGCGATCGACCAGATAGATGGAATAGAACACGTAGAGCGCGCCGTGTGCCGCGGCCATGAAGAAGCAGGCGGCGAACAGCGCCCTCACCTCGCGCCGGCGCAGGATATCGCCAATGGGCTGATGATCGGTATCGTGCCGCTCCTCGCGCTGTTCCGGCAGGGCCAGCGCACTGGCCAGGATGCAGCCCAGCAAACCGAGCAAGACCCACAGCGTCGAGGCAAGCGGCAGCCACTCGAGCAACCCGCCCAGTCCGAGCACGGCCGCGATGAAACCGACCGACCCCCACAGGCGGATGGCGCCATAGCGGCTGGCCCGTGCGCCGAGGTGTGCGAAGGTCAGCGCCTCGACCAGAGGCAGCGAGGCGCTCCAGAAGAAGGCGAGCAGCGCCATGCCGAGGAAGAATCCGGCGAAGGAATCGGCGAAAAAAAAGGACACGAAGCCGAGCAGGCTCAACAGGGCCGTGCCGCGCACGATGGGCGTCTTGGCGCCGAGGCGGTCGGCCAGCCAGCCCCACAAGTTCGGCGCCAGCAGACGCATCACCTGCATCAGCGTCATCAGCACGCCGATCTCCCAGGCCGGGAAGGCCAGCGACTTCAGGTAAAGGGAAAAGTAGGGTGAAAAGGCGCCGATAAAGGCGAAATAAAAAAAGTAGTAAGCCGACAGGCGCCAGTAGGGAAGCATCAGGCCCGGAGTGCCGGCAGGGCCGCGCAAAGGCATGCCCCGCGGCGTGACGACTCAGGCCTTGTGGGCGCGCAGCATGGCGTAAAGATCGTCCTTCAACTGCAGGCGCTGCTTCTTCATTGCCTCGAGGGCAACGTCCGTCACCGGTTCCTCGTTTTCCTCGATGCGGCGGATATCCTTGTTCACGTGATGGTACTCATCGAAAAGCCGGGAAAAGTGGTGGTTCGACATCTTCAACCGGTGGATGGCGTCCTTGAATTCGGGGAATTCGTGATGCAGGTCGTGCTGTTGCAGTTCCATGATGCATCCTCGATGGGATAAGGGGATTCAGGCTTCGTCCGGCTCGGGGTCTTCCACCGCCGGGCCGGATAGGCCACCGGTCTGCGGCGCACGCGCCGCGATCTTCGGCGTCGGGCAGGCGACATCGCCGCACTGGGCGCGTTGGCGCAAGGCGTGGTCCATCAGCACCAGCGCCAGCATCGCCTCGGCCACCGGCGTGGCGCGGATGGCGACGCAGGGGTCGTGGCGGCCATGCGTCTCCACCGTGACCGGCTGACCCCGCTTGTCGATGGAGCGGCGCGGCAGGCGGATGCTGGAGGTCGGCTTGACGGCGATATTCACCACGACATCCTGGCCGCTCGAAATGCCGCCCAGCGTGCCGCCGGCGTTGTTGGAGAGGAACCCCTCCGGGGTCAACTCGTCGGAATGCTCGGTGCCCTTCTGCGTGACGGATTCGAAGCCGGCGCCGATCTCGACGCCCTTCACGGCATTGATGCCCATCATGGCGTAGGCGATGTCGGCATCCAGCCGGTCATACACCGGCTCGCCCCAGCCCACCGGCACGCCCTCGGCCACCACGGTGACTTTTCCTCCGACCGAGTCGCCCGACTTGCGCAACTCGTCCATGTAGCTTTCGAGCCGCGCCACGCTGTCCGGATCGGCGACGAAGAACGGGTTGCCGTAGACACCTTCCCACGACTTGAACTCGATCGGCAGCGGCCCGAGCTGCGACAGGCAGCCGCGCACGACGATGCCGTAGCGCTCGCGCAGCCATTTACGGGCGATGGCGCCGGCAGCCACGCGCACCGCAGTTTCCCGTGCGGAAGCACGCCCGCCGCCGCGGTAGTCGCGGATGCCGTACTTCTGCCAGTAGGTGTAGTCGGCGTGTCCCGGGCGGAAAGTCCCGGCGATGTTGCCGTAGTCCTTGCTGCGCTGGTCCTCGTTGCGGATCAGCAGCGCGATCGGTGTCCCCGTGGTGCGTCCCTCGAAGACGCCGGAGAGGATCTCGACGGTATCGGACTCGCGCCGCTGGGTGACATGGCGCGAGGTGCCGGGCTTGCGCCGGTCGAGCTCCGTCTGGATGTCCGCCTCGTCAAGCTGGAGACCCGGCGGACAGCCGTCGACGACGCAGCCGATGGCCGGGCCGTGCGACTCGCCGAAGGAAGTGACGCAGAACAGCTTGCCGAGGGTGTTGCCGGACATGGGACTGGCTGGAGTGAATTCAACCGCGAGTTTATCATAGGGGCATCATCCGATTCCCCGGCAGCCATGAGCAAAAGTCAGTCCCGGCGACACGGCGCCAAGCAAGCGAAGAAACCCGCGCCGACCCAGCCTGCGCCGAACCCCGCCCTCCAGCCGCCCGCCCGCTGGCAGCGCACCCAGCGCTACGCCTGGGATAAGGGTGGCGCCAAAGGCGGGCGCAAGTAAGGCGGGGGGGCACCAAGGGCGTGCGGGAATGAGAAAGGCCGCTCGCGCGGCCTTTTCGCGGTGCGGCCCCTTACTGCTTCTTCGCCACCGCCTCGTCGCGCAGCGCGCGACGCAGGATCTTGCCGACGTTGGTCTTCGGCAGCTCGCTGCGGAACTCGACCAGCTTCGGCACCTTGTAGCCGGTAAGGTTCTCCTTGCAGTGGGCGATGAGGGCCTCGGCGGTCAGGGCCGGGTCTTTCTTGACGATGAAGATCTTCACCACCTCGCCCGATTTCTCGTCCGGCATGCCGACCGCCGCCACCTCCAGCACGCCCGGATGCATGGCGACCACCGCCTCGATCTCGTTCGGATAGACGTTGAAGCCGGAGACGAGGATCATGTCCTTCTTGCGGTCCACGATGCGCACGAAGCCCTTCTCGTCCATCACGCCGACGTCGCCGGTGCGCAGGAAGCCGTCCGCCATGATGACCTTGGCCGTTTCTTCCGGCCGGTTGTAGTAGCCGCGCATCACCTGCGGACCGCGCACGCAGATCTCGCCCGCCTCGCCGATCGGCAGATCGTTGCCGGCATCGTCGCGGATCACCACCTCGGTCGAGGACACCGGCAGGCCGATGGCGCCGTTGTACTCCTTCAGGTCGAGCGGGTTGATGGTCGCCGCAGGAGACGTTTCCGTCAGGCCGTAGGCTTCGATCAGCGGAATGCCGGTAACCTGCTTCCACTTGTCCGCCACCGCCTTCTGCACCGCCATGCCGCCGCCCAGCGCGATCTTCAGCCTGCTGAAATCCAGCCTGACGAAATCCGCATCGTTGAGCAGGGCGTTGAACAGGGTGTTCACGCCGGTGATCGCCTCGAAGGGATGCTTCTGCAGTTCCTTGACGAAGCCGGGGATGTCGCGCGGATTGGTGATGAGCAGGTTGCTCCAGCCGATCTTGAGGAAGGTCAGACAGTTCGCCGTCAGCGCAAAGATGTGATACAGCGGCAGCGCCGTGACGATGGTGCCGTTCTCCGGCAGGAAGGGCTTCAGCCAGGCATGCGCCTGCTGCAGGTTGGCGATGATGTTGCGGTGGGTGAGCATGGCCCCCTTGGAAACGCCGGTGGTGCCGCCGGTGTATTGCAGGAAGGCGATGTCCTCGTGGCCGACCTTGACTTCCTTGAAGTCGAGCCGCGCGCCGCGCGCCAGGATGTCGTTGAATTGCACGGCGCCGGGCAGGCTCCAGGCCGGCACCATCTTCTTGACGTGCCTGACGACGAAATTGACGATGGCCTTCTTGGGGAAGCCGAGCATGTCGCCGAGGCTGGTGACGATGACGTGCTTCACCGGCGTGTTGGCGATGCATTCCTGCAGCACGCTGGCGAAGTTCTCGACGATGACGATGACCTCGGCGCCGGAATCCTTCAACTGGTGTTCCAGCTCGCGCACCGTATAGAGGGGGTTGCAGTTCACCACCGTGAAGCCGCCGCGCAGGATGCCGAAGATGCTCACCGGGTCCTGCAGCAGGTTGGGCATCATGACGGCGACGCGCGCCCCCTTTTGCAGGCCGAGCGATTGCAGGTAGGCGGCAAAGTCGCGGGTATGGCCGTCCAGCTCGCCATAGGTGAGCGATTTGCCCATGTTGGTGTAGGCGACGCGCTCGCGGAAGCTGCGCACGCTGCGGTCGAACAGCTGGCCGATCGACTCGAACTCGTTGATGTCGATCTCGGCCGGCACGCCGGCGGGATAGCTCTTCAGCCAGATTTTTTCCATTGCTCCCCCTGAGGTACGCTGTGATTGAAAGGCAGATGGCCAAAAAACCGCGCGCCATCGGCGCGCGGGAGGATGGCGATGCAAACGATCAGCCGCCGGCCTCCGCCGGCCAGTCGCGGATATAGGCCTTCAGCATGCGATTCTCGAAGCTCTGCTCCTCGAGCACCGCCCGGGCCACATCGTGAAAGGAGATGACGCCCATCAGCGTGCCGCCCTCCATCACCGGCAGATAGCGCATGTGGTGTTCGATCATCAGGCGGCGCAGGTCGTCGACTTCCACATCCGGGCCGGCAACGACCGGTTCGCGCACCATGACCCCGGAAATCGCCAGCCCGCCCCAGGCCGCCCCGCCCTGCTGCACCGCCTTGAGCACTTCGCGGAAGGTCAGCATGCCGACCATGCGCCCCGCCTCGAAGACAACCAGGGAGCCCACGTCCTGTCCGGTCATGATCGCCACTGCATCGGCCAGCGTCTTGTTCGGCGCGATGGTGTACAGGGCCTGGCCCTTTACCGCAAGAATTTCCCTGACTTGCATGCCGCCCTCTTGTGATGGGTTTATATAAAAATCATCTTAGTCGATTGCGCTTGAAGGCGAAAGGGCGTCAAGCCAAAATTTCCTCGAACCCGCCTTCGCCGAACACCAGCCCGCAGCGCACCGGGCGACCCGGAAAAAGCGTACCGACGGCGGCGCGATAAGCCGCCATCTGGGCGCGGTAGGCTTCCAGCAGGTCCGCCTCCGGCCGGCCGCTCTTGTAATCGAGCACCCAGACCGCCTCGGCGGTTTCGACAAGGCGGTCGATCCGCCCCACGCTGCCGTCGGCCAGGACGAACTCGGCTTCGTTGCGCGCGCGCAGGTAGCGGGCCGGATCGAAGAACGCCTGCAGGCGCGGCGCCTCGAGAATGGCCCGGGCCGCCGCGCGAAAGGCCGGCCAGTCGGCCGGCGGAATGCCTTGCGGCGGGCGGGCGGCATCGCCGCCGGCACTCAGCCAGTCGAGGGCGGCATGCAGCCTCGTGCCATGGCTCATGCCCGCGGTCGCCGCTTCGCGGCGACGCCCGGTCGGCGGGATGGCCGGCCATCGGGCGGGCGGCGCGGGCAACGGCGCCGCCGCCGCGCTTTCCTCGGCCTGCGCGGGCGCTTCGCCGAACGTCCCGGCTTCGGCGCCGAGATCGGCGAGGGCCTTGGCGATGCGCTCCCAGTAGCTGGTCTTGCCGCTGGCGCGCTCGGCGGCGATGCCGCTGGCGAAGAAAAACTGCCGGGCGCGGGTCAGCGCCACGTACAGCAGGTTCAGTTCCTCCCGCTCGGCATAGGCGGCTTCGGCCTCGATCAGGGCGCCGCGGCGCCCACCGCGCTCCTCCTTGCGCCCGAGCACGGACAGGTGGGATGGCCGGGCCGCCTCCGGCGGCCAGTCCAGCAGCAGCGACCAGGCCTCGGGCGGCTGGTAGGTGTTGTGCGCGTCGATCAGCCAGACGATCGGCGCTTCCAGGCCCTTGGCGCCATGGATGGTGAGGAGGCGAACGCGGTCGCCGGCCTCCGTCGCCTGAATCGTGCCTTCATCGGGCGCTTCTTGGTCGCCCGCCTCGTCCAGACGTGCCAGTTCATCGAGGAAGCGGGGCAGGCTCGGATAGCGGCCGGCATCGAGCTGCAAGGCCAGCGCGATGTAGGCCTCGAGGTTGGCGGCAACGCCCGGCCAGAGCGTGTCGGGAACGGCGCGGCGATAGCGCGCAAGCAGATCGCCCTCGTGATAGATGCGGTCAAGCAGGTCATGCACGGGCAGCCGCGCGGCGGCGGCGCGCCAGCCGGCGAGAAGGCCGGCGGCGCGCCGCAGCGCGGCAGAAGCCGCACCTTCCGCTGCGCTCGCCTGGAGCCGCTGCCACCAGTCCGGCTCGCCGCGCCCGGCCAGCATGATCAGGTCCTCGTCGCTGGCCGCCAGCGCCGGCATGCGCAGCGCATGCGCCAGGGACAAATCGTCGGCCGTCGTCACCAGGCAGCGCAGGAGCGCCGTCAGGTCGGCCGCCTCGAGGGTGCGCAGCAGGCCGCCGCGACCGGTGCTGAGGTAGGGGATGCCGGCCGCCCGCAGCGCCCGCTCGAACTCGGGCAGGACGCCGCGCCGGCGCGTCAGCACCATGATGTCGCCGTAGCGTGCCGGTCGTTCCCGCCCATCCCCGGAATCCACGACGGCCCAGCGGCCGACGATGTCCCGGATGCGCGAAGCCAGCAGCGCCGCCTCGTCACGACGCCGGCCGTCCTCGGCCACTGCCTGCGGCTCGGCGAGCGGGTCGCGCAGCGTCGTGGTCGTGGCCTCCGCCGCTGCGCGCACGCACAGCGGCAGCAGTTCGACGCGGCCGGGCAATCCGGCATTCAGGCTGCGGTGCGGACGAAAATGCGGAAATTGCGGCGCATCGGCGAAGACGCGGTTCACCACCTCGACCAGGGTTGGCGCATTGCGCCGCGTCGCGTCGTTGGCCAGCATGTACGCTGCATAGTCCTCGCGCAGGAAGGCGGCGGCGCAATCGAAGACGCGCGGCTCGGCGCGGCGGAAGCGGTAGATCGACTGCTTCGGATCCCCGACGACGAAGACGCGCGGCCTGTCCGCATCCAGCGTTCCATACGCGGCCAGCCAGGCCAGCAGGATCTGCCACTGCAGGGGGTTGGTGTCCTGGAATTCGTCGAGCAGGATGTGCCGGTAGCGCGCATCCAGCCGCGCCTGCAGGAAGGCGGCATGCGTCTCGTCGGCAAGCATGCGCCAGACGTGCCACTCGAGGTCGGCGAAATCCATCAGTCGCCGCTCGCGCTTGTAGCGGTCGAGCGCTTCGATCCAGGCGGCGCCGGCCGTGAAGACGTGCGCGTTCAGTTCGTAGGCCAGCTCCTCGCGGCGGGCTGCCTGCGTTGCCAGCACGCGCTCGCCGAGCCAGGCATGCAGCTGGAGCAGGCGCCCGGCGTCGGCGCCAAAGCGCCGATCGGCCTCCTTGCCCGGCTTGCGCTGGCGCAACGACCCGTCCTTGGTCAGCAGTGCCGCCGAGATCGGTCCGAAGCGGTCATCACCGCCGCAGGCGAAGGCCTCCTCCAGGACCTGCGCGGCCTGCAAGTCGCGGTCGAGATCGCTGCGCCGCAGGATGCCGGCGTAGTCGCGCAGCTTGCGCATGAACAGCTCGTCGCCCAGCAGCGCATCGATGGCAGCGGGCGCTTCCTCCACCTCCAGCGCCTCGCGCAACCCGGCCAGGGCTCGTGCCGCGGCGCCATCCCCCTCGCCGGCGAAGGCATGCCATTCCGCGCGCCGGTCGGACAGGCCGAACAGAAGCTTGCGCGCCGTCTCGAGCCCGGCGTTCTGCAGCAGCCACAGCAGGGAAGCCGTCGCTGCGTCGTTGCGCTGCGCGCGTTCCGCGGCAAACAGCTGCCATACCTCGTCCTTCAGGCGCATCCCCGCCTCATGCAGGACGAAGCCGGCGAGGTCGCTCGACAGCGGCGCCCCCTGCACGAGGCGGGCGTACCAGCCGTGGAAAGTGCTGACGGCAAGCGGCGGCTGGGCCGTCAGCACGCGCTCGTAGAGGCCGCGCGCGCGCACCAGGGCGGCCTCCGCCTCCTCCGCCGGCAGGGCGCGCTGCTGCAGGAATGCCCGCACCTGCGCCTCGTCGCCGACCGCCAGCAGGCGCAGCCAGTCCATCAGACGCTCTTCGATCTCGCGCGCCGCCTTGCGCGTGTAGGTGATGGCGAGGATCTCCCCCGGCGCAACGCCGTCGAGCAGCAGGCGCAGGATGCGCGACACCAGCAGCCAGGTCTTGCCGCTGCCGGCGCAGGCCTCCACCACCACCGAGCGGCGCGGATCGAGGGCATCGCGAATGAGGTCCATGCCGTTCATGACCTGGAACCGCCGGCAGGCGGCGCACCATCGCCTCCCCCTTCCGCGGGGAGGAGGGGGCGGTGATAATCCCGCCGGCACAGGCCGCGCGCCTCGCAGTGTGCGCAGACGGCATCCACGCCATGCGCCGGCAATGCGGCACCGGCCATCAGGGCGTCGAAGACGGATGCCAGCCGTGCCCCCTGCGCGCACGCCATCTCCTTCGCTTCGGGCAGCGGCACCTCGACGGGCTTGTCGGCATCGATGGCGACATAGGCGGCCTCGTCCACCCGCGCCCCCTGCAGGAGCGCGTAGCAGGCCAGTTGCACATCCTCCCCCGCCTCGGCCAGGCGCCGCTTCAGGTCCCGAGCCTCCTGCGCCTTGTAATCGAGCACCGCTTCGGCGCCATCGGCGCGCCGGTCGAGGCGGTCGAGGCGGCCGTGCAATACCGCCTCCCCGCCGCCGGCCAGCGGCAGGACGATCTCGCGGTCCAGCTCGCCGCCGGCATAGCGCCAGCCGCCCGCCTCGCGTGTCTTCTGCCAGCCGATGTAGGCGGGCACCCGCTCGAGCCAGCGCGCCAGCCAGGCATGTTCGAGGAAGTTCTCCTCGATTTCCGGCGCGAAGACGTCGCGGCTGAGCCTTTCCAGGTCGGCCGCCAGCGCTTCGTCGGACTGGCCGGACAGCAGGGGGTGGGCGGCATGAAAACGCCAGAGGATGCGATGCACGAACTCGCCGTAGTCGCGTTTTTCGAGGGCCTCGCGCACCTCCTCCGCCTCGGTCAGGCCGAGCATGCGACGCACGTAAAACTGGTAGGGGCAGGCCATCAGGCTGGCGTAGGCGCTGGCCGACAGGCGCGGCGGCACCCGCATCGGCGCTGCCGGCCGCGGCGGGGCAGTGCCGCCGCGCTCGCCGGTTTCCCCCGCCGGCGCAGCGGCGGCGGGCACCCTCAGGTCGTCGCCCCAGGCGCGGGTGTGCAGCACGGCGAGCAGGCTCAGTTCCGGGCTGAGAAGATTGGCTTCGTCGCCGCGCAGCGTCTGCCAGGTGGCCGTCACTTGGCCGCAGGACACGATGAGACCGGCGAGATCGTCGCGCAGTCGCGCCATGCCCTCGGCGGGCAAGGACAGGCCCAGTTCGCGACGCACCGCCAGATTGCCGAACACGGCGCGGGCGTGCGTCGGCGCCAGATTGTCGCGGTCGGCGCCGATGAGGATGGCCGCATCGAATCGGCGCAGGCGAGTGGCCGCCAGGTGGGTCATGACGAGCGGGCTGTCGATGCTGCGGTCGATGAAGGCCGCCTGCTCGAGTTCGCGGTTCAGCCATTCCCGCCATTCGCCGAAAGTCAGTCGCTGCGGCACGGCGTCGAGTTCCTCGCGCCGCGTGCGCAGCAGTTCGAGCAGCGTCGCGCCGGCCGCGTCGCTTTCCAGGCCGGCCAGCGCATCCAGCACACCGAGCGACCGGGCGAGCCCGTCCAGCCAAGCGGCCAGCGGAGCGCCGCCGCGCGGCATCTCGCGACGTGCGGCGGCGACACGCCTGATCAGTCCGAGCGCCGCCTCATGGCCGGCCGAACGCGACAATGCCGCCTCGTAGCGGGCGAGGCCATAGGCGAGGTTGTGGCGCGCCAGTCCGTCCTCCAGCTGCAGCAGGCCGGCCTGGCGCGCTTGCTCCGGCAGGCTGCCGAATACGAAGGGCGATTTGACGAGGTCGAGCAGGTCGCGGTGGTAGGCATCGGCCGCCGCCACTTCCAGCCAGGCATCGACCAGGGCCGCCGCCCGCGTAGTGGATAGTTTCCAGCCGGTTTCGTCCTGCACCAGGATGCCGTCGCGCTCGAGCAGCGCGCGCGCGCGACGCGCTGCCACGCGGTCGCACGCCACCAGGGCGATGGCGCTGCGTCCTTCGGCCAGCCAGCGCCTCACTTCGGCGACCGCGGCCAGCGCCTCCTCCTCGAGACCGGCGGCGCCGATCAGGCGCAGTCGGCCGGCCAGCGGGCTCGCAGGAAGGGTCGCGCGCGCGGTTTCGGCCCGGCCGGCCAGCGGCGGCGGGTCTTCCTCGGTCTGGATGGGCCAGGCAAGATTCAGCGCCTGCATCAGGGGATCGCCGCTCCCGGCGCGCTGCGGCAGGAACATCGTGGCCGGTTGCCGCTGCGCCCAGGCGCGGCAAAATTCGGCCTCGAGCGGGCGTGGCTCGCCCTCGCAGATCATGAACATCGGCGCGGCCGCCCGCCCGGCCAGCGCCGCCAGCGCCAGCGTCATGGCGACATGGCGGCCCGGCGGTCCGGCGGCCTCGGCCCGCCACAGGCGATGCACGACCTCGGCCTCGAAGCGCAGGGGCTGGGAGCCGCGCGCTTCGTAGGCGCGCTCGAGGCGACCGAGGAACTCGGCTTCGTCCTGCGGCAGGCCGATGGCGCGCTCGTTCAATTCGTCGAAGAGGGCGATCAGTTCGGCGCACAGTTCCCACCGCGCGCCGTCGGCGAACCAGCCGCGCTCGCGCAGCAGTCGATACAGGGACAGCTGGCGCAGGCTGTCCGGCTGTCCGCCGGCGTGGGTGTCGGCCGCCAATTGCGCCGGAGTGGCGATGCGCGGCAGCAGCAGGCTGCGACCGGCGGCAGCGGCCAGGACGCGTCGCAGTTCGGGCGCCAGGGCCGGACTGGGCACAACGAGGAGAATGTCCGAAAGATCGGGCAGCCGTGCCCGGCAGGCATCGACGACGTGCCGGGCGCAGTGCCCGGCGAAATCCGCCGAAAGGGGAAAGTCTTGAGTGACGACGGGGCGCGCGGCCTCGGGCATGGCCTGCGCCGCGCCTCAGCGCTGCAGCTTGTCCAGCTTGTCCTTCACCCCGGCCCACTCGTCGGCATCGGGCAGGGAATCCTTGCGCTCGATGATGGGCTGCCACAGCTTGGCCAGTTCGGCGTTCAATGGCGTGAAATGCTTCTGCGCGTCGGGCACGTCGTCTTCGGCGAAGATGGCCTCGACCGGGCACTCGGCGACACACAGCGTGCAGTCGATGCACTCGTCCGGATCGATGACCAGGAAGTTGGGGCCTTCGCGGAAGGCGTCGACGGGGCAGACATCCACGCAATCGGTATATTTGCACTGGATGCAGGATTCGGTCACCACATAAGTCATGGCGGTGTTCCTCAGGGTCCTTGGGAGCGAATGGTAAGATCAGGCAGGAATAAGCATGATTCATGCGGATATTAGCATAGGGGCGCGTCCGCTTTTGCAGCGCTTCCCTTGTGGCGGCTTTTTCGCTACGATAGACAGCACAAGTTATCGGCAGCCAAGCATTCCCCGGCCTTAATTCCTGCATTGCCGCATCGACTGCCAGGTCATTTCCCGGCGCGCTTTCGGCCGGCCACCCAACACATTGCGAGGTAACAATGAGCGAGCACATTCACTACGTCACCGATGCCAACTTCGAAGCGGAAGTGCTGCAGTCGGCCACCCCCGTCCTGGTGGATTACTGGGCCGAGTGGTGCGGTCCCTGCAAGATGATCGCCCCGATCCTGGACGACGTGTCCAAGGAATATGCCGGCAAGCTCAAGGTGGCCAAGCTCAACATCGACGACAACCAGGAGACGCCGGCGAAGTTCGGCATCCGCGGCATCCCGACGCTGATGCTGTTCAAGAACGGCAATGTCGAGGCGACCAAGGTCGGCGCCCTCTCCAAGTCGCAATTGACCGCCTTTATTGACAGCAATCTCTGAAAGACTTACAGTCCGTCTGAGTCTCACCGCGCCGCGGCAGAAAAAACAACGATTCTCCGCCGGCGCGGATTCGGTTCCAAACCCCAAACCAAGCTCCAAACATCCATTCCCCCTGAACTTTCCGGGTTCTTCCTTCCGTTTCACCACCTCACCTCTGGTCCCCTATGCATTTATCGGAGCTCAAGACTCTCCACGTCAGCCAACTGCTCGAGATGGCGGTCGCCAATGAAATCGACGGCGCCAACCGGCTGCGCAAGCAGGAACTGATCTTCGCCCTGCTGAAAAATCGCGCCAAGAAAGGCGAGAGCATCTTCGGCGACGGCACCCTGGAGGTGCTGCCCGACGGCTTCGGCTTCCTGCGCTCGCCGGACACCTCCTACCTGGCCGGCACCGACGACATCTACGTCTCGCCCTCGCAGATCCGCCGCTTCAACCTGCACACGGGCGACTCGATCGAGGGCGAGATCCGCACGCCGAAGGACGGCGAGCGCTACTTCGCGCTGGTCAAGGTGGACAAGGTCAACAACGAACCGCCGGAGAACTCGAAGAACAAGATCCTCTTCGAGAACCTGACGCCGCTGCATCCGACCGAGGTGCTCAAGCTGGAGCGCGAGATCCGCGCCGAGGAGAACATCACCTCGCGCGTCATCGACATGATCGCGCCGATCGGCAAGGGGCAGCGCGGCCTGCTGGTGGCCAGCCCGAAGAGCGGCAAGACGGTGATGATGCAGCACATCGCCCACGCCATCACCGCCAACTATCCCGACGTCGCCCTGATCGTGCTGCTCATCGACGAGCGTCCCGAGGAAGTCACCGAGATGACGCGCTCGGTGAAGGGCGAGGTGGTTGCCTCGACCTTCGACGAGCCGGCCTCGCGCCACGTCCAGGTCGCCGAGATGGTCATCGAGAAGGCCAAGCGCCTGGTCGAGCACAAGAAGGACGTGGTGATTCTGCTCGACTCGATCACCCGCCTGGCGCGCGCCTACAACACCGTGGTGCCGGCCTCCGGCAAGGTGCTCACCGGCGGCGTGGACGCCAACGCCCTGCAGAAGCCGAAGCGCTTCTTCGGCGCCGCGCGCAACATCGAGGAGGGCGGCTCGCTCACCATCATCGCCACCGCCCTGATCGACACCGGCAGCCGCATGGACGACGTCATCTACGAGGAGTTCAAGGGTACCGGCAACATGGAGATCCACCTCGAGCGGCGCATGGCGGAAAAGCGCGTCTACCCGGCCATCAACGTCAACCGCTCCGGCACCCGCCGCGAGGAGCTCCTGCTCAAGCCGGAAATCCTGCAGAAGGTGTGGGTGCTGAGGAAACTGCTCTACAACATGGACGACCTCGAGGCGATGGAATTCCTCCTCGACAAGATCCGTGCCACCAAGAACAACGCGGAATTCTTCGACGCCATGCGCAGGGGCTAGCCCGGGATTGCAAAGCCCCTGATTTTGGTGGATAATTCGCAACTTTTCGGACGGCCACATTCGCCGTCCCCTGCTCAACAGAGGAACCCATGAAAGCCGACATCCATCCGAACTACGTCGAGATCGACGTCACCTGCAGCTGCGGCAACAAATTCAAGACCCGCTCCACCAGCGGCAAGCCGCTGCACATCGAAGTCTGCGCTGCCTGCCACCCCTTCTACACCGGCAAGCAGAAGATCGTCGATACCGCCGGCCGCGTCGAGCGCTTCCGCCAGAAATACGGTTCGAAGAAGCAGGCGGCCGCCTGAGTTCTCCGCAAATACACCGAAAAGGCAGCCACGGCTGCCTTTTTTTCATTTCGGAGCGGGTAAAATCCCCCCGCCGGCGATAACAACCCGAACCCGACGACAATGCCCCTGCCGCGTCTGCCCTTCGCCTTCCCGCCGCGCGGCGTCGTGCTGATCGTTCTTTGTGCGCTGTATCTCCTGCCCGGCCTCGTCGGCCACGATCCCTGGAAGGGCGACGACGCCACGCATTTCGGCGTGGCGTACTCGATGTTCGAGGGCGGCCACTGGCTGTTGCCGAGTCTGGCCGGAGAACCTTGGCTGGATACGCCCCCGCTCTACCACTGGACCGCAGCGCTGCTGGGCTGGCTGTTCGGCTTCCTCCTGCCCCTGCACGATGCCGCGCGCCTCGCCTCCGGCCTTTTCGCCGGCATCATGGTCGCCAGCCTGGCGGGCGCGGCGCGACACCTCATCGGCCAGGAGGCCGCCCGCGGGGCCGCCCTCATCGCCATTGGCTGTCTGGGCCTGCTGGTGCATGTCCACGAATCGCAGCCCGCCATCACCTTTCTCGCCGCCGCCGCTGCCCTCTATTACGGCCTGGCGCTGCTGCCGCTGCATCCGCTGCGCGGTGGTGCGGTGGCCGGTGCCGCGCTCGGCTTGGGTTTCCTCGCCGCCGGACTGTCGGCGCTGATCACGCTCGGGCCGCTGCTGATGCTGCTGCCCCTGATCTCGCCCCATCTGCGCACCCCGCAGGCGGCACGCGGCATGATCGCCGCGCTGGCGCTTGCCGCGCCGCTGACCCTTTCCTGGCCGCTGGCGCTGTACTGGCTGGAACCCGCCGCCTTCGGCGCCTGGTGGGCCCACGAGGTGACGGAACTGCAGGCAGGAGCCCAGGCGCCGCGCACGCTCTGGAACTTCATCAAGATGCTGAGCTGGTTCGCCTGGCCGGCCCTGCCCCTGGCGCTGTGGACCCTGTGGCGCGAGCGGCACCGACTGCGCGAACCGCGCAACCTCATCCCGCTCGTCTCTTTCGTCATTTTCCTTGTCGTGCAGAGCGCCTTCTCCGAGCCGCGCAGCCTCAACGCCCTGCCGCTGCTGCCGCCGCTGGTGCTCCTCGCCGCCCCGGCCACGCTCTCCCTGCGGCGTGGCGCCGCCAATGCCTTCGACTGGTTCGGCATGATGACATTCACCTTGCTGGCCGGTCTGATCTGGCTCGGCTGGCTGGCGATGGTGGCCGGCGTGCCGCCGCGCATCGCCAACAACTTCGCCAGGCTGGAGCCGGGCTTCGTCGCCGTCTTCTCGCCCGCCGCCTTCGCCGCCTCGCTGGGACTGACTTTCGCCTGGCTCTGGCTGATCTTCAAAAGTCCGCGCTCCCCCCAGCGCGGCACGGCACACTGGGCGGCTGGCGTCACGCTCTGCTGGGGGCTGCTCATGGCTCTTTGGCTGCCCTTGATTGACTACGACAGGAGTTACCGAGGCATGACCGCCAGCCTCAAGGCTGCACTGCCAAAAGATGCCGGCTGCATCGGCAGTCGCGGACTCGGCAGCAGCCAGCGGGCCGCCTTCCATTATTTCGCCGGGATCAAGACTATGCGGGAGGGTCGCCGGGCTGCCGTCACTTGCCAGTTGTTCCTCGTCCAGGGTGCCGCCCAGAAGGAAGTCTTGCCGCACGGAACGGGCTGGCGCAAGATTTGGGAGGGCGGTCGCCCCAGCGACCGCAACGAACGTTTCAGGCTCTACGCCAGGAAATGATCCCGCTCACGCAAACACCGCAATGGCAGGCCCTCGCCGCGCACGCGGGCGCGCTGGCCGGACAACATCTGAACGAGCTTTTCGCCGCCGATCCTCGGCGCTTCGCGCGCCTGTTCCTGCAATGCGGCAACCTGCTGGCGGATTTCTCCAAGCAGCGCCTCACTGTCGAGACGCTCGCTCTCCTCGTCCGCCTCGCCGAGGCGCGCGACCTGGCCGGCTTCCTGCGGCGAATGAGCGCAGGCGAGGCCATCAACGCCACGGAGAATCGCGCCGCCCTGCACATCGCCCTGCGCGCCGAGCGGCCTTACCGCGTCGGCGGCAAGGATGTCCTGCCGGAGGTGCTGGCGACGCGTGCGCGCATGCGCGAGTTTAGCGAAGCCATCCGCTCGGGCGCCTGGCGCGGCAGCGGCGGCGCCTCGATCAACGCCGTGGTCAATCTCGGCATCGGCGGCTCCGACCTCGGACCGCGCATGGCCACGCAAGCGCTGCGGGAATATGCCGACCCGCGCCTCACCGTGCGCTTCGTCGCCAACATCGACCCGGCCGAATTCGCCGACACGGTGCGCGATCTCGACCCCGTGCGCACCCTGTTCATCGTCTCCTCGAAAACCTTCACGACGCAGGAGACGCTGGCCAATGCCCGCGCCGCCAAGAGCTGGCTCGGCAACGCCGACTCGGCGCGACATTTCCTCGCCGTCAGCAACAACGTCGCGGCGGCGCAGGCCTTCGGCATCCCGGCGGAGAACTGCCTCGCCATGGCCGAATGGGTGGGGGGGCGCTTCTCGATGTGGTCGGCCATCGGCCTGCCGCTCGCCTGTTCCATGGGCATGGACGCCTTCGAGGAACTGCTCGCCGGCGCGCGCGAGATGGACGAGCATTTCCTCGCCGCACCATTCGCCGAGAACCTGCCCGTGCTGATGGCGCTCGTCGGCCTGTGGAACATCGATTTTCTCGGTGCCGAGTCGCTCGCCGTGATTCCCTATGCCCACCGCCTGGGACTGCTGCCGGCCTACCTGCAGCAGCTCGAGATGGAAAGCAACGGCAAGCGCATCACGCTCGACAACGAGGACGTCGGCTGCGCCACCGCGCCCATCCTCTGGGGCATGGCCGGCTCGGTCGGCCAGCACGCCTTCCACCAGCTCTTCTACCAGGGCACGCGGCTGACGCCGATCGACTTCATCGTGCCGGTCGGCGACGCCAGTCCCGAGCAGGAAGCGCTGGTCGCCAATGCCCTGGCGCAGAGCGCGGCACTGATGAAGGGAAAAACGCTCGAGGAGGCGCGCAGCCAACTGGTCGCCGCCGGCAAAACCCCCGCGGAAGCGGACCGCCTGGCGCCGCACCTCGCCTGCCCGGGCAACCAGCCGAGCACGACGCTGCTGATGCCAAAGCTGACGCCGCGCGCGCTGGGCAGCCTGATCGCCCTCTACGAGCACAAGGTGGCGGTGCAGGGCTGCCTGTGGGGCGTGAACAGCTTCGACCAGTGGGGCGTCGAGCACGGCAAGCAGATGGCGCGCGAGATCCTGCCGAAGCTGCTCGAAGGCACGGGCGAGTTCGACGCCTCCACCGCCGGCCTGCTCGCCGCCATCCGCGCCATGCGGAAGGCGTGACTACAGTCTGATGAAATTCTCCCGGTAGTAGCGCAACTCCTCGATCGACTCGTGGATGTCCGCCAGCGCCGTGTGCGCGCCCCTCTTCACCACGCCCTTGAAGACCTCCGGCTTCCAGCGCCGGGCCAGCTCCTTCAGCGTGCTGACGTCGAGGTTGCGGTAGTGGAAGTACGCCTCCAGGCCCGGCAGCCAGCGCGCCATGAAGCGGCGGTCCTGGCAGATCGAGTTGCCGCACATCGGCGAAGTCCGCTCCGGCACGTATTCGCGCATGAAGGCCAGCAGGATGTCCGTCGCCGCCTTCTCGTCGGTCGTCGACGCGCGCACCTTGTCGATCAGGCCCGACTTGCCGTGGGTGCTCTTGTTCCAGTCGTCCATGGCCTCGAGCACGGCGTCGGGCTGGCGGATGACCATGACGGGGGATTCGGCGAGGATGTTGAGCGCGCCGTCGGTCGCCACCATGGCGATCTCGATGACCCTGTCGCGGTCGGGGTCGAGGCCGGTCATCTCCATGTCCAGCCAGATGAGGTTGTTGGGGTCCTGTGCCATAATTTTGCGGAAATGCGAAAGCCTGCATTCTGTCACAGTTCATATCAGCGCATGATTCCGGGATGACGAACGCCTTCACCGCGCTGTTTCTTGCCGCGCTGGTCCTGACCACCGTGCTGCGACTGTGGCTGGCCCAGCGCCACGTGCGCCACATCGCCGCCCATCGCGATGCCGTACCAGACGCCTTCCGCGAAATCATCGCGCTGCAAGCGCACCGGCGTGCCGCCGACTACACGACGGCCAGGGTGCGCCTGGCCATGGTCGAGGTCGTCGCGGGCGCCGGCCTCGTGCTGGCGCTGACGCTCGGCGGCCTCCTGCAGGCGATGCACGCGGGGTGGGCGGCGCTCGGCCTCGACAACCTGCCGCTCGGCCTGGCCTTCATCGCCGGCCTCGCCGTGCTGAATGCGGTAATCGACCTGCCCTTCTCGTTGTGGCGGACCTTCGTCATCGAGGAGCGCTTCGGTTTCAACAAGATGACCCCGCGCCTGTTCGCCATCGACGCTGCCAAGGGCGCGCTGCTCGGCGCCGTGATCGGCCTGCCGCTGCTCGCAGCAGTGCTCTGGCTGATGGAACGGATGGGCGATTACTGGTGGCTCTATGTCTGGCTGTTCTGGCTCGGTTTCAACCTGCTGGCGCTGCTCATCTACCCGACCGTGATCGCGCCGCTGTTCAACAAGTTCACCCCGCTTGCCGACGAATCCCTGCGCAGCCGCATCGAGGCGCTGCTGGCGCGCTGCGGCTTCCGCTCGAGCGGCCTGTTCGTCATGGACGGCTCGAAGCGCTCGTCCCATGGCAACGCCTACTTCACCGGCTTCGGCACCGCCCGCCGCATCGTCTTCTTCGATACCTTGCTGGAAAAACTGGCGCCGGCCGAGATCGAGGCAGTGCTGGCGCACGAGCTCGGGCACTACAAGCGTCGCCACGTCTGGAAGCGCATCGGCCTGCTCGCGCTGGCGAGCCTCGCCTTCCTCTGGCTGCTCGGCGCGCTGATCGATGCGCCCTGGTTCTACGCCGGCCTCGGCATGCAGGCGCAGGGCGCGGCGCCGGCACTGGTGCTGTTCTCGCTGGTCATTCCGCTATTCGCCTTCCCGCTCTCGCCGCTGATGAGCGCGCTGTCGCGTCGCCACGAATACGAGGCGGATGCCTATGCCGCACGGCAGACGCGCACCGCCGACCTCGTCGCCGCGCTGGTCAAGCTCTACCGCGACAACGCCGCCACGCTGACCCCCGACCCGCTCTACTCGACATTCTACGATTCCCACCCGCCGGCAGCGGCAAGAATCGCGCACCTGCAGGGAACGTAGGCCTCGCCGTGCCGCGGAAACCGACTTTTTCGGAAGGCACCGTCGTCGCCGCCTTCGGCCGGCAATACGAAATCGAGCTCGACGGCGGCGGCCTCGCCCTCTGCTATCCGCGCGGCAAGAAAAGCCACGTCGCCTGCGGCGATCGCGTCAGGGTCGAGCTCTCGTCACCCGACCACGGCGTCATCGCCGAAGTGGCGCCGCGCCGCACCCTGCTCTACCGCAGCGACGCCTTCCGCCAGAAGCTCATCGTCGCCAATGCCACGCAGGCAGCCATCGTCGTCGCCGCCGAGCCTTCCTTCAGCGACGAACTGGTGACGCGCTGCATCGTCGCCGCCGAGCAGCAGCACATGCGCGTGCTGATCGTGCTGAACAAGACCGATCTCGCCGATCGCATCGAAGCCGCCCGGCAGCAGCTCGCGTCCTTCCGTGCGCTTGGCTACCCGGTGGTGGAACTGTGCGCGAGGCGCGACGCAGCAGCACTGCGCCACTACCTTGCCGGGCAGCGCAGCGTTCTTGTCGGGCAGTCCGGCATGGGCAAGTCCACCCTGATCAACGCCCTGTTGCCCGAAGCCCAGGCGGCCGTGCGCGAGATTTCCGAGGCGCTGGATTCCGGCAAGCACACCACCACCCATGCGCGGCTGTATCGGCTTGACGAGGACACGAGCCTGATCGACAGTCCTGGCATGCAGGAGTTCGGCCTGGCGCACCTTTCCCGCGCCGAGATCGAGCAAGGCTTCCGCGAATTCCACCCCTACCTCGACAAGTGCCGCTTCCGCGACTGCCGCCACGAACACGAGCCGGATTGCGCCCTGCGCATCGCCGTCGCCGCCGGCGCCATCGGCGCGCGCCGCTTCGAGCAGTTCCACGCCATCTGCGCCAGCAGCGGCAAATAGGAAAAGTCAGTCGCTGCGGCACGGCGGCAAAACCGCTACACTCGCCCTGCATGGAAAATCTGCTCTACTGGATCGGCCTGGCTGCCGTCGCTGTAAATGCCCTGACCGGGGTGCTCGACGCCGGCCGCAAGCAGATGGACCTCGTCGGCGTGACGACGGTGGGCTGCGCCACTGCGCTGGGCGGCGGCACCGTGCGCGATCTGCTATTGGACCGGCCGGTGTTCTGGATCGGCGACCAGACTTACCTCGTCGTCGCCCTGGCGACGACGCTGGCGGTCTTTTTTGCCGTGCGCGGCCTGCGCCTGCCGCCGCGCCTGTTCCTCATCCCCGACGCGGTCGGCCTGGCGCTGTTCACCATCGTCGGCACACAGGTCGCGCTGGAATGGCAGGCGCCCTGGCTGGCGGCGAGTCTGCTCGGCGTCATCACCGGCGTCGTCGGCGGCGTGCTGCGCGACGTGCTCTGCAACGAAGTGCCGCTGATTTTCGTGCGCGGCGAGCTCTACGCTTCGGCCGCCTGGCTCGGCGCGCTGACCCTTATCGGCCTGCAGGCGCTCGACGTCTCCGCGGTCACCGCCGCCTGGAGCGGCATGGCGGCGGTGCTCGCCGCGCGCCTGCTCGCCATGGCCTACCGCATCACCCTGCCCACCTATTCCGAGCGCGAATGAAATGGGCCGGTCGCCCGGCCCATTTCCAAAGCATCGCCGGATACCGCGTCAGACACGCTCCCAGATCGTCGTGATGCCCTGGCCGCCGCCGATGCACATGGTGGCGATGCCGTAGCGGCCGTTGCTGCGGATCAGTTCGTGCAGCAGCTTGGTGACGATCACCGCGCCGGTGGCGCCGACCGGATGACCGAGGGCGATGGCGCCGCCGTTGACGTTGGTCCTGGCAGGGTCGAAGCCGAGGCCCTTGGCCACGGTCAGCGACTGCACGGCGAAGGCCTCGTTGGACTCGATGACGTCGATCTTGTCCAGCGTCAGGCCGGCCTTGGCGAGCGCGACCTTGGTCGAGGGAATCGGGCCCTCGCCCATGACGTCGTTGGGCACGCCGGCGATGGCATAGGCGACCAGGCGCGCGATCGGCTTGTGGCCGCCGGCAGCCGCCTTGGCGGCATCGGCCAGAATCAGCGCAGCGGCGGCGTCGTTGATGCCCGAGGCGTTGCCGGCCGTCACCGTGCCGTCCTTCTTGAAGGCCGGCTTCATCTTGGCCAGCGTCTCCATCGTCGTGCCGGCGCGCGGATGCTCGTCGGTGTCGAACACCACGTCGCCCTTGCGGGTCTTCAGGGTGATCGGCGCGATCTGCGACTTGAAGCGGCCCTCCGCGATGGCTTTCGCCGCGCGGTTCTGCGATTCGACGGCGAAGGCGTCCTGCTGCTCGCGGGTAATGCCGTGCTTGGCCGCCAGGTTCTCGGCGGTGATGCCCATGTGGCCGACGCCGAACGGGTCGGTCAGCACGGCGACCATCGCATCGATCGCCTGGGTGTCGCCCATGCGCGCGCCCGAGCGCAGCGTCGGCATCAGGTAGGCGCCGCGCGACATCACCTCGACGCCGCCGCCGAGCGCGAAATCGGCGTCGCCGAGCAGGATGGCCTGCGCCGAGCTGACGATCGCCTGCTGCGACGAGCCGCACAGGCGGTTGACCGCGAACGCCACCGAGTCCATCGACATGCCGGCCTGGATGGTCGACACCCGCGCCACATAGGCGTAGCGCGATTCAGTCGGGATGCAATTGCCGACCGTGGCAAAGCCGATCTGCTTCGGATCCACGCCGGAACGGGCAATCGCCTCCTTGAACACCAAGCCGCCAAGCTCGGCCGGCTCCATGCCGGCAAGCGCGCCGCTGAAGGTGCCCACCGCGCTGCGCACGGCGCTCAGTACCACCACTTCTCTTTTGTCAGCCATTTCGTCACTCCTGAAAGGAAATCAACCTGCCCAGCTGGCGATGCCCAGCAGCGCCAGCAACAACAGACAGAGCACCAATGTGCGCCAGACCAGTCCGATTCCGCTCTGCATGAAATCGGCGTCGGCCTCCTCTCCCAGCCCCAGCTCGGGTCTTTCCGTCACTTCGCCCGATTCGACTATCGGCATGCCCAGGCGCACGCCCAGCGCGCCGGCACCGCTTGCCAGCAGTATACCCGCTGCCTCGTCCGGCCAGCGCGCCGCCTGGGTGCGCCAGCAATAAATTGCATCCTCGAAATCGCCGACAATGGCGAAGAAGGTTGCCGTGATGCGTACCGGCAGCCAGTCGATGACGGCGAACGCCTTGTCGGCAAAGCGGCCGAAGGTGCCGAACTCGGCGTCGCGCCGTACACCCCAATGGCGGAAAAAATAATACGCCAGGCGATACATCAGGGCGCCGGCCGGTCCCGGCAGCAGGACGAACCACACCACCACGGCGAAGACATGGCGATGCGAGGCGACCAGCGCCTCCTCCATCGCCAGGCGGGCAATCTCGGTGGTGCCGAGGCCGTCGGCCGAACGGCCGCGCCACTCGCCGAGCAGCGCCCGCGCGCGTTCCGTCTCGCCCATGCGCAGGGCTAGGTGGATGTCGGTGTAGTAGTGGCTGAACTGGCGGAAGCCCAGGGCCAGATAAAGGATCGCCACATTCCAGACGAAACCGAGCAGCGGATTCACCGCCATCAGCGCCAGATAGACGGCGGCGCAGGCGATCGTCGCCGGCAACACCGCCAGCAGCCAGGCGATCATGCCATGGCGCGCCTGGCCGTCGTTGAAATGCCCCTCGAAGAAGCGTGCGTAGTGCGACAACGGCACGGCCACCGCCTTGCGCTCCGCCAACGGGCGCACCTGCTCCAGCAGCAGGACGACGATGAGGGAAATGATGGTCATGGAATAAGCGGTGGGGAGGGGACGGCTGACTGACGGATCGATTATCGCATTACTCGCCGTAGAGCAGGCGGTACAGGCTCACCAGCATGCCGGCCGTGGCGCCCCAGATGAAATACCCTTCATACGGCATGGCGTAGTAGTGGCGCATGACGCCGCCGATCTCCATGCTGTGGCGCTGGTGATTGGCCGGGTCGAGCAGGAAGGCGAGCGGCGTTTCGAAGACCTCGGCCACCTCGAAGCTGTCCGGGTTGAGTTCGAAGGGCGGCCGCACCAGGCCGACCACCGGCGTGACGCTGAAGCCGGTTCCGGTGCGGTATTCGGGCAGCAGGCCGAGCACCTCGACGAGTTCGGAAGCGAGACCGATCTCCTCCGTCGTCTCGCGCAGCGCAGTAAAGGTCGGGGAGACATCGGTAACTTCGCAGCGTCCACCGGGAAAACTCACCTGCCCGGCGTGGTCATGGAGATGGGCGGTGCGCTGGGTAAACAACACCGTCAGCCCTTCCGAACGCTCGATGACCGGCACCAGCACCGCAGCAGGCGTCAACCCCGGCGGCACGGCGTCCTCCTCCACCGCCTTCAACTGGCGCGGGCCGGCAAGGCGACGCCGCAGCCAGTCGGCCGTCGGTGCACCGGCATCCGGATGCAGGGAATGTGGCCAGGCTCTCAAGGGTCAATAGCGCTTGCGCAGCGTCATGGTCTGGCCGTCGCGCTTCATTTCCATGCGGTTGAGGAAGCTCATGCCGAGGAGGGCCACCGGCATGTCGTGCTGATGAACGATCCCCTCGACCTCGTTCAGGGTGACATCGCCGACGCGCACGGTGGCAAGCGTCACCACCCAGGCGGGCGTGATGCCGTTGGCCGTCTGCACCATGACCGGGCGGGCATTGGCGATGCTGACGTTGGCCCGGCGCGCATCGGAGGCGCCGAGGGCGACGCTGGTGGCGCCGGTGTCCACCATGAAGCGGATGGTCGCGCCGTTGACCGTGCCGGTGGTGATGAAATGGCCGCGGCCGTCCGCCGTCAGGCTGGTGGTCTGGGCACCGCCGCCGTCGCCGCCGGCATGGGCGTGCTGGCCGATGGCCAGTCGCTGGCGCCTGGCGCCGATCTCCACCGTGGCGCTGTCCTGATCCACGGCAATCAGCCTGACACCGCCAATGTTGGCGCCGACCGGCACGGTACGCGGCGCGCCGCCGTCGATGACCAGAACGGCCTTGCCGGGAAACAGGCCGACCACGCCGACATCGGCAGCCCGGGCCGGCTGCACGGCCAATGCGCAGAACAGCGCGCACAGGCTAGAATTCGCCAGCCGCCCCAACCACCCATTCTTCGTGAAACCCGTCGCCATCTTCCGCCATTTCCCCACCGAGGGTCCGGGCTATTTTGCCACATTCCTGGACCGTCACTCGATCCCCTGGACGCTAATCCGCATCGACGAGCTGGAGACCGTGCCTGACGGCGTCGACGACTTCTCCGGGCTGGTCTTCATGGGCGGGCCGATGAGCGTCAATGATCCGCTGCCCTGGATAGCGCAATCGTGTGCGCTAATCCGCGCCGCCGTCGCCGCCGGCCTGCCGGTGCTCGGCCATTGCCTGGGTGGCCAGCTCATCGCCAAGGCGCTCGGCGGCACCATCACGCGGAATCCGGTGAAGGAGATCGGCTGGGGCCCGGTGCGCGTGCTCGACAACCCTCCCGCGCGCGACTGGTTCGGCAACCTCGCCGGCTTCGAGACGTTCCACTGGCACGGCGAGACCTTCAGCATTCCCCCCGGCGCCGCGCGCCTGCTGGAGAGCGCGCACTGCGCCAACCAGGCCTATGCGCTGGGCAAGACCTTCGGCATGCAGTGCCACGTCGAGATGACGGAGGAGATGATCCGGCAATGGTGCATCGACGGCGCCGGGGAAATCGCCGCCGCCCGGAGCCCCGCGGTGCAGGCACCGGCGACCATGCAGGCAGGCATGGCGCCGAGGGTAGCGGCACTCAACGCCGTCGCCGACCGCATCTACACGCGCTGGATCGAAGGCCTGAAGCGGGACTGATCAGTCGCGGAAGTTGTTGAACTGCAGCGGCACGTCAGTGACGGATTTCCTCACCAGGGCGATGACCTCCTGCAGCACGTCCTTCTTGGCGCCGGAGACGCGCACCGCCTCGCCCTGGATGCTGGCCTGCGCCTTGAGCTTGCTGTCCTTGATGGCCTTGACGATCTTCTTGGCCAGATCGCCGGCGACGCCCTCCTTCACCGTCACCACCTGCTTGACCTTGTTGCCGCCGATTTTCTCGGTCTCGCCGCGATCGAGGTAGCGCAAGTCCACGTTGCGCTTGGCCAGCTTGGCGGTCAGGACATCATAGAGCTGGCCGAGCTTGAACTCGTCGTCGGCGAACAGCGTCAGCGTGCCCTCGCCCTGCTCGATGCGGGCGTCGGAGCCCTTGAAGTCGAATCGGTTGGCGACCTCCTTGTTCGACTGCTCGGCGGCGTTGCGCAACTCGACCTGATTGACTTCGGACACGATATCGAACGACGGCATGGCTTCCTCCGCTGGCGGGTAAGACGGTGCCCCTTATTTGAAGTGGCAGACGTAATCGAGCAGCTCCAGCGTCTCGATGTCGAAGCTGCTGTTGCCCGGTACGCTGAACTGCTCGCCGGCGCCGTATTCCCGCCACTGACTTTCCCCCTTCAGGCGCACGCGGCAGCGGCCGGCATTGATCTCCATGACTTCCGGCGCGGCAGTGTTGAAGACGAGCTGCGACGGAAAGATCGCGCCGACGGTCTTCTTCGTGCCGTCGGCGAAGAGCACGGTGTGGCTGACGCACTTGCCGTCGAAATAGACATTGGCCTTCTTCACCACGGATACGTTGTCGAACTGCGACATCTCAGATCCCCCACATTTTCTTGATGATGGCCTTGGCGACGAAGCCGAGCATGCCGAAGGCCAATACGAAAAACAGAATGAACGTTCCGGTCTTGCCTGCCTTCGACTTCCAGGCCAGTTCGCCGATGATGAACAGCATGTACAGGATAAACGCCGTCAGGCCGAAGGTCAGGCCGAACTCGGCGATCTCCGCTTCGGTGTAGCCGAAGACCGTCCCGGGCATTGCCGGCGGGCTCCTCAGCGCTTGCGCCGGGCACGATTCGCCGCGATGCGCATGCGCAGGGCGTTCAGCTTGATGAAGCCGCCCGCGTCGCGCTGGTCGTAAGCGCCGGCATCGTCCTCGAAGGTGGCGATGGTCGGGTCGAACAGCGAATCCGTCTTCGAGTCGCGGCCGACGAGGATGACGTTGCCCTTGTACAGCTTCAGCCGCACCCAGCCGTTCACGGTCTGCTGGGTGTGGTCGATCAGCGCCTGCAGCGCGCGGCGCTCCGGGCTCCACCAGTAGCCGTTGTAGATCAGGCTGGCATAGCGCGGCATCAGGTCGTCCTTCAGGTGCGCCACCTCGCGGTCGAGACAGACCGATTCGATGGCGCGGTGCGCGCGCAGCAATATGGTGCCGCCGGGCGTCTCATAGCAGCCGCGCGACTTCATGCCGACATAGCGGTTCTCGACAAGATCGAGGCGGCCGATGCCGTGCCTGCCGCCAAGCTGATTGAGCGTCGCCAGCAGTTCGTGCGCCTCCATCTTCCTGCCGTTGATGGCGACGAGATCGCCCTGCCTGAATTCCAGGTCGAGGTATTCCGCCTTGTTCGGCGCCTTCTCCGGCGAAACGGTCCAGCGCCACATCGATTCCTCGGCCTCGGCCGCCGGGTCCTCCAGATGACGCCCCTCGTAGGAGATGTGCAGCAGGTTGGCGTCCATCGAATAGGGCGAGCCGCCCTTCTTGTGCTTCATGTCCACCGGGATGCCGTGCGTCTCGGCGTAGGCCATCAGCTTCTCGCGCGAGAGCAGGTCCCATTCGCGCCACGGCGCGATGACCTTGACGTTCGGCATCAGCGCATAGGCGCCCAGTTCGAAACGCACCTGGTCGTTGCCCTTGCCGGTGGCGCCGTGCGAGATGGCATCGGCGCCGGTTTTCTTCGCGATCTCCACCAGCCGCTTGGCGATGAGCGGGCGGGCGATCGAGGTACCGAGCAGGTATTCGCCTTCATAGACGGTATTGCAGCGGAACATCGGGAAGACGAAATCGCGCACGAACTCCTCGCGCAGGTCGTCGATGAAGATGTTCTGCTTCCTGATGCCGAACTTGAGCGCCTTGGCACGCGCCGGCTCGAGTTCCTCGCCCTGGCCGAGATCGGCGGTGAAGGTGACGACCTCGCAGCCGTAGGTGTCCTGCAGCCACTTGAGGATGACGGAGGTGTCGAGGCCGCCCGAGTAGGCGAGCACGACTTTCTTGACGCCGGAAGACTTCTTGGTTCTGTTCATGATTGCCAGTGCCGTAAGGTCAGGAATTCACGCGCCCGAGGAGCAGGCACTCCATCAGGGCCTTCTGGGTGTGCAGCCGGTTCTCCGCCTCGTCCCACACCACGCTGTGCGGGCCGTCGATCACCTCGGCGGCGACTTCCTCGCCGCGGTGGGCGGGCAGGCAGTGCATGAAGAGCGCATCGGGCTTGGCCATGCGCATCATTTCGGCGTCGACCTGCCAGTCCTCGAAAGCGCGGCGACGCGCCTCGTTCTCCGCCTCGAAGCCCATCGAGGTCCACACGTCGGTGGTGACGAGATCGGCGCCGCGCACGGCATCCATCGGATCGGAAAACTCCTCGTAGTGGTCGTCGCCGAAGAGGCCGGCGCGCTCGGGCTCGACTTCGTAGCCGGGCGGTGTCGACACATGCACGTTGAAGCCGAACACCTCGGCCGCCTGCAGCCAGGTGTTGCAGACATTGTTGGAATCGCCGATCCAGGCCACGGTCCTGCCCGCAATCGAGCCGCGGTGCTCGATGAAGGTGAAGATGTCGGCGAGAATCTGGCAGGGATGGTATTCATTGGTCAGGCCGTTGATCACCGGCACGCGCGAATGGCGCGCGAAGCGCTCGACGATGTCCTGCTCGAAGGTGCGGATCATGACGATGTCGCACATGCGCGAGATGACCTGGGCGGCGTCCTCCACCGGCTCGCCGCGGCCGAGCTGCGAGTCGCGCGTGCTGAGGAAGATCGCCGCGCCGCCGAGCTGATGCATGCCGGCCTCGAAGGAGAGCCGCGTGCGCGTGCTCTGCTTCTCGAAGATCATCACCAGGGTGCGGTCGAACAGCGGGTGGTACGGCTCGTAGCGTTTGAACTTGTCCTTGATCCAGCGCGTGCGGGCGAAGACGTACTCCAGCTCGTCGCGGGTTAAGTCCTTCAGCTGCAGGAAATGCTTCGGTGCGGCCATGGCGGACCGTCCTCAGGCAAGGAATTCGCGTATCAGCGGGGCAAGAAGGGCAACGAGTTCCCGCGCATCGTCATCGCTGAAGACCAACGGCGGCAGCAAGCGCACCACCCTGTCGGCGGTGACATTGATGAGCAGGCCGCGCTCGAGCGCCCGCGCCACCAGCTCGCCGCAAGGCCGGTCCAGTTCGATGCCGATCATCAGGCCGTCGCCGCGAATGGCGACGATGCCGGCCTGGCCTTCCAGCGCCGTGGCAAAGTCGGCGCGAAGCTTGTTGCCGAGCGTCGCGGCGCGCTTGAGCAGGCCATCCTCCTCGATCACCGCCAGGGTGGTCAGGGCCGCCGTACAGGCGAGCGGGTTGCCGCCGAAGGTGGAGCCGTGGTTGCCCGGCTTGAACACGCCGGCGGCGGATCCCGCCGCCAGGCAGGCGCCGATCGGCACGCCCGAGCCCAGGCCCTTGGCCAGCGTCATCACGTCAGGCCTGACGCCGGCATGCTGGCTGGCGAACCAGGTGCCGGTGCGTCCAAGCCCGCACTGTATCTCGTCGAACATCAACAGCCAGCCGCGCTCGTCGCAAATGCGGCGCAAACCGCTCAGGTATTCCGCATGGGCGACATGGATGCCGCCCTCGCCCTGGATCGGCTCGAGCAGCACGGCAACGACGTTCTGGTTGTTGGCGGCCACGTTCTCCACGGCGGCAAGATCGTCGAAGGGCACGCGCACGAAGCCGCCCACCAGCGGCTCGAAGCCGGCCTGCACCTTGCGATTGCCGGTCGCCGACAGCGTGGCCAGGGTGCGGCCGTGGAAGGCCTTCTCCATGACCACGATGGCCGGCACGTCGACGCCTTTCTGATGGCCGAACATGCGGGCCAGCTTGATGGCCGCCTCGTTGGCCTCGCAGCCTGAATTGCAGAGGAAAACCTCGTCCATGCCGGAGAGGGTCGCCAGCCGATCGCCAAGCTGTTCCTGCTCGCGGATGCGATAGATGTTCGAGGCATGCAGGATGCGCCCGGCCTGTTCGGCAATGGCCTTGACCAGGCGCGGATGGGCATGGCCCAGCGTCGATACTGCGATGCCCGCCAAGGCATCGAGATAGCCACGACCGGCTTCATCGTAGACCCGCGCACCCCGTCCGTGCGTGAACGCCACGGGGAGCCGGGCATAGGTGTTCATCAAGTGCGACATAAGGAATTTCCGCTGCAAAAAGCGAAGGCGGCTTGCGCCGCCTCTCACAAACACATCTTAAGCGAAAATGCACTCCTTGTATATACTGGACAGCATGGCGCGCATCGCGGTTTTCAACCAGAAGGGCGGGGTCGGCAAGACCACCACTGCCCTCAATCTTGCCGCGGCCATGGCGCGGCAGAAACAGCCGGTGCTGCTGGTAGACCTCGATCCTCAGGCGCATCTTTCGGCAGTGCATGGGCGCGCCCTGGGCGATGCCTCCGGCAGCGTCTTCGCCTTCTACCAGGATGGGCGCCCGCTGGCCGAACTGCAGATCGATTGGGAAGGCATCGGCCGGCTGATCCCGGCCCATGCCGAACTCATCAAGGTTGACTCGGTCTTCGGCAAGGGACCGACCATCCTCAATCGCCTCAATCAGGGGCTCAACGATCTCGGCACGGATCAGGACGGCCGCAGCGTGGTAATCGACTGCTGCCCGTTTCTGGGCGTGCTCTCGCTCAACGCGGTATTCGCCGCCGATCGCCTGCTGGTGCCGATTTCCTCGGACTTCCTCGCCCTGCGCGGGGCAATGCAGGTGGAGCGAACCCTGCAGGCCCTCGAGCCGGTACTGAAACGTCGTGTCGAGCGACGCTACCTCCTGACGCGATTCGACCGCCGCCGCAACATGAGCTTCGAGATCCAAAAGCGCCTCATCGAGCAGTTCGGCGAAGAAGTCTGCCAAACCGTGATTTCCGAAAATGTCGCCGTGGCCGAGGCACCGGCCTGCAACCTGGACGTCTTCAGCCATGCGGCCATGTCACGTGGCGCACAGGACTATGCCGCCTTGGCAAAAGAATTGGTACAGATGGGTTTCTACTAGCGCGTGATCAGGGCGATCACGTCTTCGTAGCTGGCAGGTACGGCCTTCGGCGCCGTTTGCTGGCAGCTCCGGGCAAGAATCTCGCAGTCGCGATAAATCTGCCGAAGCTTGCGCTCCGCCTCATCCGCATCGCGGCCCGGTATCAACAGGTTATCCACAACCAGGCCAACACGTGTCCTGATGCGAAACCCATATTTTTTGAGCAAGGGTGCCTGCATGTAAACCCCATAAAGTTCAATGGGATTTTCGAAGTATATGTGCAGCCTCCTAAAAACACAAGGTAGCTTCTTATTTTTGCTTGGGATTTTATTTATTGCATAATATTTAAGCAGAATTCACATTTCATGCACAATGATTCAATTTGACTGACAGGGCAAAAGAAAAACTTGGCTTTTCTGGTAAAATTTCAATTTTGTTCCGGCTGGCGCCGCAGTATGCCGGAATACAAAATGTCCAAGCATCGGTAGCCACGACACGCCGGTCGCCAGGCCCATGTCAGAAAAGCCCCAAGAAAACTTCATCATCGTCGGCCTGACCTTGGACGGCAAGAAATTCCGCCCCAGTGATTGGGCCGAGCGCCTGTGCGGCATCATGTCGGCCTTCGGCGCCGATCACCGCATGAGTTATTCTCCCTACGTGCGACCCGGCCTCCATCTCGGCGAGAAATGTGTCTATGTCGCCGCACGCCTCTACGAGTTCGAGCCGATGGCTTACAACTTCCTCGGCAGCTTTGCCAAGGACAACGCGCTCCAGGTGATCAAAACGGGAAGGCCGGACGCCAAGTCCGACGACTGAAGAAAGAAAGGGCGGCCGGAACCGGCCGCCATTCGCAGGGACTTGCCTAGTTTACAGCGCCTTGATGGCGGCGGACAGGCGGCTCTTGTGGCGAGCTGCCTTGTTCTTGTGAATGATCTTCTTGTCGGCGATGCTGTCGATAGTGCCCATCGACTCGTTGAGAACCTTCTGGGCGGCAGCCTTGTCGCCTCCGGCAATCGCCTTGCGAACGCTCTTGATGGCGGTGCGCAGCTCGGAACGCTGGCTGAAATTGCGGGCACGACGCTTGATCGCCTGACGGGCACGCTTGCGGGCTTGTGCGGAGTTGGCCATGTGGAATCTGCTAAGGCTTGGAAAAGGGGCGCATTTTAGGCCGTTTCCGGCCTGAATGCAAGCAGCGCGAATGGAGGTCAAAGTCGATACCATTGCCCCCTTATGAACCTGCTCAAGGCCCTCGCCACCGTCAGCAGCATGACGCTGCTGTCGCGCATTCTGGGCTTCGCCAGGGACTTCGTCATCGCCCGTACCTTCGGCGCCGGCATGGCCACCGACGCCTTTTTCGTCGCCTTCCGCCTGCCCAACCTGCTGCGGCGCCTGTTCGCCGAGGGTGCCTTTTCCCAGGCTTTCGTGCCGATTCTGGCCGAATACAAGAACAAGCGCGAGACGGAGGAAACGCGCCGCCTGGCCGACCATGTCGCGACCCTGTTGTTCCTGGCGCTGCTGGCGGTGACCCTGCTCGGCATCGCGGTGACGCCGGTGCTGATCTACATTTCGGCGCCGGGCTTCGCCGCCGATGCGGACAAGTTCGAACTGACCGTCACGCTCACCCGCATCGCCTTCCCCTACATCCTGTTCATCTCGCTGGTGTCGTTCGCCGGCGGCATCCTCAACACCTGGAGCCGCTTCGCCGTGCCGGCCTTCACGCCGGTACTGTTGAACCTGTCGTTCATCGGCATGGCGCTGTTCGCCGCGCCCTACTTCGATCCGCCGGTGCTGGCGCTGGCCTGGGCGGTGTTCCTCGGCGGCGTGCTGCAGCTCGCCCTGCAACTGCCTTTCCTGGCAAAGATCGGCATGCTGCCGCGCTTCTCGGTGTCCCTGCAGGACGAGGGCGTCCGCCGCATCCTCAAGCTGATGCTGCCGGCGCTGTTCGGCGTCTCCGTGTCGCAGATCTCGCTGCTCATCAACACCATCTTCGCATCGTTCCTGCCGACCGGCAGCGTCTCCTGGCTCTACTACGCTGACCGCCTCATGGAATTTCCCTCCGGCCTGCTCGGAGCCGCCCTCGGCACCATCCTGCTGCCCAGCCTGTCCAGGAGCCACGCCGAGAACGACCATCGCGAATTCTCCGCCCTGCTCGACTGGGGCCTGCGCCTGACTTTCCTGCTCACCCTGCCGGCGGCGCTGGCGCTGGCCCTGCTCGCGGTGCCGCTGCTGGCCACCCTGTTCAACTACGGCGCCTTCCAGGCCGACGACGTGCTGAGGACGCGCGAAGCCCTCGTCGCCTACAGCGTCGGCCTCACCGGCCTCATCCTGGTCAAGGTGCTGGCGCCCGGCTTTTATGCCCGGCAGAATATCCGCACGCCGGTGAAGATCGCGCTCGTCACGCTGGCCGCCACGCAGGCGATGAATGCTGTCTTCATCGTGCCGCTCGCCCACGCCGGCCTGGCGCTGTCGATCGGGCTGGCTTCCTGCCTGAATGCGGCGCTGCTCTGGCGCGGTTTGCGCCGGCGCGGCGACTACATGCCGCTGCCCGGCTGGCGACTATTCGGCCTGAAGCTGGCGGCCGCCCTGGCGGCGATGGGGCTGGTGCTGTGGTTCGGCATGGGTACGCAGGCGCACTGGATCGGTGCGCCGCCGCTGGAACGTGTGCTGCGCCTGGCGGCGCTGGTGGCGGCCGGTGGTACGGCCTACTTCGGCACCCTCTGGCTGCTCGGCTTCCGGCTGAAGGATTTCACCAAGAAGGGCAGAACGTAACTCAGAGGAGGAGACGATGAAGTTCTGGACCGACAGCTTCACCCGCATCATCCACGGCGATAACGCCTTCTGCATTCCTCATTCGCCAAACCATGTCCGATTCGGCGGCAACCACAATCCGCACTTCGCCTGGTCCGATCTGCCGCCCGGTACGCAATCCCTGGTGCTGCTCTGCCACGATCCCGACGTGCCCAGCCGCGGCGACGACGTCAACCAGGAAGGCCGCACGGTGCCGGCTTCGCTGCCGCGCGTGGATTTTTTCCACTGGGTGCTGGTCGATTTGCCGCCGGCGCCGGCGCAGATCGAGGCCGGCGAGTTCTCGCAGGACGTCATGCCGCGCGGCAAGAACGGCCCGGGCACGGCGCGCGGCGCGCGCCAGGGACTGAACGACTACACCGGCTGGTTCGCCGGCGACAAGGACATGGCCGGCGACTACTTCGGCTACGACGGACCCTGCCCGCCGTGGAACGACGAGATCCCGCACCGCTACGTGTTCACGCTCTACGCGCTGGATGTCACGCGCTGCCCGGTCGAAGGCAAGTTCACCGGACAGCAGGTGCGCGGGGCGATCGAGGGCCAGGTTCTCGCCGAGGCCAGCGTCACCGGCCTCTACACGCTCAATCCGAATGTGAAATTGTAGTCATTCCCCCCGCGCCGTACCCTCGCGACGCGGGTCGGCGGCGCCCAGCCATTCGTCTCCGCGCCGCAGGATCAGCGACAGGCCGC
>WBZR01001156.1_pt1 | contig 35025 bp, 26 predicted proteins | sample 5204231 | NCBI WGS metagenome assembly WBZR01 (sample SAMN12412403, study PRJNA552823) | activated sludge metagenome | isolation source: activated sludge from anammox sidestream of wastewater treatment plant... | place: USA: Virginia | collected 2017-08 | reverse complement strand
GACATCGCCGGCGCACTGCTGGCCCGCCGTGATAATCCTGAGCACAGACAGGCGATGCAGCAGCACGATATCGCCCCGATCGATCTGGTCTGCATCAATCTCTATCCCTTCGAGCCGACCATCCGCAGGGAAAACGTCACGTTGGACGAGGCGATTGAAAATATCGACATCGGCGGTCCTTCCATGATCCGCAGCGCTGCCAAAAATCATGATTTTCTGACCGTCGTGACCAATCCCGTGCAATATGACGAAGTTCTGATCGATCTGCGCAAAAACAGCGGCAGTTCGTCCTCTGATCTGCGCGTCAAGCTGGCTCAGCGGGCGTTTGCCCATACGTCGCACTATGACTCGATGATCGCCAACTATCTGGCCAGCGCCGCCCGGCTCGACAGCGGATCGCTGGTCATTCATCTGCACAAACATATGGACTTGCGCTACGGCGAAAATCCCCATCAGCGCGCTGCCCTGATGGTCGATCGCCGGCCCAACGAAGCCAGCGTCGCCTACGCCACCCAGCTTCACGGCAAGGAACTGTCCTATATCAATCTGCTCGATGCCGATGCCGCCCTGAATGCGGTCAAGGAACTGTCAGCGCCGACCGTCTGCATCGTTAAACATGCCACCCCCTGCGGCTACGCCAGCGCTGATGACTTGCCCACCGCTTTCGGCAAGGCATTTGAAGGCGACCCACTGGCAGCCTTCGGCGGCATTGTCGCGCTGAATCAACCGGTCGATCTGGCCACCGCCCAAGCCATCACCAGCATTGACAAGCTGCTGGAAGTGATCGTCGCGCCGTCCTATCAGCCCGAAGCCCTGAATCTTCTGCGCAATCGCTGGAAAAACGTCCGCCTCCTGGAAGTCGGCCCGGTCGGTTTGATTGCCGACGGCGACCCCAATGAAGTCATGATGCACAAAATCACCGGCGGATTTTTGTTGCAGGAACGCGACCGTCGCGGTTTCGATCCCGCCACTATCCGTGTTGTCTCCAAGCGCCAACCCACCGCGCAGCAGTTGCACGATCTGAAAATCGCCTGGCTGGCGTGCAAACACGTCAAAAGCAACGCCATTACCATCGGTCGCGATGGGATGATCGTCGGCGTCGGTGGCGGGCAGGTCGATCGCGTCGGGGCCTGTCATATCGCCATTGCCAAAGCCGGCCAACGCGCCCATGGCGCTGTCGCCGCCAGTGACGCATTTTTCCCCTTCCCCGATGGCCCTCAAGCCCTGCTCGATGCTGGCATTAGCGCAATTATCCATCCCGGCGGGTCTGTGCGCGATCAGGACTCCATCAACATCGTCGATCAACATGACGCCGTCATGGTCGTAACCGGTGAGCGGCACTTCCGCCATTGACCGGCGGATGAAAACGCAGCAACGGCTGACACAACGGTATAACGACAAAACCATCACGCCTTTAACCAAAGCGTTCGATCTGCTGGCGTAGATCGGGGCTGATTTCATGCTGGTCGATATCCGCTTCCCGCCCCAAAGCGCCGGCAAGCATCTCCAGTTGATCAGCCGCATCGGCATCCTGATCGATAAATACCTGCCGCTGACCGCGCAGTTTGACCATTCCGCCGCCGCTGCCCCCCAGATGAACATGGCGGATCTGGATATTCATGCGCCCCGCCAGCTCCAGCATCTGCTCGAAAATGTTCATCGTTGCTCCATCCGGTTGATTCTTTTCCATTCGTGCGTAGTCTAACACCCGTGCAGGTTTTACGGCAGACTCAAACGAGGTGAACCATGCCGATTGAACGCTGGTCAGAACATGTGATCGTCGCCCATCTCTCCGACGACCCCCAGTTTAGCGAAGATATTCGCGCTATCGCCCAATTGCTGCACAAACAGTCACTCGATGTTGTTCTCAACTTTTCCGATGTGAACTTTCTCAATTCTTCCAATATCGCCGGCCTTTTGCAGATTCGCCGCCAGCAGGTGCAGGCGCAGCGCAAACTGGTCTTATGTGGGTTGGATACCCGCCTTTGGAGCGTTTTCCTCGTGACGGGCATTGATAAGATTTTCCAGTACAGCGACGACGTTTCCACCAGTCTGGCTACACTGCAACTACAACGCTGAGGTCTCTTATCCCTATTCTCACGGCCGCGCAGCGGCGCATGCGCTAGATCCCAGCTTCGGCTTTGGGATCGCGCCGCATCAAATCCGCCAGTGCCTCCAGCACATCGCGATTTTCAAATAAAACACTGTGTACGGCTTCGGTAATCGGCATCGCCACCTTGAATCGTTGCGCCAGTTGCAGCACCGACTGGGTTGTCGGCACACCTTCAGCCACGCTTTCCATCGTCGCTAAAATGTCATTCAACTTGGCCCCCCGGCCAATCTGCTCGCCCACGCGGCGATTGCGCCCCTCCGGGCTGACGCACGTCGTTATCAAGTCTCCCAGACCCGCCAGCCCGTGGAATGTCGCTTCGCGCGCCCCCATCGCCACACCCAGGCGGATAATCTCCACCAATCCGCGCGTCACCAGCGCTGCCTTGGCGTTGTTGCCCGCTGCCAAACCGTCCAGCACGCCCGCTGCCAGGGCAATGACATTTTTAATCGCCCCCGCCAGCTCCACTCCGATCACATCGTTATTGGTGTAAACGCGGAACCACTGCGTTGAAAACGTCGCCTGCACACGCTGGGCGATGGTGGCATCATCACTGGCAGCCACTGCCGTAGCTGGGAGATACCGGGCAATTTCCGCGGCGATATTCGGCCCGCTCAAGGCAACCAGCGGCCAATCACACACCGGCCCAACCCACTGCCCATCAACCAACTGCTTACCCCCCAGCACATCGGCAATGATCTGCGTTGGTCGAAGCAATGAACTGTTTTCGATTCCCTTGGCCACGGAGATGATCGGAACACCCGCCGGCACGTGCGGTTTCAACCGCTGCCAGATGCTGCGCATGTACTGGGTTGGAATGGCTGACAGGATCAGCGTGCAACCATCAAAGCAGTCATCGTCGTTGGCCGTCAACCGCACGCTCTCAGGTACGCGCACACCCGGAAGCAATGTTCGTTGCTGACGGTCCTGAATCAGCCGCTCGATCGACTGTTCAAACGCGCCCCACATCACCACCTCATGCCCGCCCTGCGTCAGCAGAATCGAGCATACGGTTGCCATTGCACCATCGCCAAGTATTGTGACCCGTTCGGCCATATGTCACGATTCATACCGTAACGCACGCCAGATTGGAAATCCGACGCTCGTTATAAATTCATGGCCTCTTCCGCCGGCCCCGTCCACCTGCCCCGCCCGCACGCCCCGATCCCCTGATCCCCGGTCCGGCAATCCACCACTTTGTCACTCCGCTTTTGACCTTTTGCCGCTCCACTCTTAATCTCATCAGCCTATGCGGCGCTATTTCCCCGATCTTCCGACATTTACGCAGGCGGCCCGGCAGGCCCAGATCATACCGGTCTATCGTCAGCTCATGGCCGATCGCATCACCCCCGTGGGCGCCTTTGAGGTGCTCGGCCGCGACCAGCATGCCTTTTTGCTGGAATCCGTTGTCGGCGGTGAAAAAATCGGTCGCTTTTCGTTCATTGCCACTGGCCCGGGCACTGTTTATCAATGCGCCGGCGGTAAAGCCATGCTGCAACATTATGGCCAGCCGCCGCGCGAATTCACCACCACCAATCCGCTGGCTGATTTACAAAAACTTCTGCCCCCCGGTCGCTTTTATCGCACCAAAGACCTGCCCGCATTCACCGGTGGGTTGGTCGGATACGCGGGTTACGACACCATCCGCTATTACGAACCCGAAAAACTGGATCACCCACCCCAGGACGACCGGCGCCTGCCTGATGTCATGTTCGGCCTGTACAACGAACTGGTCATTTTCGATCACGTTGACAAAACGATCAAAGTCGTCGCCAATGCGCGCGTCGAATCTGTTCAACCCCCCGCTGCCGACCACACACCCTCGGCCGTCTTCCCCGACGTTGAATCCGCCTACGCTGACGCCTGCCATCGTATCGATCTGATTGTTCAGCGTCTCCAGCAACCACCGATGCTCGGTCTGGGAGAAATTGACGCCAGCGCGCCTCTTACCCTGAAATTTGAAAGTAATTTTTCCCAGGCTGATTTTGAAGCTGCGATACAGGCTGGGAAACAATACATCGCTGCCGGCGATATTTTTCAGTTCGTGCCCAGCCAACGACTTCGGGTTTACTCCGAAGCCAATCCGCTGGACGTTTACCGGGCGCTGCGCATCGTCAATCCTTCGCCCTATATGTTTTTTCTGAAAAGCCCCGCCTGCACCCTGATCGGTTCCAGCCCGGAAATTCTCTGCAGCGTCATCGACGGCAAAGTCACCAGCCGCCCGCTGGCTGGTACGCGCCGCCGCGGCAAGACCGAGGAGGAAGATCAACAACTGGAAAAAGAGCTGCTCAGTGACCCCAAGGAACGGGCGGAGCATATCATGCTGGTTGACTTGCACCGCAATGACGTGGGTCGCGTTGCCAAGGTCGGCAGCGTGAAAATCAGCGAGGTGCTCAGCGTCGAACGCTACAGCCACGTCATGCACATCGTCACCAATGTGACCGGTCAGCTCGATCCCAAATTTTCAGCCCTGGACGCCCTGCGTGTCAGCCTGCCGGTCGGTACCGTCAGCGGCGCTCCGAAAATCCGGGCCATGCAGATTATCGACGAACTGGAACCAACCCGCCGCGGCCCCTACGGCGGAGCGGTCGGCTATGTCGATTTTTCCGGTGATCTGGATACCTGTATCGCACTGCGCACCATCGTTCACCGCCAGGGTGTGTTTGATGTCCAGGCCGGCGCCGGCGTGGTGGCTGATTCGGTCCCCGCCAGCGAATACGAAGAAACGATGAATAAAGCCAAGGCACTGCTCAAGGCGGTGGAAATCGCGGAAAAAGGTTTTTGACTATTTCACCCACCGTGCTGCTACGCTATTCGTTGCGCCCTTCACCCGGCAGCAGCGCACGATAGCACCATCACCGACAACAACGTAAAATAACCGCATGGCCAAACGCACCCAGACCGCACCGAAATCATTTGAACAAGCGCTCCGGGAGCTGGAGCAGATTCTCAATGAGATCGAAAGCGGCGAGATCGGGCTGGAAGAAAGCCTGATTAAATATGAGCGCGGTAACTTTTTGATTCAGTATTGCCGGGGCGTTCTGGCATCTGCTGAAAAACAGATCGAACAACTCGGTACGGCCAGCGACGGCTCACTGCGCGCCCAGCCTCTGGAAACGCAATCCTCCATCGCTGCTGCCGACACTGATGCTGACAATGACGACAATGAATCGCAAAGCTAACTGGCCAGCGGCAGGGATGTTGTCGAACGGCTCGATTTTTTCAGTTGATACAGCCGGGCATCCGCTTCAGCCATCAATGCCTCAGCCGTTTGCTCAGGCAGTTCCTGCAGGCTGGCCACCCCGATACTCAGCCGGGGCAATCGATCCAGACGAAACGCCTTGACCAGACTATCCACCAGCCCCCGCAATCGCTGCGCCAGTCCTTCGCCGGCGGCACGATCCTGTCCGGGAAGGACAATCACAAATTCATCCCCACCGCACCGATACGCCAGATCATCCTGCCGCAGCGCACTGCGAATAATCTGCCCAATATCCGCCAGCAAACGGTCGCCAACAGCATGACCAAGCGTATCGTTGACCAGCTTGAAATGATCCACGTCGATCATCAGCACCGTCAAGGGAGAATTGCCCGCCGCGCAGCGTGACAGCAGGTTTTCCAGATCACGCTGCATCTGGCGCCGATTATTCAAACCCGTCAACGGATCGACCTCCGCCTGCCGGCGCAGAACACCAATCGTCCGCTGCAGGGCATCGGTACGACTGGCCACACGCTGCTGCATTTCGTTGTGGGCGGAGTTGATCTGAGATTTCTGGATTTTTAGCTGCCTCAGCGCCCTGGCGATTGTCGGCACCATTCGGCGCGGCCCGCCACCAATCTTCGACAGCGCCTCGATCGGCTCCTGGCCAGCCAGAATGGCATCGATCGTTCGCTCCAGCCGAATGGTTGGTCGCTGCCAGTGGTAATATTGCTGCAACAGGACAACCGCGCTAACCAGGAATGTGCCCACCGCCAGACCCAGTTGCATCGACCAGTGGATATTCAGCGCCTCGTCGGCCACCAGCAGATAGATGATCCACGTCAGGGCAACAATCCCTGAAATCGCGGTAATGATGCGCACAATGGAAATGGCGTCGGGACTGCCCAAACGCCACCCTTTGCCCTGCTCATTGGCTAAACTATCCGCAAGAGTTTCGATCATACCGCTTCAGCAGATTTCATCGACCAAGCGGTGCTCTCGATTAACCTCAGGCGCGATAACTGATGAACCCACGTCTGATAAAAGATGGTTGAATCAGTTGCCCAGCAGTTGACGGTCTGTCAGTTGGCGGCCTGATGGCGCCTGTTTCCGGTCCGTCACATCTGGCTCATTTGATGATTTCGCTGGGCTTACCAAACGAACCGGTAAAAACGAACTCGTCAAATGGTTTACGATGACGCGGCGCATGGTTTTTCTTGCGGTAATCTTCGTGGAGATCAGGATTTTCACCCGGATAACCAACCGCAATCGCAGCCACCGGATCAAAATCATCCGGCACCTGATACAACTGACGAATCTTGCTGATTTCAATGCCCGCCATCTGGTGAATATGCAACCCCAACGCCTCGGCTTGCATGGTCATCTGGGCAGCAGCCGCGCCGACATCGTGAACCGCCACGCGATTCGGCTTGCCGTTGCGACTGAATGTTTTCTTAGCCAGCGAAATCATCAGCACCGGCAGATGTTTCGCCCAGGTCTGATTGGATTCCACCAGACAACTCAACAACTTGGCCAGCTCCTGCGGCTGATCGCGTGTTGCCAGCAAATAACGCCACGGCTGCTCATTAAAACTGTTGGCTGACCAACGGGCCGCGTCGAGAATCGTTTTAATTTTCCATGCTTCCACCGGACGATTCGAAAATTCGTACGGACTCCACCGGCTGCGGATTTGTGGGATTAAATCCATCTCAACAGGATTGCGATCGATCATAAACAACGATCCTTTTAATTTGATGACTTTCATTGACAACAGACTGATCCCATGATCATCCGTCCCGATAAGACGTCAAAAGGATATGATAAATCAGCCCGCCAAGGCAATAGTCCCACCAAGGCTTTCGCAAGTAACCCGCGAAGGTCGATGTATTAACGAGCCGCGACCGTAAGGGAGCGGTGATCCGATGCTTTGACGATAGCCCCGGTCTGCCGATAATTGCCAGTCTATGCCCGTTCCAAAAGTTGTCACCCGTTTTGCTCCATCGCCCACCGGTTATCTTCATGTTGGTGGCGCCCGAACCGCCCTGTTTTGCTGGCTGCTGGCACGCCATTGCGGCGGAGAATTTCTGCTGCGTATCGAAGACACGGACCTGGCCCGGTCAACCGAACAGGCGACGGTGCAGCTCCTGGATGATCTGCGCTGGCTGGGATTGAACTGGGACAATCCGCAACTCGTCCATCAGTCACAAAGAACCGATGTCTACAACCGGCTGATCGACGACCTGATGGCGCGCGGTCTGGCGTATGAGGCATGGGAAACGCCACAGGAGCTGGCAGCACTGCGTCAGGAGGCGGAAAAGCAAAAACGCGCCTTTATCTATCAACGGCGCAATTATTCTACTGACCAACTTGCGCAGTTCGCCGCCCAGGGGCGCAAAGCGGTTGTGCGTTTTGCCACGCCCGTACAGCCCTACTCCTTTCACGACGCGGTCCTGGATAAAGACATCACTCAGCCCATCGAAGAAGTTCAGGATTTTGTCATTCGCAAGGCTGACGGCATGCCCACCTATCACTTCGCGGTGGTCGTGGATGATGCGGAAATGGGCGTCACCCACGTTCTGCGTGGTCAGGAGCATACCAAGAACACCTTCTTACACCTTGCGCTGCAAAAGGCGTTGGGATACGCCCAGCCCGTCTACGCCCATCTGCCAGTGATTCAGAATCTTGACGGCAGCAAGATGGGCAAACGCGACCGCGATAAAAAAGTGCGCGAACGCGCGCAAGTCTGGCTGAAAACCCATCAAAAGACCGTTGATGATCTGGCAACCGCGGCCGCTCTGGATGCGCCCGGGCTGGGGGTGTGGATCAAGGACAGCAAAACCCAGCTTGATCTGGATCAGCAGCAGGCGGTCATGCAGGCGATTCACCTGAAGGAATCGGAGTTGCCGGAGATTCTTGTCAATGATTTCCGTCGCCAGGGATATTTGCCCGAAGTGCTGTTGAATTTTCTGGCGCTTCTGGGATGGAGTCCCGGCGAAGATCGTGAACGCATGAGCATCGGGGAAATGGTGCGCCTGTTTGAGCTGAAGGATATCGGTAAAAGCAACGCCAAGTTCAGCCGCGACAAACTGCTGTCATTCAACACCGACGCCGTGGCTGAAGCTGATCCGAATCGCCTGATTGCGGCGTTCCGCGATTATCTGAGCGTCAATCCCGCTTCGCCACTGACACCGGCAACTGATGCGCAACTGGCTGAGCTTCTGGACATGAAAAAAGGGTTTCGCCTGCTGCGCGAAGTGGATGAATTATCGCGCTTCTTATTCGTCCCCGACGATCAGATCGACTATCAGCCCCAAGCCGTCGAAAAGGTGCTGAAAAAGGAGAACAACCAGGGGGCGTCCGTGTTGCGCGATCTGCGGCAGTTACTGGAGGGTAGCGCCACGTGGGAGGCGGGCGCACTGGAACAACAGGTGCAAAGCTACTGTAGTGAAAAAAACCTCGCCCTGGGCAAAGTGGCCCAGCCGCTGCGCGTGGCGGTTTGTGGAAGCACGGTCAGCCCGCCCATTTTTCATAGCCTGGCTTTTCTTGGCCGCAACCGAACACTTGCGCGGATTGATCGCTGCCTGACGATACTGGCATAGACTGCCTATGGATCATGCCTCAGCAAGTATTCCCGCCAAGACAGCACCAATGCTGACGCGCAGTGCGTGGATGACGCGCCGTGCATGGTTGATTCGCGCAAATATCGCATTTGAGTTTTTTACCAAATAAGAACCGCACCCGTTTTCGGGGTGCGGTTTTTTGCCTTATCGGCTGCTCAGGTCTGTAGATAAGTCAGCTGCGTAAACCTGATGGAATCTCACCTTCAGGAAGCTGCCTCACAACAGCCTTCGCCAACTAACAAAATTGTCACGGATACCTCCACTTCGATTGAGCTACATCGGCCTGTACTGCCGCATGTGCTCGGGACTTGCCCAACCGTCACGGAGTGGTCAGCGGGTGATTGACGATCAGGGCTGGAATCGATGGGTGTGTCGCCGGTGCCGTTTGGATAACCGCTGCGAACACATTGCCAATGCGTCCAGTAACTTCTGATCCAAAACCACAGAAAGATTCAATCTTTCTGTTACCGCTATCGCCCCGTCGCCGGGCTTTTACTCCTGCAAGCGCCCTCGCAGGAACGACTGTTGGCCGGCTGGATCCGTGTCCGCGGGCCAACGCTTAATCTTCTATCGAACTATACCTATATGAGCCATGAAAAATCAAGATAATTTTTGAATTATTTCCATGGTTTCAGACTCAATTTGTCCGGTATTACCGGCACTTGTGTCCCATAACCCGCGCAGGCGCCACCGGCGTGACCGCTCCGACGCGGATTTTGAACTATAACGCAATTACATTGCGCTTTTCAGCAGATGCAACCGTCTTTCACAATTGCTGCGCGTATTGCGCGATATAATCCGGTACCGGGTAATGCTTCATTAAAAATGCCTGCAACTGCTCGCGCTCGGCAATGCGCATGTAGATCGGCTGATCCAGTTTGTGCGATAGAAAATTCATCGCCCGCACCAGATGATCGGCACAGGTCACCAGGTGTAATTCGCGCCGCTGACGCTGCAGCGGCAGCAGATGAAACTGCCACGCCTGCCGTCGGTTCAAAACCCGCAGACAACGTTGATCGATCTTCTGTTCCTCCAGATCAATCACCCCGCTGACCCGGATATATTGCTCAACCCAGGTATCTTCGATCACGCGCGGATCAATGTCATACAACCGTTCAGCCAAATCCCCGAATGGTCGCCCTGTCGCCCGCTGCACGCGCAGGATGTGGCGCACCTGGCGCTCATCCAGCGCCCCTTGTTCAATCAGCAATTCACCAATTCTAATCCCTGGCATTCTGCCCTCCGGTAATAATCTCCAGAGGAGCTATCGGCCTGATCTGTCTTGAACGTGAGACTGACGCTGATTACTTCTGATGATGCAGATAAAAACCACCAGCGCCCCAACGATGACACCGGCGCAATTGAATTGCACTGACCATTAAAGGTGATTTGAAGATAATTTTCCCGTCTTATTGGCCACGTCCGGCACCATTCAATCCGGGCGGTCAAATTCCCCCTGAACATACTTCTGCGCCAGCTCCACATAATGTTTGGCCAGCATCTGCATGTACTCCAGCTCCTGCGGCCGCACCGGGCGGACAATCTTGCCCGGCACACCCATTACCATCATCCCATCGGGAACTTCCAGCCCAGGCGGTACAACCGCACCGGCTGCCACCAGACAATGCTGGCCAATCTTTGTATGGCCCAGCAGGGTCGCGCCCATGCCAATGAGGCTCCCACGCCCAACGTGCTGACCATGCACAATCGCACCATGACCAATCACCACGTCATCCTCGATCACATTGGCATAGCCGTTGTCGCAATGGATAACCGCCTGATCCTGCACATTCACCCGCTGGCCGATGGTGATCGGCGCCACATCGCCGCGCACCGTCGCCCCGAACCAGAAACTGCTCAGCGATCCGATGGTCACATCGCCGGTGATGATGGCATTGCAGGCCTGAAAATAACCGCTCTTGCTCTGGCGAAATAGCTGCATGAGCATAAGTGTGCCGCAGTTTCCCCGATCACGCCAGTCCGATGAAAAAATCGATGCTGATTGGTGCTGCACAGGCAAAGTAAAACTGTCAGACGCTGCCCGCCACATCGATCCTATGAAATAACCCGCCCATGGCACGCCAAACAAGCCAAAGCCAATTGCCACCGGCTACATTTCACCATCCCCAGAATACCGGCAGCATGCCATGGCTGTGCAAGACGCCAATCAAATTGGCCAACGGAGGGATCATCAATATCCCCAGGGCATCAATCGCGGCACGTTGCAGGACATGGACAGACAGATCCATGTGGGCGACACCCCGGTAAGACGAAAATCGAAAGAAAAACCGCGGAGTCTGCTGGTAATACTGAGCGTATCTCTCCCTGAATATCGCCCCCAGATGCCTCTCCTCCATCAACACCGTGATCACATGGACTGGAATAACCACCACCAGCGCCCAAAGGCACATCAACAGGTTGTCGAAACTGAGCGCAAAGCCCAAGGTCAGCAGAATCGTCCCGACATAGAGAGGATTCCGACACAACGAATAAGGGCCGGTCGTGATCAATTCCTGCGTCTTTTTCCCACCGATATAGACAATCGACCACATACGCAAACCCAGACCCGCCACCAACAGCAGGTAACCGCTCCACCGGAACGCGAAATCGGTCATCACACTGGCATCAGCCGCTGCCCCCGAGAAGAGTGCCAACACGACCAAGCCAGCAAACGCGAAACGCATCAGCTTTACGCGCAGTTTTCTCATTGGTCGCTTTCAATTGACCGCCTCAGTCAGCACGCCGCTGGCTGGCCACACCGGAGTTTGTGTCGTGCTGATGGGATGTAGTACCTTCAACAAGCTCGTGCAGCGTTTGAGTATCTTGAGCACGAGCCATACCGCAGCAGCCGTGCTGCCGGTGATGATCCACCAGGTCTCCGGCTCGATTCGACCGTTCAGGTTGTACTGACGGACCAGCGCAATGAACATAAACGCCAAAACCAGGGTGAACAGCGAATCGTTCTCACGCCGCAGGATCATGCGCCAATTCAAAGGTCGATCCGGTTTGCGCCATAACCACAGCCGGGGGAAAAAACAGGGCACGCGACGGGTATAGTCCCGATACGTCTGACCAAAACGCTGCAACATAAAATGTTCCTCGGTCAGGATGATCGCCATGTACTGGGCTGCAAACAGCACGGTATTGATCGCCAGCACTTCCCAACTCTGCCAGAGCAGTGTCATGCCCAGGAAGATCAGGTAATTCCCCAGATACAGGGGATTGCGCATGATCGAGTAAAGCCCTGTCGTGTTGATGGTGGAGGCTTTCTGGCTGGTCGTATTCCGGCCACTGGTCCCGTTGGCGATATACCCAATGGTCATAACTCGTACTACAACCCCGACAACTGCAACCAACAGACAACCCAGGCTGAACAAAGTTCCGCCCATTTGCCCCCGTACGGGATAGTCATAGTCCTGCCCGAACAGCAGCATAACGGCGAGTGGCAGAATAAAGGTCCAGCTTCTCCAGCGGAACAGATACGTACCAAACGCACGAATTTGCTCGTCCAACATCATCATCGTTGCTCAGACCCCACTGGTGGGCACTGGGCGTCACCTGCTGCGACCAAAAGTCACATGCCTTACGACAACGCAGGCGCGCTTTCACCCCGGGGAATCCTTTCCGGGAAGGCAATTTACAGATGCCAGATGAAGTGAACCTGAAGTCAGGCGGGGTTTATCAGAGGCAGACGCACAAAGACGGTTGTACCCTCAGCGGCAGTGGATGTTATCCAGAGGTCTCCCCCGTGCCGCAAGGCGGCCTGTCTGGCAATAGCCAGCCCCAGCCCGGACCCACCGGTGGCGCGCGAACGGGAGGCGTCAACACGGTAAAATCGGTCGCATAGCCGCGGAATCTGATCGGCGGGGATATTCCCCCCTTCATCATGCACACTCACGATGCAGTTGCCGTTGTCCACGGTGGCCCGCAAAGCGATTTCCCCACCGGCCGGGCCATGTTTGATGGCGTTATCAATGAGATTTCGGAACAGCCCTTCAAGCTCGACCTCGTTGCCCTTTACGGCCAGCGCGATATCCGGCAGATCGCAGACGATCCTGCCCTTCAATGCTGCGCCTGTCATTTCAAACCACTGGGCCAATGATCGAAGCGTCGGGCCAAGAGGCACCTCCTCCTCAATCGCCCCTGGCGGCCATTGCTCCAGCCGTGCCAAATCCAGCAACTGCCCGACCAGACGACCCAATCGATCAACGTCCGCCAGAAGCTCATCCAGCGTTATTTGATACTGCTCGCTCGTGCGCACCTTCAGCCGCACCGCTTGGATCGTGCTCTTGGCCAGTGCTAGCGGAGTACGCAGTTCATGCGATGCTTCCGCGATGAATCGTTTTTGCGCTTCAGCTCCTTCAGCCACCCTGACCAGCATGGCGCGAACCGAGTTGACAAAAGGTGCAATCTCGATGGGGGTGTCGATGTCGGCCACATACTCCGCACCGAGGTTCCGGTACGTGATGCCGTCCAATCGTGCCGCTGCCAGCCGAATGGGACGCATCGTCCAGTAGACCGACAAACCCGCCAGGATACCCGCCGCCAGCAACATGCAGCCCCCCAGGATCAGTTGCATGGTCAAATACTCCCCCATTTCGTGCTGGGCGTAATTAACCGGCGTTATCGCCAGAAACGAAAGCGTGTCATGGCCGACCTGACGACGAAACCATGCGGCGCGATACAAATGATCTTCGCGCTCAAGCGTCTCCATCCGTATTTTGCGGGTGTTCGGGCGTTTAGCTGGCCTGAGCTGCGAAATCCACTCCCGCGCGCCTTGCGCCAACGTTGCATCAACCGCGCGCACATCGTGATCGTCTTCCGACCAGACAATCAGATCGACAACTTCAGCATGCGGCGTTTGATTGAGAATCAACTGCAGATCGTCCCGGCTGGATTGGAAAACACCCGCAGCAATCTGCTCATCAACGGTCCCAGCCACCGCCCGAAGCGATGGATCGTACACACGAACCAGCGATTCCTGCAGTTCGTGGTACGCCACGGTCGAAACCACCACGATGACGATCGTGATAATCGTAATCGTCACCAGGGTGATTCGGGCTTTCAGGGACAGTTGCCTCACGGTGCAGCCTCCAGGAGTTTATACCCCTGGCCACGAAGCGTCTGAATCAATTCCGCGCCGAAGCGCCTTCGCAACGATGAGATGTACACCTCAATCACATTGGAAAACCGTTCGGCATCAAAGTCGTACAGATGGTCAAGAATATCCTCCTTGGAAACAACCTGCCCAGCCCGCATCGCCAGAAACTCCAGCAACCGATACTCCATCGCCGGCAAAATATGTTCTTTCGACGCCTGCTGGACAACGCGCCGGCGCGGATCGATTTCCAGCCCGCTCACGCGAATGGTCGGATCAGGTCGATCGTAGGAACGCCGGATCAACGCCCGGCAGCGTGCAACAAGTTCGGCCATTTCAAATGGTTTGGTCAGGTAATCGTCACAACCCAGATCCAACCCCTGCACAACATCTTCAGTGCTCCCCCTGGCAGTCAGAATCAATACGGGAAAACGGATGCCCTGTCCGCGCAGTGTACTGAGCACCTGCAAACCAGGAATCTTTGGCAGCATCAAATCCAGAACAATCAAATCATACGGATTGCTGCGCGCCTGATGCAGACCATCTTCGCCATTGGTCGCGATATCCACCGCAAAGTTCGCCACCTCGCGCAACACCGATGCGATGTTTCGCGCCAGACGCTGCTCATCCTCGACAATCAGTACGCGCAATCGCGGCTCCATACAATTGGTGTTATCGGGGACATTGACCGGTTGCGCTGCACCAGCCTGTTCTGAATCGGCATGCACCAATACCCGCCACCGGTCATTCCGTCACGCGGGCCTTGAGTGCTTTGCGCGCACAAGCCAGCAATTCGCGCATTTTGAAGGGTTTATAAAGTACATCCTGCAGCCCCTTTTGGCTGGCACGGACAATGGAGTGATTCGGGTCGTAACCAAAACCCGTCATAAAAATAACCGGCGTTATTCCGCCCTTGCGCTGGGCTGCGGCGAAAATGTCATAACCGTTTTTATCCGGCATCATGATGTCGCTGATGATCAAATCCAGCGGCTGGGAATCAATCGCGGCAATCGCCTGGCTGCCATTGGAGACAACCGTCACCTGAACATTGTATTTGCGAAGAATGTCATGCAGGGTCTGCCGGATATTCGGTTCATCATCAGCCACCAGCACACGGGCCTGATTCAAGATCGGGTCAGGCTCGACTTTAATCTCCTGCGTACCGAGGATGGTGCGCGGGCCTTGCTTGCATTGATCCAACCCCTGACGAATCTGCTCCACATTTTCAACGATCTGCCGCAACCGGTCATGCAGCACTTCATCGCCAATATGCTCCTCCATCAGCGCAATGGCATCGGAGGCAATATCATTCAGCGGGCCGGCGATGGCACTGGCCACATCATCCGTGATTTTAGTCGAGGTGCTGACGCGCTCGCCCACCATCAAGTCCAGGATATTCAGCGCACTGGCCACGTGACGAGCGAAGATTTCCGCGAATTGCCGGTCATCCTCGCTGAACGCCGCCCGCTGACGACTTTCAATATTAAAAATACCGATGATTTTATCATGCAATTGCAGCGGCACGGTCAGCGAGCTGCGGGCACTATCCAGCCCCGTGATATAACGCGCATCGCGCTGAATATCCGAACAGATATACGACCGCCCCGTGGCGGCGACAAATCCGCTGATCCCGTTGCCCTCGGCAGTGGCGTAAAGTTCAATATCCAGTGCCTCAGCCGGCAGGCCGCTGCTCATCACCAGTTCCAGCCGCCCCGTGCGCCGATCCAGCACGCGGATGATAAAGTGATCGAAATGCATCAGATCGCGCGTGTAGCTGATGATTTTTTCCTCCAGCAGCGCCAGCCGATCGGTGACGGTCATTTTGGCCAAGGCTTCGGATTCCAGTTGAGCCAGCTCGCGGCCGGCCTTGTCGATCGCATCCAGCTTCTGCTGCATGCGCCGCGTGGTGGTTGCATCCCAGATCACCGCCACCACCTGCACGACCTGCCCGCTGGAATTGATTACCGGCGAGGTGATCATCTCCAGAAACTGCTGGTCCTCGATATTCAAACTGTAACGTTTGGAACGGGCGGAAAAGGCGGCGGGATCGACAGGCTGGGAGGGAATCTGTTTGTTGAACAGATCAAACGCCTCCTGACAGGCACGACGAACATTTTCATGCACGCGCGGGGGCCAGGCCTGCATCTTGCGATTCATCCAATTGCAGCGCCCCTCACCATCAACGATACAGACGCCTTCGCCGATGGTGTTAAGGATCAGATTCGTCTGCTGCGAAACCAGCGCGCGTTCCAGTGGTAGGAAATCAGCTGTGTCTGAGAAAATCGCATCGAACTGTTCATGGCGAAGCAGCTCGATCGCCTGATCGATCGAGGTCGTTTCCACCAGGTCGCAATGCGCGCGAAATGAATCAACAATCGCACTGTGGGCACGTGACTGCCCGGTAAGAACAAGAACTTTACTGCGCTCGCCAATCAAATGATCGCTCGCAAAAGACTGCTGCTTACGGCTTGGATCGTCGGCAAACACGCTGCCCTGTGTTGTACAACAGCTTAACCCTGGCGTCCAGTTGCATCGAATCGTTGCCGGTTCAATCAACACTAGCCGCCAGACAACACGTCCTGACAAACCTGATAACCTCCCGGATTGTCAAGTCGCCTTGACGCCGCCGCAGGTTCACCATGCAATTATCGCCGATATCCACTATAATAATACGTTCAGGAGCTACGCAGATTCCAGTTTTTTGTTCCCTCGCGATACGGCTGACCGTTGTCGGTGCAGCGACGGGGCACGCAGGTCCGATATTGCTCGGCGTTGCCGGTAGAACTCATATCCTGATGTTCTGTGGGAAAATTAACGCAATCGCGCCCTCTCCTGGCGATAAAGAAGGCAGTCATGGCTGATTTGACAGGTGATGCATGTAATCTGAGCGGGCACGCCATTATTGGCGGTTTTGGCTTGCCCGGACGCGAAGCCGCCAACGTGCTGCTTCGTCGCGGCATGTGCTATTGTGTTGTTGATTATAATCCGGAGATTGTCCAGCGTTGCCGCCAAGCCGGTTTGCCGATCATTCTGGGTAACATTTTCCAGGAACAGACGCTCCGTCAGGCGGGAATTGAAAAAGCGGAGATGCTGATCCTGAGCGTTCCCAGCGAACAATCGGTGCTGGCCACCATCGAGCTGGCCCGGCGGCTGAACCCCCGAATCCGCATCATCGCCCGTTGTCATAATACCAGTGCCGGCATGACCGCCCGCCAGCTCGGGGCTGAAGGGGTTGTCGTCGCCGAACAGGTGGTCGCTGAAGAATTCAAAAGTATGGTCTGGGATCGCCTGACCAATCAGAATCGCTCTGATCAACTGGCTGCCAATGACTGACTTGGTTTTCAGCGCCTCGTACAACAATAATCGTTAACGATCACCACACATCACCCATGACTATTCGCCCCGCCCAAGCTCAGGATGTCCAGGCGGTATTACCGTTGGTCGCCAGTATCGCCGCCTACCATGAACAGCGCGACCCCCAGCGCTATTGCTACCAACCCAACGTCACCGAGAGTTATCGTAACTGGCTGACCCAGCGCGCTGATGATCCGACCAGTGTTTTTCTTGTCGCCCAGCACGAATCCGCCCAGCAGCCCGGCGGCATCGTCGGTTTCCTGATCGCCACGGTCGAAAAGGAGCTGTCCATCTATCGTGTGGGAAAAATCGGTTTTATTCACGATGTATGGGTCGAACCGGATTATCGTCACGAAGGCATTGGCCGGCAGATGGTGATGCTGGCCGTCGAACGCTTCACCACGATTGGCGTCAGCCAGATTCGCCTTGACGTGCTGGCTGACAACCAGCCCGCCCAGCATCTGTTCAATGCGTGCGGTTTCCGTTCCAGTACAATCACCATGCTCTGCGAAATAAAATAGTCGCCCGCCATCGCAGCGGCCTGCAAATCTGTCATAATCACGATCCATGATTTTTCTCGGCACGACACCCGCCGTCCAGTTGACGATGATTTTTTCGCATCTGACGATGAACGAGGTGAACCGCGCCCAGCGCACACAGCGCAGCGCTTCAGGCAAATCGCCCAACGCCGCCCGTGTGGCGCGCACCATTGCCCGGCAAGAGGAGGTTCTTGCCCTGGGGTTTGCCGGTGGCGATACCGGCCTTTTTCTGCGTTACGATCTGGACCAGGCGGGCATCAATCACGACCTGCTGGAGGTTGCACCGGCAACACGAACCTGCGTGACCCTCATCGAACCGGATACCCGCCGCACCACTGAGCTGGTGGAAGAATCGGCTGCACTACCAGCATCTGCTTACGAATCATTGTTGCAGCATCTGGATCATCACTTGCCGGGGCATTCCGTTCTCGTGCTCAGCGGCTCGCTGCCACCACAAAGCGCCGATGATTTTTATGCCCGGTGCGTGAAACTGGCCCGCCAACATCAAGCCCAGGTCATCATTGACGGCCGGGGTCAGCCACTGATCCAAGCACTGGCCGAAAAACCGGATATCGTCAAACTGAACGTCAGTGAACTGGCGCAAACCGTCGAAGTGTCGCCCGGCGCAATACAGACTGGCGAAAAAGCAATCGTCGCTGCTGCCCGACAATTGATCAAACGCGGAGCCGGGCAGGTTGTCACCACGCGCGGGGCCGATGCGGTCATCACCTGCAACGCAGAAAATGCCTGGCGGTTATTGCTGCCAAAGGTACAAGCCCTCAATCCGATTGGATCAGGCGATGCCTTTGCCGGTGGCATGGCGGTGGCACTTCAGCGCGGCCAGTCATTCCAGCAGGCGTGCCTGATCGGCGCTGCCTGCGGAATTGCCAACACCCTGCTGCCCGTTTCCGGCTTTCTTGATCCCCAGCTTATCGAACCGCTGATGAAGCAGATCACCATTGAACCGCTTGAGTAGGCCATTGGTGCCAATGGATCAGCACCGGTTCAACCCAGGTTGGATTCGATTCATGGCGCGCTACCACGTATCATTCATCGGCCTGAATTAAAATTTCGGCGGACAGGGTTTTTCATATCCGCGCCCGCGTTATAATCGCCGCCGATTGCCCGCGATGGATGCCGTCCCGTCTGCATCACATCGCCACCGATTGTCCAACTCAGGGAAGGACCATGCAGCCATTTTCTATTTCAACGATTTTGACTCAATTGCGCCAACATGAACTGAAGATTGCACTCATCGCCATCGCACTGGGGTTGTGCGGTTGCACGACGGTGAATCAGCCGCTCAACAGCGCAAACCTGGCAATGGAAAATCGATCGCTCAATGAAACCCGGGCAGCGGTCGATGCCGAAGTCCCGCCGCAACAGGTGAGAACAACCGCCTTCACCCCGCGCCAGCGCACCCAGTGGCAGGAAACCTGGTTTGCCGATGAAGCACCCCAGCTCGATCAGGATGGTCTGTTCGTGGGTCTGGCGCTGAGCGGTGGCGGTTCACGCTCAGCCAACTTCGCCGCTGCGTGCATGTTCCAGCTTCAGCGTCTGGGGATTTTGCAGAAGGTCGATTACATCTCCGCCGTCAGCGGCGGAACCCTGCCGGCAGCCTATTACTGCACGCACGGAAAGGAATGGAATCCGCAGAATGTGCAGAGGGTGCTGACAAAAGACTTCGCAACCGAAGTGATTGTTGACACGTTTGTACCTTGGAATCTCATGGCGCTGACGTTCAGTGATTACGACCGTGGCGACCTGCTGGCGTCCAGCTTTCAGCGCAGCTTGTTCAGCGGCAAGGGTCGCGGATTGACCTTTGGCGACTTGCGCCCAGACCGTCCCCGGCTATTGATCAACGCCACCAACCTGCAGACCGGAAAACGTTTTGTCTTCAGCAATGAAACATTTGATCAGCTCAATTCCGACCTCAGCAACTACCCCATCGCCTACGCCTGCGCCGCCAGCAGTGCGGTGCCGGTTCTGATTCATCATGTTACCCTGCGCGATTATTCCACGATTTATAAACAATTTGTCCATCTGGTCGATGGTGGTATCGATGATAATCTGGGCATTCGCACCCTGATCGAAACCTACGAAGCCCAGCAGGAGTCCGCCCGTCGTCAGAATCTGCCCCAGCCTTACCCGCGCGGGGCCGTATTCATCGTGATCGATGCCAAAACCAACTACGACGCGGACTTGTCGGACAAGGGGGATATTGGCCTGATTGACGCCATTGCCCGCGGCGCAGGTTTGGCCAGTACCGTTCTGCTGGAACGCGCCAGTACGGCGACGATGGCTGACATTATCGTGCAGTATTCCCCCAATAATGTTACCGCCGATGAGCTGCGTCAGCAGATCGACCTGCTGGAAAACAAGGGTTTTTTGCAACTACATGACCGGGCGGGAAATCAAGTGCAGGTTTTGCATCTGGCTTTAACGCGGGTATCGCAACTGACTGACCAGCCTTTTGCCAGCTTCGGTTCTGCTGTCAATAACATCCAGACCTATTACAACATCACCCAGACCGCTGCATATCACCTGTATCTGGCGGCAGAGCTGCTGTGTACACGGCTATTTCCTGATGAACTGGATCAACTGGCAGGTCAGATCAACGCCAATCCCATGCCAGCGCCTTCTTCATCGCCATAGCACCATGATAAAGATGGAATAGTGCGCGGTATTGATCCGCCTAATTGATCTTGCGCTGATCCGACCGAATCGATTACTGCACTACCTGCGCCAGTTGGCGCGCCTGATCCAGAGCAGCAGAAATCTGCGTCGGATCCTTCCCGCTACCCTGCGCCAGATTGGGCCGCCCCCCACCGCCGCCACCGGCCACCTGGGCGGTCTGGCGAACCCAGTCCCCCGCCTTGAGACCCTTTTTAATGAGATCATCACTCACCGCAGCCACAAACGCGGCCTTGTCCTCAGCCCCACAGGCGAGCATGATCGCATAGGTGGGCTGACGGGTCTTGATCGAATCCACCACCGAGCGCAGTTGGTCATCGCTGGCACCATCGACGGCTGCCACGATCAAATGGCCGACGGCCAGTTTCATCAATTCATCGGCAACGGCTGAGGCATTGAATGTTTCCTGCTTCTTCTCCGCCTTGCCCAGGGCCTTGACACGGGCGTGCAATTCGGCAATGGCTGCCTGGGCGCGCCGCTTAGCCAGCAGGGGAACCGCCGGTGTGGCTATGGCGCGCGTCAGATTGGTGATGTGTCGGGGCAGTTGCTCATCATCCGATTGCCCCGCCGCAGCGATGCGCTGATCAATGTCATCGGCCAGCGTCTGCGCCTGGCGCGCCGCCGGGCCGGTAAAGGCTGTAATGCGGCGCACGCCCTTGCTGACCGATTCTTCGCTGATGATGAGAAAATTTTCGATCTCCGCCGTGTTTTGCAAATGCGTGCCGCCGCAGAACTCGATGGAAAATTCCCGCCAGCGCGCATCCTGGGGCAGCGCCAGCAATTCATTCAACGACGCCCCGATCGAAACCACGCGCACCCGTGGCGGATATTTTTCCCCAAAGACCGCACGTAAACCATTGATCTTCATCGCCTGTTCCTGCGCCGCCGTATCGGCATGGACAGGCATCTTCTTTTCGATCGCAGCCTGCACCAGTTGCTGGGCCGTGGTTAATTCCACCTCGCTTAGCGCTTTGGTATGCGAAAAATCGAAGCGCAGTTTATCGGGATCGACCAGCGACCCCTTCTGCTGCACGCCATCACCCAACACTTGGCGCAGCGCCCAGTTGGCCAAGTGCGTGGCGGTATGATTTTTTTCCGTCAGCCGGCGCACACTCGACAGCGTGGCTGTGACTTGATCGCCAACGCGCAACGGCTGGGCACTGATCGAACCGATATGCAGAACATACCCACCGGCTGCCCGCGTGGTTTGGATGTTCACGATTGACCCGCCAGCCGTGCGCAACTGACCACTGTCACCGACCTGCCCACCCATCTCCGCATAAAAACAGGTTTGGTCAAGAATCACCGCCACCTCATCAGCGCCGGCCGCGGCACCGGCTTGATCGACCAGTTCGCTGCCCGTCCAGATTGCCAGCACCCTGGCTGAAACTGGCGCTGTGCTGAACTTGGCTGCGTCATCGGTCGGGGCAATGCCCTGCTGCTGCAACTGCGACAGCGCTGCAGGAGTCAGGCTGATCAGGTTCGCCTGGTCATTCTGATCCGTTCCGCGGGCGCGCTGGCGCGCTTCGTCCATCAGCCGTTCATAATCGGCGATATCCACGCCCATGCCACGCTCAGTCGCCATGACTTGCGTCAGATCCACTGGAAAACCGTAGGTGTCGTGCAGTTTGAAGGCATCTTCACCGCTGATACGACCGGTCTTGTGTGAACGCTGGGCAGCCTCATCAAACAGCGCAATGCCACGATCAAGCGTGCGACCAAAACTGACTTCCTCATCCTGAATAATATCAACCACGCGCTGAGGATCGCGCTTCAACTCGGGGAAAGCGCTGCCCATCGAATCCACCACCACCGGAACGAGTTGATGCAGAAACGGCTGGCGCAGATCAAGCTGCTGACGACCGAAGCGCACCGCCCGGCGGAGGATGCGCCGCAGCACATAGCCGCGGCCCTCGTTGCTGGGGGTGGCGCCATCAGTCAAGGCAAAGACCAGACAGCGCAAATGGTCAGCAATGACACGAAAGGCAATGTCGGTGCGCAACTGCGGATTGGCCGCTTCGGCGGCCGGGTCGGGGGCATTGGTGCGTGGGTACTGGCCGGTGTAGGTACGGTTGCTGAGCTGGCTGATGGCTGCGAAAAACGGATCCCACAGATCAATGCCGTAGTTGTCCTGTTTATTTTGCAGCACCTGGCAGATGCGCTCAAAACCCATCCCCGTATCAACATGACGCGCCGGCAGCGGCGTGAGCGTGCGATCAGCGTTACGATTGTACTGGATGAAAACCAGATTCCAGATTTCCATGACCAGCGGATTGTCACCATTGACATGCTGACCGCCGGATCGATCGGGCGTGCGGTCAATATAAATTTCCGTGCATGGTCCGCACGGGCCGGTATCGCCCATTTCCCAGAAGTTGTCCTTGCCAAAATAATGGATGTGATCATCCGGCAAATTGGCAATCTGTCTCCAGATATCCGCCGCCTCGGTATCGCGCGGCACGCCGTGCTGCTCATCACCTTCGTAACAACTGACATGCAGGCGTGTCGGGTCCAGCTTCCAGACTTTCGTCAAAAGTTCCCACGCCATTTCAATCGCGCCGTGCTTGAAATAATCACCGAAAGACCAGTTGCCCAGCATTTCAAAAAAGGTGTGGTGACGGCGCGAGCGTCCAACATCGTCCAGGTCATTATGCTTGCCGCCGGCGCGGATACATTTTTGCGTGTTGGCCGCCCGGGAATAGTCGCGCTTTTCCAATCCAAGAAAAATCGGTTTGAACTGATTCATACCCGCGTTGGTGAACAGCAACGTCGGGTCATCATGTGGAACCACCGGCGAGGATGGCACGAACCGATGGCCGTGTTTTTGCACAAAAAAATCGAGGAATTGCTGGCGAATCTGGGCGGAAGTCATAGCGTTTTAACCTGGGTCGCTCCACATCGTTGTTGCAGGCATTGACGCGACACCACCAGCGCCACGGGTTAACGCCGACATCGTAGTAGCCGGATCACCCGCAGCACGGTTGCGCCAATGCGCTAAAGTGTGGCATTATTGATCGGCGTTGCCTGCGCAGCAAGCGGCAAGCCTTTGCAATGTTGGCGGCGGGTCGGTAAATTATGTCACTTGGCTGCTTCCAGCGGCTCCGTGGCGGAATTGGCAGACGCAGTGGATTCAAAATCCACCGCCCGCAAGGGCATATCGGTTCGACTCCGATCGGAGCCATTTTAAAAGGCTATTCCTGGGAACGAGGGGCAATTCCGCCCATCCATATTGACCGGATCACAGTACGTCGCGGTGGTGCGGTGCTGCGGTCAGTCACTGCGAAAAATTCGCCAGCCATTTGCATGGGCAGAAAGCGGCAACGTCGATTGCGCTGCGGCGGTGGGCTGCGTTGTCGTCGCTGATGAATCAGGCGCGCCACCCAGAGGCCAGGGGATTTCCTGCCAACCGGCTGCTTCGATATCACTTAGTTGCACACGCAGATTCTGATCGGAATTATACAGCGCGAAAACCGGATCCCAGATCAGCAGCGTATGCGGCGGCCGCTGACGAATCGTCGTCAAATTCCAATAACGCGAGCGCTCAGGATCACTGTTGGAAATATCCGCAAAATAATAAACCGCAATGTGCGATGCCATGAGATGCGGGTGAGTGTGTGAGATCGGGCTGTTTTGATACCAACCGGCCAGCGCCTGGCTGGTCGCCCAATCAGGCGCATATTTCAAGGGTAAAACAGCCCAGAACCAATTCATCCCCAACGGCAAAATGGCGGCGACCGCAGCCGTGGAGCGCATGTATTTCCATCGCAACCGATCAAAAACCCATTGCCACCCCTGCGCCACCAGCAGCGCCCACATGGGGCTGGCTACCATCAAATAGCGCAACTCGCCATTGCTGGCCATCCGACCACGCCAATAAAGCAAACTATGGATCAGCAGAACACCCAGCGGAACGGCCAGAATCACTAGTTGAACGCGGGCTTGATGTTTCAGATCAATCGATCCATCAAGCGGTTGCGCCGCCCGCCCCAACCACCGGCCAAACGGAGCCAACCTTTGCACTGACTGCCAGATACCCACAAACAAGACAGGAAAGACCAACGGCCCGATCAACATTGGCAGCAAGCCCACAAAGTGTAGTAGTGGCCCGGAAGCATAAACACTGGTGCTGCTGTACGGCCAGTGATTCACCAGCCAAAGTGAGGCTGACCCTCCGCGGCCGGAGAGATACCAACCGGCATAATTCCATACGGCCAGTGGTATGGCGAGCAGTATTAACCACAACCATTTGCGGTATAAAAATAAACCAGCCGCCGCCAGCAGCAAAAATCCAAACCCTTCGGGGCGTCCCAGGGGCATCAGACCACCAAACAACGCCAGCAACCCCCATTTTTTACGCTGATAGGCCCACAGCGCAGCACAGACCAGCAGCGCAAAGGTCAGCTCGGTCATCTCTGAAAATGAGTGCAGAAAAACCAGTGGCTGCGCCAGCACAAAAAGTCCGGCCAGTTCTGGTTTGGCCATACCCTGTCGGCGCGCAATCAGTGTCGTCAACCCCGCACAGGCCAAAGCGATCAGCAAACTGGTGATTTGGGCACCCGCCCGACCAGCCAGACCGGCGGGCAGCGCATAGATCAAGGTAAAAAGCGGCCGACCCCAGACATCGACCAGATAATGCGGCTGAGCCAGCGACCAACGGGCAAACAGATAATGCGTGCAGGCGTCAGCTTCGAGAAACCCCTGGCTGAAATATCCAAAATAAAGCGAAAAGCATGAAAAAATAAGTCCCGCCAGCCCCAGAAAATACCAGTTGGGCCTGATCGTCGATTCATCAAGCTGCGCCGCCGGCAATGACGATCGATCCAAGTGATCCATGCTGCCATTATGAAAGATCAAGCAGTAAATTACCAAGTGCTGTCGGGGAATGGCCCTGTGACGAAACAACAAATCACGATTTCTCTTGGATAATTACCGTATTTTTGATTTTAACCACGCGGCGCATTTGGGTATGCGCCTTTTGCTGCATATCGTCATGGATATGGCAAGTGAATTGGTTGAGTCATGGAAGGTGATCCAGGCGCAGTTGCGCCAACAGATGGTGGTCAAGCCCATCAAGAAGCTGCCGCGGTTTGTGGCTGGGGCGGATATGGCGTTTGCTAAAAATAAACGTCTGGCTTTTGCCGTTGCGGTTGTTTTTGATCGAACCGAGCAACGGATCGTGGAAGTCGCGACCACCTGCAAAGAACTGGAATATCCATATATCCCCGGCTACTTGAGCTTTCGCGAAGGCCCGGCGCTGCTGGAAGTCATCGGCAAGCTGCGCCATAGCTGGGGCGTGCTGATGTGCGACGGACAGGGTTTTGCCCACCCGCGGCGCTGTGGGCTGGCTTGTTATGTCGGGATCAAACTGGATGTGCCGTGTATCGGCGTGGGTAAAAGCCGGTTGATCGGGACATTTGACGAACCGCGCACCAAGGCCGGCGACTGGAGCGAGCTGCGCGACAAGGAGGAAACCATCGGAATCGCCTTGCGCACCCAGGACGGAACCCGTCCGGTTTTTGTCAGTGTCGGCCACCGCAGCGATCTGGAATCAGCCCGACAACTGGTGCTGGCGTGCTGCACAAAACATCGCGTCCCCGAACCAACCCGCCAAGCCGACGCCGAGGTCAGCCTGTTCAAGAAAAAGAAATTGGGCGAAATACCCGGTTGACAATTTTCAGCCGCAATTGCCCACACGGCAATCCCTTCGTAATATCCACCTTTTCTGCGCAAACCTCCGGCACGCTGGCAGAATCCGCGTTACCGGCAGGTCTGGGTTAATGGCAATCGGAACATCCAATGTTATCAAACCAGCTTTCCAAAGTTTACGATCCCTCCGCCGTTGAAACACGGGCTTATCAGGCATGGCAGCAAGCCCGCGCCTTTCATGCTGAACCCACCGATGGTGGCCCGCCCTACTCCATTGTCATCCCGCCGCCCAATGTCACGGCAGCCCTGCATCTGGGTCATGCCCTGAACAACACGCTGCAGGATATTCTGATCCGCTGGCAACGGATGATGGGTAAAAATACCTGCTGGCTGCCGGGCACGGATCATGCCGGTATCGCCACCCAGACCATCGTCGATAAACGCCTGCAGATCGAAGGTCAGCCAGCGCTGAAGGAATATAAACAGATGGAGGCACGCGGCGAAAATGGCCGCAGCCAGTTTCTCGAAAAAGTTTACGCCTGGAAGGATGAATACGAAAAACGCATCACCGAACAGCTTAAGGTGATGGGTTGTTCGTGCGACTGGGATCGGCAGGCATTCACGATGGATGAACCGCGCGCCAAAGCGGTGCGCGAGGCATTTTTCCGATTGTTTCAAGACGGGCTGATCTACCGCGGCAAGCGGCTGGTCAACTGGGATCCGGTTTCGCAAACCGCGCTGGCCGATGATGAAGTGGAGATGGAGGAAATTGACGGCAATTTCTACTATCTGCGCTATCCGCTGGTGCAGGATGGTCATGCCGCCGGTGGCATCACCCATGTCACCGTCGCCACCACCCGCCCGGAAACGATGCTGGGCGATACCGCTGTCGCCATTAACCCCAAAGACCCGCGGGCAGCCGCTTTGCGCGGACGCAAAGTCTTATTACCCATTGTCAACCGCCAGATTCCGATCATCGAGGATGATTACGTCGTATTGCCCGTCAGCCTCGGTGGAGATGAGAACGACGCCAAGGCGCAATTCGCCACGGGGTTCCTGAAGGTTACGCCCGCTCACGATCCCAATGACTATGAGATTGGTCAGCGGCATGGGCTAGCGATGATCAATATCATGGCGCCCGATGCGTCCATCAGTAATAAACATGGCTGGGAGGATGTCGGCGACGGTGCATTTGTGCTCGGCCAGTCACGCGAAGCTGCGCGTAAACTGGTGGTGGACTGGTTCAAACAAAACGGGTTGTTAGAGGAGATCAAACCTTATCGCCATAGTGTCGGCCATTCATACCGCAGCCATGTGCCGGTTGAACCCTATTTGTCAGACCAGTGGTATTGCCGGGTGACCGATCCACGTCTGGCGGGGGCGGCTCTGGGTGCGATGGCGCGCGATCAGGTTGAGGAAACTGGTGCGTTTGTGCCTGAATCTTCTGCATCAGCCGCCGGGGCAGCGCTGCGTTTTTATCCGGCGCGCTACGCCAAAACGTTCCAAACCTGGCATGAAAATATCCGCGACTGGTGCATCAGCCGCCAGCTCTGGTGGGGACACCGGATTCCAGTATGGGCCAGGGCGAAAACAGAACTTTCGCCGCAGGAAAAGCAGTCGCTGACCCAGGAACTGATCCCGCAATTAAGGCAATGGAAACAAGACAATCGTGTTGCGTTTGATCAGCAGGTTGATATCGAAAACGCAACATCCTTTTTTATCTGCGTACGTCGTGAGGATGACCAGCCCATTATCCAGGCCCTGGAAAAATCCGGCCTGTTTGCCCAGGATTCGGATGTGCTGGATACCTGGTTTTCTTCAGCACTGTGGCCCATGTCAACCTTGAACTGGCCTGACGCCGACGCGATTGAGAATAAACAATCGGCGCTGAACGTCTGGAACCCCACCAGTGTGCTGTGTACCGCGCGCGAGATCATCACGCTATGGGTCAGCCGCATGGTAATGTTCAATCTTTACCTGCTCAATCGGCTACCGTTTACGGATGTGTTCATCCACGCCATGATCCAGGATGGTCACGGTCAGAAAATGAGCAAATCGCTGGGCAATGGCGTCGATCCGGTGGACATTATTCTTTCGCACGGGGCCGACGCCATGCGCTTTACGCTGGCGAGCATGGCCACCAATACCCAGGACGTGCGCCTGCCGGTGGATATGGTTGATCCGCACAGCGGGGAAACATTTACGCCGGAATATGTGACGGATTCCGCCGGTTATAAAGTGGCCAAACCGATCCAGTCCTCGCCAAAAAACCCAAAACAAAAGATGGTGAGCAGTTACGGCGTGGCCAGCGGCAAAGCTCATCCGACACCAGATATCCCCGCAGCACGCAACACCAGCAGCAAGTTCGACCTGGGTCGGAATTTCTGCAACAAACTCTGGAACGCGGCGCGGTTTGTCATCGCCAGCGTGCAAGGCGCCAGCCCACCGGCCGACAACACCCCAACCGTCACGGCATCGGCGAAGGATAATCTGCCCAATCGCTGGATCGTCGCACGGTTCGCCCGGGCGGTGACAGCAGCCCAGGCGGGCCTGCACGATTACCGGTTCGATCAATATGCCCAGGCCTGTTATGATTTTTTCTGGCGCGATTACTGTGACTGGTATGTCGAGGCTTCCAAGGCGGCGATGAAGGATCCGGCGATGGCTGGCGCAACCGCCCGGGTGCTGGCCAGTGTGCTGGATGGCGCACTGCGGCTGATGCACCCGATGATTCCGTTCATCACCGAAACCATCTGGTGGAATCTGAACGAAATTGCCCCCCAGCGCGGACTGGCGGGACTGACACTGACGCCCAGTGAATTGCTGATCAAAGCCGCCTGGCCTCAGCCAGCCGAACCGGATGAATCGGCCGAGGCGGACTTTGCCCGTCTGCAGGAAATCATCACCGCCATCCGCAATGTGCGCAATGAATACAAGGTCGAACCACGCAAAGGCGTGACAGTCAGTTTGAAAGCTGCCGGCCAAGCGGCTGAGCTGATTCGAGACAACCGCGCCATGGTGGAACTTCTGGGCACGTGCAGCATCAACCAGATTGAAGCTGATCTCAAGCAACCCGTTAATTCCGCCCGCGCGCTGGCAGCCGAGATGGAGATTTACATCGAGGATCTGATCGACCCGGCTGCCGAGCAGCAGCGTATCGAAAAAAAGCGACAGGAGCTGGCGGGTAAAATCAGCGCCATGAAAGGCCGGTTAAGCAATCAGGCGTATACCGCCAAAGCGCCAGCCCATCTGGTTCAGCAGACGCGCGATCAACTGGCTGCGGCTGAGGCTGAACTTGAAAAATTGGGATAGACGAATTTCCTGATCACAACCTCCTTAAACCCGCAACCTCTTGACCTGATACAAAAAAGCCCGGAAACAACCGTCATGGTGTCTCCGGGCTTTTATTTTTTCTGAATCAGCACTGCCTGGATTGAAATTACTTCAATCCCGCCGCTGACCGAAGCGATCCGGCTTTGTCGGTCTTTTCCCAGGTAAAGGTATCAAAGGCACGAACCTCACCGGTGGAAAGTTTCACATCGACTTTCCCGGGCTTGCGGCCGAAGTGGCCATTACGGGCCGTCGGGTGGAAGATCGGATTCAGCAGTTGCAGATAGTTGATGATGCCGCGCGGCGTCAGCGGGAACGTCTCCTGCACCAGTTTGCTGATGGTCTTCTCGTCGATCTTGTTGGTTCCAAAGCAGTCGATGTTGACACTGACCGGCTTGGCAATGCCGATGGCGTACGCCAGTTGCACTTCGCATTCATCAGCCAGACCCGCAGCGACGATATTCTTGGCTACATGGCGGGCCATATAGGCCGCCGATCGATCGACCTTGCTGGGATCCTTGCCGCTGAATGCCCCACCACCATGACGACCGCGACCGCCGTAGGTATCGACAATAATCTTGCGGCCAGTCAAGCCCGTATCACCATGCGGGCCACCGATCACAAACCGACCTGTGGGGTTGATGTGATAGGTAATTTCTCCTTTGACATATTCCGCTGGAATGCAGGGTTTGATCACTTTTTCGATCAATTCCTGTTTGGCTTGATCGCTGAGAACACCCGTTTCATCCAGGCTGGTCAGCACGCTGGGGTGATGCTGGGTGCTCAGCACGATGGTCTGCACCCGCACCGGTTTGTTGCCGGCATATTCAACCGTGACCTGGCTCTTGGCGTCGGGGCGGATCCACGGAATCGTACCGTTGGCACGCAGCTCCGCGTGACGCTCAACAATGCGATGGGCCAGCCAGATGGGCAACGGCATGAGGTCTTCAGTTTCATTGCAGGCAAAACCAAACATCATGCCCTGATCGCCAGCCCCTTCCTCCTGACGCTGCTGCTGGGCACCATCGTCGCGGGCATTATCAACACCACGGGCAATATCCGCTGACTGAGCATGAATCGCATTAAGAACGCCACACGAATCGTAGGCAAAACCGATGTCGTGATGCACATAACCGATCTCCTTGATGGCGTTGCGCACCACATCCTGCACATCGATATGGGCATTGGTTCGCACTTCCCCCGCCACAACCACCTGGCCGGTGGTGCAGAGCGTCTCACAGGCAACGCGCGCTCCCTTGACATTACCTTTGGCGCCCAGCGCGATTTCTTCCGAGAGGATGGCATCAAGGATGGCATCGGAAACCTGGTCCGACACCTTGTCGGGATGTCCCATGCTGACCGATTCACTGGTGAATAAAAACGTGCGATTCGACGTAGCCGACATAAATCAATTCTCCTGAGAAATTTTCATGGGAAACTGCTGCGAAAAGCCCGCGCACGGGTCTTTGGGTGAAGCAGAAGAAACGGAAAATCTACAATTACCAACCGAGTCTGGCAAGCATAGGGCGCATCAGGTTCTTTGTCGATTGCGTGGTTGAGTCTCATCAGGCGCATCGGCAGAGGCTGATTAACCCCCCGTAACGAATTGATTGAAGAAGATTTACAATTTTACCGTGGCAACCTTTGCCCTGAGTCCATCTCGACCCTACTCTTTTATATTATGACTCATTTGAAAATCGGTATAATCGGCGGCAGTGGCCTTAGCGAAGCAATTTTACGTGATAGCCCAGGCACGCCACACCATGTCTCAACCCCTTTCGGGCAACCCAGCAGCCCCATTGTCCAGACCCAATGGCAAGGCGTACCGGTTTTTTTATTATCCCGACATGGACCAGGACATACGATCAATCCCTCCCAAGTCAATTATCGAGCCAACCTATTTGCCTTAAAACAGTTAGGTGTCACGCATCTTCTGGCATCAGGCGCGGTGGGTTCATTGCGGCAGGAGATCAAACCGCGCGATCTGGTCATCCCCGGACAGATAATTGACAAGACCACGCGACGGGCGGGCACTTTTTACGAACAAGCCGCCGTACATGTTGAGTTTGCGGATCCATTTTGTCCGGTGATGAGGCAAATCCTGATCGATGCCGCTGCTGCGAACCAATCAACCGCATCAACCGATCAGACGAATCAACCCTCCGCCGCCGATGCCTACCACGTGCACGATCGCGGGTGTTATGTCTGCATGGAAGGCCCGGCATTCAGCACGCGAGCAGAAAGCCAGATGCACCGGCTTTGGGGCGGCGATCTGATTGGAATGACAGCCTTGCCCGAAGCCAAACTGGCGCGCGAAGCAGAATTGCCCTATGCCCTCATTGCGCTAGTGACCGATTACGACTGCTGGCGCGGCCCAACAGCCACAAAGGATCAAGCTCAATCTGCCCAACCGGAACCCGATCCGCAGACGCTGCTGCAGGAGATTCTGGGTAATCTCCACGCAGCCAGCGATCATGCCCTGCAACTGCTGAAGCACGCTGTCGGGCTGATGGCTGATCGATCAGACGAGCTGCTGATGTGCCCGGCGCGCCAGGCGTTGAAACTGGCGATCTGGTCAGACAAATCAAAAATAGCACCCCAGGAAATCCAGCGATTGGCGCCATTGTGGGGTCGCTATTTCGCGTCTGACAATCAAGATGCGTCGAGTCCGGGCAGCCCCCCTGAAAATTCACCCGTTTCTCCCGTCGTCGAAGCAACCTGAGCGGCAAACCCGCCAAGCCTGTTATACTCGGGAATATTATTCAGTTAACTGTGCCAATCGTGATCGCACGCGAAGCTTTGGCAACTTGCCTGTGACGATATGCAGACACCTGGATCAACCTGGCGATGCGTTTGGGTGCGGTTGGCCGGCGCGCTGACACTGGCACTATCAACCATAACCAGCGCGCAAAATCCGCCCCAGGCAGCGGATCAAACTAGACCCGACCATCAAAATATTTTTGTGCGCGATACCGGGCCGCTCCAGGAGAAACTTGCGCTGGCTGCGCGGTTGGAGCAGCAGCAGGACTGGATCAAGGCTGCAGAAATACTGGACGAAATTGAAAAAAATTATCCTGATCGGGTGGTACTGACAACGGCTGACAATCAGGAACCGATCCGCCATTACACCAGCCTCACCGCAATCATCACGCGGCGAATTTCGCTCTGGCCGGCTGAAGGTCTGGCGGCGTATCGGGCCGGTTATGAAGTTCGCGCCCAGGCACTCTTGCAGCAGGCGCAAGCGGGAGATGATTCCGCCTGGCAGCAGGTTTATACCCGCTATTTCAACACCAGCGCAGGATTGGATGCGGGAATAAAGTTGAGTGATGCGTCATTTCGTCAGGGCCATTTTTTAGCGGCTGGAGAAATTTGTCAGCAACTGCTTGATTGGCATCAATTAGCCAAAGAGCAGCAGCCCGCCTTGTTATTTCGGGCTGCCTTGTCTTATCAACTGGGTGGTCGGACACAGCAGGGTCAGAGTTATTTCAGTGAGTTGAAGCAGCACTTCGCTGATGCGCGGCTGGTGATTGGCGGTCAGGAGCAACTGGCTGCCGCCGCCCTTGAACAGGCGATGCAGCAACACCTCGTCGTCGGCAGCAAGCCCTCCCCGGATCACTGGCCGACACTGGGCGGCGATGCATCGCGCGGACGAATATCGACAACACATCAATATCTATCCGCGCAACGACTTTTCCGCGTGGCTCTGGCACCACGTGCAATTCCAAACCTGCCTCCAAATAGGCAGATGGAATTCACGCAGCAGCACGATTACGTCAGAAAAGCTGGCTTATTTCTGGGCATCATTCCCGTTACGGATCGTGGAGAACTCTACTTTCAAGATGGCAGGAACCTTTACGCCGCCATGTTGAAAAACAACACCGTTGCGCCGAATTGGGCGGGAAATGGCTCGAGCAAAAGCACGATTCTTTATACCGATCAGCAGGCAACCGCATTGCCCGCCGCCCAGCAACTGACGGTAACGCTGACAGACCACGAGGTGCTGGCCATTATGGGGCTTCCCGATGGGCAGGGCATTTTCGCCCCATCAGCGACACCCAGCATCGCGCCACATCTGGTCTGCCTGGACCGCGCCAGTGGCGCGCTGAAATGGTCATTCACGCCCGACGATGTACCCCGCGATGGATCGGCGATTAAACAGCTTTTTTTCAGCGGTTCGCCGCTGGTGATGGGAAAAACCGTCTATTTTATCGCTCGCGACGGTCGTCGCGCGCAATTTGAAGATGCGTACGTTATCGCCGTCAATCTGGCTGATGGCAGCTATCAGTGGTCAACGTATATCGCCGGGGCCATGGACGGCAGTATCGATGTGTGGGACGACCCGCAAGGCAACATCATTGCACCGCAAGGAACCAGCCACCTGGCCGGTTGGGAAAATCGAGTTTTGATCATGACCAATCTTGGCGCAATCGCTGCAGTGGACAATCAGGATGGCCACATCGTCTGGTTGAGCACTTATCCGCGCAATCACGCTGCCGGCGGGGCATCTTGGCAACGCAGCACCAGTCCATCCGTCAATCAACTCCAGCGGCCATGGACGTATAACCCTGCCATCATCAACCAGAACCAACTCTTTGCCCTGCCCAGCGATAGTGATGATTTGTTGATTTACGCAGCTGACAGCGGCCAGTTGATCAAGTCAATCAAACGCCGCGATCTGGGTATGGCTGACACCCTGATCGGCGTGGATGAACAAAAGCTGATCACGGCCTCCGCCGATCGTGTCAGTTGTATCGACTGGGAAAAATATGATCGGCGCACGTTTAGCGGAGATGATGATTATGACGTAGTGCAGTGGATCAGTTCATTCGGCAATGCGCAAGCTGCCGACCCTGGGCGCAATGAAAACGGGCATATCTGCGGCCGATCATTTTTGACCCATGACAGCGTTTTTGTTCCCACGGGGGTTGGCCTTTATCGCATCGACTTAAGCAGCGGGATGAAAGTGCAGCAGTATCCGGCGTATGGGCAAAGCTGGGGAAAAAACGAAGCACCCGGAAACATCATCGTAACAGCCGACCGTGTGATTGTGACCAGCGATGAAGGGGTAAGCGTCTACGGCGATCAATCAAAGTGAAGCCCGATTCCGTGAACCATTGTCATTGAAACAAGGCTGAATGCGATCGGCGATGGTTAAAGATCAGAATCAGAACTGAGCGCCGACAATTTCGGCTTCAAATGCCAGTTCGCCATTGATCATCCCCTGCACATCACAGCCGATGCGGCGATGACGCTCCCATTTGCGCTCGCCGATCAGATAAAGGCGGGTACCGGGCAGAACCTGCATGCGGAATTTAACGTTGTTCACCCCGCCAAACCCGACAAAACCCGACCACTTCAGCACCTGTTTGGTATAAAAACTGGCCAACTGGGCAGCCGCCTCGATCATCAAGACCCCCGGAAACAGCGGCCGACCA
>WBZR01001155.1_pt1 | contig 35078 bp, 34 predicted proteins | sample 5204231 | NCBI WGS metagenome assembly WBZR01 (sample SAMN12412403, study PRJNA552823) | activated sludge metagenome | isolation source: activated sludge from anammox sidestream of wastewater treatment plant... | place: USA: Virginia | collected 2017-08 | reverse complement strand
ACAAACGCGCCGTTCATCAAACCCCCGCCGAATACGCCGAACAATTGCGAATGCCCGCCGTCACTGAGATCACGAATCTTTATCAGCAGGTCAGATTTGGCGGACGGCTTCTTGGCGATGATGAGGTCACGCGTGTCAGCCTTTTGCTACGTGAATTGAGAACGCAACCGGGTGAATTCCGCAGATCACGATTTCATCCGTCTGTTTCGTAATCTCTTCTTCGGTCTCACAACCTCCGAATGGCCATCACTGCAATCATCACAATGTATTCGGCCTTCCTCGCCGTAGGCTGGCTGGCCGCGCGCAAAGTCAAAGACGGTTCAGCGGAAGACCTGATCGTCGCCGGGCGCGCAATGCCCGTGTGGCTGGCGACGTTGACGATGACCGCGACCTGGGTTGACGGCGGCTATTTGCTTGGCACCGCCGAAGGCGCGTTCAAATCGTCGCTGGCCTCAGGCGTTCAGGGCGGCCTCTGTTTCGGCGTCAGCCTGATTCTGGGCGGATTGATCTTCGCCGGGCGAATGCGGCGGTTTGAGTTCACCACGCTGGTTGATCCGTTCGAGGCGCGGTTCGGCAAACATTGGGCGGCGGTGCTGTTTTTGCCGGCTATGATGGGCGAAGTTTTCTGGAGCGCGGAATTGCTGGTCGCCATCGGCTCGACGTTCGGAGTGATTCTGAAAATGCCGCTCGCGACAGCGGTTTTAATCTCGGCGGCGGTGGTCATCGCTTACACGATGGTCGGCGGGATGTGGTCGGTCGCCTACACCGACGCGTTTCAACTCGGATTGGTCGTGATTGGTTTGGCGGTCGCGATGCCGTTTGTGTTCGGCGCGGCGGGAGGTTTCGACGCGAGCTGGTCGGGCTACATTGCCGCGCGCGCTGAACGCGGATTGTTTTTTCCGCCAGCGCGAGCGAATGGAAGTTTCTGGACTTCGCAAACGATCATCGGCTGGTGGGATGTCAGCCTGATGCTGGTCTTCGGCGGGATCCCGTGGAACTGTTATTTCCAGCGCGTGCTCTCGTGCCGGACGCCGCGCAAGGCCCAGCTTCATTCGGTTTTCGCCGGAGCGTTGACGATTTTGCTGACGATCCCGCCGTTGCTGCTCGGCGTGGCGGCGTTCAAATACAACTGGCCTTCCGATCTGCTCGCGCAGCTTCAGGCGCAGCCTTCGCAGACGTTGCCGATGCTGCTCGAACACGTTACGCCGCCATTCGTGGCCCTGCTGGGATTGGGCGCGATCGTCGGCGCGGTGACTTCCAGCTTCAGCTCTTCGATCCTTTCCGCCGCTTCGATGGTGAGCTGGAACTGTTACCGGAGACTGCTGCGCCCCGATCTTTCAACGCAACAGATGAAGCGGGCCATCCGGTTATCAATCGTGCTGCTCGGCGCGATGGCGGCTGTGATGGCGCTCAAAGTCCAAAGCGTCCAGGCATTGTGGTTTTTCACTTCCGATCTGATCTTCGTGTTGCTCTTTCCACAATTGCTGTTTGCTTTGTTCGATCCGAAAGTGAACCGCATCGGCTCGATCACGGCGTTCTGTGTATCGCTGGTTTTGCGATTGGGCGGAGGTGAGCCGCTTTTCAACCTGCCGCATTTCATTCCTTATCCCGAAATCTTCACGGGCGAGCCGGCGAAATGGTACGACGCGGGCGCGATGCTGTTTCCGTTTAAAACTCTGGCGGCGGGCGTGGGGATGGTTTTGTTGCCGGTCGTGTCGCGGCTGACTGCGAGATGGGATGCGCCGCGATCATTGCGTAATGTCACCTGCAAGGAGGAATAAAAGAATGATTAGTGAATGGCTCAAACAGGAGTTGAAGTGCCTCTCTCTCTATTTGGTCATCTCGATTGTGGCTTCGGTAGTGGCCGTGATAACTCTTTGGGAGAGGCAAAGTGATCCCGGATTTGACCACAACCTGGTCAGCTTGTTGCGCGTAATGTGGCCCGACTATCTGTTTCCGTGGTTCTGCGCGTTTCTTTTGCTGAGCGGGGCGAGAATCCTTTTCATCTTCTTGTGGAAAACCCGCGCCCGCTCGAAATGATCGTTACAGCGTCTTCAAATATTCGATCACCTGCCGCTTCTCTTTCTCGCTCAATTTGAATCCGAACGGGTGGCCTTGATTGCTCAAGCCGGGAAGCGTCGTGTCAACGACTCTTCTCCGAGCCTCTCCTGGCGCATCTTTCGGCGCGGGCGCGTTGAGCGCCTCGATCTTCAATCCCAGATTCTTCGCGTCGTATTCCTTAGCCCCGCCGACGCGTCGGAAGTATTTCGGACGCGCTTCAGCAGTCAGCACGCCGTAAACCGTCGGCACGGAGCCGTTGTGGAAGTAAGGCGCCGATGCCCACACGCCGTCGAGCGGCGGCGCGACGTAGCCGGTCGGATATTCATAGCCCTGTTCACCGCCTTTGCCGAACCATGACTTTTTGTAATAGTCGCGGAATTCTTTGGTCAGCTTGGTCAGCCGAAGCGGATCGGTTCCGACGACCTCCACCGGAACCACCTTGTTCGGGTATTTACCATCCGCGCCATACGAGCCGTGACAGCCTGAGCAGGTTTTGGTGAAGACCTGTTGGCCCGCCACCGCCAGCTTTTGATCAATCGGGAGCGGATATTTCGGCGCCGCGATGGATTTCAGGTAAGCCAGGTTGTCTTTGAATTCGGTCTCCCACGAACGAATCTTTTCGCCGTTGGGTTCGCCCATCGTGAACTGCATGATGGCGCGGGTGAAATCGCCTTTGACTCCGGCGTCGGCGTATAGCGCGGTCTTCTTCTTCAAATACCACCACGCCGGAGGGTCAAGGTCGAAATCGGCGTAATCGCCCATCGGTAGCGGCTCTTTGCGTTGCGACATATCTTCATTGCGGCGGCGCAGCAGTTCAAGGCTGAAGATGAACGCGTTCGTCCGCCCACGCGACATACCGAAGTTCAATTGGAACGGCCCTCTCATCTTCAACGTGTTTTGAACGTCGTCGTAAAGCGTCTGCATGTCGAGTTCGGTGTTCGGCATGCCGATCTTGCTCTCGCCCGTCACCGGCACGCGTCCACCGTGACAGAGCATGCAGGTCTGAGTCCACATCCCAGTTTGCGAGGCCGTGAATTGCAGCGGCGCGCCCTGATTGTCCCAGGTCGCTTCGGAAAAACCGTAGCGTTCAAACGCGACTTTGCGAACCGAATCAGGATCGTTCGGATCAATCTTCGCCTTCCATTCCGGCTCCCAGGCTTTGGGCAGAATTTCCGTCAGCAGCTTCCTGTTCATCAGCGGCGCGCCGTAGGATTTGTGCTGCAAATTCCAGAGGCCGCGCTCTTCGGGTGTGTTGTTCGCGGCAAAACTGTTGTCGCTGGCCGGAACGGCAAAGGCGGCGAATGTGAGCAGGGTGAAAATTGCGATGGCGGCGATTTGCAGGATACGCGGTTGAAGCATAGGCCTCCTTTCGGCGATTGAAAGAATTCAAGTGTTGATTGTTTCAAGCGCAAAATAGCTCAGGCGGGTCTGGGTTGTAAATGGACGCGGTTTTCATCCATTTTCATTCGGCGATTCTGTTCAAACCTCTTTCAGTCAATGTACACTGCTCACTCCGTACGTAATCTGAATGGTTAGCCGCTGGATGATCAAGCAGAAGATTGCAGCCTGGATGGTTCATTGCTACACCGCGCTCGGCTTGGCGGCGGCGGCTGGGATGGCCGTCTTCATCGTGCGCGGCGACGCCGAATCGTTCCGCTGGGCTATCGCGCTGATGATCGCCGCGACATTCATTGATTCGACCGATGGATGGCTGGCTCGGCGCGCGCGCGTCAAAGAGATTCTGCCTGGCTTCGACGGACGCCGTCTGGACGACATCATTGATTTTCAGACTTACACGTCGCTGCCGCTGCTGCTGATCTGGCGAGCCGGAGTTTTGCCGGGGAATTTGAATTGGTGGTTGTTCGCGCCGCTGCTGGCCAGCGTTTACGGCTTTTCGCAATCCGAGGCGAAGACTTCAGACGCCGAAGCTGCCCAGTCCGGAGGACATTTCTTTGTAGGCTTTCCTTCGTACTGGAACGTCGTTGCGATCTATCTTTACTGGCTGCGTCCGCCGGTCTGGTTTTCGCTCGCGCTGATCATCGCGCTTGCGGCGCTGACGTTTGTGCCGTCGCTTTATCTGTACACGTCGCGCGGCGGGCGGTTTAGCCGATTGACGAATTTTCTATGCCTGGGCTGGGGCGTCTTGCTGACGTTGATTATCGCGAACGCCTTCGATGATCCGAAGCCATTCATTTGGGCGTCGCTCGGTTTTCCAGTCTACTATTTCGTAGCGTCGTGGGTGATCACGCTCGAACGCTGGTTCGGCGGGCGCGGAAGGCCGGGACACAGGCTTTCAGCGCTCACCCCTGAAATCCCGACTGAGGATTGATCAATGTTTACTCCCGACAAAATTCAGCAACAGATCGTCGCCAGCATTCGCCAATTCGTCGAACGCAAAGTCATTCCCGTCGCCAGCCGGCTCGAACACAACGACGAATACCCGCACGAGATCGTCGCGGGAATGAAAGAGCTTGGGCTGTTCGGCTGCAACGTGCCCGAAGAATACGGCGGGCTGGGATTGAGTTACACAACCTTCGCGATGATCGTCGAAGAGCTGTCGCGCGGGTGGATGAGCGTTGTCGGCCCGATTGGCACGCATTCGGTCATCTGCGACATCATCAACCGTTTCGGGACGGAAGAGCAGCGGCGCGAATACCTGCCGGGGCTGGCCAGCGGCGAACGTCGCGGCGGATTGGCGTTGTCTGAAGCCGACGCGGGCACCGACGTGCAGCGCATCAGCACAGTCGCCACGCGAACGGAGAACGGCTATTTGATCAACGGCTCGAAGATGTGGATCACGAACGGGCGCTACGGCGATACGTTCGTGATCGCGGCGAAAACCGACACCAAAGCCGACCCGCCGCACAAAGGCATCTCGGCGTTTATCGTCGAAAAGGGGAAGGGGTTCAACGTCGTCCGCGACATTGACAAGCTCGGCTACCGCGGCGTGGAGACGTGCGAACTCTATTTCGACAACCTCTTTGTTCCGGCGAAGAACCTGGTCGGCGGGCGCGAAAATGAAGGTTTCAAGCAGGTCATGACCGGGCTGGAGAGCGAGCGCATCAACGTTGCGGCGCGCGGCGTGGGACTGGCGCGCGCGGCGTTTGAAGACGCGATCCATTACGCGCAACAGCGCCACACGTTCAACAAACCGATTTGCGAACATCAGGCGATCCAGATCATGCTGGCCGAGATGGGCGTGAAGATCGAAGCCGCGCGCCTGCTGACTTATTCGGCGGCCGAGAAAAAAGATCGCGGCGAGCGCTGCGATCTGGAATGCGGAATAGCGAAGCTCTTCGCCACCGAAACCGCGCAGGAAGTGGCCTGGCAGGCGATGCGTGTTCATGGCGGCGCGGGTTACTCGAAAGACCTTAACGTTGAACGTTATTACCGCGACGCCCCGCTGCTGGTAATCGGCGGTGGGACGAACGAATTGCAGCGGCTGGTCATCGCAAGACGACTGGTCGAGAAATATCCTGTGAAATGAAATGAAGAGGAGATTACGGAAAAGACGGAAATAACGGAACAGACGGAAAGGCTTTACCCGTTCTGTTTTCCGTCTGTTCCGTTATTTCCGTCTTTTCCGTAATCTCTCTATGCTTCTCAAAGGACGCAGTGATGGCATACGGGAGATACTTTGAAGAATTCACCATCGGCGATGTTTACGAGCACTGGCCCGGACGCACGATCACCGAGCACGACGACACGTGGTTCAGCCTGATGACGATGAACCAGAATCCGCTCCACATTGATGAGCATTACGCGCAACAAACGCAGCACGGGCGACGGCTGGTCAACGGCACGTTCGTTTTCAGCTTGGCGGTCGGTATGTCGGTCGCGGATGTGAGCGGAAAGTGCATCGCAAATCTGGAATACGAATACATCAGGCACACGGCGCCGACGTTTCACGGAGACACGATTTACTCCGAGACCGAAGTGCTCGATAAACGCGAGTCGGAGAGCAAGTCTGACAGAGGCATCGTGTACGTCGAAACACGCGCGCGCAATCAACGCGGCGAGGTGGTGCTGGTCTTCCGCCGCCGCGTGCTGATCCCGAAGAAAACAATGAGCGAAGAGTGAGACAGGAAACAACGATAATGAGAAGTCTGCTTTATGTTCCCGGAATTTCCGAGCGGATGATTTTGAAGGCGCGCGACACGGCAGCCGACGCGCTGATTTTGGATTTGGAAGACGCTATCGCGCCGGAACAGAAGCTGGAAGCCCGCGCGACGGTCGCCCGGCTGCTCGGTGAAATTGATTTCGGCGGCAAGGAGATTTTCGTCCGCATCAATTCGCTTGCGACCGAATGGGGATTGGAAGACGCGCGCGCAGTCGCGGCGGTAGGCGCTCCCGGCCTCATCATCCCGAAATGCGAAAGCGTAGAGGCTGTGACAATCGTCGCTCCGGTTTTGCAGAGCAGATATCACAAGCCGATAGGCGGCCAGACGCGCAAGCTGCTCTGCCTGATCGAGACGCCGCGCGGAGTGTTCGCATCCCGTGAAATCGCCGAATCGGACGAACTGGTTGCCGGGCTGATGTTCGGAGCGGCAGACCTGTCACGCGAGCTTGGCGCCGTATTGAGCGAAGACGAAACGGAAGTTCTGTTTGCGCGCTCGCAGACGCTGCTTGCCGCGCGAGCCGCTGGCGTCGCCGCCTACGATTCACCGCATTTTGCGATTGATGATCTTGAAGGGCTGCGGCGCCGCTGCCAGTCGGCGCGTAATCTGGGGTACGACGGCAAGGCGGTCATCCATCCCTCGCATATCGGGATCGTGAACGAAGTCTTCGCGCCTACGCCCGAACAAATTATCGAAGCCGAGCGCGTGGTTGCGGCGATGGCGGTTGCGCGCTCGGAAGGGCGCGGCGCGACCAAACTCGATGGCAAGATGATTGATCAAGTGCATTTGTCGGCGGCGAAAAAGGTGCTGGAACAGTCCCGCAAATAGGGTGGGACAATTTGGCGAATTGTCCCACCGCCGCGAAGCTTTCGCGGATTCCCAAACCAAATTCATTCGGCGAAGTGAGGTTTTATGACCATGCCATCGAAAGAATTGAATCGCGCGGCGCAAACTGATCCGGTTGCGCGGGGCCACGCCGATCTGGCCGAGTGGGAGCGCGCGCAGCCGGTCAACTTTTACGAGACGGATCGCCACCTGCAGAGCGTGCTGGAATTTTACTGGGGCGCTGATTGTTTGCGGACGCGCTCCGCGATGCTTTCAAAATTCGGCGACGAGGCCTCGACGATTGTTGATGGCGCGGCGCAGCGCGCAAACCTGGCTGAAAACCTGCCGAGGCTTGATCGTTATTCGGCGATTGGAGAACGCGCCGAAGACGTGACTCATTCGGCGGATCATCATCTGGCGGGCAAATACATTTACGGTTCCGGCGCGATGAGCGTGTACGCCGAACCTGAAAACAATCTGCTCGCGCTAGCGCTGTTTTATCTGTCGTCTTACAACGGCGAGGCCGGGCATAACTGTCCGCTGGCTTGCACGGCGGGCGTCATCAAGACTCTGCAATTCGCGGGCGGAGAAGAGTTGAAGGCGAAATATCTGCCGCGACTGCTCGATCCGAATTACGAGACGCGGTTTCACGGCGCTCAATTTCTGACCGAAATCCAGGGCGGGTCGGATGTCGGCGCGAACGCCTGCGTGGCGACTTTGGTTGACGCCAAGGCAAACAAGTGGCTGATTAACGGCGAGAAATGGTTTTGTTCAAACGTGACGGCTGATCTGGCGCTGGTTACGGCGCGGCCTGAAACTGCGGGCGCAGGCACGAAGGGGCTGGGGCTGTTTCTGGTTCCTCGACATTTGGACAACGGCGCGCCGAACGGGATGTATATCCGCCGGTTGAAAGATAAGCTCGGCACGAAATCTATGGCGACCGCTGAAGTGGATTTCCGCGATTGCGCCGCGTATCAAATCAGCGAGCCGGGACGCGGTTTTCAGCACGTGATGGATTTTGTGATCAACACCTCGCGGCTTTACAACGCCGTCGGTTCGGCGGGCGCCGCGCGTCGCGCTTACGTCATCGCGTGGACATATGCGCAACACCGGCGGGCTTTCGGCTCGGCGATCAAAGATTTTCCACTCGTGCAGGAAGCGTTGGCCGAGATGCGTTCGACAACGATGGCGCTGACTTCCGGTAGCCTCTATCTCGCTCATTTGCGCGATGAGATCGAGGCGGGGCGCGACGCTGACGCAGGCAAGCGGTTTTTCCGCCTCGCGGTCAATCTGAACAAATACCGCAGCTCAATCTCGGCTACGGATGTCATCCGCCGGGGAATTGAAATTTTGGGCGGCAACGGCGCGATGGAGAATTTCTCCGCGCTGCCCAGGCTGTTGCGCGACAGCATTATCTTCGAGGCGTGGGAGGGAGCGCACAACACGTTGCTGGCGCAATCGGCGCGCGACATTCAACGGCTCAAATTGCACGATGCGTTTTGCTCGCGGCTTGAAGAATGGTTCGGCTCGCTTGCGAACTCTGATCTTCGTGACAGAGGCGTCCGGCGTCTTCGCGTTTTGCGCGACGAACTCGATACGCTGCTTTCGGCGGATGAGCTTTCGGCGAGCGTTTTGTTCAAGCCTCTGGCCGACCGGATGATGTGGTTGTTTTACGTGGCCTGTCTGGCGAGCGAGGCCGAGTGGGAAGAGACGCGCGGGCGCGACACGGGCAAACACGCGGTGGTTGATCTGTTGTGGCGGCGAATTGAAAAAGAGAGTGAAGAATCCCCGGCCGAATATCTCAGGCGTCTGACTCAGGTTAGTTCGACGCTTTAGTGATCTGAGGATTGGCAACCTCTCCCTGCGAAATCTCTGTGACAGTGAGCTGGTTTAGCGTTTAACGCTCGTCTTGCTAACTGCCTGTCAACCGATGGGCGCATCAGGCCGTCAACGACCTGCCTAAAATCAAACCGTCGCCACGCGAGGAAGAGGGCTGAGCAGTTACAAAAGGATTTGGAACCGGGGCCACCGTTTTATCTCGTTCATGGGGGCAAGGATCTCATGGTTCACAATCCTTACACTGGGGCGATTCGGCATTTCGACACTGCGGGAGAGCGCAGCCATCAATCGCCAACCACGCTGACATTGCGCTGCGGTCGCCGGATCACGCTTTGGGCCGCGCAACACAACTCAAAACAAAAACGGCGGCTCGATGAAGCCGCCGTTTTTTCTTACGATCAATCTCTCGCGTTAGTCAGCGAGAACTTCATGCGCCTTTTGCGAAATGCGGCTGTGGCGAATGCCATAGACGAAGTAAATAACCAATCCGAGAGCCATCCAGATGAACAACCGTTTCCAGGTGTCCCAGGGCAAACCAGACATCAAAAAGACCGAGAAGGCCGCGCCAGCAATCGTGACAAAGTAAACGGCTGGCGCCTTGAAGGGCCGTTCAATGTTGGGTTGCGTGATGCGCAAGACGAGCACGCCGACGCAAACAATGGCGAACGCGAATAGTGTTCCGATGCTGACTAGCTCGCCCACCAGTCCGATTGGAAGTAATCCCGCCGCGATCATGACAACCACACCAGTGATGATTGTCGTGACGTATGGAGTGCGGAATCGCGGGTGAATCTTGGCGACCGTGTCGGGCAGCAGACCGTCTTTGGACATCGCGAAGAAGATGCGCGTCTGGCCAAGCAGCATGACCAGAATCACCGAACTCAAACCGGCAATCGCGCCGAGTTTGACCAGCGGCGAAAGCCAGGTAAAGCCGAGCGCGTCTATTCCGACCGCGATCGGGTCGGGCACGGCGAGTTTGTTATAGGGGACGATGCCGGTGAGCACGAAGGCGACCAGGACATAGAGGACGGTGCAGATAACGAGTGAGCCGAGAATGCCTTTCGGCATGTCCTTCTGCGGATTCCTGGCTTCCTGAGCAGCGGTTGAAACCGCATCGAAACCGATGTAGGCGAAGAAGACCACCCCCGCGCCGCGCAGGATGCCGCTCCAACCGAACAAGCCAAACTCGCCGGTGTTGGGCGGAATGAAGGCTCCGGTCGGATTGGCGGGCGTTACCCAATTTGAGGTTGAAACAAAACCGATGCCGGCCACAATGAAGGTGATCACGATGGCGACCTTGATAACCACGATGATGGCGTTGACGCGGGCCGATTCTTCGATGCCGATCACGAGTAGCGCCGAGATTAAAAAGATAATCAGCATCGCCGGAACGTTGATCACCGATCCTGTAGCGGACCAGCCGACTCCGGGAGTGAAAGCGTATGGCGCCGTGGTGTAGGCGGCGGGCAGATGAAGGCCCAGATTCTTCTCCAGAAAACTGACAACGTAACCCGACCAACTGATCGAGACGGTGACGGCGCCCAGCGCGTATTCGAGGATCAAGTCCCAGCCGATGATCCAGGCGATGAACTCACCCATTGTCGCGTAAGAATAGGTGTAGGCGCTGCCGGCAATCGGCACGGTCGAAGCCATCTCGGCATAGCACAGTCCCGCGAACGCGCAGGCGATACCGCCAAGCACGAACGAGAGCGCAATCGCCGGGCCGCCGTTGGACGCCGCCGCGCTGCCGGTCAGAGAGAAGATTCCCGCGCCGATAATCGCTCCGATGCCGAGCGTCGTTAGATTCAACGCCGACAACGTACGCTTCAGGCCATGCTCGCCGCTTGTCGCGGCTTCGGCCTTCAAAGCCGCGATAGACTTTCTGATAAACAGATTTGCCATTCACTGCCTCCAGGTTGTGTGGAAGAAATTTTGTACGACGAACGATGAACGGCTGAACGCTGAATGACAAACGACGGATGAACAGATGAGGCGAAACCTTCGAGCGGTTTTCTTAAATCATCGTTCATTGTTCAGCTTACATCGCCGGAAGTGGCGTAAACTCTAAACGCAAGCCCGGCGTCGGTCAATGCCGATAAGCTTCATTTGCGAAATAGAACAAATCAGAGCCGCAAGCGAAGACGATTGGGAAAATCCGGTTCGCGCAAGGCTCAATGTGCCAAATCCGAAAAGTTATTGTAGGATGGTGACCCTCGATAAATTCCGCTGAACCGCGATTATCGTCCATCTGAAAGGTAACCACCCAGCTATGCGAGACAACAAAGAAATTACCGGCATCATCGCCAACGACTTCGGCGCGAACGCCACTTACGTCGAAGACCTGCTCAGGCAGTTCCAACACAATCCGAATTCGGTTGATGAGGATTGGAGCGATTATTTCCAATCGCTTCTGGGCGGCGTCGGATCAGTTAAAGTTGAATCACGAGACGCGAATGGCGTGACTCCGGCCCCGGTTCCAGCCGTAACACAACAGCCTGCGCCGGCTCCCGCCGCAGCCGCTGAAACAACAACCGGTGAGCGGATGCAGATTCGCGGCCCCGCGCTGAAGATCGTCGAGAACATGGAATCGAGCCTGGCCGTCCCGACGGCGACATCCATGCGCCAGATTCAGATCAAACTGCTCGACGAAAATCGCGGATGGGTTAACCGTTACCTGGAATCGCATGGCGGCGCCAAGACTTCTTACACGCATTTCATCGCGTGGGCGATGATCAAGGCGCTCGGAAAATATCCGCAGATGAACGACGGCTATGAAGAAGCTGACGGCGTGGCCTATCGCGTGCGCCGCGCGGATGTGAATCTCGGCGTGGCTGTTGATGTGCAGAAGAAAGACGGGACGCGCAGTTTGCTGGTGCCGAACATCAAAGGCGCGAACCGGATGAACTTCAAGCAATTCGTTGACGCCTACCAGGACGTGGTCAAGCGCGCGCGCGACGGCAAATTGCAGGTCGGCGATTTTCAAGGCACGACGATTTCGCTCACCAATCCGGGCACCATCGGCACGGCGGCTTCGACTCCGCGATTGATGGCCGGTCAGGGCGCGATCATCGCCACCGGCGCGATTGAATATCCGCCCGAATACGCCGCGATGACTGGCGAAGCCCTGTCGCAACTGGGCATCAGCAAGGTGTTCACGATCACCAGCACCTACGACCACCGTATCATCCAGGGCGCGGAATCCGGCATGTTCCTCGCGCACATTCACGAACTGCTGCTTGGCAAACACGATTTTTACGACGAAATCTTCGCCGGCATCGGCATCACTTATAAGCCGCTGCGCTGGTCTGTGGACGTCAATCCTTTTCTGTCCGGTGTTGACCGCGAACGGCAGGAGATCAAAAAACAGGCGCGCATCTTCGAGTTCATCAACGCCTATCGTGTGCGCGGCCATCTGATCGCCGACATTGATCCGCTCAACATGGTTCCGATTCACGAGCACCCTGAGCTTGAAGCTGAGACTTACGGCCTCTCGATCTGGGATCTGGATCGCCGGTTTTTCACGAACGGCCTGGGCGGCAAAGACGAAGCGCCGTTACGCGAAATCTGGGGGATGTTGATCAAATATTACTGCGGCAAGGTCGGAATCGAGAGCCGCCACATTCAGAGCAAGGAACAGAAGCAGTGGATACGCGACCGCATTGAACGCGATCCGGAGCCGGTTCCGCCGGAAGTCAAAAAGCAACTGCTTCAAAAGCTGATCGCCGCCGAACAGTTCGAGAAATTCCTGCACACAAAATATCTGGGCCAGAAGCGATTTTCGGTCGAGGGCGGCGAATCAATCATCCCGATTCTGGATCAGTTGATTCTTGGCGCCGCCGAGCGCGGCGTTGACGAAGTGGTGGTGGGGATGGCGCATCGCGGGCGTTTGACGGTGCTGGCGAACATCATCGGCAATTTCAGCGAGCGCATCTTCACGGCCTTTGAAGGTTCGGTGCATCCGAACTTCCCGGCTGATGAAGGCGACGTGAAATATCATCAGGGGGCGATGGGCGCGCGCGAGGTCGGCGGCAAAGAGGTGAAGTTGACGCTGTCGCCCAATCCCAGCCACCTTGAATTCGTTGATCCGGTCGTTGAAGGAATGGTTCGCGCAAAACAGGACGCGCTGCAAACAGCCAAAGATGAAGCGCGCGCCCGCGTGTTACCTGTGCTGATTCACGGCGACGCGGCGTTCGCCGGTCAGGGCATCGTGACCGAAACGTTGAACCTGGCCGACCTGAAAGGTTATCGCACCGGCGGCACCATCCATTTCATCATCAACAACCAGATCGGGTTCACGACTTCGCCGACTTCCAGCCGCTCTTCGATCTATTCGACCGACATCGCGAAGATGACGCAACTGCCGATCTTTCACGTCAACGCCGACGATACGGAAGCCGCCTGGCGCGTGCTGCAGATCGCGCTCGATTTCAGAAAGCAGTTCGGCAAGGATGTCGTGATTGACCTGATCGGGTTCCGCCGTCACGGGCACAACGAAGCCGACGAACCCAGCTACACGCAGCCGCTGATGTATCAGCGCGTCCGCGAGCACCCCGGCGTGCGCGAGCTTTACTCGCGCCAGCTTATCCGCGAAGGCGTCGTTACGCAGGAAGAGGTCAACCAGATGATCGAGATGCTCTGGCGGCGTTACGAGAACGCGATGCTCGGCGCCAAAGAAATCGTTGCGCGCCAGAAGGCGGTCACTAAATTGCCAGAGCCGAAACCCGAAGCTGACGGATCGCAGATCATCGAGACCGGCGTGTCGCGCGAAGCCCTGAACGAAATTTCGCGCGTGATGAGCGTCGTGCCGCAGGGGTTCAACCTGAACCAGAAAATGGTCGGCCAGATGTCGCGCCGAGCGAAGATGGGCGAAGGCGAAACGCCGATTGATTGGGCCTTTGCCGAAGGGCTGGCTTACGGATCGCTGGTGATGGAAGGGACTTCGGTGCGGTTGTCGGGACAGGACAGCGGTCGCGGCACGTTCAGCCAGCGCCACGCCGTGATGTACGACACGCGCACGGGCGAGCCGTGGATTCCGCTCGTGGAGTTGTCCAACAACGGCGCGAACTTCGAGGTCTTCGACAGTTCGCTGTCTGAAGCCGGCGTGCTCGGTTTCGAGTACGGCTATTCGGTTATCGCGCGCGATAGTTTGACGCTGTGGGAAGCGCAATTCGGCGATTTCGCCAACGGAGCGCAAGTCATCACCGACCAGTTCATCGCGCCGGGCGAAGACAAATGGCAGCAGACGTCGCGGCTGGGCGTCCTGCTGCCGCACGGTTACGAGGGTCAGGGGCCTGAACATTCCAGCGCGCGTCTTGAAAGGTTTCTGCAACTTTGCGCCGAAGACAACATCCAGGTTTGTTACCCGACCACGCCCGCGCAGTACTTCCATCTGCTGCGGCGTCAGGTCAAACAGGAACTGCGCAAGCCGTTGTTCGTGATGACGCCGAAGAGCCTGCTCAGATTGCCGCAGGCTGTTTCCACGCTCGATCAATTCACGGGCGGCGGTTTCTATCCGGTCATCGGCGACGTGGCTGATCCGGCGAATGTCGAGCGAGTGATCGTTTGCGGCGGCAAGGTCTATTACGACTTGATAGCCGAACATGAAAAGATCGGCAATGGCCGCATTGCGATCCTGAGGCTCGAACAATTCTACCCATTCCCGCAGAGTTTGTTGCAACAATGGCTGGCGGCTTACACGAAGGCCGAAGAAATGGTTTGGGCGCAGGAAGAGCCGCAGAATATGGGCGGATGGAATTTCATGCGGCCGCGATTGGAAGCTCTGGCGAACGGGCGGATGGAATTGCGCTACGTTGGGCGCGTGGCCAGCGCCAGCCCTGCGACAGGCTCGTATACGATTCACCAGCTTGAGCAGGCGCAGTTGATAAAAGAAGCTTTGAGTTTATAAAAGGAGAACAGCCATGACCGAGAACGCTTCAAACAATCAACCGCCAGGCGAGGAACGTTTGAGCCAAATCGAAAACACCCTCAGACGGGTAGCAAGCCAACAATTGCTCATTTCCAAACTTGGGTTGATCGAAGCCGATCTGTCTGCGCTTAAAGTCGAGGTAACTGAGATTAAAGGTGACGCGAAGCTGCGGTACGTTGATCTGCGGGAGTGCATTGATCTGACCCGCGACAAGCTCGGCATTATGCAGCGGGAGTTGAATGAATTCATCAAGGACACTACCAATCCGCCCTTCGCCTCTACGCCTACGCGTTGATTGAGAAACGCCTTCCAAGAAACAAATGCCCATTGACAGCAAACTTCAATTATCCAAAGACGAGATGCGCCAACTCGGTTATCGCGTCGTTGATCAACTCGTCGAACATTTCGAGAATCTGGCCAGCAAACCTGTGATGCGCGTTTCGCCGCGCGCTGAACTCGAAACAAAACTGCGCGAGCCGCTGCCCGAACAACCGGCGCCGATTGATGAATTGCTCGAACAGTTGCAGCGCGACGTGTGGTCGAACATCGGCAACGTCCAACACCCGCGCTTCTTCGCTTTCATTCCAGGCCCCAGCAACTTCGTCAGCGTGATGGCCGACGCGCTCGCCGCCGGATTCAATCCGTTCGCGGGAAACTGGCTGGAAGGCGCGGGAACCTCGCAGATCGAACTGGTCACGATTGACTGGCTGCGCGAGATGCTCAGCTTGCCGGAGACGGCCGGCGGGCTTTTCGTTTCGGGCGGCTCGATGGCGAATCTGACTGCGTTGATGACCGCGTGTCGTGTGAAGCTCGATGGCCGGAGCGAAAACGCCATCGTCTACTTTTCAGATCAAACTCACTCTTCGATTGAAAAAGCGCTGCGGATTTTGGGTTTCGCGCGCGAGCAGATTCGCAAGCTGCCGTCTGACGATGCGTTCCGGTTACAAGTCGAATCGCTGCGAAAGGCTGTCGCGCAAGACCGCGCCGCTGGCCGGCAGCCCTTTTGCGTCATCGCCAACGCCGGCGCGACCAACACCGGCGCGGTTGACCCGCTCAATGAGCTGGCTGATTTTTGCGCGCAGGAAAATTTGTGGCTGCACGTTGACGGGGCTTACGGCGCGGCTGCCTGTTTGACCGAACGCGGCAAAAAGCTGCTGGCCGGAATCGAGCGCGCCGACTCGCTCTCGCTCGATCCGCACAAATGGCTCTTCCAGCCTTTCGAGATCGGTTGTGTGCTGGTGCGCGACGCGCGGCTGCTGAAAAAAACCTTTCACACGATGGCCGAGTATCTGGAAGACACCAAACGCGCGGAAGAGGAAGAGATCAACTACTACGATTACGGCGTGCAACTGACGCGAGGTTTCCGCGCGTTAAAGCTCTGGCTCTCGCTCAAAACCTTCGGCGCGGCGGCGTTCCGCGAAGCGATCAATCGCGGCTTCGAGTTGGCCGAATTCGCTGAAGATTTGCTGCGCAAATCAGATCGCTGGCAAATAATCACTCCGGCCACGATGGGCATGGTCACTTTCCGCTACGTCGCGGAAGGCTGTTCGGAAAACGAAATCAACGAAATCCATCGGCGAATGGTCGAAATGATGGCCGAAGACGGTTTCGCATTCGCCAATTCAACCGCGCTCAGAGGCCAGATCGTGATGCGCCTCTGCACAATCAACCCGCGCACGACTGAACAAGAGATTCGGGCGACAATCGAGCAGATCGAACAATTCGGTCGTGAGCTTCAAAATGTAATCAAGACCAGGCGATGAAACTCATCACCGATTCGATTTCACTCTCGACGCGCGGCGACGCTGACATCATTGACATCACGCCGCAAGTCTCCGCGCTGCTCGGCAAACACGGATTCACGCACGGCCAGGCGCTGGTCTTCGTTTCCGGCTCGACCGCCGGAATCACCACCATCGAATATGAACCCGGATTGCTCAAAGACATCCCGGCGGCCTTTGAAAAGATCGCTCCGAAAGGCGCGCGGTATCATCACGAAGACACCTGGCGCGACGGCAACGGCCATTCGCACGTTCGCGCAGCCCTGCTCGGCTGTTCGCTGACCGTGCCGTTCAAAGATGGGCGATTACTGCTGGGCGTGTGGCAACAAATTGTGCTGATTGATTTCGACAACCGCCCGCGCAGACGCGAGGTCGTCGTGCAAATGTCGGGAGAGTGATCGGTTGGCGTGTTGGCCGAGCCGCTTGCATTGATCCCGCCTCGCGGCTTAACCTGACCGGCATTGTGGCTTCAGCCCTTGCCGATAGAATACTAATTGAAAGCGAGATTGACACCAGCGTTAATGAGCAAGATCAAAGTTTGTTATCACGGAAATTGTTTCGATGGGGTTTCATCCGCCGCAGTCTTTTCAAAATTTTACAAAGAGAGAATCCATCCAGGCTGGGAGTTCGTTTATCAGCCTGTCGTTCACCGCGCGGGCGCGCTGTTTGACGACGGCTTGTTCGACGGCGACGAGAATGCCATCGTTGATTTCAAATACAGCAATTCGCCGAAACTGACCTGGTGGTTCGATCACCACAAAAGCGCGTTCCTGTCGCCGGAAGACGAAGCCCACTTCAAAGCCGACACGAGCGGCAGGAAGTTTCTGGACGCCGATTATAAATCCTGCACCAGATTCATCGCCGACACCGGACAGCGAAAGTTCGGCTTCGACGCCGCTCCGATGAGCGCGTTGATTCACTGGGCGAACAAGATTGACGGCGCGCTTTACGAAAACGCCGCCGAACCGGTCGAGATGAAGGCCGACGCGTTCAAACTGGCGCTGGTGATCGAAAACGAACGCGACCAGAAATTGATCGAGCACATCATCCGCGATCTGCAAACAAAGTCTTTGAGCGAAGTCGCGCAATCGCCTTACATCGTTGAGCGGATCGAGCCGCTCTACAAGCGCCATCTGCGTTCGATGGAGATTATCAAACAGACTGCGCGCGTCGCCGGCCCGGTGGTCTTTTTCGATGTCGTCGGGCACGATATGGAAGGCTATAACAAATTCGTGCCGTATTACCTGCATCCCGAAGTGACTTACAGCGTCAGTGTGAGCCTGTCGTCGTTTCGCTCGAAAGTCTCTGTGGGATCGAATCCCTGGGCGCCGCGCCCGCGCACGCACGACCTGGCGGCGATTTGCGAACGTTACGGCGGCGGCGGGCACGCGGTGGTGGCGGCGATTTCGCTCGCGCCGGAGGAGTTGGAGACGGCGAGGAAGATTGCGGCGGAGATCGTCGAAGAGTTACAGCGGTAGGCGGAAAGGAGTGGCTGAATTGGCTAAAAAGAAATCCAGATCGAAAGTCGTCGGCTCGATCACAGCGAGCAAGAATTATCCGCCGCTGCGCGAAGTGACGCCGGAGACGCGGCTCGAAATTCGCTCGACGCCGGATGAAGAGATGAAGCTCTATCCGCTCGACACCTTCGAGTACGAATATCCCGGCAGCCGCATCGAGATCGAATTCACATCGGCGGAGTTCACGGCGATCTGCCCGTTTTCGGATTTCCCGGACTTCGCCACGCTGCGCCTACGCTACGTGCCGCATCTCCGCTGCATCGAACTGAAGTCGCTGAAGCTTTACATCAATTCATTCCGCGACGTGAAGATCTTCCACGAGCACGCGGTCAACAAAATCCTCGAAGACTTCGTCGCGGCCTGCGACCCGCTGGAATTCCACATCGAAGGCGATTTCAACGTGCGCGGCAACATCAAGACCTTCGTCCGCGCGAGCTATCACCGGGAGCGCCCGAAGAAATCACCAGCGCGAGCCGTCAGGAACTAACGCGCGCCCGCCGTCGTAATCCGAGGGGAAACCCAAACAAGGAGACTCACAATGTACTGTCCGAAATGCGCCAGTCAGATCGCCGACAATCAGCGTTACTGCCGGAACTGCGGACTCAAGCTGGATGTCATCGTTGATGCGATAGAAGACAGGCCGCGAGGGCAGTTCGACTTCGAGACTCTCAAACGCGATCTGCGCGATCTCGGATCGAGCCTTCGCGCGGGTTTTGAAGAGATCAAAAACACGCGGAAGCTGAGCAAAACGCCCGCGCCTCCCGCGCCCGCAACGCCACACGGGCAGGACTGGTCGCGTGAAATCAGCAAGGCCGTCTGGTCGCACGAATTCAGCAAAGCCCTGAAAAAAGTGAAAGTCGCCCATTCGCGCAAATACAGCCTGCAACAGGCGACGCTTTCGATCTTCGGCGGCGGCGCGATGATCACCGTCTGGTATTACCTGCTTGAGGCCGCGTCCAATTCCGGCCTGCTCAGCAATCTGGAGACGATCATCATGGATAAGACCGAGACGCCGATTGTCGGCCTGGTTCCGGTCATCCGGATGTTGTGGTTGCTCGGATTGATCCCGGTCGCGCGCGGCGTCGCGCATCTGATCAACGGCATTTTCTTCGCGCCGAAAATTGAAAAAGAACCGGAGCCGCAGTCCGGCTTCGCGCCCAACCCCACACAAAATTACATTCAACCCACGCCGGCTTATGTCTCCGCCGTCGCCGATCCCGCGACGAACGATTTGGAGGCGGGGCGCACTTCGCAACCGCAAATGAGCGTGACCGAAGACGCGACGCTGCGGTTCGAACCGAAATGAAACCTTCCCCCGGCTTTAGTCACCTTCTTTCACGATGAGATCAGTGATTGTTTTCCGCTGCGTTCTGACAACAGTTCTTTGCGCGGTCTTTGCCTCCGCGCACGCTGTCGTGGCTCAAACCGCGCCCGAAGCTTCGCGCTCCGAACTTTCGCGCGAAGACAAATGGCGAGAGGATTTGAAGTATCTGGCTGTTGAGCTTCCGAAGCGCCACAAAAATCTCTTCTTCAAAATCACGCGCGAGCAATTCGACCGCGAAATCGCCAGGATCGCCGAATCGGTCCCGAAGTTTTCAGACGCGGAGATCAGGCTGGCGTTGTGGCGGCTGACGGCGATGATCGGCGACGCGCACACCAGAATTCAGTATGGCAGGGAAAAGGTCTATCCGCTCGGACTCTACCAATTTTCCGATGGCGTTTTCGTCGCCGCCACGACCGAAGAGCACAAGGCGGCGCTCGGCGCAAGGCTCGTCAAAATCGGCAAAACCGACATTGAGCAGGCGAAGAAAATCGTTCGTTCGATCATCCCCGTCGAAAACGAATCGTGGTTCAAACAGCAATTCCCGAACTACCTGAACGATCCTGAAATCCTCTACCTGCTGAAAATTCTGCCCTCCACCGGCGAAGGCGAGTTCACGCTCAAAGACCGGAACGGCAAACTGTTCGTCGTCAAACTGCGGGCCGTTTCGACAAAAGAGGAAATCAAATTGATCCGCCCGTTCGACGCGTCGCCGGGCAAACCGCCCCTGTATTTGCAAAACGCCGATCAATATTACTGGCGCGAATATCTGGCTGGCTCGAAGACGCTTTATCTGAATTACCGCCGCTGCGCCAACATGCCTTCGCAGCCGTTCAGCAAATTCGCCGAGGCGATGTTGAAGTTTATGGACGAGAATTCGGTCGAGCGGATGGTGATTGACCTGAGGCTGAACGGTGGCGGCAATTCGGCCATCTTCGATCCGTTCATCGCCGCGTTGTCGAAGCGGCAGGATGTCAATCAATCGGGCAAACTGTTCGTGCTGATCGGCAGAGGAACTTTCTCTTCGGCTTATCTGAACGCGCTGAGATTGAAGCGAGACACAAAGGCGATTTTGATAGGCGAGCCGACGGGGCAGCGCCCGAACGCTTACGGCGAAGTCAAAACAATGACGCTGCCGCATTCAAAACTGCTCGTGCAGTATTCGACGAAGTATTTCAAAACGATGGACGGCGACCCGCCGACGCTCGCGCCGGACATTCTGGTCGAACGTTCATCGTGGGATTATGCGAGCGGGCGCGATCTTGTGTTGGAGCGGGCGTTGAATTACAAGAGATAAGCCTGGGGACGCGCCCTCCCAGGCTTACTTCTGTTTCACAATCTTCAGAATCTTCTCCACGACCTCGTCAATCGTCATCGCAGACGAATCAATGTAAATCGCGTCTTCGGCTTGTGTGAGCGGTGAATCGGCGCGCGTTTTGTCGCGGTGATCTCGCTCTTCGATCTCGGCCTTCATCTGTTCGAGCGAAGCGACGGCGACTCCGCGTTCTGTGTCTTCGGCGAAGCGCCTTTGCGCGCGGGCTTCGGACGACGCGTCGAGATAGATTTTGACTTCGGCTTCGGGAAAGACCTGCGTGCCGATGTCGCGGCCTTCCATCACCACGCCTCCTGCGCGGCCCATCTCCTGCTGCCGGGCGACCAGCGCGCGTCGAACCGCCGGAATCGCCGAGACAATCGAAGCCGCCTGTCCGACTTGCGGCGTGGCGATTTCGCTGGTGATGTCGCGGCCATCAATCAGCGCGCGCATCGAATCAACTTCGCCGGTCAATTCGATCAAAGAATCATAGGCAAGCCGTCCCACGCCGCCGGCGTCATCGAGCGAAACGCCCATCTGCAAAGCCTTCCACGCGACCGCGCGGTACATCGCGCCGGTGTTGATGAACAGATAACCGAGCCGCCGCGCGACTGCACGCGCGATGGTGCTTTTGCCCGCGCCCGCCGGGCCGTCAATGGCGATGATCAATCCTCGTTCGGCCAAGCTCTTCTACCTTTCAAGAATCTCTCTGGCGATTTGAATTGTTTGCTCGATCTGTTCGCGATTCACGTCGTAATGCGTGACCATCCGCATCTCACGCGCGTTGATGCCGTTGGCCAGCACGCCGCGCGATTTCAACTCAGCAGAGCATTGCGCCGTTGTCAGGCCGGTTTCAGCGATGTCGAAGATCACGATGTTGGTTTGAACGCGTTCGGGATCAATCTTCATGCCGCGCAATTCGGCCAGACCTTCAGCCAGCCGCTTCGCGTTCGCGTGATCTTCAATCAGCAGCTTCGGCGATTCTTCAATCGCGATCAATCCGGCGGCGGCCAGCACGCCGACTTGCCGCATCCCGCCGCCCAGAAGCTTTCGCCAGTTGCGAGCTTCGGTGATGAAATCCTTCGAGCCGGCGATCATCGAACCGACCGGCGCGCCCAGGCCTTTCGACAGACAGAACATCACCGAATCGAACGGACGCGCGATGTCGGCGACCGTCGTGTCGAGCGCAATCGCGGCGTTGAAGATTCGCGCGCCGTCCAGATGCGCGCGCAATCCCAAAGCGTGAGCGCGTTCGCAAATTTCCTGCGACGTTTTGACAGGCATCACCGAGCCGCCGGCCATGTTGTGCGAATTTTCGAGCGTGACGAGCGAAGTTGGCGTGACGTAATACGGCCCGCCGTGATGAATCGCGCCGCTGATCGAATCCCAATCGAGCAATCCGTCTTCGCCAGCCACCGGTCGAAACGTGACGCCGGAGAGCACGGCTGACGCGCCCATCTCGTAATTGAAAATGTGGCTGCGCTGTTCCAGCGCGACTTCGGTTCCGGGCCGCGTGTTCAGCTTGACGCAAATCTGATTGCCCATCGTGCCTGAGGGGACGAAGAGCGCGGCTTCTTTATCGAGGATTTCCGCCGCGCGTTCCTGCAAACGGTTGACGGTCGGGTCTTCCAGATAAACGTCGTCGCCGACTTCGGCCTCGGCCATTGCGCGGCGCATTGCGGGTGTGGGTTTTGTGACGGTGTCACTGCGAAGGTCAATCAGTTCCATGTTGGTTACTGGCTAGGCGAGTTACGCCACGACGCGAGACTGCATCACCCTAATGTCGGGACACTTTCCGTGCAAGTTAGAGACTTGTGTAATCCTGTTGGTACTATGACAACAGAGATTCAACCGACGCGCGTAGCAGAGTTTATCAAACAAAGAGCTTTCAAAATGATCTTCCAACACGTCAAGCCTGGCTGCGCTCGGTTCTCGGCCGATCGCGGCTTTCCCGACGATGACCTGTTCGCCTTACTCGATGAACTCAAGATCGCCTCCATCATTCGCGTCAAAGGCTCAGTCAAAGTCTTCCATCGCGGAGAGTGGGGCAAGCTCAATACGATCCGGTTTGAAGGGAACTCGCGCAAGCCCATTACCGCTGTCTTCTTTGACCAAAAACAGGTCCGATTAGTCTAAACTCGAATTCAGAGGCACGCTCCATTTCGAGGCACTGCTCAACAGTGTACAGAAGTTTTTCTTGTGGGGCTGCCATGAATGCCTCCTCTGTTTTCGGATTCCGCGCGATTGTAACTGAAGAGGCTCGTCGTTAATTATGGTTCGGCGGCTATTTCGCGCGTTCGATGTAGCGGCCTTCGGCAGTGTCCACGCGAATCTTCTCGCCTTCCTTGATGAACGCGGGAACCTGGATCGTGATGCCGGTTTCGAGCTTCGCCGGTTTGCCGACGTTGCTGACCGTCGCGCCTTTGATCTCAGGCTCGGTTTCGACGACTGTCATCACGACGACTTGCGGAATTTCGATGCCGATAGGCGAGCCTTCATAAAAATCCACGGTGATCAAAGTCTCGGGCAGCAGGTAGCCGACGCCGTCGCCGAGGTCTTCCGCGCTCAACCCGATCTGCTCGTACGTCTCGGTGTTCATGAAGTAATACATGTCGCCTTCGTTGTAGAGATAGGTCATCTCGTGCTGTTCGAGTATGGCGCGTTCGACATCGTCAGTTGAGCGGAAGCGATGTTCAGTCGTGGAGCCTGATTTCAAATTGCGCAGCTTGGTCTGAACCATCGCGCGAAGGTTGCCGGGAGTATGATGATGAAAGTCAACGACTTTATGCAGCACGCCGTTGTGAATGATCACCATGCCTTTACGAATCTGCGTTGCTTGAATACCCATTGCTGAAAAATCTCCTCAAATCTTATCGGATAGCTGCTGTGCGTGGTCTGAAAAAGACGCAAGGATAGCCAACGGGTTGAGGCCGGTCAAGGCGAGTTTCAGACGCTGAGTTGCGTCGCAAGCGCGTCGAATTTTGTCTGAATGAGGTATTGACCGACCATACCCCGTGAGCTAGTATGCGAGCCGCTGCAGGGCTTCTGCAAAGTTAGTGTGTGGTGGCAATTCAATTTGAGCCAATTCATTTGAATGGGAGACCGATGCGCAAATCTGCCGGCATGCACGCTCGCCATAGTCGCGAGTATCTAAGCCGCAGGGCTTAGGTCACCCACCTGTTACGAACAGGTTCAAATGAAGCCCCACCACGGCTGAGCGGAAGTCCTCGCGAAATTTGTTTCCTCGCCCGACTATCTTCATTCAATCAAGTTCATTTTAAGAGTTGCGTGTTGTGGGTATTGGTATACATAAATGCCGGGAATATCTTTATGCTCCGACGCGATTGAAGTCTGATCGAGTCGGGCTTAGAAAGGTCAGTAGAAAATGATAAGGATTCTGATGACCGGCGATACGGTGGCTCGCGCCGGTCGGCGCGCAATTGAAGAGAGACTTCACGACTTGCGCGCGCAACGCGAGATTGACTTTGTAGTATCGAACGTCGAAAACGCCGCCGCCGGTTTTTCGATCACGCAGCGAATCACCGAAGACCTGCTCGCCGCCGGAGTTGACGTGATGACTTCCGGCAATCACATCTTCGATAAGAAAGAAATTCTCGAATACATCGAAAAACAGCCGCGATTGTTGCGGCCCGCGAATTACGCGCCCGGCGTCCCCGGCAAAGGTCGTTGGACAGGCAAAGTCCGAGGCGTGCCTATAGCCGTCATCAATCTGCAAGGTCGCGTCTTTATGACGCCGTGCGACGATCCGTTCCGGTGCGCAGAAGCTCAGCTTGCCGCATTGGAGCCTTCGGTCAAGATCATACTGGTTGATATGCACGCCGAAGCGACTTCGGAGAAGATGGCGATGGGGCGTTATCTGGATGGTCGAGTGTCCGCCGTTGTTGGAACGCACACGCACGTGCAGACCGCCGACGAACAAATTCTGCCCGAAGGCACAGCTTATCTGACCGACCTGGGAATGACCGGCCCACACGACGGCGTGATCGGAATGCGAACCGAGATCGTGCTCGAAAGATATTTGCGCGGCTTGTCCGCGAAGTTCGAGCCTTGCGAAGGCGAGATCAAAATGAACGGGTTGATCGTTGATATTGATGAAACTACGGGACGCGCGTTACGTGTCGAACGGTTGAGCTTGAATCACTCTTGATCAGTTATGGCTTCAGCGGAGGTCGCAAATGTAGTCGTCATCGGCGGCGGGGTTGTTGGAACAGCCGTCACAGCCGAAATCTCCCGCCACTGTGACGACGTGTTCCTGCTCGAAGCGGCGCCTCGACTGGGCATGGCGACTTCGACACGCAACAGCGGCGTCATTCACGCTGGAATCTACTACAAACCCGGATCGCTCAAGGCGTTTCACTGCATACGCGGCGTGCCGATGCTCTACGAGTTTTGCGCCGCCCACAACGTCCCGCACGAACGCACCGGCAAATTGATCGTTGCCGACAGCGAAGAGCGCCTGCCCATCCTGCAAGACCTGAAACAACGTGGCGATGAAAATGGCGTCGAGGGCCTGGAGATCGTTGACCGCAAATTCATTCAGCGGATCGAGCCGAACATCGTTTCACCAATCGCGCTCTATTCGCCGAACACCGGCATCGTTGAAGCTGAAGCATTGATCAGGGCATTGGAACGCATCGCCAAATCGAACGGCGCGCACATCCTGACAAATACCCGCGTGATTGTAGCCAACGCCGAAAACGGCCTGGCGACAATCCGCACTGAACGTGAAGAGTTCGGCGCCCGCGTCGTCATCAACTGCGCCGGCCTCTACTCCGACGATGTCGCGCGGATGTTCGGTTACGACGAACACACGATCTATCCATGCCGGGGCGAATACGCCGAGTTGCTGCCGTCCGCGCGCAAACTGGTCAACGGCCTGGTCTATCCGTTGCCGCTTCCGACTTTGCATGGACTCGGAGTTCATTTCACCAAGACCACCGCCGGAGCGATGCTCATCGGCCCGAACGCGCGTTACGTGAAGAGCAAAGACGATTACGAAAGTGATCGAACCGACCTGCGCGTGTTTTATGAGTCGGCGATCAAGATGGCTCCGGCTTTGCGCTTTGAAGATATGCGAATGGGTTATACAGGAATTCGCCCGCGACTTGCGCCAGAACACCAACACACGTTCGCGGATTTCGTGATCACGCACGACCCGATCCATCAATCGGTCATTCACCTGATCGGGATTGAATCTCCGGGCCTGACCTCCTGCCTTTCAATCGGCCAAAGCGTGGCTGAGATGGCTCGCAATGTTCTGGCATAAACAAATTGCGGATTGAGCAAAGCATCGGCTTCTCGCAATCCGCAATCCGTAATCACTCAGCCTCAGGCGCTCCAAGCTCACCGTCCAACTGTCTGCGTTTAAGCAAGCTGTTGAACAGGAAAATGGCCACAATCGCGGCGGCGATGCCGAGTCCGATTTTCGGATAATGCTGCTTGAAAATATCTGTGGCCTGTTCGCCATACTGCACCGCCATCCAGCCTTCCAGAATGAATCTGACTCCGCGACCGATGACCATTGCCGCAATGAATCGCCAGAGTTGCATGCGGAAAGCGCCAGCGGAAAGCACGAACAACTTGAACGGAAACGGCGGAGGCAGGACAGCGGCAAGCAACAACGCCCAGATGTCGTAGCGATTGATCAGGTCTTCAACACGCGCGCGTTTTTCGGCGTTGAATTTCTTGAGCGCGGCCTGCCCGCCTTTGCGGGCGATGAAGTAAAGGAAGAGTGAACCAATAGTCGAGCCAGCGACGGCGGCGATGACGTAAAGCGGCGCCATCGCGTTGTTGTTATGCGCCAACGCCATCACGACCACATCTGGGCCGCCCGGCAGCGGGATGAACGCGGCGTCAAGTAGCGCGATGGCGAAGATGCCGAGCGCTCCGAAGCCAATCAGGGCAGCTTGCAGCGATTTCATCGAACCGCCAATGCCCAACAACGGAATTTTCATTTTTGGTTATTAGTCCTTAGCTGTGAATTTCAGTCAGTGAACGAAGCATGTGTCCTGCGGTCCGACGACGAGCGGGACGTCTGATTTCTCAATCGTACATACAACCAGCGCCCGATAAGAAAAAGCGCGAAAAGCAGAATTATCCCGCCAAAAATCTCGACGATGTGAGATTCCAGCCATCTCAGAAACTGCAACACTTCATCGCGGAAAAAGAACGCCAGCAATCCCCAGACGTAATATCGCACCGTGCGCGCAATCATGATCACGGTGGCGAAACGCGCCACCGGGTATTCCAACGCGCCCGCCGCCACCACGAATATCTTGAACGGCATCGGCGGTGGCAACAGCGCCGGAATCACCAGCGCGAACGCTCCCCATTTGCGGTAAATCTCCTTGACCCGATCCAGATGTCTTGGATGAAACCGTCTGTTGATGAATTCTTCGCTGCGCCGCGCAATGCGATACAGAATCAGACATCCGATAACCGACCCGACCGCCGGGAAAAGCGGGAAATAATAAACTTCGATCGGGTTATTGGCAACGCGGGCTATGGTGATGTAGTCATTGACTTCCGGCAGCGAAAGTAGCGATGAATCAAGCACGCCGACAAAGATCATCAACGGCGCGGCGAAATATACCGGAACTGTTACGACCAGTTCCGCAACGGCTTTGAACCACTCTACAACCCAATCAAGCATTTTTTTAGTCGTCCGTTGTCAGTAGCCGATTGTTATTTGACGCGCGCTTGCAACCGGCATCCAACCAACGACTACCAACCACCGCTTTACATCCTCTTAATGAAACTCTTGCCGGGGAGTTGCTTGATTCTATCTTTCATTTCGAGGCCAAGCAACGCAGTCATCAGATCGGATGAATTCATTCCGCTTGAAATCAGCAGTTGATCAACGTGTGAAGGCGCGTCGGCTGTGAGCAGATCGAATATTCTGCGCTCGTCGTCGCTCAGAGCGACCGTCTCGAACATCGGCTGAACGTTCGATTGCCCGTCATCTCGTCCTGGCCGATTCACGCCGAGGATGCCTTCTTTCAAATCGCGCGGAAGTTCTTCGACGACATCCCGCCAATGCTGGACGAGTTTCGCGCCGTCCTTGATCAGGAAGTTTGGCCCGAACGAGGTCTGTGACGTTATGTTGCCGGGCACGGCGAAAACCTCGCGGCCCTGTTCGTAAGCCAGCCGCGCAGTGATCAGGCTTCCGCTGTGCTCCGCCGCCTCGACGATCAGAACGCCGAAACACAGCCCGCTCAGGATGCGGTTACGATACGGAAAATTCTGCGGCAGAGGCGGCGTGCCGAGAGGGAATTCCGAAATCACCGCGCCGCTCGCCGCAATTTCGTCTTCCAGTTTCTTGTGCTCTTTCGGATAGGTCATCTCCAGGCCTGTTCCGACAACGGCGATGGTCAATCCGCTTGTTTCCCCGCTCGCTTCCCCTTTCGCTTCTCGAACCGCTTCGAGCGCTCCACGATGCGCTGCGGCGTCAATGCCGCGCGCCATCCCGGAAATGATCGTCAGGCCGTTCGCCGCCAGATCGCGGGACAGGCTCTGCGCAGAGTTGATGCCATACGTCGAACACCGCCGCGAACCGACGACCGCCAGGCAGGGCTGAGCGCAGGCCCGCTTCAGATCGCCGCGAACGTAAAGCGCAATCGGCGGATCGTGAATTTCGCGCAGCAGCGGCGGGTAATCTTCGTCCTCGATTGTGATGACACTTGCGTTGAGTTGTTCGAGCCGCTCGATCTCGGCGTTTGCTTTGTCCAGGATTTCGGAGTTGTGCAGTTCCTGAATCGTTTCCGGCTTCAGCCCCTCTTTTCCCAGCGCCAGCCGCGAGGCGGCGAAAACCTGAGCGGGCGAACCGAAACGATCAATCAGTTGATTGGCTGTGCGCGGCCCTATCCCGCGAATCATGTTGAGCGCGATCCAATCGGCCAAATCAGCGCGCATTGCTGTTACCTCCCCTAGGCTATTTGAAGGCTGAAATACTAAAAGCGCGCGCGGATTATATGCGCCAGACAGTGAAAATCCTATGCGTAAAACGGCGCAATGAAATTTTGTCGGATAGGTTTGCGGAGATGGACCGCTGGATCAACCATGGTGGGCAGGATGGGCAGGATGGGAAAAATTTTGGAAAGTTCTTTGGCGGGAACGCTATCTCGGCAACGAAAAGGCCGATTGCTCACTGGGTACAATCGGCCTTTTCGCGCCAAAGAGCAGTCGAGCGGTAGCAGCGGGGTTAAGGTTATACCGGCATCGGACCGCCACGTCCCTAACTCAACACCAGCAGATCTTGCTGGCACTTATGGAAAACACGCAATCGGATGTTTCTTCCAGAATTTTTTCGCCCTTGCTGAAAAAATTTCCGCCGACCTTCCGCCGTCGCGTGAACCTTGAGCGGTGAAAACGCGCAGGCATAAAATGTTCCTGCGGTTCACCATACCAGGAGAACATCTTTATGAACACACACGAGGCTCCCGCCCCGGAGTCTGTAAAGCAATTTGCCAATCGAATTTTTACCGAACTTCACCGGATCATCATCTCTCACGAATCCGGATCGCTGAGCGGAGATGTTGAATCTATCCACGATATGCGCGTCGCCATCCGCCGCCTCAGAGTCGCGTTGAGCAATTTCGCAGTCTGCGTTCCCAAACAGGATCGAAAGAGGTTGCGGCTAATACTACAAAATCTTGCCGATGCGCTCGGCGATGTGCGCGATATGGATGTGATGATTCTCGCAATGAAAGCTTCCCTGCCCACCCGCTCTGATGAAGAGAAGCGCGCGATCTCTCCGCTGATTCGGAGACTGCGGGCCAGGCGAAGACTGCGATTGCGCGCGCTGATAAATTATCTGCGCGGTCAAGAGTACGCCGGTTTCAAGCGAGAGTTTTCATCTGAAGAGACCAACATTGAACCTGTGGAACTGCGCTCCGAATCCCATTCTGACGATGTGGATCTTCAGCCTGAACCGATTGAGGAAGAACATGGCCAAGCCGCTTAAAATCAGGAAGATTTCTCCGGACGATCAAGCGAAGAAGGCCGCGACGCGAATCCTGCGGACGCGAATCAAGGAATTTTATTCGCATTGGCCCAATCCCGATCACACGCCTACGCCCGAACAACTCCACGACCTGCGAATTTCGGGAAAACGGCTGCGGTACAGCGCCGAGAGCCTGCGCGAATTTTATCCTGACAGACTGGCGCTGCTGATTGACCTGCTCAAACGCAATCAGGATTTGCTGGGCGAGATTCAGGATTGCGTGACTCAGCGCGGCGTGATCGAAGAGAGATTGAACCGGGCGGGCAAGCGCGGGATGTGGAATGAGCAGACCGCCTCGCTGGAAAAGATAATTTCGGAATACGACGAGCGGCAATCAGCGATGTTCGCGCAATTCCACGAAATCTGGCGCGGGATGACTCTGGATGAATTTCGGAAAGGTCTGAAAGCGATGGTTATCCGCGCAAAAGAGGTGAGGCAGCGGCGCCCAGCCGAAGAATCATTCCCTGTTGATGAGACTGGCGACGAAACCCGCGCCGAAACCATTGTCAATATTGACGACCGTGACGTTTGACGAACAGGAGTTGAGCATTCCGAGCAACGCGGCTATCCCGTTGAAGCTGGCGCCGTAGCCGATGCTGGTCGGCACGGCGATCACCGGCACGCTGACCAGCCCGCCGACCACCGAAGGCAAGGCTCCTTCCATTCCTGCGGCGCACACAATCACACGCGCCGATTGCAAAGATTCGCGCCGGCCCAGGACGCGGTGAATGCCCGCGACGCCGACGTCAAAAATCCTCTCTACCCGATTGCCCATGATTTCGGCGGTGATCGCGGCCTCGTCGGCCACTGGGATGTCGGATGTTCCGGCAGTGACCACCGCGATTACGCCGCGTCCGCGCAACGTCACGTCCCGCCGCACCGAGATTGCGTTGCAGGATTGGTGATACTCGGCGGCTTCGGCAATCGCCTTGATCTGCTCGAACGTTTCGCGATTGGTTCGGGTAATCAACAGATTCGACGAACGTTCGAGCAGCGCCGATGCGATCCCGGCTATCTGCCCAGGCGTTTTCCCCTGCCCGAAAATGACTTCGGGAAAACCCTGGCGGATCGAGCGGTGATGATCAACCTGCGCATAACCCAGGTCTTCATACGGCAGATGGCGCAGCCTCTCCAGCGCCTGATCCAACTCCATCCGGCCTTCCCTGAACTGCAGCAGTAATTCTTTCAGTCGTTCCTGGTCCATAAAATCAGAAGAAGAAATCAGTCAATAACTGAAGGCTTTATAGCGTCCTACGCATTGCTTGACAAGCTTTTGCAGCGGCCAATATAGTTGCCGATCAATTCGAGCCTATGACATCGCGGTAAACAGACACATGAAATCCATCACCGTCGGCATTACCGGAGCGAGCGGTTCGGTTTACGCCCAGAAGTTGCTTGCGCGCCTCAACGCGAGTTCTGACGTGGCCCGCATTGACCTCGTCATTTCGCAAGCTGGTGCGCGCGTCGTCAGCGAAGAATTGGGGCTGAACGTCGCGGGAACCGACCGCCGAGTTGTCCGCGAATTGCTGGGCGAGGATTCCGAAAAGGTGGCTGTTCATTCGGCAAACGACATCGGCGCATCAATCGCCAGCGGCTCTTATATGAGCGATGCGATGGTGATCGTCCCGTGCAGCATGAGCACGCTCGGAGCCGTAGCCAACGGCGTTTCCAGAGACCTTATTCACAGGGCAGCCGACGTCATCCTCAAAGAGAGCCGTCCGCTTGTACTTGTGCCACGTGAAACGCCACTTAATGTAATACATCTGGAAAATATGCTTAAGTTGGCCCGTTCAGGCGTCAGAATCATCCCCGCAATGCCCAGTTTTTATCATCATCCCCAAACAATTGACGACCTGGTCGAGCATTTCATTCATCGCCTGCTGGATCATCTGGGCGTTTCACACGAGCAACTGACCCGGTGGGAAGGGAGTAGGAAGAGGGGGAGTAGGGAATAGGGAGTGGGGAGTGAGGGAAACAACAATTTCCCCTCACTCCCCACTCCCTATTCCCTACTCCCTACTGTATGTTTCGCAGCCTGAAAATCACACTCGAAATGATCAAGATCGAGCATACGATCTTCGCGCTGCCGTTCGCGTTTCTGGGCGCGGTGCTCGCGGCGAAAGGCTTGCCTGTGTGGAATCAAATCTTGTGGATCGTCGTTGCGATGGTCGGGGCGCGTTCGGCTGCGATGGCTTTTAATCGGCTGGTTGACCGCGAGTTCGACGCGGCGAATCCGAGAACGGAGATGCGGGCGATTCCGGCGGGACTGCTGAGCGCGCAGTTCGTGGCTCTCTTCACCATCGCTTCAGCCGCGTTGTTCTTCCTGGCGGCCTTCATGCTCAACCGGCTGACGCTGATTCTTTCGCCGGTGGCGTTGGCTTCGATCTTGTTTTACTCGTACACGAAGCGGTTCACGGCGTTTTCGCATCTGGTTCTGGGATGGTGTTTGTCAATCGCGCCAACCGGGGCCTGGATCGCTGTGCGCGGCGCAATTGATTCGCCAACGCCGCTGCTGCTTTCCCTGGCTGTGATGCTGTGGACGGCTGGTTTCGACATTGTCTACGCTTGTCAGGATCGTGATTTCGACGAACAGGCAGGGCTGCGTTCGATTCCGCAAAAGTTCGGCGTCGCGCGGGCGTTGTGGATTTCGCGCGGGCTGCACGCGGCGATGTTCGCGGCTCTCGCGGTGATTTATTCCTTGACGGGATTGCATTGGATCGGGCTGCTGGGCATCATCGCGACTGCCCTGCTGCTGATTTATCAACATAGACTTGTGCGCGCCGATGACCTGTCGCGATTGAACATGGCTTTCTTCACGACAAACGCTTACGTCAGCGTGATCCTGTTCATAACCATTGCCGCCGACATCTTTTTGATCAAATGAAAAACGCATCAAGGACAATTTGTCTGCTCTGCTTTCTGCTCGCAGCCCCGGCGGCGAAGGCCGTTTTCGCTCAGACCGATCAAACCCTGAAGGTTCAAACCGTCGAGGCCGATTCACACAATTACGTCCCGCTGCGTGAAGTCGAGATGGAGGTCAAGGATTTCACCTACCCCACGCTTGATGACGGCAAATTCAATTTGCGCGAATCGGTGAGCGGCAAAAAGCTGACGCTTGTTCATTACTTCGCCGCGTGGTGCCACAACTCGAACTTCGACGTGAAGACGATGACCGAGATTTACGACAAATACCGCGATCAGGGCTTGCTGGTCATCGGCGTCTGCGAATATTCGAGCCGCAAAGAACTGCGGGAGTTCATCGAAAGGCACAAGCCGACCTATCCAATCTGCATCGAGGGCGACGACAGGAAGAAAAACCGCACCGGCACGACACATTACGCCTACCGCCGCCAGATTGACGATCAGCGAAATTGGGGGACGCCGCTCAACATCCTGATCGCCGATGGCGACATTCAGAAAGAAGGCGAGGTTGTCGCCAAACGGATTCGGATCGCTCCCGGCGAAGTAATCAAGACTGAACTTGAAGAAATCATCCGCCAGCGCCTGGGTTTGAACCGATGACGACTCCACAAGACTTTGAGATCAAGGCGGCGACCGCCAGCGATGCGCCAGTGATTTTGAGCTTCATCAAAAAGCTCGCTGTTTACGAAAAGCTGGCAGACGAAGTGACAGCCACCGAGGACACTTTGCGAGAAACGCTCTTCGGCGAGCGCCGCTACGCCGAAGTCATCATCGGTTATCATCGCAACGAGCCGGTCGGCTTCGCGCTCTTCTTTCACAACTATTCGACGTTTCTGGGCAGACCGGGCATCTACCTGGAAGACCTGTACGTTGATGAGCAACATCGCGGTAAGGGCTTCGGCAAGGCATTGCTCGCGCATCTGGCCAGGCTGACGAAAGAACGAAATTGCGGGCGTCTGGAATGGTCTGTGCTCGATTGGAACGAGCCTTCAATCAATTTTTATAAGTCGCTCGGCGCCAGGCCGATGGACGATTGGACGATCTTCCGCGTGACCGGCGAGGCGCTGGACAAACTGGCGAATGAATAAAAGGAAAAATCATGATGAACAACTTTCTACTCGACCGCGCGCTCACCCCGATCGCCGATAAAGTCATCGCCGATGAGCGGTTGAGCTTTGAAGACGGATTGACGCTTTACCGCAGCGACGACCTGCACGGTGTGGGCCGTTTGGCCGACATCGTTCGCCGCCGCAAACACGGACTCAAAACCTATTTCAACGTCAACCGCCACCTGAACCCGACTAATTATTGTTACGCCGATTGCAAATTCTGCAGCTTCTTCGTCAAACACAATCAGGAAGGCGGTTACACGCACAACATCGAAGAGTGTTTGAAGATTGCGCGCGAGGCCTGCGAGCAGGGCGCGACCGAATTGCACATCGTCGGCGGGTTGAACACGCGACTGCCATTTTCCTACTTCACCGACATGCTTTCGGCCATCAAGCGCGAGTTCCCGCAGCTTCACCTGAAAGCCTTCACGATGGTCGAGTTGGATTTCTTCGCCAAGTTTTACAAGATGTCCGACGAGGAAGTGATCGAGAAGTTGAAAGCCGCCGGGATGGATTCGTGTCCGGGCGGCGGCGCCGAAGTCTTCGCCGAAGAGACGCGCGCAAAGGTTTGCACGCACAAGACCGACGGCGACCGCTGGCTGGAAATGTCCGGCAAAGTCCACAAGGCCGGTTTGAAGACCAACGCGACGATGCTTTACGGCCACATCGAAACCATCGAAGACCGCGTTGATCATTTCGTCCGTTTGCGCGAACAGCAGGACAAATCGAGCGGTTTTCAATGCTTCATCCCGCTGGCGTTCTATCCGCCGGGCACGCAGCTCGCGCATCTGCCCGGCCCGTCGGGCATTGACAGTTTGAAGACCATAGCCGTGTCGCGGCTGATGCTCGACAACATTGACCACATCAAAGCCTACTGGGTGATGCTCGGCAAGAAACTCGCTCAGACCGCATTGCATTTCGGCGCCAACGACCTGGACGGCACGATCACCGGCGGCGGCGAACTGATGGAGTCTTACCTGGTCGAAGCCAGGAGCGACAACGAAGCTTCAAAAGACGAAATCGTAAAACTCGTCACCGAAGCCGGCTTTGAAGCCGTCGAACGCGACACGCTTTATCACCCGCTGCGCCAATACGCGGCGGCATAACTTACATTCAGCCACAGAGGTCACAGAGAACACAGAGGGAAGAATTTCACCCGAAACCCCCTCTGTGTTCTCTGTGACCTCTGTGGCCAGATATTTTTTATGGCTACACGAGAAATCAAAGTTGCGCACAGTCCCGATTCCGACGACGCGTTTATGTTTTACGGCCTCGCCACCGACAAGCTCGACACTGGCGAGTTGCGTTTCACTCACGTCCTCAAA
>WBZR01001154.1_pt1 | contig 35093 bp, 29 predicted proteins | sample 5204231 | NCBI WGS metagenome assembly WBZR01 (sample SAMN12412403, study PRJNA552823) | activated sludge metagenome | isolation source: activated sludge from anammox sidestream of wastewater treatment plant... | place: USA: Virginia | collected 2017-08 | reverse complement strand
ACGCCCGGCTGCATCGTGCCCTTGAAGCGCACGAGCACCGATTCGGGCATGTCCAGCGGCATCACGCCGGTGGCCGCGGCGAAGGCCACGAGCCCCGAGCCCGCGGGGAAGCTGATGCCGATCGGGAAGCGCGTGTGGCTGTCGCCGCCGGTGCCCACGGTGTCGGGCAGCAGCAGGCGGTTGAGCCAGCTGTGGATGACGCCGTCGCCCGGGCGCAGGCTGACGCCGCCGCGGCTGCTGATGAAGGCCGGCAGCTCGCGGTGCGTCTTCACGTCCACCGGCTTGGGGTAGGCCGCGGTATGGCAGAAGCTCTGCATCACGAGGTCGGCCGAGAAGCCCAGGCAGGCGAGGTCCTTGAGCTCGTCGCGCGTCATCGGGCCGGTGGTGTCCTGGCTGCCGACGGTGGTCATCCTGGGCTCGCAGTAGGTGCCCGGGCGGATGCCCTGGCCTTCGGGCAGGCCGCAGGCGCGGCCGACCATCTTCTGCGCCAGCGTGTAGCCGCGGCCCGAGTCCTTGGGCGCCACCGGCAGGCGGAACGCCGTGCTCGCCGGCAGGCCGAGGAATTCGCGCGCGCGGCTGGTCAGCCCGCGGCCGATGATCAGGTTGATGCGCCCGCCTGCACGCACCTCGTCGAGCAGCACGGGGCTCTTGAGCTGGAACTCGGCGACCGTCTTGCCGTCCTTCAGGATCTTGCCGTCGTAGGGCCGCACCTCGACGACGTCGCCCATCTCGAGCCCGCTCACGTCGACCTCGATCGGCAGCGAGCCCGAGTCCTCCTGCGTGTTGAAGAAGATCGGCGCGATCTTGCCGCCGAGCGTCACGCCGCCGAAGCGCTTGTTGGGCACGAAGGGGATGTCCTGCCCGGTGGCCCAGATGACGCTGTTGGTCGCGCTCTTGCGGCTCGAGCCGGTGCCGACGACGTCGCCGACGTAGGCCACGAGGTGGCCCTTCTTCTTCAGGTCCTCGATGAACTGGATCGGCCCGCGCTTGCTCTCCTCCTCGGGCTTGAAGGCGGCGTCCGGGCGGCTGTTCTTGAGCATCGCCAGGTAGTGCAGCGGGATGTCCGGGCGGCTCCAGGCGTCGGGCGCGGGGCTGAGGTCGTCGGTATTGGTCTCGCCGGGAACCTTGAAGACGGTGACGGTGATGGCCTGCGGCACCTCGGGGCGCGAGGTGAACCACTCGGCGTCGGCCCAGCTCTGCACGACTTCCCTGGCCTTGGCGTTGCCGGCGCGGGCCTTGGCGGCGACGTCGTTGAAGTAGTCGAACATCAGCAGCGTGTGCTCGAGCGCCGCAGCGGCCTGCGGCGCGACCTCGGCGTCGTCGAGCAGCTCGATCAGCGGGTGCACGTTGTAGCCGCCGACCATGGTGCCCAGCAGCTCGGTGGCGCGGGCCTTGCCGATGAGGCCGACCTTCAGCGCGCCATGCGCCACCGCGGCGAGGAAGCTCGCCTTCACCTTGGCCGCGTCGTCCACGCCCGGGGGCACGCGCTGCGTCAGCAGTTCGAGCAGGAAGGCCTCTTCGCCCGCGGGCGGGTTCTTGATCAGCTCGATCAGTTCGGCCACCTGCGGGGCGGTGAGCGGCAGCGGCGGGATGCCGAGCGCGGCGCGTTCGGCGGCGTGTTGACGGTAGGCGGCAAGCATGGGCACTCCTGCAGGGGAATCGGTGGGGGCGGTGGAGGATCGGATCTCAGGCTGACATCAGGCTTTGGGCACGATGAGCTCGAGCCCCTTGAAGTAGTCGCGGTAGAACGCGGCGTCGCGCGTGATGAGGGCGTCGCACTGCATCATGGCGTGGGCACCGATCAGGAAGTCGGCGACCGTGCGGCTGCGGTTGCCGCCGCGCTGGCGGTAGCGGCGCTGCATCTCGCCGGCGCGCAGCGCGGACTTGGGCGCCATCGCGCTGTAGGCGATGCCCGCTTCCTCCAGGTGCTGCAGCACTTCCGAGCCGCCCCGCAGCGAGGTGCACAGTTCGGCCAGCGCCACCTCGCACAGCACCACCGGGCCGACGTGCAGCGCCTGACGCACCGCGGCCGCCGCGGCCAGCGCGCCGCTGCCGCTGCCGGCGATGAGATCGATCAGCACCGAGGAGTCCGCGGCGATCATCGCGCAAGGAGGGATGGGGCGCGTCCGGGTGCGCCGCAGCGTGGCGCGATCGGGTGCGCGGCGCGCCGGCGCACCGGGTGCGCGCGGCAGAGGGACCCGCTGCGCATCGGCGCTGCCCCCATGTGCGCAACCCTCACCTGCCGTTCCCGCGGCCGGGCGGCGCTGCCGGGTCGGCTGCTCACGCCCCTTCGTCCTCGGGCGGCAGGTAGGGGGCGCCCGGCGCGTGGCCGCGGATCGTGCGCATCGCCTCGTCGGTGCTGGCAAAGCCGTCGAGCTCGAAGCGGCCGCGCAGCTTGCTCACGGCATCGGCCACGTCCTTGCGCAGGATGATGCGGGCGCCGTCGAGCTCGACCGTGAGCTTCGTGCCCTTGGTCAGCCCGAGCGCGTCGCGTACCGCCTTGGGCAGGGTGATCTGACCGCGTTCGGCTACGGTGGCGTCCATTGCAGGCAACTCGTTGCGGGAGGGAATTCGGATCGATCCGGTATGTTCGAATGATACATACTTGACCATACATATTCAAGCCGGAGCCGATCGGCCCTGCGATGCGCACCGGCGATGCCGGGCACAGACGAATGCTCCGCGGCTGGTGGCGGCGCCGGTGATGCGCGCCCGCGCGGCGAGGGTCACGGGCACGGCGGCGAGCATGCGTTGCGCCGCGCAGTGGCTCGACGATCTGGCGGCCCGCCGGTCTGCCCTCCGACACGGGCGCGAACGGCGTCAGGAGGATTCGGACGGGCCGTCTTCCCTTGCCCGTAGGATGGACGCGTGCCGGCGACAGCGGCTAGTCTGTCGGCCGTGACGACGCAGGGGCCCGCTGCCGCGGCGCCCGGGCTTCGGCTTCACGACGTGGAGAACCCCATGACACGATATGTGGCAGTGCGCGACCGCCGGCTGCAGGGCGGCGTACCCAAGCGCGGTGGCCTGAGCATCATCAACACCAGCGCGAACACGACCCTGTCGTCGCTGTTCGGCCAGGTCCGCTCCGCGCTCGGGTCGCACGAGCGGTTCGATGCCATGTTCATCCTGTGCCACGGCTACGCCGGCCGCAATCTGCGCGCCGCCGTGAGCATGGATGCCGGCGGCGAGGGGCTGCAGTTGTGCGCCGAGGGCGTTCTGCATTCGAACGTCGCGCGCTGGACGGCAATCGCCGGCAAGGTGAACCACATCGTCGTCTACAGCTGCGCCGCAGGCAACACCGAGCGCGGCAACGAAGGGTCGACCGCCGACGGCCGCTACCTGATGGGCGCGCTGGCCATCCACACCGAGGCCAACGTCTATGCCGCCGATCGCATCCAGTGGTACCAGACGCATGGCGGGCTCGCGAACGGCCGTTTCGAGTTCGGCGACTGGGAGGGCAACCTCTGGCGATTCCCGCCCAGCGGTGAGCCGCCGACGATGGTCTCGCGCGCGCCGGTCGAGTTTGCCGACGTGATGGCCGGGACGGCGCCGTAGCCGGGGGCAGCGCACCGCGCTCGGGTCCGGGCCTCGGCCCGCGCCGCCTGCCGCGGCAGCGGCCTGCGGCGGCGCTTCTGCGCGCGCTGGCAAAATGCAGGCTGTGCAGCCGGCCAGGGCCGCGCACGGCCGCCGCAGCGCCCGGCGGCCATCCTCGGGAGCCCCACGAGCCTCAACGCATGAGCCAACCATCGTCCGCGAGCCAGCGCGAGCTCGGTCGCCACCGCTACGAACGTGCGGATCTGCTGGCCTGTGGGCGAGGCGAGCTGTTCGGCCCGGGCAACGCGCGTCTGCCGCTGCCCGACATGCTGATGTTCGATCGCATCGTGCACATCGACGACACCGGCGGCGTGCACGGCAAAGGGCTGATCGAGGCCGAACTCGACATCCGTCCCGATCTGTGGTTCTTCGGCTGCCACTTCGAGACCGACCCGGTGATGCCCGGTTGCCTCGGCCTGGACGCACTGTGGCAGCTGGTCGGTTTCTGGCTCGGCTGGCGCGGCAACCCCGGGCGCGGACGCGCGCTCGGCGCCGGCGAGATCAGGTTCTTCGGCCAGGTGCTGCCCAGCGCGTCGAAGGTCGCGTACCGGCTCGACGTCAAGCGCGTCATCGAGCGCAAGCTCGTGATCGGCATCGCCGACGGGCATGTGCTCGTCGACGGCCGCGAGATCTACGCTGCCGCCGACCTCAAGGTCGGCCTGTTCAAGTCGGCCGAGGACTTCTGATGCGACGCGTGGTCGTCACCGGACAGGGCATCGTCTCCAGCCTGGGCCTCGACGCCGACGCGGTCGCGCGCAGCCTGTACGAGGGGCAATCGGGCATCCGATTCAACCCCGCGTATGCCGAGCGCGGCCTGCGCTGCCGCGTGAGCGGCCGTCCGCCGATCGAGCTCGAGGCGGCCATCGAGCGGCGCACGCTGCGCTTCATGGGCGACGCGGCCGCCTATGCCTGGCTGGCGATGAAGCAGGCGATCGCGCAGGCGGGCCTCGCGCGCGAGCAGGTCTCGCACGAGCGCACCGGGCTCGTTGCCGGCTCGGGCGGAGCCTCGAGCGCCAACCAGGTCTGGGCCGCCGACACGCTGCGCGCGAAAGGCATCAAGCGGGTCGGCCCGTTCATGGTCACGCGCACGATGGGCAGCACGGTCTCGGCCTGCCTGGCCACCGACTTCGGCATCAAGGGCGTCAACTACTCGATCAGCTCGGCCTGCGCGACGAGCGCGCACTGCATCGGCCACGCCGCGCAGCTCATCGCCTGGGGCCAGCAGGACGTGATGTTCGCCGGCGGCGGCGAGGAGGAGAGCTGGGAGCTGTCGCTGCTGTTCGACGCGATGGGCGCCATGTCCACCGGGTACAACGAGCGCCCCGAGCAGGCCTCGCGCCCCTTCGACGCGGCGCGCGACGGCTTCGTCATCGCCGGCGGCGGCGGCATGCTCGTGCTCGAGGCGCTCGAGCACGCGCGGGCGCGCGACGCCACGATCCTGGCCGAGATCGTCGGCTACGGCGCCACCTCCGACGGTCACGACATGGTGGCGCCGTCGGGCGAAGGCGCGGTGCGCTGCATGCGCCAGGCCCTGGCCGCCGTGCGCCAGCCGATCGACTACATCAACGCGCACGGCACCTCGACGCCGGTGGGCGACGTCGCCGAGTTGAATGCCCTGCGCGAGGTGTTCGGCGCGAACGTGCCGGCGATCAGCTCGACCAAGTCGCTCTCGGGCCATTCGCTGGGCGCGGCCGGCGTGCAGGAAGCCATCTACTCGCTGCTGATGATGCAGCGCGGCTTTGCTGCCGCATCGGCCAACATCGAGACGCTCGACCCGGCCGCCGAGGGGCTGCCGGTGCTGCGCGAGCGGCGCGACGGTCCGCTCGGCGCGGTGATGTCCAACAGCTTCGGTTTCGGCGGCACCAACGCTTCGCTGGTGCTGGCGCGCTTCGCGGGCTGAGAGCCGGTAAAGGCATGAGACGCGGCGCGCGTGTCGCTCAGTGCACGCGCTGCCCGGCCACCCAGGTCTGCGCGACGGCCGGCGCGTCGGTGGCGAAGATCCAGGCGTCGAGCGTGTCCTCCAGCGCCGCACCGTCGAGTCCGGCCGCCGCCGTGTCGAGCACGAGCAGGTCGGCGCGCGCGCCGGCGACCAGGCCCCAGCGCGCGAGGCCCGCAGCGGCGCCGCCTGCGCTCAGACAGGCCTCGAACAGGCGCGCGCCGCTCGAGCCCCCGAAGCGCAACGGGTCGGCGGCGACGTTGCGCCGCCTGAGTGCGAGGCGCTGCGCATACTCGAGCCAGCGCAGTTCCGGCGCCGCGCTGCGGCAGACCTGGCTGTCCGAGCCGATCGCCAGCGGAACGCCGGCGGCCAGCCAGCGCGGCAGGTCGGGCAGGCCGTCGCCCAGGTTGGCTTCGGTGCTGGGGCAGATCACGACACCGGCGCCGCTGGCGGCCACTGCGTCGATCTCGGCGGCGCTGGCATGGGTGGCGTGCACGAGCTGCCAGCGCGCGTCGAGCCTGAAATTGCGCGTCAGCCATTCGATCGGACGCGCGCCGGTCGCGGCCAGGCAGTCGTCGACCTCGCCGGTCTGCTCGGCGATGTGGATGTGGATCGGCGCGGCGTCGTCGTCCAGCGCCTCGACCAGCGCGCGCATCGAGGCCGGCACTGCCGCGCGCAGCGAGTGGATCGCGACGCCGGCGCTCACGCGCGGCGCGCGCCAACCGCGGATGCCCGCGCGCAGTTCGAGCACCTCGGCCGCCGTCGTGGCGAAGCGCCGCTGCTCGGGGCGCAGCGCGGCTTGCGCGAAGCCGGCGCGCTCGTACAGCGCGGGCAGCAGGGTCAGGCCGATTCCGGCATCGGCCGCCGCTTGGGCCAATGCGCGGCTGAGCGCCAGCGGATCGGCGCAGCGGCGGCCGTCGGCGGCGTGGTGCAGGTAGTGAAACTCGCAGACCTGGGTGTAGCCGCCGGCCAGCAGCTCGCGATAGAGACGCGCGGCGACGGCACGCAACTGCTCCGGCGTGATGGCCAGGGCCACCTCGTACATGCGTTCGCGCCAGCTCCAGAAGTCGTCATGGGCGCCGGCGCGCCGTTCGGCGCGGCCGGCGAACGCGCGCTGAAAGGCGTGGCTGTGCGCGTTCACGAGGCCGGGCAGCACCGGGCCGGGCAGCACGCTGGCCTCGGGCGGCGCGGCGCGTCCCGGCTCGATCGCCGACCAGCAGCCCGCGGCGTCGGCGGCGAGCAGCACCGATTCGTGCCAGCGGCCCTCGATCCAGGCTGCCGGCGCCCACAGCAGCTTGGCTGCACCGCCGCTCATGCCGGCTTCCAGTCGATCATCGCCTGCACGAGCCGGCCGAGCAGCGGCGTGACGGCGGCGGCGCGCGCCTCGTCCCAGCGATAGGGCGGCGCTTCGTCCATGTAGGTGCGCCAGGCCATCTCGAGCTGCACGGCGTGCACGCGCTCGGCCGGGCGGCCGTAGTGGCGCGTGATGTGGCCGCCCTTGAAGCGGCCGTCGACGACCCAGCTGTACGCGTCCTGGGCCGCGCACAGTGCGGCGAGCGTTTCGCGCAGCGTGGGCGCGCAGCTCGTGCCCTCGGCGGTGCCGAGATTGAGGTGGGGCAGCGTGCCTTCGAACAGCCAGGGCAGTTCGCCCTTGATGCTGTGCGCGTCGAGCAGCACGGCATGGCCGTGCGCCGCGCGCAGGCGCTCGACTTCGGCGGCCAGGGCGTCGTGGTAGGGCTGCCAGTACTGCACGACGCGCGCGGCGACCTCGGCCGCGTCGGGCTCGGCGCCGGCGCGGTAGATCGGCTCGCCGCTGAAGTGCCGCGTCGGGCACAGCTCGGTGTTGTTGCGCCCGGCGTACATCGGACGGTTGTCGCTCGGGCGGTTGAGGTCGATCACGTAGCGGCTGGCGCGCGGCACGATCAGGCTCGCGCCCAGCTCGACCGCGAAGCCGTACAGGCGGTCGACGAACCAGTCGGTGTCTTCGACGCCGAGCGCGCGTTCGGTGCAGCGCGCGGCCAGCTCGTCGGGAATCCAGGTGCCGCAATGCGGCGCGCTGACGACGAGCGGCGTGCGGCCGCGGTGCAGGGTGTAGAGCTCGCTCATGACGTCCTCCGGGCCCGAAGGGCCTGCGCCCCGAGGGGCGGTGGGTGGGTCGCACGGGCCCCTTGCGCCGCGCGGCAGGGCATCCGCTGTCGCGCGGCGCGCGAGCGCCCGCGCCGATGCGCCCGGCGCACAACGGCCGGAAGGCCGGACCGCGCGGCACGCGGCGCGGTTGGCACCTGCGAGCAGCCGGGCACGCTCATGCCGGCGCGCGCTCGACGCCGCCGCAGACGACGCGCCGGCAGGGGTTGTGGCCGAAGCGATAGGCGATCTCGCGCGGATGCCCGGCGTCCCACACCGCGAAGTCGGCGCGCAGCCCCGGTGCGAGCGCGCCGCGGTCGGCCAGGCCGAGCGCGCGCGCCGCATGCCGCGTGACGCCGCGCCAGGCCTCCTCGGGCGTGAGCCGAAACAGCGTGCAGGCCATGTTCAGCATCAGCAGCAGCGACAGCGTGGGCGATGTGCCCGGGTTGTGGTCGGTGGCGATCGCGATCGGCACGCCCGCGGCCCGCAGCGCGGCCACCGGCGGCAGCCGGGTCTCGCGCAGGAAGTAGTAGGCGCCCGGCAGCAATACCGCCACGGTGCCGGCCGCGCGCAGCGCGGCCACGCCGGCGTCGGACAGATGCTCGAGGTGGTCGCACGACAGCGCGCCGTGGCGTGCCGCCAGCGCGGCCCCTTCCTGGTTGCTGAGCTGCTCGGCGTGCAGCTTGACCGGCAGGCCGAGCGCGACGGCGCGGGCCAGCACGCGCCCGGTCTCGGCCGGCGTGAAGCCGATCGTGTCGCAGTAGGCGTCGACGGCGTCCGCCAGGCCGGCGCGCTGCTGGCCCTCGAGCCAGGCGCAGACCGCGTCGACGTAGGCGCTGCGCCGGCCCTCGAACTCGGGCGGCAGTGCATGCGCGCCGAGCGAGGTCGTGCGCACCGTGAGCGCGAGCTCGCGCCCGAGGCGGCGTGCCGCCGCCAGGCAGCGCGCCTCGTGCGTCTCGCTCAGGCCGTAGCCGGACTTGACCTCGAGCGTGGTCACGCCCTCGCGCATCAACGCGCGCGCGCGCGCGGCCGCGCTCTCGAACAGCGCTTCGTCGCTGGCCGAGCGCGTGGCTGCCACGGTCGCGCGGATGCCGCCGCCCGCGCGCGCGATCTCCTCGTAGCTCGCGCCCTGCAGCCGCAGCTCGAATTCGGCGGCGCGGTCGCCGCCGTAGACGAGATGGGTGTGCGCGTCGATCAGGCCCGGGGTGACGAGGGCGCCCCCGAGGTCATGCTCGGCGCCAACCTGCAGCCCCGCGGGCAGCGCCGCCTCGGCGCCGATCCAGCCGATGCGATCGCCTTCTGCGAGGAGCGCACCGCGCTCGATCCAGCCCCAGGGCGTCCCGTCGGCCATGCTGGCCAGGCGCGCGCCGCGCCACAGCGTGCGGCTCATCGGCGCGCGCTCCACGGTCTGCTGCGCGGCCGGCCCCGGGCCGGGCGGCGGCACGCCGTCCTCATGCGGCCTCCAGGGTCAGCCACCAGGCGCGGCCGCCCTCACGCACGGTCCACGCGGCGGCGTCGCCCGCGTCGCTCCAGAGCAGCGTGCCGGCAGCCAGCGCCTCGCAGCGCGCGCTGCCGAGCTCGAGCTGCAGGGCGTCGGCCGCGTACAGGCCGCGCCAGCGCGCGCCGCCGGGCAGGCGGCTGCCGGGCGGCGCGCGCCGCATGTGCGCACGACCGGCGCCCTGCTGCACCATGAGGTTGAGGTCCTGCGTCGGTCCGTCGAGCAGGCGGCAGTGCGGGGCCTCGGCGCCGTCGAACTGCACCGGCTCGCTGTGCGCCGTGAGCGTGAGGCGGCGGCCCGGCAGCGCGAGCTCGACACCCGCGCCTTCGAGCACGGCAAAGCAACGCGCGACGCCGGGATAGGCCGAGAAATCGCCCGCGCGCGCGATCTCGGCCACGCTCACCCTCACCCGCCAGTCGCCGCTGCGCGGCCAGGCGAGCAGCTCGCGCGTGGTGCCGCCGCCGTTGCGCCAGGGCTGGGGCAGGCAGTCGGCGAGAGCGATCCGGTTCGGTGTGCGCATCGGCGCGGCGGTTGTCATGGGAGCGGGCCCCGATCGGAAGGACGGTTGCGGTCTCGTGAATGGGCAGGTCCTGGCTGCTGCGGCAGGTGGCGATCGTCGCAGCTCTGCGATCAGGGCGCGAACTGCCCTTCGAGCAGATAGCGGCCGCCCGGGTGCACGAGGCGCCCGATCGTGATCGCCGCGTCGCGCGTGAAGGTACGCCGCACGATGATCAGGCAGGGTTCGGCGGCGGCGACGCGCAGCAGCCTCGCCTCCTGCGCGGTGGGGCGGGCGGCCTGGATCGAATACTGTGCGCGCCACAGCGCCGTGGTCCGGAACAGCACCTGCGTGGGCGTGATGCGGGTGAAGTCGTTTTCCAGGTAGCGCGGCGAGCAGGCCGGGTTGACGTAGCGGTCCTCGCACTGCAGCGCCAGCTCGTCCTCGAAGTGCACGATCAGCGTGTGGAACACCGCGCTGCCCGCAGCCACGCCGAGCTGCGCGGCGAGCGCCGCGCCGGCCGGCTCGGCGCGCTGCACATGGACCTGTGCCCGGTGGCGGTGGCCGCGGCCTTCGATTTCCTCGTGCAGATCGCGGATCGTGAGCGTGCTGCTCACCGGATGCAGCGGCGCGGCGAAGGTGCCCACGCCCTGGGTGCGCGCCACCAGACCCTCGGCCTGCAGCTCGCGCAGCGCGCGGTTCACCGTCATGCGGCTGACGCCGAACTCGGCCACCAGCTCGGCTTCGCTCGGCATCAGCGCACCCGGCGGCCAGCGGCCGGCGGCCAGTCCCGCCTTGAGATGCCGCTTGACGCGCGCGTAGGGCGCGGCGGCGGCCGGCTCGACCGCCCTCGACTCGGGGGAAACCATGAGGGGATGGTACTTGCCTAGACTTGTCTATACAAGTAGAGTCCAACCCTGATCCGGCCACCCGCGCGGCGGCGCCGCAGCGGTGGCGGGTTCCGGCCCGAACACGCGATTCCCTCCGACTCCCCGACCCCCCCCTCATCGCCCGGAGCGCACCATGACCGACCTGTCGCCCCTGCACCGCATCGCCCAGCCGCGCCCCGTGCGCGCCCCGCGCGGCAGCGCCCTGCGCTGCGCCAACTGGCTGATCGAGGCCGCCTACCGCATGCTCCAGAACAACCTCGACCCCGAGGTGGCCGAGAACCCCGACGCGCTCGTGGTCTACGGCGGCATCGGCAAGGCGGCGCGCAACTGGGACTGCTTCGAGGCCATCCTGCGGGCGCTCGAGCGGCTCGAGCCCGACCAGAGCCTGCTCGTGCAAAGCGGCAAGCCGGTGGGCGTGTTCCGCACCCACGTCGACGCGCCGCGCGTGCTCATCGCCAACAGCAACCTGGTGCCGAAATGGGCGACCTGGGAGCATTTCCACGAGCTCGACCGCAAGGGCCTGATGATGTTCGGCCAGATGACCGCCGGCTCGTGGATCTACATCGGCAGCCAGGGCATCGTGCAGGGCACCTACGAGACCTTCGTCGAGGCCGGCCGCCAGCACTACGGCGGCGATCTGGCCGGGCGCTGGATCCTCACTGCCGGCCTGGGCGGCATGGGCGGCGCGCAGCCGCTGGCGGCGGTGTTCGCCGGCGCCTCGTGCCTCGTCGTCGAGTGCCAGCAAAGCCGCATCGACTTTCGCCTGCGCAGCCGCTACCTCGACGAGCAGGCGAGCGACCTCGACGACGCGCTGGCGCGCATGGCGCGCTACGCGGCCCAGAAGCGGGCGGTGTCGGTCGGCCTGCTCGGCAATGCCGCCGAGATCCTGCCCGAGCTGGTGCGCCGGGCGCGCGCCGGCGGCCCCCGGCCCGACCTCGTCACCGACCAGACCAGCGCGCACGACCTCGTCAACGGCTACCTGCCCGCCGGCTGGAGCGTGGCGCAGTGGCAGGCGGCGCAGGCCGACGCGGCCCAGCATGCCGCGCTGACCGCGGCCGCGGCACGCAGCTGCGCCACGCATGTGCGCGCGATGCTCGAGTTCCAGGCGATGGGCATCCCCACCGTCGACTACGGCAACAACATCCGCCAGGTGGCCCTCGACGAAGGCGTGGCCAACGCGTTCGACTTCCCCGGCTTCGTGCCGGCCTACGTGCGGCCGCTCTTTTGCCGCGGCAAGGGGCCGTTCCGCTGGGTGGCGCTGTCGGGCGACCCGCAGGACATCCGCAAGACCGACGCCAAGCTGAAGGAGCTCTTCCCGCACGATGCGCACCTGCACCGCTGGCTCGACATGGCCGGCGAGCGCATCGCCTTCCAGGGCCTGCCGGCGCGCATCTGCTGGATCGGCCTGGGCGAGCGGCACCGCGCGGGCCTGGCGTTCAACGAGATGGTGAAGTCGGGCGAGCTGAAGGCGCCGATCGTGATCGGCCGCGATCACCTCGACAGCGGCAGCGTCGCCAGCCCGAACCGCGAGACCGAGAGCATGAAGGACGGCAGCGACGCGGTGAGCGACTGGCCGCTGCTCAACGCGCTGCTCAACACCGCCGGCGGCGCCACCTGGGTGAGCCTGCACCACGGCGGCGGCGTCGGCATGGGCTACTCGCAGCATGCCGGCGTGGTGATCGTCTGCGACGGCAGCGACGCGGCCGCCCGGCGCATCGAGCGCGTGCTCTGGAACGATCCGGCCACCGGCGTCATGCGCCACGCCGACGCCGGCTACGAGGACGCGATCGCCTGCGCCCGCGAGCAGGGCCTGGATCTGCCGATGATCGGGCGCGCGCGCGGCTGAACGCGGCCGAAGACGGCGCGCCGCGCGAGGAGCAAGCATGCTGATCCACCCCGGCCGGCTGACGCTCGACGTCCTGCAGGCCATCCACGCCGGCGGCCAGCGCCTCGCGCTGGCCGCCGAGGCGCTGCCTGCCATCCGGGCCAGTGCCGCCCTGGTACAGGCCGCCGCCGCCGGCGAGGCGCCGGTCTACGGCGTCAACACCGGCTTCGGCAAGCTGGCGAGCACGCGCATCGGCCACGACGACCTGGCCGCGCTGCAGTGCAACCTCATCCGCAGCCACAGCGTCGGCGTCGGCGAGCCGCTGGCCGCGCCGGTGGTGCGGCTCGTGCTCGCGCTCAAGGCTGCCAGCCTGGCGCGCGGCCACTCGGGGGTGCGGCCCGAAGTGATCGAAGCGCTGCTCGCGGTGCACGACGCCGGCCTCGTGCCCTGCGTGCCGAGCCAGGGCTCGGTCGGCGCCAGCGGCGACCTCGCGCCGCTGGCGCACCTGACGCTGGCGCTGATGGGCGAGGGCGAATTCATCGACGACGAGGGCCGGCGCACCCCGGCGGCGCAGGCGCTTGCCGCGCGGGGCCTCGCGCCACTCGTGCTGCAGGCCAAGGAGGGGCTCGCGCTCATCAACGGCACACAGGTGAGCACGGCGCTGGCGCTGCACGCGCTGTTCACGTTCGAGCCGGTGCTCGAGGCCGCGCTGGTGATCGGCGCGCTCACGGTCGACGCCGCGCGCGGCAGCGACAGCCCGTTCGACCCGCGCATCCACGCGCTGCGCGGCCATCCCGGGCAGATCGACGTCGCGCGCTACTACCGTGCGCTGCTGGCCGGCAGCGCGATCCGCGCCTCGCATGTCGAAGGCGACGACCGCGTGCAGGACCCGTACTGCCTGCGCTGCCAGCCGCAGGTGGTGGGGGCCTGCCTCGACCAGCTGCGTCACGCCGCCCTGGTGCTGCTGCGCGAGGCCAATGCGGTGACCGACAACCCGCTCGTCTTCGCCGCGGAAGATGGATCCGCCGGCGGCGCGGCGCTCGCGGGTGCGGCAGCGGGCGGGCGCGCGCTGCCGGTCGGCCGCACACCGCCTGCGGGGCAGATCCTCTCCGGCGGCAACTTCCACGCCGAGCCGGTGGCGCTGGCCTGCGACGCGATGGCCAACGCCGTCGCCGAAGTGGGGGCGATCGCCGAGCGCCGCATCGGCATGCTGATCGACGCCAACATCTCGCGCCTGCCCCCCTTCCTCACGCCGAACGCGGGTCTCAACAGCGGCTACATGATCCTGCACGTCACCGCCGCCGCGCTGGCCAGCGAGAACAAGACCTACGCCCATCCGGCCAGCGTCGACAGTCTGCCCACCAGCGCCAACCAGGAGGACCATGTTTCGATGGCCACCTTCGCCGCGCGCCGGCTGCAGCCGATGATCGCCAACGTCGCGCGCATCCTCGCCATCGAGTGGCTGGCCGCGGCGCAGGGCATCGAGTTCCTGCGCCCGCTCACGAGTTCGGCCCTGCTCGAGCGCGCGCACGCGCTGCTGCGCGGTTTCAGCGCGCCGATGATGAGCGACCGCTCGCTGGCCGCCGACATCGAGGCCGCGCGGGCCTGCATCGGCCGCGGCGAGCTCTCGGCGCTGTTCCGCGCGCTGCCGCAGATGCCGGCGTTGTGGGTGCCGGCCTGAGGGCGGCAGCGTTCGCAGAGCGAAGCGGCGTGCGCTCGACGCTCGGGCACCCCGGCAGCAGCGTGGCCGCGCGCGGTGCGTCCAGCCGGCCTCGGCCCCAATCGCGCTGGAGCCGCGGCTCGCCGGAGCTTGCGAGCGCGAAGGGGCGTCGGGCGCGAATGCCGCTCGACCGCATCGATCGCGCCGCGGGTAGGGGCCGGCTCCCGGGGCCGGTCTCGACTGGTATCCTGCCCTCGCTCGAGGATTGCCCATTGAGTTCGCAGCTTCGATCGACACGGGTACGTGAAGCGACGCGCGGTCTGCGGTCCGGGGCGATGCCTCGGTGCGTCAAGGGCGTCGCGCGGATGGCCGCGGTGCCGATCGCAGTCCTGCTGATGGCGTTCGCGTGCAACGCACAAGCGGCGCAACCGACGCCATCCAGCCACACGATCACGGGCACCGTCGTCGAGAACCGGCGCGACTGTGTGCGTGACGGCGCGTGCGTACTCGTGGTTCAGGTCGGCGGCGAGCGATGGGAAGTGCTTTATCACCCCGGCGAGGGTGAGCGACGCTGTCCGCGTGCGGAGCTGGCGGCCGTCGGCCTGGCCCTGCAGCCTCAGGACAAGATCAGAGCGAGCGGTCGGATCACGGCACGCGGTGCAGTCAACCGTCTGGACCTGTGCAGCTCCGCCGACGACTCGCTCGTGCGCGTCACGCCCAGGTAACCGGATCGGCGGTGGCTTGTTGCAGCGCTGAGCGTGACTGCCGGCGATGACGTGTCAGGGCAATCATGGCCAAGCCGAGCGGCAACATCGCCAGCGGGGGCAACTCGGGCACGGCGACGATGGCCGAGTAGCCAAGCAGGACGTCGGCCGCCGGCTTCAGCCACTGGCCTCCCGCGTAGGGGTCGCCGTCCCACCACTCGGCACTGAGCGCGAAGCTGCCGAAGTTGACGAATCCGATCGGCGCGTCGTTGTTCCAGGTCAGCGCGAACAGACCGTCCTGTCCGGAAAACCCCCGCGCCGCGGAACTGGAGGGCGCGACGATCGGCAAGTCGAACAGCACCTCGGCGACACCATGCTGGAACGCATCGGCGCCGACAGCCGTGAGCACGAGCCAGTTCGCCGCGTCCTCGTTGCGGATCTCGTAACCCCAGCCGATGCGCGTGCCGGCGGCACCGGCGATGTTGCCGTTCGCAGGCTGTGTCGATGCGCTCCAGGTTTGCGCCCAGACCGGCGGCGCGCAGGCCAGGACGGCTGCGAGCGCGACGACGCCCGATCCCCCCGCGCGCGCCAGGCGTCCCGACACGGTTCTCGTTGCTCCATTCATGGAATTCGCCCCCCCATTCGCAATGATCAAGCTACTTCGGAATGACGGACTGAGAGGTCGAGAAGCTCATCGGCCGCCCGAACTTGTCCTGCAACGTGCCGCTCTCGGTGACGCTGAAGCGGGTCACGGCAGCCGGAACGTCGAAATGCAGCCGGACGGTGCTCGACTGTCCGATCGGCAGATCCGGGATCGCGATCGGCAGCGGCAGTGACAGGCTGGTGTTGTAGGCGACGCTCCCGCTGCCGGCCAGCGTTCGCAGCTGCAGCGCACCGATCGAGATCCCCTTCGCGACACCGGCGCCCGAGTTCTTCAACATCAGGTCGACGTAGTAGATGCCGGGTTGCGCGTAGCCTTGGCTGAAGACACTGCCGATCAGCCTCGGCGTACCGCCCTGGGCGCACTCCGAATTGATGATGAACTTCGCGTCCTTGGCAGCCGCCTGTTCGGCCAGGTCGTAGGCACGCGCCACGAAGTGGATGTAGCCGCTGCCCGGGACCAGCACCTTGAACGGCAGTCGATTGAGCCCGACGCTTGTCCAGCTCTGCCCGCCGTTCAGGCTGTACTCGACGCGCTTGAGTCCGACGCCGCCTGGATCGGGCCGTGGGTCGATCGTCGCCTCCACGCAGGTGGTCGGCAGCTGGTCGAGGCCGGTGATCGTGAGGTCCAGCGTCGGCGGGGCGCCGGCCACGTGCACGGTGGTGAAGGCCGAAGCGCTGTTGCCGTCGCGGTCGGTCGCGGTCATCGTGATGAGTTGCGTGCCCTTGCCGAGCGCGCTCGTCTGCAAGACGGCCCCCGTACCCAGGAAGCCGCCGACGCTCGACTGCCAACTCACCTTGGCGCCGTCGAGCATGCCGTCGTCGACGTCGTAGGCATTGGCCTCGAGCTGGACCATGACGTTGGGCGGGAACACCTGGTCATTGACCGGGGAGGTGATCTGCGCCGTCGGCCCCTTCTTCGGCACGCTGAACGCCGCCGAAAGACCCGAGCTCGAGTTGACGCCATCGGAGACCGACACCATCACGCGGGCCGTACCGTTGCCGCCGGGCAGGGCGTCGAAGTCCGCCTGCAACGAGGAGCCGTTGCTGACCCGTCCGATCTGCGACCAGGTCGCGCCGCCGTCCGGCGAGTAATACACCTTCGCGGTATGGCTTGCGCTGTCGGGGTCGACGACCGTCCAGGCAATCGACTGCTGACCGGCCAGCACGCCTGCGGACGGCTGCGTGACGGTCACCGTGGGCTTGACCCCGCCGAGCAGGATCTGGCCGATCGGGACATTGGTTGCGTCGTACACGACGATGCGAGCCGCACCGGCAACCACCGGCAGCAGTTCGTAGAACCGCGCCTGACCCGCGATGTCGGGCCCGGTCGTCTCGGAACGGGCCTGCGTCGGTGTGAACCAGCGTGTGGCCAGCACGGCGCCGGCGCCGCTCTGCGCTTCCATGCGGTGACTGCCGCTGCCGTCGCCTGCCGCCCCGGCAGCGGCGTCGTCGAACAACGGGTCGAACTGCACCTGTCCGGCGACGATCGTTCCGGACACGGTCCACAACGCGGCGCCGCCGGCCGTGAGCGGACTGCGCGGGTTGTTCGGCCTGGCCATGACGCGTGAGGCGCGACGCGGCGCTGTGCTCGGAGTGTTGACCGCACCGCCGCCGAGCGCTGCGAGCGCGGTCTTGTAGCGCTGCGGAGAGATCCAGCGCGGCACGCAGTAACTCAGGATGTCGAACGTGTTGTCAGGGTCGCGCGGACCGCTCCCGAGCACGTCGAATCCGACTTCCAGCCGTGCCGCGCTCTGGATGCGGTTGTTCGCGAAGGCCCAGTCGGTGGCGCCGTCCGCCGCGAGGTTGTAGCAACCGGGGGGCGCGGCTCCTGCGACGGGAACATCCGTGTTGGTATGGCGCAGGCCGAGCGTGTGCCCGGTCTCGTGCGCGACCACCTCGTCGACCGTCTCGACTCCCAATCGGGTCGCGCTCGTGCGGCTGCCGGCGCCGCGCGCCGGAATGTCGTGCGCCATGCCGCCCGTGCCGCCTGGCAGCGCCGGGCGGATCATGCCGTAGTAGACCGTATGCGTGCCGAACAGATCGCCCAGGCTGTCGAACAGACCGTACAGGTCGTTGACGTCCTTGATGGCCGCGTCCCACCATGGGTCGACGCTGGCGAAGGCGGCGACGTCACGCCGCACGACGTTGTTGGTGACCTGCACCGTCACCGAGCTGGTCGGCGCGATCTTGCGCAACAGGCCGATCTTGCTGGCGAGTGCGTTGGCCGGAGCGCAGAGCCAGTTGCCTGCTGCATCCTTGGCGTCGCAGATCGAGACGGCCTTGAGCACCAGCGCATCGGTCTTGCGGCTCTTGAAGGGCAGATCGTGCGTCTCGAGCACGTTGTCGTGGCTGTCGAGGACCTTGGCCGTGAGATCCCAGTTGCCTTCGGGCGGAACGAAGTAGAAGTCGATCGATTGGCAGCCGTTGCGCCTGCGGCGCTGGTCTTCCGCCTTGCACTGCGGCTGCAGGGCCCGGGCGAGCGTCAGGTTGATCGTTCCGGACAATTGCACGCGCACGTTGGTGACGTTGTCGACCTTGTTCATGTAGACGCGCGCCACGGCGATCTTGCCGGCGACGATCGGTACCGGCGGCTCGCGGCTGGCCTGCAGACTGCTCTTCAGGTCCTTGATGGTCTGGTACTGCTGGATGGCCTGCGTGACCTCGATCGATTCGATGCCGATCGTCGTGCAGACCTTCAGGTTGTCGATCCCGGTGTAGTTGCTGTTGCCCGTGACACGCACGGTCTTGATCTTGTTGCCGGTCGTTTCGACCTTGAGCGGCCACCAGCAGTTGTAGTCGCCATTCGGATCGCCGACACTGCAATCGAAGTTGGAGGGACCGAAGGAGCTGGTCAGGACCGCGCCGCTTTCGTCGAGCGCGGTCATGGTGACGCCTGGCCACGACGAGTAATAGAACTCGACCTTCGACGCCGGATTCTCGAACACGATATTGCGGGTGGTCGGATCGCCCCCCAGCCAGAATGCCACCGTGGATGGCGACGGCTCGTTCGCGAAATTGCCGGAACCGCCGGCGTCTTCGTCGATGATTCCGAGCCAGTTCGGCGTGCTGATCCCTTCGATGACCGGAATCGGTGCGAGGTTGCCGACACCCTCGAAGTCGATCGTCGTGCAACTGCGGCCATCTTCGATCGTGGCGGCCATCGGCCCGACTCGCGTGCGCGCCGTCGGTTTCGCCGGCGTCGATGCCGCCTGCCCTGCACTGCCGCGCGGCTTGTACAGGCCAGGCGTAGCGGCTTCGACGGCTGTCGTCGACAACAGGCAAGTCGCGGCGAATATCCCCGCCAGTCGAAACACGCCGTGCATGGTGTTCTCCTCCTGTGCCGCGCCCTTCGGCCAGCGCCGTACTCGCTCCTGCTCCGCTTTGTCTGTTTGTTCGCGCGAGCTTGCAATGGGGCGTGCCCTAGTCCCCCCTTGAATGAGGGGCGTCGGCGAGTCGCAGCACGATCGGGCACTCCCATGCGGACAAGGTCTGGCCGTCGAGCCTGGGCTTCGGAGCTGCACAACGGCGCGCAGCAGGCAGCGAACGCGGCGATGCCGCGTCCGGTGGCTGCGCCTGCGGCCGGCGGCGAGTTCGGCGAGCACGTCGTCGTTGACGGGCTCCTGCGTCGACGAAGCACTGCAGGTCGTGCGCGCCACTTATCGGATCGTCATCACACCGCCCGGGGCGCGGACCGGCCGGCACATGCCTGTATCGTCGTGCCGTCCACGTGCCGCCGGCGCGCGGCATCGGTGCCGCGCCCGCCGGGGGCGGCATCGCGGCTGCGGCGGGTGCGCCCAACCGAGGCAGACCGATGCAACCGAGCCACCCCCACCACGGCCACATCGAAGGCGACATCGTCATCATCGGCCTGGGCTCGATCGGCCGCGGCCTGCTGCCGCTCGTCGAGCGCCACTTCACCTACGACCCGAGGCGGCTGCACGTCGTCGAGCCCTCGGGCGAGCACGCGACCTTCCTCGCGCAGCGCGGCATCCACCATGTGCAGGCGGCGCTCACGCGCGCGAACTACCGCGAGGTGCTCGCGCCGCTGCTCGGGCCCGGGGGCTTCTGCGTGCACCTGTCGGTGGACACCTCGTCGCTGGCGCTGATGCGTCTGGCGCGCGAGCGCGGCGCGCTCTACATCGACACCGTGGCCGAGCCCTGGTCCGGCTTCTACTTCGACTTCACGCAGCCGGCGAGTGCGCGCAGCAACTACGCGCTGCGCGAGGCGGTGCGCGCCGAGGCGCGCGCGCAGCCCGGCGGGCCGACGGCGGTGAACTGCTGCGGCGCCAATCCGGGCATGGTCTCGTGGTTGCTGAAGGAGGCGCTGCTGCGTCTGGCCGCCGATCTGGGCCAGGCGCCGGCCGCTGCGCCGGTGCGCCGCGCCGATTGGGCCGCGCTGATGCAGCGCCTGGGCGTCAAGGGCGTGCACATCGCCGAGCGCGACACGCAGTCGGCGGCCGAGGCGCGGCCGCCGGGCACCTTCGTCAACACCTGGTCGGTCGAGGGCTTCCTGGCCGAGGCCTTTCAGCCCGCCGAGCTGGGCTGGGGCACGCACGAGCGCTGGTTCCCGCCCGGCGCCGAGCGCCACGCCGAAGGCTGCCTGGCGGCGATCTACCTCGACACACCGGGTCTGCTGACCAAGGTCCACACCTGGACGCCGGCCGCCGGGCCGCAGTACGGCTTTCTCGTCACGCACCACGAGGCGATCGCGATCGCCGACTACTACACCGTCGGCGCGGGCGCGGAGCCCGCCTACCGCCCGACCTGCCACTACGCCTACCACCCCTGCGACGCCGCCGTGCTCAGCCTGCACGAGACGCTGGGCTCGGGGCGCGTGCAGGCGCGCACCAGGATCCTCGGCGAGCACGAGATCCTCTGGGGCGCCGACGATCTGGGCGTGCTGCTGTACGGGCATGCGCGCAACGCGCTGTGGTACGGCTCGCGGCTGGGCATCGCGCAGGCGCGCGAGCTGGCGCCGTACCAGAACGCCACCGGCCTGCAGGTGACCTCGGCCGTGCTCGCCGGCATGGCCTGGGCGCTTGCCAACCCGCGCGCGGGCATCGTCGAGACCGACGAGATGGACCACGAGTTCTGCCTGCGCGTGCAGCGGCCCTACCTGGGCAGCATCGAGGCGCACTACACCGACTGGACGCCGATCGCGACGCGCTGGGCGCAGTTCCAGGAGGAGATCGACGAGGGCGACCCCTGGCAGTTCAAGAACGTGCTGGCGACCTGAGCGCCCCCGGGGCCGGGCGGCGGCCGGCGCGGCCGGGCGCCGCGGCCGCGCCTTGCGACAATGGCGGCTTCGCTGCCCGCCAGCGCACCAGGCGCCGCACCATGTCCAACGCCATCCTGCAATCCCTGCCCGCCGGCGAACGCGTCGGCATCGCCTTCTCGGGCGGCCTGGACACCAGCGCCGCCGTGCACTGGATGCGCGCCAAGGGCGCCATCCCCTGCGCCTACACGGCGCACCTGGGCCAGCCCGACGAGAGCGACTACGACGACATCCCGCGCAAGGCGCGCGCCTACGGTGCCGAGATCGCGCGCCTCGTCGACTGCCGCGCGCAGCTCGTCAACGAGGGCATCGCCGCCATCCAGAGCGGCGCCTTCCATGTGAGCACCGCCGGCCAGACCTACTTCAACACGACGCCGCTGGGACGCGCCGTCACCGGCACGGCGCTGGTGGTGGCGATGCGCGAGGACGGCGTCGACATCTGGGGCGACGGCAGCACCTACAAGGGCAACGACATCGAGCGCTTCTACCGCTACGGGCTGCTCGCCAACCCGCGGCTGCGCATCTACAAGCCCTGGCTCGACCAGCGCTTCATCGACGAGCTCGGCGGCCGCAAGGAGATGAGCGAGTACCTCGTCGCCCACGGCTTCGAATACAAGATGAGCGTCGAGAAGGCCTACAGCACCGACAGCAACATGCTCGGCGCCACGCACGAGGCCAAGGACCTCGAGTTCCTCGACAAGGGGCTGTCGATCGTGCAGCCGATCATGGGCGCGGCCTTCTGGCGGCCCGAGGTCGAGGTCAAGGCCGAGACGGCGGCGGTGCGCTTCGAAGAAGGCGTGCCGGTGGCGCTGAACGGCCGCAGCTTCGCCGACGCGGTGGCGCTGTTCGACGAGGCCAACCGCATCGGCGGGCGTCACGGCCTGGGCATGTGCGACCAGATCGAGAACCGCATCATCGAGGCCAAGAGCCGAGGCATCTACGAGGCGCCGGGCATGGCGCTCTTGCACATCGCCTACGAGCGCCTCGTCACCGGCATCCACAACGAGGACACCATCGAGCAGTACCGCGCCAACGGTCGGCGCCTGGGCAAGCTGCTCTACCACGGCCGCTGGTTCGACCCGCAGGCGCTGATGCTGCGCGAGACGGCGCAGCGCTGGGTGGCGCGCGCCGTCACCGGCGAGGTGTGGATCGATCTGCGCCGCGGCAACGACTGGTCGATCGCCGACACGCAGAGCCCGAACCTGACCTACCACCCCGAGCGGCTGACGATGGAAAAGGGCGAGGGCGCCTTCACGCCCGCCGACCGTATCGGCCAGCTCACGATGCGCGCGCTCGACATCGCCGACACGCGCGACAAGCTCGGCATCTACACGCGCACCGGGCTGCTGGGCGGGGGCGACTCGGCCGTGCCGATGCTCGCGCCGCCCGGCGGCGATTGAAGGCCGCAGCGGAAGGCAGGTGCCGGCCTGCGGGCCGGCAGCGCGGGCAGGCCCCGACGGGCCGACCGGCGGATCGGGCGAATCGCTGAGCCGCCCGTTCGCGGAACGGCCGAGCGGCTGTTCGAGGATCGGCCGATCGGCTGTTCGAGGATCGGCCGAGCGGCTGACTGGCCGACGAGACGCCGCTCAGCGCATGCGGCGCCGGCGTGCCACCCAGCCCAGCAGCAGCGAGCCGGCGCCCATCAGCGCATAGGTGCCGGGCTCGGGCACCTCGACGACGCGCGTGAAGGCGCAGTCGCCGCCCCCGGGGCAGGTCTGAGCCAGCGACACCCACTGCTGCAAGTCGTCGCCGTCGGCGGACTTGCCGTAGACCCAGAAGGCTGCGTGCGACGAGCTGAATGAGTAGGTCCCGGCGTCGGCCCCGGCTGGGCGCGGCGTGAACGTGCCGAACAGGTAGGTCATGCTTTCGCCGGGCTGCAGATTCAGGCTGGTCAGGCCGTTGAAAGCGTCGGCGCCGAAGTTCCAGCTGAACTCGTACGATTGGCCGCCCGAACAGCCGTTCCAGAAGTTGCCGCTGCAGCCGTAGCCCGATGACGTCGAGGTGCGCGACGCGTCGTAGCTGGCGAACGGCTTGACCTGATAGTTGTTGTTCGCGTCGTAGTAGTAGCCGTCGGTCGGCAGCAGCGAGTTGTTGGGCAGGACGCCGTTAGGCGCGTCGAAGACGAGCGCGTCCGAACTCGCGTCCAGGCTCAGCTTCAGCCAGACCTCGACCGGATCGTTCGGCCCCACGGTGCCGGTGGGCTGCGTGAACTCTAGCGTCGCAAGCACGTCGGCGCTTGCCGGCGCGGCCGAGACGCAGCAGGCGATGGCCGCGGCGGCGGCGAGCGTATGGCGAAGCGACATGGATTGACCCTCGTTTGCGGTTGTACTGATTGAAAGCCGGCGCCATGCCTCGTGGGGGATCACAGACGCGTGGCGCGGACCCGGTTATCCACGAGGGCTCCCGGGCCCGCAACCCTTCACTTCGGGGGGGTCGGAAAGCGAGCGCTGTGGCATGCCGGCGCTGGCCCCGGGGCCGGCCGACCTCCATGCACCCTGGCCGGCAGCGCGTCGGCATCGCCGCGCCCGGGGGTGGGCGGCGGCAGCCCGATCCACGGCGGCGGGCCCGCGGGGGGTGCGTTTGCAGACCGCACAATGCACCGGCATGGCGCAGGCTTGCTTGCTGCTCGGCGTCGACTTCAGCAGCGCCCCCACGGTGCGCAAGCCCATTGTCGTGGCACGCGGCCGGCGCGAGGGGGCGGCCGTGCGTCTGGAAGCGATCGACGGCCTGCCCACCCTGACCGCGTTCGAGCGGCTGCTGGCGCAGCCCGGACCCTGGTTCGGCGCCTTCGATTTCCCGTTCGGCCTGCCGCGCGCGTTCGTTGCGGCGCAGGCTCTGGGCGCCAGCACGGCGGCGGTGATCGCCGCGCTGCACGCGCGCTGCCCCGAGCGCATGGCGTTCCGTGCCCTGGTCGATGCCTGGAGTCGCGACCGGCCGGCCGGGCGGCGGCTCGTGCACCGTGCCACCGACCGCGCGCACGAGGCGATCTCGACGAGCCCGCTGCAGACGCGTTACGTGCCGGTGGGCTTCATGTACTACGAAGGGCTGGCGCGGCTGGTGGCGGCGGGCGTCACGCTGCCGGGGTTGCTGGCGGGCGATCCGGCGCGCCTGGCCGTCGAGGGCTACCCGGCACGTCTGGCGCACCGGCTGATCGGCCGGCGTTCGTACAAGAACGGCGGCGAGCGCGCGCGCCTCGTCGCCCGACATGGCCTGCTTGGCGCACTGGAGCAGGATGCGGGCGCGCTCGGCCTCGCGCTGCGCCTCGCGCCCGCGCAGCGCAAGGCGATCGCGGCCGATGCCGGCGGCGACCGCATCGACGCCGTGCTGTGCCTGATGCAGGCCGCCTGGGCCGAGCGGCAACCCGGCTGCGGCGTTCCGGCCGACGTCGATCCGGTGGAAGGCTGGATCGTCGGGCCGGCAGCCGGCGGCGCCGGCCGTGCGGTCGGCCCGTCCGCAAGGCGCCGCAGGCGGCTTGGCGCCCAGGCGTCTGGCCGATAATTCCGGCCCATGATTCAGCCCCGGTTCCCGCATCGATCGCGGTGTTTGCTCGCAGCCGGCGTCGCTGCCCTTGCCCTGGCCTGCGTGTCGGCCCAGGCCCAGACCCAGGCCACGCTGGCCGCCGCCAGCATCGGGGCGTCGCGGATGCCCGCGCCGCTCGCGCAGGAGCTGCGCTATCGCATGCAGTCGCCCCAGGTGAGGGAGCTGCAGGTGCGGCTGCGGCACGCCAAGTACCTGGCCGTCTACGATGTCGAAGACCGTTTCGGCGCGCTCACGCTGTCGGGCGTGACCAAGTTCCAGCGCGAGGCGGGCCTGCGGCCGACCGGCGTCGTCGACCAGCGCACCTGGGAGGCACTGCTCGAGCGCTCGAACAGGCCCACCGAGGCCGAGCTGAACAACGTCGACATCGGCGCCTGGTTCACCGCCCCGACGCAGCCCGGCTACGTGAAGGAGCTGCAGCATCGCCTGCGCCAGGTCGGCCTGTACCGAGGCGGCGTGGACGGCGTCTTCGACGAGGCCACGCGCCAGGCGGTGGCGGCCTGGCGCACGCGCATCGGGCTGCCGGCGAGCGAGGTGATGGACGAGCGCACCTGGGCGCCGCTCATTGCCCGCACGCGCAACCCGCGCTACGCCGAGCTGTTCGACGCGCCGCCGGACAGCACCCTGGCGCACGAACTCGACCCGCGCTGCAGCACCGGCCGCGTGGTGTGCATCTCCAAGCAGCAGCGCCGGATGTCGCTCGTCGTCGACGGCAACGTGCGCTTCACGCGCGAGGCGCGCTTCGCACGGCCCGGCTGGGAAAGCCCGCTGGGCGAGTTCCGCATCTGGTTCAAGAACGCCGACACCGTGTCCAAGATCTTCGGCGAGCGCACGCCGATGCCCTATGCCATCTTCTACCAGGGCAACGTGGCCATCCACTACTCGCAGGACTTCGCCGACAAGGGCTACGACAGCGGCTCGCACGGCTGCAGCCAGCTGCGCGACTACCAGGTCGCCAAGTGGCTGTACGAGCAGGTGAAGGTGGGCGACCGGGTGGTGGTCTACTGAAGGGGGCGGCGCTTCGGGCAGGGGCAAAACGTGGCGACGAACTACCGCTTCATGGAGGTGGCGCTGGCCACCCGCGACGTCCAGGCGCAGGAGGATTTCTGGCGCCGCCTGTTCGACGCCCGCGTGCTGTTCCGCGGGCGCATGATGGGCCAGCGCTTCGTGCGGCTGCTGGCCTGCGGCATCACCTTCATCTTCCGCGAGCAGCCCGATCGGCCGCTGCCGCCCGGCCCGGACGAGGAGCTCGATTTCCTCCAGCACCTCGGGCTGCGCGTCGACGATCTCGGCGCGGCGATCGCCGAGCTCGAAGCACGTGGCGCGCGCTTCGTGTTCACGCCCGGCAACGCGGCCGGCTATTTCCGCCGCTGGCAGCAGCGCCCGGGCGGCGCCGCGATCGAGACCAGCTACATCGCGCCGCCGCTCACCCGCGAGCGCATCGCGGCCGGCGAATACAAGCACGATGTCGCCATCCTGGTCGGCCCCGACCACCTGTGGGTCGAACTCAACCAGGTGCGCGAGCCGGCCGACACCGACTGGTACCCGCGCTGAGTGCGCGGCGCCGCGCGGCGCGCGCCGCGGGCCGTACCGGGCGCGGAACGCGCCTGCTCGATGGATGGCTTCGCAGGCCAGGAGAAGTACAGCGTCGGCCCGCCGTCGCGCATGGCCCGCGAGGCCGGCCCGATGCCGTCGGGCCCAGGGGCGCTCAGGGCAGCCCCGACAGGCACCACGCGGCCCAGTCGTCCACCGCGGCGGCCAGTGGCGTGCGGCAGGCCAGACCCATGGCTTGGAGCATCGCGTCGTCGAGCAGCGGCGCCTGGCGCAGGTGGTCGATGACCCAGCGGGCTGCGGGTTGCAGCGCGCACAGCCGATCGGCGTCGTGCAGGCGCAGCCGCCGCCCAAGCGGGCGGCCGCGCGCCAGCACCTCGAGATAGGCGCTCCAGTCGAGCGTCTGCGGACCGGCCACGTGCAGCAGCGCCGGCAGTGCCGCGCGGCGCGTCAGCAGCGCCGCGATCACCCGGGCCAGGTCGTCCACGGCCAGCGGTTGCAGCGGTGAAAACACGCCCGGCGCCACCCAGTCGATCACGCCCCCGCCCTGCAGGCGCTCGAACAGGTCGCGCGCACGGCCCAGCGGGCCGAGCGGGCCGTGACCGGGCCCGTATGGATACGCGATGCGCAGCACGCAGCCGGCAACGCCTGCGGCGCGGCGCCGGGCCACGAGTTGCTCGACATCGACCTTGCGCCGCATCGCCTCGGTGCCCGGTTGCGGCGCGGACGCTTCGTCGTGGCGCAGCCCGGACCGCGCAAGGCCGAATACGGCCGCGCTGCCGATCGCGATGAAGCGCCCCGGCCGTTGTGCGAGCGCGTCGAGCAGCGGCGCGGTCTCCCCGGCGCTGCCGGCGAGGACGTCGACAACGCCGAGCGCGCGCCCGTGCCCGCCCGGCAACAGGCCCGAACGCAGCAGCGCCGGCAGTTCGTTGCGCTCGAGGCGCAGGCAGCGCGTCGGGGCTGCCAGCAGCCCGGTGGGCGGATCGTGCCGGGCCACGAGCAGCGGCTGCAGTCCGACCTCCGGCAGGGCCCTGGCCAGCGCACGCCCGATGAGCCCGGTGCCGCCGACGACGAGCACCTCGTCGCCGGCTTGCAGCGCGGCGTCACGCATCAGGCGTCGAACTCGACGTACGGGCGCGGGAAGGAGCGCCACAGCCGCTGCTGCACGAGCGGCGAAGCCGAGTTGCGCGCACGCACCGCGGCACGGAAGGCCTCGGCGGCGTCGGGGCCGATGCGGGCCGAGGCGTGCGTCAGGTAGCGGTCACCGAACAACGGATCCGGCGGCTCGCTCCAGCGCACGCCGGCTGCGGCCAGCTCGGCGCTGTGCTGTTCGTACGGCGCGCCGGGGTCGAAGCGCAGCGGGAAGGCGTGGAAGCACGGTGCGATGCCGTGCGCCGCGGGCCCCAGCCTGGCGGCCAGCGTGCTCAGCCCGTCGAGCAGCTCGAGGGTCTCGGCCAGATCCTCGGGCCCGTCGCCGGGCACGGGGTTGAGCACGCCGAACACCGGCAGCACGTCGTGGCGCAGGCAGGCTTCGGTCAGGGCCCTGGCGCCTTCGACGTAGCGCCGGTGGCGCTCGGGCCGATCCACGATCTTGTCGAGCGCCACCAGCGATCGGCGGCTCACGGCCTCGAGCCCGAAGTAGATCATGTTGCAGCCGGCCTCGCGCATGCGCGGCACGTCGTCGGGGCGCAGCACATCGACGCGCGATTCGGCCAGGAACTCGAGGCCGGCGCCTTGCAGCGCGTCGCAGGTCTGTGCGAGCCGGGTGCGGCTGGCGCCGAACAGCGCGTCGCAGATCCACAGATACCAGCGGCGCCCGAAGCGCTTGAACGCGGCGATGTCGTCGACCACCTTGGCCACCGGATCGGCGGTGAAGCGCGGCGAGCCCAGGCGTTCGGTGCAGAACGCGCAGTGGTACGGGCAGCCGCGGCTCGTGAGCCAGCAGAAGATGTCGTAGGCCTCGGGGTGCCGCATCAGCGTCATGTCCAGCGGCGCCGAAGGCCCGGGCTGCGTGTGCACCTCGTTGCGCACGAAGCCGCCGTCGTGCCGCCAGACCAGGCCCGGCACGTCCTGCGGTCTGGCCAGCCCCTGGCGTGCGAGCACGGCGGCGCCTTCCTCGCCGGGACCGACGACGACGCCGTCGAGTTCGGGGCAGCGCGCGAGCAGTCGGTCGGGTACCGCCATCGCCCACACGCCGCCGGCGACGATGGGCAGCGCGGGCGCGCGCTGCTTGAGCGCGCGTGCCAGTGCCGCGCCGAAGCGGCCCTCGGTGGGCGACAGCGCCGTGATGCCGACCAGCCGCGGCCGCGCCGCGAGCACCGCGTCGACGGTGGCGGCGAGCACGGTCTTCGGGTCGCGGTGCTCGGCGCCGAGGTCGACGCTCGGGTCGAGCAGGTCGGCCGCGATGCCGCGCGCGCGCAGCGAGGTGCCGAGGGTGAGGTTGGCCAGCGACGGACACACCCCGCCGGGGAGCCTGCCGGCTTGCAGCGGCGTGCCGACGAGCAGGATGTCGGCTCCCGAGACCGTGTTCAACGTTGCCTCTCCAGCACGTCAGGCGATGGACCCCATCGTACGCGGCAAGGGGGGCGCAGATGCGATCGTCGTCGTGCGCGCCGCGCGGCGGCTGCGGCCGGCGCGGCATCGGTCACGCGGCGCACCGCGGCGTCGATGCGGCGTCGATGCGGCGTCGATGCGGCGTCGATGCGGCAGCGCGCCGCCGCGAGCGGGCGTCTCGCCGACGGCGAGCCCGTATCATCGTTGCGGCACGGGTTGCCCGTGCCCACCACCCGCCCGCGCCGAAGATGACCGACACGCCCGCCGCCGCCGCCGCCGCCCAACTGCCCGAGCGCCCGCCCTTGCCCGACCGGCTCAGCGTCGATCCGGGGCATCCGCAGCACGTGGCCGAGGTGTGCCGGCACGCCATCGGCATGCGCTTCAACGGCCGCGAGCGGCACGACGTGCAGGAGTACTGCATCAGCGAGGGCTGGATCCGCGTGCCGGCGGGCAAGGCCGTGGACCGCAAGGGCCGGCCGCTCACGATCAAGCTCGAGGGCCGCGTCGAACCGTATTACCGGTGAGCCGCGACGACGCATCGGGCGCGCGCACCGGCGCATCGGGCCGCTGCCAAGCGCTTGTCCCGCAGCGCGCAGTGGGCAGGGTCGTACGGTGAGCGCCGCCTACCCGCATCTGCTTGCCCCGCTCGATCTGGGCTTCACGACGCTGGCCAACCGCGTGCTGATGGGCAGCATGCACATCGGGCTGGAAGACAGCCGCAGGCACTTCCCGGCGCTGGCGGCCTTCTACGCCGAGCGCGCGCGCGGCGGCGTCGGCCTCATCGTCACCGGCGGCTTTGCGCCCAACATCGAGGGCTGGTCCAAGCCGCTGGCCGGCACGCTGGCCACGCGGGCTGCGGCGCGCCGCCACCGCCAGGTGAGCCGCGCCGTGCACGCCGAGGGCGGCAAGATCGCGCTGCAGATCCTGCATACCGGCCGCTACGCCTACCAGCCGCTGGCGGTGGCGCCCTCGGCCATCCGCAGCCCGATCTCGCCGTTCACGCCGCGTGCGCTGTCGGCGCGCGGCATCGAGCGCCAGATCCGTGCCTTCGTGCGCTGCGCGGCGCTGGCGCGCGAGGCCGGCTACGACGGCGTCGAGGTGATGGGCAGCGAGGGCTACTTCATCAACCAGTTCCTCGTCACGCACACCAACCGCCGCGGCGACGAATGGGGCGGCGCGTACGCGAGCCGCATGCGCTTGCCGGTGGAGATCGTGCAGCGCGTGCGCGAGGCGGTGGGACCCGACTTCATCGTCGTCTACCGCCTGTCGATGCTCGACCTCATCGCCGAGGGCAGCAGCTGGGCCGAGGCGGCGGCTCTGGCCAAGGCCGTCGCCGCGGCCGGAGCGACGATCCTCAACACCGGCATCGGCTGGCACGAGGCGCGCATCCCGACCATCGCCACCAGTGTGCCGCGCGCCGCCTTCGCCTGGGTGACGCAGAAGATGCGCGCCGAGCTGCGCGCGGCCGGCATCGCCACGCCGCTGGCGGCGAGCAACCGCATCAACACCCCCGAAGTCGCCGAGCAGGTGCTGGCCGGGGGCAGCGCCGACCTGGTGAGCCTGGCGCGGCCGCTGCTGGCCGACGCCGAGTTCGTGGCCAAGGCGCGAGCCGGGCGCGCCGAGGACATCAACACCTGCATCGCGTGCAACCAGGCCTGCCTGGACCACACGTTCCAGAACCGCCTCGCGAGCTGCCTGGTCAACCCGCGCGCGGCGCGCGAGACGACGCTCGTGCTGCGCGCGGCGCCGGTGCGCAGGCGCTATGCGGTGGTCGGCGCCGGCCCGGCCGGTCTGGCTGCGGCGACGACGCTGGCCGAGCGCGGCCACGAGGTGCAGCTGTTCGAGGCGGCGGCCGAGATCGGCGGTCAGTTCACGCTGGCTCGGCGCATCCCGGGCAAGGAGGAGTTCGCCGAGACGCTGCGCTGGTTCGGGCGCCGGCTCGCGGCCACCGGCGTGCAAGTGCATCTGGCTACGCCTGCCACGGCCCCGATGCTCGCCGCGGGCGGCTTCGACGCCGTGCTGCTGGCCACCGGCGTGAGCGCGCGCGATCCGCGCATCCCGGGCCAGGAGTTGCCGCATGTGCTGAGCTATGTCGAGCTGCTGCGCGGCGACAGGCCGGCGGGCGAGCGCGTGGCTGTCGTCGGCGCCGGCGGCATCGGCTTCGACGTCGCTGCGTTTCTCGTCACCCCGCCCGGGCATTCGCCGACGCTGGATCTGCGGCAGTGGCGTGCCGAATGGGGCGTGGCCGATCCGGCCGAGGTGCGCGGCGGGGTCGTGCGCGCCTGCCCGGCGCCGCCGGTGCGCCGCGTGACGCTGCTGCAGCGCAAGGGCGGCAAGTTCGGACGCACGCTGGGCAAGACCACCGGCTGGATCCACCGCGCCACGCTGGCGATGAAGGGCGTGGAGATGATCGGCGGCGTGAACTACGAGCGCATCACGCCCGAGGGTCTGTTCGTCAGCCATGGCCCCGAGCGCCGCGAGAGCCGCCTGATCGCCTGCGACACCGTGGTGCTGTGCGCCGGCCAGGAGCCGCTGCGCGAACTGCAGGCGCCGCTCGTGGCCGCCGGCGTCGCGGTGCATCTGATCGGCGGCGCCGACGCGGCAGCCGAACTCGACGCCAAGCGCGCGATCGCGCAGGGCACGCAACGGGCGGCGACGCTGTAGCGCGCGCAGTCGGGCGGGGGGCGGACGGCGAGTCGGACGGCGAGTCGGTCGCGCGGTCAGGACCACGGTCGGGCGCGCGCGACGTCGACGCGCAGCACGCATGCCCCGGCCGCGCGCGTCGCGGCCGCTCAGCGCAGCGACAGGATCCAGTTCACCAGATTGGCCAGGCGATCCGGGTCGGACGTCTTGACCGCCGGGTGCGGCTCCTCGTGGCCGTCGGCGAAGCGCGCCTTGCGTCCGGTCGTGAGGTGGCGCGTGAGCGCGTCCTCGGCGCCGACGCTGCCCAGGTACCTGGCGGCCACCTCCTTCCACGACGGTGCTTCGCGGCGCTCGTCGACCGAGTGGCACTTCAGGCAGCGGTTCTGTTGCGCCAGCGTGCGGGCCGCGGCCGCGTCCACCGGGGCGGCCACCGGCAGCGCGAGGATCCAGTCGACGAGGTTGCCGATGCGCGCCGGGTCGCTCGTCTTGACGATGGGGTGGTCGCGCTCGCTGCCGTCGGCCATGCGCGCCTTGCGCCCGGTGGTCAGGTGGCGATACAGGCGCTCGGCCGCGCCGGCCTCGCCGTGGTACTTGACGGCGACGTCCTTCCAGGCCGGGCCGTCCTTGGCCTGATAGACGGCGTGGCAGCTCGTGCAGCCGCTCTGGCGTGCCAGCCGCTGCGCCGCCAGCACGTCGAGCGCGCAGCAGTCGGCGGCTGCCGCCAGGCCCACCGCCAGCAGCGCCAGCGATGCCAGCCGCGCCGCCCGGGGCGTGCGCAAGGCGGCCGAGCCTGAGCGTGCGCGGCGTCTCGCCGCACTGCCCTGCGCACTGCGTGCTCCGGCGATGAGCGCTTGGGAGCGGCCCGCCGCGCTCATGGCGCTGCGGCGCGCTCTTGCCGGCCGAACGCGCGTTCGAGCGCGCGCACGCCGACCACGGCGAGGGCGACGCAGAGCGCGAACATGCCGGCCAGCGCGCCGGCAGTGAGGATCGTCCAGATCGCAAGCATCATGGCGTCGTCTCCACTGGGCAGGGGCAGGCCGCGGCCGGCGCTGCGGCTATTGCTCCTCCTCGTTGAACTCGGCCGGCAGCAGATGCGCCACGCCCTTGTGGCAGTCGATGCAGGTCTTGCCTTCCTTCTGGCCGGCTTCCATCTTCTTGCGCGCGCGCACGCTTTGCTTGTGCGGGTCCATCGCGTCCCAGGAGTGGCAGTTGCGGCACTCGCGCGAGTCGGTCTCCTTCATCGATGCCCACACGCGCTGCGCCATCTCCATGCGCCTGGCCTCGAACTTCTGCGGCGTGTCGATCGAGTGGGTGACGAACTTGCCGTACAGCTCGCTGCTGGCCTGCACCTTGCGCAGGAACTTGTGCCCGAAGTCGCGCGGCACGTGGCAGTCGGAGCACACGGCACGCACGCCCGAGCGGTTCTTGTAGTGCACCGTCTCCTTGTATTCCTGGAACACCGTGTCGCGCATCTCGTGGCACGAGGTGCAGAAGGCGAGCGTGTTGGTGGCGTCCATGCCGGCGGTGAAGCCGCCCCAGAACACGATGCCGGTGAGCATGCCGACGGCCACCACCGCGCTCGCCGAGAGGGTGGAGGGGCGCAGGAAGAAGCGGCGCAGCCGCGCCAGCAGCGACGGAGGTGGCGTGTCGGCAGTCATCGATGCATCCCGGGCGGTTGCAGGTGGACGCGCACCGGCCGCGGCGTCGCGGCGCCGCGGGCGGAAGCGGCGCTACAGCGCCAGGATCCACTGGACGAGGTTGCGGATCTCGCCCTCGTCCTTGGTCTTGATGATCGGGTGCTGCTCCTCGGAGCCGTCGTCGAGCTTGACCTTCGGCCCGGTGGTGATGTGCTTGATGAGCCGCGCCTCGGCATCGGGCTTGCCCTTGAGCTTGGCGGCCACCTCCTTCCAGGCGACGGCCTCCTTCTTCTTGTCGATGGCGTGGCACTTCATGCAGTTGCTGCGCTTGGCCAGCGCCTGCGCGGCGGCGGCGTCGACGGCCGATGCGCCTCCCGTGAACCCCAGCAGCAGGGCTGCGGCGAGCACGGTGGCGCAACGCGGGGCAATGGCGGACTCGGGCATGGGATCCTCGTGCAAGGTTGACGGATGCGGCGCAAGGGATGGCGGCCGCCCGGCCGGCAATGTCGCCCCTGCGCCGACCACGCGCGGTGAGCAGGATCAAGCCGTCCGGCCTTTTCCCGCGGCGGTCGCGCCGCGCCGTGGGCGCGGCTCCTGTCCTGACGGGCGCTCAGAGCGCCTTCAGCAGCGCTCGCACCTCGGCCTGGCGCGCGTATCGGTCGCCCATGGCGACCAGCGGCTCGAGCGTCTTCTTCGCCTCGGCCGCCTTGCCGGCACGGATCTGCAGGCGCGCCAGGTTCAGCTTGAGGTTGGGGTCCTGCGGTGCCGCTTCGACGGCGCGCTGCCGGGTTGCGAGCGCCTGGGCCAGCTTGCCTGAAGCGGCCTGGATCGTGGCCAGGGTGTCGAGCAGCGGTGCGCGGTTGGGCAGCAGCGCGTTGGCGCGCTCGGCCATCTCCAGCGCGCCGGGCTTGGACTGCTTGTGCAGCAGCCAGGCGACGTTGTTGAGCGCCAGCGCGTTGTTCGGCTGCTCGACGAGCGCCGCGCGGTAGTGCGATTCGGCCGCGGCGAGGTCGCCGCGGTTGGTTGCCAGGTCGCCGAGGTAGAAGCGGAATGCGGCGTCGTTCGGGCGCTGCCGTTCCCACTCGGCGGCCAACCGCTCGGCATCGGCCGCGCGATCGGACGCGAGGTACGCGGCGTGCAGCTTGAGCGCCGCCTCGCTGGCGCGGCTCAGGTCGAGCGCCTTGCGGTAGGCCGCGATGGCCGCCGGCCAGTTCTTGCGCTGCGCCTCGATGTCGCCGGCCACCGCCCAGCCCAGGCCGCTCCTGGGATCGCGCTGCTGCATCTGCTGCGCCAGCGCCAGCGCGTCCTGCGGCCGGTTGTCGGCCAGAGCCAGCATCGCCAGCGCCTGGCGCGCCTGCTGCAACCCGGGTTCGAGCTCGAGGGCCTTGTTCAGCGCGCCGGCCGCACCCGCGCGGTCGTTGGCCTGCGCCAGCGCCTGCGCCAGCTCGAGTTGCGCCATCGCGCTGTGCGGCTGCTGCGCGACGATCCGGCGCAGGGTCGACACCGCCTGCTGCACTTGTCCGGCGGCGAGCTGGGCCCGGCCCAGCGCCTGGGCGATGGCCGGGTCGTTGGGCAGCACCGCTGCAGCGGCCTGGGCAGCGTTGAGCGCGGCGGCCCGGTCGCCGCGTTGCAGATGGCGCGCGATCAGCGCCATGTGGAGCTGGGCGTCGCGCGGGTTCGCACGCAGGGCCTGCGCCAGCCGCTCCACCGCATCGGCCGGCAGCGCACCGCTGGCCGAGGGGATCTGCACCAGCAGCAGCGTGGCCTGGCCGTGGCCGGGCGCCGCCCTGAGGTAGTCCTCGACGCGCTGGCGCGCCCGGGCGGGGTTGCCTTCGGCCACGTCCAGCGACGCCAGCGCGGCCAGTGCCGGGAAGTACTTGGCGTCCTTGGCGCGTGCCGCCTCGAAGCTGGCGCGCGCACCGGCCGCGTCGTGCAGCGAGATCAGCACCTGACCGCGCAGCTGTTCGGGCAGCGGCTGGCCGGGCATCTTCGCGCGCAGCGCATCGGCCGCTGCCAGCGCCGCCTTGAAGTCGCCCGCGGCGACCTGCGCGCTCAGCAGCGCCAGGGCCGAGCGTGGCCCCGGGTCGCCTGCGACCATGGTCTGCAGCTCCTTGACGGCGATGTCGGCGCGTCCGGCGTCGGCCATGGCCAGCGCCGCGCTGGTACGCACGCGGCTGTCGTCCGGGGCCAGCTCGGCAGCGCGCTTGAACGCGGCATCGGCTTCGCGCGCCTTGCCGAGCTGGAGATACGCCTCGCCCGCGATCACCAGGCTGGCGGCATCGGCCGTCTTGCCTGCGAGCAGCGGCGCCAGTTCCGTCAGGGCCCTGTCGGGGCGTGCGCTGCGCAGCAGGCTGCGCGCCAGGATCTGGCGTGCCAGCACTAGGCCGGGCACGGTGGCGAGCGCACGCGCGGCGAAGTCCTGCGCCTGCAGGTCGTGGCCGAGCCGGTATTCGGTCGCTGCGGCCAGCTCGAGCGCGCGGTAGTGGTTGGGTGCGAGCCCGAGCAGG